>VYKW01000087.1_pt1 | contig 40107 bp, 39 predicted proteins | sample 5114451 | NCBI WGS metagenome assembly VYKW01 (sample SAMN12291784, study PRJNA351875) | freshwater metagenome | isolation source: freshwater lake | place: USA: Michigan, Gull Lake | collected 2013-08-08
GGCCGAGGGGATCGACGAAATTGCGAAGGCGATGGCCGCGCTGCAGGAAGAGGGCGCGATGGGCAATGAGGCGCGCGGGGTCCTGCGCTTTGGCGCCGATGCGATGGCCGCGATCCGGGAACGCCAGTCAGGGCCGAGCGCTGCGCTGGTGCGTCAACGCTGGGCGATTGCGGTGGACCGGCAACGGCGGACGATCGCGGTGGACGGCGGCGGCGCGGAGATGATGACCGCGCGCGGCGAGGCAAGCTATATCGACACGACCGCGGCCATGCTGCTGGCGCTTGGGCGCGGGGCGGAGGCGGTCGAGCTGACGCGGGCGAGCTATCGCACTGCGACGGCGTTCCGCTTCCAACGCGGCGCTGGGGATATGCAGGCGCAGGATATCGCCCGGTTCAAGATGCAGCGCAGTCGGGCGCTGGCGCTGGTCCGTGCAGGCTTTGTGGCGGCGCAGGAGCCGCTCATATCTAAATCGGACTGGGGAAGCGCCGACGCGGCGCTGGCGGCTGGCGAGGCGCTGACGGCAGAGACAGCGTATCGCGCGCTGCTGGCGCGAACGGGTACGCCGCTGATCGCCACGGCGCAGCAGGTGCGTGCGATCCGTGGCCTGGCCCGCGCGCTCAGCACCCAGGGCGGGGCCAAGCTGGCCGAGGGGATCGCGTTGCAGCGGGGTCTGCTCGACCGGCTGGTGGTGCAGAGCTGGCGCGGCGACGCGGTGCTGGTGGCGCTCGGTGCGGAGCATCAGGCGGCATTGCGGGCGGCAGGGCAGGCGGAGGCCGCCGCACGGGTAGCCGACCTTCTCGAACGCTATCAGGCGGGCGGGCCGCCGCCGCGCTTCTGACGCCTATTCGATGTCGAAGAACTCCACGATGCCCGACGCCAAGTGATATTCCGCGCCGACGATCTTGAGCTTACCGTCGCGGCGCGGGGCCGCGATGAGACGCTGGCTGGGTGCGCGCAGGTCGTGCACGACGTGGCGGACATTCTCACGGATCGAATTTTCGACCAGGTCACCCGGCGCATGATGCGCGGTGTGGACTGCGGGAAGGATCGGTTCGACCATCGCGCCCAGGCTGCCGGGCAGTTTCGCGTCCTTGTCCACCACTTCGATCGCCGCCTTGACCGCGCCGCATGACGAATGGCCGAGTACGACGACCAGCGGCACGCCAAGGTGCAGCACCGAATATTCGATGCTGCCCATTGCCTGCGGGTTGGCGACGGTGCTCCCCGCATTGCGGACCACGAACAGCTGACCCACGCCGGTCTCGAAAATCTGTTCGGGCGCCGCGCGGCTGTCGGAGCAGCAGACGATCGTCGCGAAGGGGCGCTGGCCGGCAAGGAAGGCGCGGCGCTGGCCGTCGTTCAGGCCATAGTTGAACGCGCGGCCCATGGTGAAGGCCTGATTGCCCTTTTTGAGCGTCGCCAGGGCGACGTCCGGGGTGATCGTCGCGGTAGCATGACCGCCTTCGCTGGCGATCAGGGGGCGTGTGGCGAGTGCGGCTCCGCCGGCGGCGATGGCAGCAAAGAGATGGCGGCGGTTGAGGCGCATCGGCTGGGCTCTCATGACAGAAGGGGACTGATCCAATCATAGCATGGCCGGGTGCCTGCGGGGCGCCGCGCACGTGAATTTCAGCCAGCGCATTTGGTTTTGCGACGGCGAAGGGCTATGATGGCCGCCAATGGCAAAACAGAAAAACGCAACGTCGAAGCCCGTTCCGGGCCTGCCGACCCGCCAACAAATCGTCGATTTCATCACTTCGTCGGATCAACCCGCGGGCAAGCGCGAAATCGCGCGCGCCTTTGGCCTCTCCGCGCAGGAAAAGATCGCGCTCAAGGCGCTGCTGAAGGACATGAGCGACGAAGGGCTGATCGACGTCGCGCCGGGTCGCGCGTTCCACAAGATGGGCGGGGTGCCCAAGGTGACGGTGCTGCGCATCGTTGAGGCCGATGGCGATACCGTCTGGGCGGTGCCGGAACGCTGGGAGGCCGAGGGTATCCCGGTGCCGCGCCTGCGCGTCCGCGAGAAGCGTGGGCCGGGCGGCGCGCTGGGCGTGGGCGACCGCGTCCTTGCGCGCACCGAAGAGGCCGGGAAGGGCTGGATCGCCCACCCGATGAAGAAGCTCGCCAAGGGCGACGCAGCGGTGCTGGGCGTCGTCCATGAAGAGGGCGGGCGGCTGTATCTCCAGGGCCTGGACAAGAAGGAGCGCACCAGCCCTGTCATCTCCGACCGCAACGGCGCCGAGCCGGGCGACCTGGTGATGGCCGAAGTGAGCGGCAAGGGGCCACGGCTGTTCGCCAAGGTCAGCGAGATTCTGGGCGATCCGTTCGCGCCGCGCAGCTTTTCGCTGATCGCGATCCACAAGCATGACATCCCGAATGTGTTTTCGGCGGAATTGCTGGCCGAGGCGGAGCGCGTCGCGAAGCAGCCATTGGGTGAGGGACGGGAGGATCTGCGCCACCTGCCGATTGTCGCGATCGACCCCGCCGATGCGCGCGACCATGACGATGCGGTGTGGGCGACGCCGGACGATGATCCGACCAACGAAGGCGGGTGGAAGGCAATCGTCGCGATTGCCGATGTCAGCTTTTACGTCCGCCCCGGATCGCTGCTCGAACGCGAGGCGCGCAAGCGCGGGAACAGCGTCTATTTCCCCGACCGCGTGGTGCCGATGCTGCCGGAAGTGCTGTCGGCCGATGTGTGTTCGCTGAAAGAGGGTGTCGAGCGCGCGGCGCTGGCGTGCCATATGCGGATTTCCGCGGATGGCGAGATCACCGACTGGCGGTTCAGCCGTGCGGTGGTGAAGCTGGCGGCGAATATTGCTTATGAGGATGCGCAGGCGGCGATTGATGCCGCAAACTCCCCTCCCGCAGAGCGGGAGGGGTCGGGGGAGGGCCTGTCCAATCAGGCCGTGCCCCAGGAGGACATGCCCTCCCCTAACCCCTCCCGCGAGCGGGAGGGGGACTTGCTCCCCGCGCTGCTCCCCCTCTGGGACTGCTGGGCGGCGCTCAACAAGGCGCGGGCGAAGCGCGAGCCGCTGGACCTCGACCTGCCCGAGCGGCGGATCGTGCTCGACGAGAAGGGCCGCATCCTGTCGGTTGCGCCGCGCGAGCGGCTGGACGCGCACAAGCTGATCGAGGATTACATGATCGCCGCCAACGTCGCGGCGGCCAAGGCGCTGGAGAAGAAAAAGGCGCCGGTGATGTACCGCATCCATGAGCCGCCGAGCCGCGAAAAGCTGGTCGCGCTCAAGGACTATCTCAAGACGCTCGATGTCGAATTCGCGTTGGGGCAGGTGATCCGGCCCAAGACGTTCAACCATGTCATCGCGCGGACCAAGGAGGCCGATTTCCACGCCGAGGTGATGACGCAAGTGTTGCGCACGCAGACCCAGGCTTATTACGGCCCGCAAAATGTCGGGCACTTTGGGCTGGCGCTGGGCAGCTATGCGCACTTCACCTCGCCGATCCGCCGCTATGCCGATCTGGTGGTTCACCGCGCGCTGACCGAGGCGTTCAAGCTGGGGCCGGGCGGTGAGCTGCCGGCGGACAAGGACATGGCGAAGACCGGCGAACTGATCAGCAAGCTGGAGCGCCGCGCGATGGAGGCCGAGCGCGACACGATCGACCGCTATGTCGCCGCCTATCTGGCGAGCCATGTCGGCGAGGTGCTGGATGCGCGGATCACCGGCGTGCAGAGCTTCGGCTTTTTCGCGACGGTCGATGGCATCGGCGGCGACGGGCTGGTCCCCGCGCGCGACCTTGGCCGCGAATATTTCCGCTATGACGAGGCCGGGCAACGGCTGGTGGGCGAGGATACCGGCGCGGAATTCGCGCTGGGCCAGCGGTTGCAGCTCAAGCTGGTCGAGGCGAACCCGGTATCGGGTGCGCTGCGCTTCGAGCTGCCCGATGGCAAGGGCAGCGGCTCAGGCCCGCGCCCCGATGGCGAGCGCCGCAAGTCCGGCCCGCCGCGCCCGCTCAAGCGGCGCGGGCGTCCGGCGAACATCAAGCATCAGGGGCGCAAGCGCTGATGACTGTCGTCGAGTCGGCTCCGATCACCAAATTCGCGCGGGGACGGCGGCGGATCGTTGACCATTTCTGTGCCGAGCACGCGATCACCCCGCTCAGCACGATCCTCTACACCCCGCCCGAGGAGCTCAAGCCGGTGTTCGACAAGCTGATCGCGCAACGCGTGATCCGGCGCGAAGGGCAGGGCTATTACTGGCTCGACCTGCGCGCGCATGACGCGGTGATCGCCCATTACCGCCGCAAGCGCGCGCCGGTGTTGATTGCCGTGTCGGTCGCGCTTGCGCTGGTGCTGATGACGTTCTTCTACGTCGGTTAGGGCTTCACCACGAAGGTCAGACCCGCATTCGCCTCCAGCCGCGCCTTGAGCGGTTCGGCCATCAGCGCGCCCGGCGTCCACACGCCGCCGTCGCCCGCAACGTCGCGGATCAGACACAATGCCGCCTCGGCGATCATCTTGCTGGTCGATCCATAGCCGGGGTCGCGGTCGCCGGTGACGGTGCAGGTGAGCGACTCTCCGGTCGGCATTTCGGCGATGAAGTCGATTTCGTAGAACCCCGCCTCGCGCTCTTCCTTTGACGGGCCTTCACCGGGGGCGGGGCCCTTGTCGGCGTTCATCGGGTTCATCTTCGAGATCGCCTCAGCCGCCGCCTTGCCGATGTCGCCAAGGCCGGGGGCGACCATCATCTCGTCATAGCGGAAGTCGGTGCCATAGGGGTGGCCGGCGAGGAAGTTGGTGCGATGGACATTCTTGGTGTTGATCACCGCCATCACAAACGGCGCGACCCAGCCGCCGACGGTTTCGTCATATTCGGGCATCATCCCCTTGGGCTGATCCGGGCCGGTGAAACCGGGGGTCAGCGCGAACGGATCGAGCAGCACCTTGAACACCGCCGGGTTCTTCGCCGCCGCTGCCGCCGTCGCCTTGCCGCTGGCGAAGGTGCCGCCGGAGAAGGTGCCCTGCATCTTGCGGACGCGACCCTTCACGCGCGGGGCGGGGCGGCCCCATTTTGCGATCGCCGCCTGCTCCGCGGTCCACACGCCAAGGTCGAACGGGATCGAATCGAAGCCGCACGACAGCACGATGCGCGCGCCGCTCGCCTTGGCCGCGTCCTGATGCCGCGAGATCACGTCGTGCATCCAGTTGGGCTCGCCGCACAGGTCGACATAGGCCGTGCCGGTCTCGACGCACGCGGCGACGAGGTCGTTGCCGTAGAGTTGATAGGGGCCGACGGTGGTGAGGACGACCGTGGTGCGTGACGTTAGGGCGCGCAGCGCGGCCGGGTCGTCGGCATTGGCGGTGAGCAGGGGCGTATCGGCGGGGGCGCCGATCTCGTCGCGCACCTGTTCGAGCTTCGTCAGCGATCGTCCCGCCATCGCCCAGTTGAGCGAACCGTCGCCGTAGCGCTGCGCCAGATATTCGGCGACGAGGCGACCGGTGAAGCCGGTTGCGCCATAGACGATCAGATCGAACTCGCGCGCCATCATTCTCTCCTGAACCATACCCTGTTTTCAAAAGGGATAGGCAGTTCCGCGCACGGCGACAAGCGTCCGATGGCTTGAAACCGGCGGCGTGACGCCCGACACTGGGCGAGATGGCCAGCGCAGACCCCAGCAACCTCATCCAATATCGCGTCCAGCGGCATTTCACCGAGCATCGCGCGGTGTCGCCCGGCAGCGCGATCGAATATGCGCCCCCCGGTCCGGTCGAGCGCAAGGCGTTCGACCGGTTGCGCGACGCCGGCGTGATCCGTGAGGCGCATCCGGCGCATTACTGGTTCGACCTTGACCGCATGGGGCAGGATCGCAGCAGCGCGCGCAACCCAAAGCTGAAGGTCGCGATCGCGCTGGGCAGCGTGCTTGCCTTTGCCGCCTGGTATCTCTCGCGCTACTAGACCGTTTCGCTGAACTGCAGGCTGGCGAGGCGCGCGTAGAGTCCGCCCTTGGCGACCAGCTCGCCATGCGTGCCGGTTTCGACGATGCGTCCGTCGTCCATCACGATGATCCGCTGCGCCGCGCGGACGGTGGCGAGGCGGTGGGCGATGACCAGGGTCGTGCGCCCCTGCATCAGCCGCTCGAGCGCATCCTGCACCAGCCGCTCGCTCTCCGCATCCAGCGCACTGGTCGCCTCGTCGAGCAGCAGGATCGGTGCGTCGCGCAGCAATGCGCGGGCGATGGCGATGCGCTGGCGCTGGCCGCCCGACAGGCGCGCGCCGTCCTCGCCAAGGAAGGTGTCGAGCCCCTGCGGCAGCTCACGCAGGAACTCGGCGGCATTGGCGGCTTCGGCGGCCTGCCAGATCTGCTCCTCGGTCGCGTCCCAGCGGCCGTAGCGGAGGTTGTCGCGGGCACTCGCGGCAAAGATCACCGTCTCCTGCGGCACCATCGCCATGCGCGCACGGACTGCACCCGGATCGGCACTTGGCAGCGGCACGCCATCGACGCGCACTTCGCCCGCTTCGGGGTCGTAGAAGCGCTGGACCAGCTGGAAGAGCGTGGATTTGCCCGCGCCCGAGGGGCCGACGACGGCGACGGTCTCACCGGGGGCGATCGACAGCGTGAAGTCCTGCAACGCCGAGACTTCGGGCCGGGTGGGATAGCGGAAGGTGACGTGGTCGAAATCAATCGCACCCTGTGCCGGTTCGGGCAACGCCACCGGATTGGCGGGGGCGGCAATCTCCGGCTCCTCCGACAGCAGCTCGGCCAGCCGCGCGGCGGCACCCGATGCGCGCAGCAGGTCGCCATAGACCTCGGTCAGCGCGCCGAACGAACCGGTGACCAAGCCGGCGGTGATGACGAAAGCAGTGATCGACCCGCCCGAAATGCGCCCCTGCGCAACGCCATAGACCGCGTCCCACATGATGAGGGTAATCGCCGTGAACAGCGCGAAGATGACCAGCGCAGTCATCACCGCGCGGGTGGCGAAGCGCTTGCGCGCGGTTGAAAAGCCGCGATCGACCGCGTCCTGGAAGCGCGCGCTCTCGCGATCCTCCTGCCCGAAGGCCTGCACGATCCGCATCGCGCCGAGCGTTTCCGATGCGATCGACCCGATATCGGCGACGCGATCCTGACTCGTCCGCGAAAAGCGGCGCACGCGCCCGCCCAGCCACATGATCGGGAGCACGATGATCGGGATGCCGACCAGCAAATAGGCCGCGATCTTGGGCGCGAGGACGAACAGGTACAGTGTGCCCCCGATCGCGATCAGCAGGTTGCGCAGCGCGACCGACACGGTGGTGCCGACGATCTGCTCGACCACGGCGGTATCGGCGGTCAGGCGGCTGGCGATTTCCGACGGGCGGTTTTCCTCGAACCAGCGCGGGGGCAGGCGCAGCAAATTGCGGTGCACCGCAGCGCGCATGTCAGCCACCGTGCGCTCGCCCAACCACGACACGAAATAGAAGCGCATCGCGGTCGCGAAGGCGAGGACGACGACGACGAGCAACAGCCCCTGGAAATAGCCGCCAATCTGGCTGGGGTCGGAATCCGCTCCGAAGCCCTTGTCCACGACTTCCTTGAAGGTGCGCGGGATCCACAGAGTCGCACCCGCAGCGAGCAGGAGCGCGAGGATCGCGAGCGTCAGCTGCAGCGGATAGCGGCGCGTATAGCCCCAGACGATTGTCAGGCTGGACAGCTTGCGTTGTGGCTGCGCGGGGGCGGCCGTGACGGGGGCGGGGGACGGTTCGGGCTCGGCCATGCTGTCGCCTAGCCCGAAGCGGGAGGCAAGGGAACAGGCTTCGCGGATCGAAAATCCGGTACGCCGCGTTTGCACTGCAGCATGAGCCCGCTATAAACCCAATGAGACCGTTGTCATTGCCCCGCGCGGGGCGGGGATGTTGATTGCCGATGCTGTATAATGCTTATGAACTTCAGCGCTCGATGCTGGCTGGCGCGAGCGCGCTGGCGAATTTCAGCGCGGGGCTGCTGAACAATCCGGCCAATCCCTTTGCCTATTTCGGCGGCGGCCCGATCCTCGCTTCGGCGCTTGAGGTCTTCGCCCATGCCTCCGCGCCGCGCGGCAAGCCCGAATTCGGGCTGGATTTCACGGAAATCGACGGCAAGCAGGTCGCGGTGCATGAAGAGATCGTGCTGCGCAAACCGTTCGGCCAGCTCAAGCGCTTCGTCCGTGAAGGCGTGGAGGGCGGCCCCAAGTTGCTGATCGTCGCGCCGATGAGCGGCCATTTCGCCACCCTGCTGCGCGGCACGGTGCAGCGGATGCTCCCCGTGGCGGATGTCTACATCACCGACTGGCGCGACGCGCGACAGGTGCCGCTCGCCGATGGTCGCTTCGACCTCGACGATTATGTCGACTATGTCATCGAATTTCTCGCCACCATCGGCGCGGAGGGCGATGCCCGCCCGCACGTGCTCGCCGTGTGCCAGCCGTCGGTTCCGGTCTATGCCGCCGTCGCGCTGATGAACGCCGACAAGCATGCCAATACGCCGCGCACGCTGACGCTGATGGGCGGCCCGATCGACACGCGCGAGGCGCCGACCGCGGTCAACACGCTGGCGACCGAACGGCCGCATAGCTGGTTCAAGCAGAATGTGATCGCGACCGTCCCGGCGACCTATCCGGGCGCCGGGCGCACCGTCTATCCGGGCTTTCTCCAGCTCGCCGGGTTCATGACGATGAACCTGGGCAACCACATGAATTCCCACTGGGAAATGTTCAAGCATCTGGTCAAGGGCGACGACGAAAGCGCCGACGCGACGATGCGCTTCTATGACGAATATCGCTCGGTTTGCGACATGACGTCGGAATTCTACCTCCAGACGATCGACGTCGTGTTCCAGTCGCACGCTTTGCCCAAGGGCGAGATGATGCACCGCGGCCGCCGCGTCGATCCGGCGGCGATCACCGACACCGCGATCCTCGCGATCGAGGGTGAGAAGGACGATATTTCAGGGCTGGGCCAGACCAAGGCGGCGCTGACCATCGCGACCAAGCTGCCCGCGAAAATGAAGAAATATCACATGGCCGAGGATGTCGGCCATTACGGCATCTTCAACGGCAGCAAGTGGCGCAACCGCATCGCGCCGGTGCTGGAAGAGTGGATCGCGACGCATAGCTGAGCGGGGGTGGAGCGGTTAGCGGTCATTCTCCAACAGCCGTTTAGCCTGAGCCTGTCGAAGGCCGAATACTGTTTTCACAGAGCGCAGGGGAGGTGCTTCGACAAGCTCAGCACAAACGGAGTGCGGGGAGCCGATTCAGGTCGTCAGGGCGATGCAATCGCAACGCTCAATCATACCCCAGCATCAGGAATTCATAGACGACGAACGCGATCAGCGCCCATAGCGCGATCACGATGGCGACGCCCCATTTGCTGACCGGGCGCTGTGATGCCGCCTCGGCGGTCGCGCGGTGTTCGGCCATCAATCCCGCCGGAACCAGCTTCTCGAACAGCCACACGCCCGCCGGGATCAGGATGGCGTCATCGACCAGCCCCAGCACCGGGATGAAGTCGGGGATCAGGTCAATGGGGGAGAGCGCATAGGCGGCGACCAGCAGCCCGACCAGTTTGGCGAACAACGGCGTGCGCGGATCGCGGACGGCAAGCCAGACGGCATGCGCCTCGACACGGATGCGGTGAGTGAAGGACTGTCGGTTCGCCATGTGCTTGCGATGTGGCAGCGGCTGCGCGGCGTCAAGCGTGGCGGATTTGGCCGGGGCACCCAATCGGCACGAAAAAGCCGGCGGATCGCTCCGCCGGCTTTTCAACGTTCCACACGATTGTGAAGCTTACAGAACCTCGAACAGCCCCGCCGCGCCCATGCCGCCGCCGACGCACATCGTGACCACGACATACTTGGCGCCACGGCGCTTACCTTCGATCAGCGCGTGGCCGGTGCAGCGGGCGCCGGTCATGCCATAGGGGTGGCCGATCGAGATCGAGCCGCCATTGACGTTGAGCAGCTCGTCCGGGATGCCGAGCTTGTCGCGGCAGTACAGCACCTGTACCGCGAACGCTTCATTCAGCTCCCACAGGCCGATATCGTCCATCTTCAGGTTGAAGCGGTCGAGCAGCGCCGGGATGGCGTAGACCGGGCCGATGCCCATTTCGTCGGGCTTGGTACCTGCGACCGCCATGCCGACATAGCGGCCGAGCGGGGTCAGGCCGCGCTGCTCGGCGAGCTTTTCCTCCATCAGCACGCTGGCCGAGGAGCCGTCGGACAGCTGCGACGCATTGCCGGCGGTGACGGTGCCGTTGGGGACGACCGGCTGGAGCGACTGAAGGCCCTCCAGCGTGGTCTCGGGGCGGTTGCCCTCGTCCTTGGTCAGCGTCACTTCCTTCTGGGTGACTTCCTTCGTCTCCTTGTTGACGATGTTCATCGTCGCGGTGACCGGGATGATCTCGTCGTCGAACTTGCCTGCGGCCTGGGCGGCGGCGGTGCGCTGCTGCGACTTGAAGCCGTATTCGTCCTGCACGTCGCGGCTGATATTGTAGCGGGCGGCGACCACTTCGGCGGTCTGCAGCATCGGCATGTACACGTCATTGTGCATCGCCAGCAGTTCGGGATCCATCGCGACGCGCATCTGCGGCGTCTGGACCAGGCTGATGCTCTCGACGCCGCCACCGATGGTGATGTCCATATTGTCGCAAACGATCTGCTTTGCAGCGGTGGCGATCGCCATCAGGCCGCTGGCGCACTGCCGATCGACCGACATGCCCGACACGCTGGTGGGAAGGCCCGCACGCAGCAGCGCCTGGCGCGCGATGTTACCGGCCTGATGCCCCTGCTGGAGCGCGGCACCCAGGATCACGTCCTGCACTTCCGCGCCATCGATCCCGGCGCGCGCGACTGCGGCCTCGATCGACTTGGCGGCCAGCGTCTGGGACGGAAGCGCGTTGAACGCCCCGCGATAGGCGCGGCCGATCGGGGTGCGGGCAGTGGAAACGATGACGGCAGAACGCATGCGGACGGTCCCTTCGGTTTATTGTCTATACAAAAAGCTGGCTGATCCATTCGGCGATGAGGGCGGGCTTGTCCTGCCCTTCGATCTCGATGGAGAATTCGACGGTTTGTTGCCACTGGCCGGGGCGCTTCTCGACCAGCTCGAGCGTCTTGAAACGCCCGCGCACCCGGCTGCCCGACCGTACCGGGGTCAGGAACCGGACTTTGTTGCCGCCATAGTTGACGCCCATTTTCAGCCCCTCGATCCGGGGCTGGGGCGTCTTCTGGCTGAGCAGCGGCATCAGCGACAGGGTCAGGAAGCCATGCGCGATCGTGCCGCCGAACGGGGTCATCGCGGCCTTGGCCGGATCGACATGGATGAACTGGTGATCGCCGGTCGCATCGGCGAACTTGTCGATCATCTCCTGCGATACGGTGACCCAATCCGATACGCGCTCATCGCCCGCCTGCGCTGCAAGCTGCTGGATGGTGACGCTGTCCTGCGTGTCGGTATCGGCCATGACAAATCCCTGCGCCAAGCTGGCTCCCGCATCTAGGGCGAAGCGGCCTGCTGGGCAAGTGGGGCCTACTGGAAATGCGAAACGACGCACTTCCGTAAGGGAAGTCGGGCGGGCGACGCCAAACCCGATCTTCTAAAATACTGGCTGGCGCGGCGAATCAGCGTTCGTCCGCGTCCTTGTCCATCCGCACGACCGGCTGCACGTCGGGATAGGGCATGATCAGCTTGCCGCTCGGATCCGCCGTATAGCTGGTCTGGGTGGGGTAGGGGATCGAGATGCCTTCGTCGGCGAAGCGGCGCAGGATACCGATAATCACCTTGTCCCGCACCTTGTGCGCGGTCGGCCAGTCGTCGCCCGGAATGTCGAACCACAGCGCGAAGTTCACCGAACTCGCGCCCAGCGTCTCGAAACTCGCGCGCGCGACGGTTCCGCCCGCCGCTTCGACGATGCCGCTCAGCATGTCGGGCAGCGTCTCCAGCACGTCCGGCGGCGTCTCGTAAGCGACGCCGATCGGCAGCTTGATGCGAATATGGTCGCGGTTGGAGATGTTCTGGATCTCCTTGTCGAGCAGCTGCTTGTTGGCGATGATCCGCACCTCGCCATCGAACGAGCGCACGCGGGTGGATTTGAGGCCGATTTCCTCGACCACGCCAACGGTCTGGTCGTAGGTAACCTTGTCCCCGCGCCGGAACGGCTTGTCGAAGATGATCGCCAGCGCCGCGAACAGGTCGGCGAAGATGCCCTGCGCCGCCAAGCCGATGGCGATGCCGCCGACGCCCAGACCCGCCACCAGGCCGGTGACGTTGACGCCCAGATTGTCGAGCACCACCACCAGCGCGATCGCGAACAGCGCGACGGTGACGAGCAGGCGGATCAGGCCCAGCGCCGAAAGCAAAGCCTCGCCATGGTAGTTTTCGGACTCGGTCTTCTTTTCAATGGCGCCGAGGATGATCTCCCGCGCCCAAATCGCGCCTTGGAACACCACCGCCACGGTGAACAGGAAGGCGATTGTCTGCTCCAGCATCGCTGGTGGCGCGGCATAGTTGGAAACCAGCCGGACCGCGAGCATCACGATGAAAAAGCTGCCAGTGCGCGAAACCGCGCGCCCGATAATCGTGCCCCATCCCATCGGTCCGTCAGAACGCTGGCACAGTTTCGTGCCCCAGCTGCGCAACCAATAGAGCAACAGGACAACGCCGACCGCGATGCCGGTCGCGACAAGGATTTGCAGCCAGTGGGACTGCACCCACAGGCTGGCATCCGTGAAAAAGGCGCGGGTGTGCACTTCCAGCGCTTCACTGCTGTTCGAAGCAGCCTGTTCGGCTGCGGCGGCGGTATTGCTAACGGTCATTGAAATCCTTCAGGCGGCCTTGGCGGTGATCCCGCCGGTCTCGAGAAAGGCGATCAGTCCCCGCTCGGCGCGGGACAGGTAGCGCGTGGTGCGCGGCAGCGCGAGGGTTTCGCGAAACGCGGCCTGCGCCTCGCGATCCTTGGCGAGCTCGATCAGATCGGGGTGGACATAGGATTTGCGCGCGATGCTCGGGGTATTGCCCAGCGCCGCGGTCACGGGCTCCAGCAGGGTCTTCAGCCCGACATGGCCGGTCGCTGTCGCCAGCGTCTCGAATGCGATCACGCTCGCGCCCCAGGTGCGGAAATGCTTGGCGGTGAAATCATCGCCCATCGCATCGCGGATATAGGTGTTCACGTCGCTCGACGTCACCGGATGTGCCACGCCGGCATCGTCCAGCCACCCGAACAGATGCTGGCCGGGCAGATCCTGGCATTTCCTGACAAACCCGATCAGGCTGCCGTCGGTGATGCGCAGCACGCGGATGCGCCCGGACTTGGCGCGATATTGCAGCTTGAGGGTGCGCCCCTCCAGTCTGGCATGGCGGCGGCGCAGTGTCGTCGCGCCGAAACTCTTGTTCGCCTTGGCATAACCTTCATTCCCGACGCGGACATGGCCCAGGTCGAGCAGGCGAACGACGGCAGCAACCGCGCGGTCGCGGCTCAGCGCGCGCTTGCGAAGGTCTGTTTCGATCTTGGCGCGCAGACGGGCCAGGCGTTGGCCGAAGCTGGCGCAGCGGTCATATTTCGCCGCTTCCTGCGCGGCGCGGAAATCGGGGTGATAGCGATACTGCTTGCGCCCGCGCGCATCGATGCCAGTCGCCTGCAGATGCCCGTCGGCATGCGCGCAATACCAGGCGTCGGTATAAGCGGGGGGTAGGGCGATCGCGTTCAGCCGGTCGATCTCGTCACGATCGGTGATGCGGTTGCCGTCCGCATCCCAATAGCCCCAGCCGCCGCGCACCGCCCGGCGCGTGATACCGGGTTGCCGATCGTCGCAATAGCGTAGCTTTCCGCTCATTTCGCCCTCGTCATGGCGGATCAATGCGCATCCCGCCGCATCGTTCCGGAACCCGCGCGCAACTGACCGGTTGAGGGGGCAACCCCCATGAGGAGACTGAACATGACCGAGCTTTCGCAGGCACGCGTGCTAATGATTGCAACCGACGGATTCGAAACGTCCGAACTGATGAAGCCGCGTCAGGCGCTGATCGACGCGGGCGTTCAGGTGACGCTGGCGTCGCTGAAGATGGACCCGATCACCGGCGAGAGCGGCGGCGAGAAGGGTGAGAGCATCACCCCCGACACGCTGGTCAGCGATGTCGACAGCGAGGATTTTGATGCGCTGGTCCTGCCCGGTGGCGTCCACAATCCCGATACACTGCGGATGGACGAAACCACCATCGGCCTGATTCAGGAGTTCTTCGATGACGGGAAGACCGTTGCTGCGATCTGCCACGCGCCATGGCTGCTGATCGAGGCGGATATCGTCGATGGCAAGCGCGCGACCAGCTGGCCGAGCCTGCGCACCGATCTGGAAAATGCCGGTGCGACGGTGGTGGATGAGGAGGTGGTCGTCGACGACAATCTGATCACCAGCCGCAATCCCGATGACATCCCGGCATTCATCGACGCGATCAAGGCGGCGTTGACGAAAGAGACGGCGGACGCCTGACCCGTGAGGCCCCTCCCATCCACGGGAGGGGCTTTTTAACGCTTGCGGCGCATACCCCCGGCAAACCGCCGGAGCCTCCTCATGCGCCTGTTCACGCTCGCCGCCGCCCTGCTCGCCACCACCGCCCCCGCGCTGCCGCAGGGGCAGGACGCACCCTTCACGATCGAAGAAACCGGCCAGTCCTTCGCCAGCCTGCAAGAGGCAGTCACCGCAATCGGCGAACGGCGTGGCACGATCCGCATCGCGCCGGGTCGCTATGGCGAATGCGCGGTGCAGGAGGCCGGCGACATCACCTATGTCGCACAGGTGCCCGGCAAAGCGGTGTTCGACCGCGCGATTTGTGAGGGCAAGGCGACATTAGTCCTGCGCGGCCGCGCCGCTAAGGTCGACGGCATCGTGTTCATGCGCACGCTGGTCGAGGACGGCAACGGTGCCGGCATCCGGCTGGAGACGGGCAACCTTCACGTCACCAACGCCATGTTCATCGATGGCCAGTGCGGCATCCTGACCGCCAGCGATCCGCGCGGGACGATCACCATCGAACGCTCGACCTTTGCCGGCCTGGGCAAGGACCCGACCGGCAACGGCGCGCACGCCATCTATGTCGGCAATTATGGCAGCCTGCGCGTGTTCGAATCCCGCTTCGAACGTGGCACCGGCGGCCATTATGTGAAGGTCCGCGCGCCGCGCGTCGAAATCATCAACTCCAGCTTCGACGACAGCCTTGGCCGCAACACCAATTACGCGATCGACCTGTCCAACGGCGCATCGGGCCGGATCGCGGGCAATGCGTTCGAGCAGGGACCGGCCAAGGACAATTACGGCACGATCATCGCCGTTGCTCCCGAGGGGGCGAAGCACAGCTCCGCAGGTCTGGTGATCGAGGGCAACAAGGCGTGGTTGTCGCCGGGCTTCAAGGACAGCACGACCTTCGTCGGCAATTGGTCCCGCGACGCGGTGACGGTGCGCAACAATGACCTGGCCGACCGCATCGCGGTCATCGCCCGGCGCTAGGTGTCAGCGTCGGCAGACAATGCGGAACGCGGGGTCCTTGGTCGGATTGTTGATCTTCTGCCGCGGGCGTTTGCCGACCGGGAACACGCGCTCGCGCACGACCCGACCGCGCGCCATTAGCCGCTGACCGCGCAATTCGGTGATGCCCGCGGCACAGTCCATCGCGGCCGTGCCGATGATCGTCCCCTCCATCCCAAGCGACGTGGTGCGCGTGCGGAACACCCGCCACTTGCCCTCACGCTTGATGCCCGCCGTGTCGATCGATAGCGATGCGTTGGCGGCACCGGGCACGGGCGTCCATGTCTGTGCAGTAGCGGGAAGGGCGAGGGCGATCAGGCCGAACGTCATGGTGGCACGGATCATTTGAGCGGCTTTCCCTCGCAGACGAAATCGATCAGCTTGCGCATGAACGGATGGCCGGGGTCGGCCGGTTTGCGGTCGGCGGGGGCAATCTCGTTCGTCTCTCCCGATTTCGCATCGGTGAGGCGGATCATCATCGCCACATGCTTTGTGCAGGATACCGACAGATCGATATAGATGTCGCTGGTGCCTGAGGTCTCGGCGGTATCGAGCAGGCGGATGATCTTTTCCCCACCCTCATCCCGAACGCTGGTCGGGTCGATATAGACCGGTCCCTGGCCCTCCGCCTGGAATTTGACCCATGGCGCTCCCGGATCGCGGTCCAGGCAAAGCCCGGCCGCGAACAACGGGAGCGCCATGCAGATCACGCCGCCAGCTTCCGCAGCACGTACTGGAGGATGCCGCCGTTGAGGAAATATTCCAGCTCGTTGACGGTATCGATGCGGCAACGGGTCAGGAAGGTTTCGGTGCTGCCGTCGGCGCGGGTCAGCTTGACCTCGACATCCTGACGCGGGCGCAGCGCCGACACGCCGGTGATGGTGAAGGTCTCGTCACCCTTCAGGCCCAGCGTCTCGCGGGTCACGCCCTCGGCGAACTGGAGCGGGAGGACGCCCATGCCGACCAGGTTCGAGCGGTGGATACGCTCAAAGCTTTCGACGATAACCGCGCGGACTCCAAGGAGATTCGTGCCCTTCGCCGCCCAGTCGCGCGACGATCCGGTGCCATATTCCTTGCCGCCGATGACGACCAGGGGGGTGCCGTCGGCCTTGTGGCGCATGGCCGCGTCATAGATCGGCATGACTTCGCCGTGATAGTGGGTCATGCCGCCTTCGACGCCGTCAAGCATCTGATTTTTAATGCGGATATTGGCGAAGGTGCCGCGCATCATGACTTCGTGATGGCCGCGGCGGGCGCCGTAGCTGTTGAAGTCGGCCTTGCTAACCTGATGTTCTTGCAGCCATTTTCCGGCCGGGCTGTCCGCCTTGATCGAGCCGGCGGGGGAGATGTGGTCGGTGGTGATCGAATCGCCGAAGATCGCCAGAGGCTTGGCTTCGATGATGTCGGTCACCGGCTTCGGGTCCATCGTAAGCCCCTCGAAATACGGGGGATTTGCGACATAGGTCGAGCCGGCGCGCCAGCTGTAGGTGTCGGATCCGGTGACGTCGATGGCCTGCCAGCGCGCATCGCCGGAAAAAACGGTCGAATAACGCGAAACGAACATGTCGCGGGTCAGCGCGCCGTCCATCACCGCGCGGACTTCGTCATTCGTGGGCCAGATGTCCTTCAGGTAGACAGCCGCGCCGTCCGAGCCGGTGCCGATCGGGGTGGTAATGAAATCCTCGACCACCGTGCCCTTGAGCGCATAGGCGACGACCAGCGGCGGGCTGGCCAGGAAGTTGGCGCGCACGTCGGGCGACACGCGGCCTTCGAAGTTGCGGTTGCCCGACAGGACCGACGCGGCGACGATGTCGTTGCCGTTGATCGCGGCGCTGATCGGCTCGGCCAGCGGGCCGCTATTACCGATGCAGGTGGTGCAGCCATAGCCGACCAGGTTGAAACCGACCTGGTTCAGATAATCCTGCAGCCCCGCCTTGATCAGATAGTCGGTCACGACCTGCGACCCGGGCGCGAGCGAGGTCTTGACCCAGGGCTTGGGGCTCAGGCCCTTTTCGACCGCCTTCTTGGCGACCAGGCCCGCGGCGATCAGCACGCTGGGGTTCGACGTGTTGGTGCAGCTGGTGATCGCGGCGATCACGACGTCGCCGTCGCCGATATCATGGTCGCGGCCTTCGACCGGAACGCGGACGGCGTGGTCCTTATGATAGACCTTGGTCAGATCGTTGTTGAACACGTCATCGACGCTGCCCAGCAGCACCTTGTCCTGCGGGCGCTTCGGCCCGGCGAGCGAGGGCTGAACGCTGCCCAGATCGAGTTCGAGCACGTCGGTGAACACCGGCTCTGCATTCGGATCGAGCCAGAAGCCCTGCGCCTTGGCATAGGCCTCGACCAGCGCGACATTCTCTTCGCTGCGGCCGGTGAGGCGCATGTAATCGAGCGTCTTGTCGTCGATGCCGAAGAAGCCGCAGGTCGCGCCATATTCCGGCGCCATGTTGGCGAGCGTCGCGCGGTCCGCGAGGCTGAGCGAGGCGAGGCCCGGGCCGAAATACTCGACAAAGCGGCCGACCACACCCTTGGCGCGCAGCATCTGGGTGCAGGTCAGCACCAGGTCGGTCGCGGTGATGCCCTCGGCCAGTTCGCCGGTGAACTTGAAGCCGACGACTTCGGGGATCAGCATCGACACCGGCTGGCCGAGCATCGCGGCCTCCGCCTCGATCCCGCCGACGCCCCAGCCGAGCACGCCCAGGCCGTTGATCATCGTGGTGTGGCTGTCGGTGCCGACACAGGTGTCGGGATAGGCGACCAGATCGCCGTCCGGCGTGGTCGACGACCACACCGCCTGCGCAATGTTCTCAAGGTTCACCTGATGGCAGATCCCGGTGCCGGGAGGGACGACCTTGAAATTGTCGAGGCTCTTGCTGCCCCACTTCAGGAAGTCGTAGCGCTCCATGTTGCGCTGATATTCCAGCTCGACGTTATCCTCGAACGCCTGGGGCGTGCCGAATTCGTCGACCATGACCGAATGGTCGATGACGAGATGGACGGGCACCTGCGGATTGATCTTCGACGCATCGGCGCCGAGCGCGTTCATCGCGTCGCGCATCGCGGCGAGATCGACCACGCAGGGAACGCCGGTGAAATCCTGCATCAGCACGCGCGCGGGGCGATACTGGATCTCACGCTCCGGCGCGCGCGGGTTGTTCTGCCAGTCGACGATTGCCTGCGCATCGTCGGTGCTGACGGTCACGCCGTCTTCGAAGCGGAGCATATTCTCCAACAGCACCTTCATGCTGAACGGCAGACGGCTGACATCGCCCAGCTTCTCGGCCGCCTTGGCAAAGCTGTAATAGGTGTAGCTCTTGCCACCCACGGTGAGCGTGTCGCGCGTCCCGAGGCTGTCCTGACCGATGGCTGTCATGTGCGGGTCCCTTTCCCTGTCGTGTTGACGCCGGGCGTCACGGGGAGGCGGCAAGATGCCGCGCGAGCGCGCCGGTGTGCGAATGCGAAGATTCGCGTGGCCGATAGCAGGGAGGGGGCGTGGGGGGAAGGGGAGGGGAAATGCGGAGGGGGGAGGATTTTGTTGGGGGGTATAAGCGAAGCTGAGGGGTGGGGACGGGCTGGCTCAATCCTCCCCCTGGCGGGGGAGGATTGAGCTGCATCGCCATCCAATTCCCCTCCCTGAAAGGGAGGGAGTAGGGGTGGGTTTAGCGGCGAGCGAGGCTCGATGCCTCGATCGCCGCTGTTCTGCGATGCGGGTTAGAGTCCTTAGAAGCGCGCAGACGCGCGCACCCACCCCCGACCCCTCCCTTTCAGGGAGGGGAGTGGAAGGGCCGGGAGTCTGATCCGTATTGACATCGTATATACAATTTTCTAGCTTTCTTGCATGACGAAGCACGCCCCCATCGACACGCCGGGCCGCTCTGCCGAGGCCAAGGGCAGCATCAACCTGCGCATCGAGGCGCAGACGCGCGCGTTGATCGATGAGGCGGCGGCGGTGCTGGGGAAGACGCGGACCGAGTTCATGGTGGACAGCGCGCGGGCGCAGGCGATCGACGTGCTGCTGGACCAGCGGCTGTTTGCGCTGGATGCGGCGCGATACGATGCGTTCGTGGCGGCGCTCGACAATCCGCCCGCGCCGGGGCCGAAGCTGCGCGCGCTGTTGCGGCGCAAGCCGGCATGGGAAGGCTGAGCGACCGTCGCGATGGCGCTGGCGGCACCGGTCCCGCTGACGGCGGGGCATGATCTGAGCCGGTTCGATTGCGGCGAACCCGCGCTGAACGACTGGCTGCAGCACCGCGCGCTGGACAATGAGAGCCGGTTTTCGCGCAGCTATGTGGTGTGCGACGGCGATCGGGTGGTCGCCTATTTCTGTATCTCCGCCGGATCGGTGGCGCGGGCGGCGGTGCCGGGCAAGCTGCGGCGCAATGCGCCTAATTTCGTGCCGGTGTCGGTGATTGGGCGGCTGGCGGTGGATCGCGACTATGCCGGGCGCGGGATCGGGGCGGACATGCTGGCCGACGCGCTGCGCCGGATCGCGGTGGCGTCGCAGAGTATCGGGATCGGGGCGGTGATGGTGCAGGCGAAGAGCGCGGCGGCGCGGGGGTTTTACCTGAGCTGCGCGGAGTTTTTGGAGTTTCCGGCGGAGAGTCGGACGTTGTTTCTGCCGATTGAGACGGTGGTGGAGTGCTTGAGTAAGTAATCCTCGCACACGGAGCTGCTTTCGTCTAACGTTGTCGTATGCAAACAAAATTTGGTTGGTACCTAGCTCACACGCGCCCCGCCATCGATGATATATGGCAGCAGGCCACCCTCACCGTTGACACTAATGTATTGCTCGATCTTTATCGATATCACACTTCCACATGTGAAAGCATGTTGAAGGCATTGGAGTCTTTCGATGGGCGGGTCTGGGTTCCAAATCAGGTCGCTTCTGAATTCTTTCAGAATCGCAAGCGTGTGATAGCTTCCTCTGAAAAGATGTTCGCAGAAGCTGGCGCTGGCCTCGAAGATATAGAGAAATCTGTTGCAAATGGGATCGCGAAACTTGGAAGTTATCGCTTAGTACCTCGTGCAACCTTGGAAGAGCTTGCAAGGGCGAGTTCTGAAGCGGTGCGCGCGTCACGTGCAAGCCTAGAGGAGGCACGTGCCCAGCATCCTGACTACCTGAACGAGGATCCAGTGCTCGACCGCCTGCTTAAATTGTTCGACGGAAAAGTTGGTCCTGCACCTACATCTGAAGACCGAGCCAAACTTTTGGAAGAAGGGAGGCGACGCTATGATGAGCAAATTCCGCCAGGATATATGGATGATTCAAAAGAAGGAGATCGGAAATTCGGCGATTTTCTGCTATGGTCGGAAGTGTTGGAGCTGGGATCTAAGAGTAATGTGCCGGTTATACTGGTAACTTCGGAGCGTAAGGAGGATTGGTGGGAACGGGTGTCCGGTAAAACGCTTGGGCCGCGTCTGGAGCTTTTAGAAGAATTTTGGGAAGCTGCAGGGCAGCCAATTTTGATTTATCAGACCGAGAATTTCTTAAGGATCGCGAACGAACGAGCCGGAACTGGAATTAGTGACGAAGCTGTCGAAGAAATTCGTAGCCTAAGCGCGCGTCGGGCGCGGGGACGTGCGGCGAATCCGCCTGCGGTGGATGTCGAGCAGATCATTGGCATCGCGGAAGTAGATGAAAACCACGGTATTTTGGAAATAGAGTTACTGAGAGAGGTTCACTTGATGACAGGCAGTGGTCACTTTGAGCCTGAGCTTGATATCGTTCCTGATCTGGCGGTCACCGTGATTTCGTCACCAGATGGTTGCCCGCCGTTGAATCTTACCGCGAGGACAGGAACAACCTTCGACTTTAATGTCCACGTTAGATCCGGCACTCCGGGTGCAAAGCTCCCGACCGGGCTATATCGTATTGAATACTCAGCTGTTTGCCCTGACGATTCGGATGTCGACGTAGAAGCGGACGGAACGCTATCCGCTTAGCCTTGCGCATTTTAAAATGTTCCCAAAATGTTCTTTCCTACAAGCCCCGTCGCGTATAACTGGGTCCCCCTCAACGTGACGGACGGGGTGGGGGATGATCAAGCAACCTTATATGCGCTGGACGCAGGATACCGAGACGGCGTTTCTGCTGGCGCTGCGGCAGACCGGGACGGCGCGGGCGGCGGCGGAGGCGATTGGGCGGTGCGCCCAGTCGGCCTATACGCGGCGGCGGCGGCGGCCGGAGTTTCGCGAACGCTGGGACGCGATGGTGGCGGAGTGGCAGGCGCAGTGGATCGAGCGGCGCGGGACGAAGGTCGCGGAGACTGCACCGCGTGAGCGCTGGGACGGGTGGTCGGACGTGCGGAAGCGGGCGTTTCTGCGCGCGCTGGCCGAGACGGGTGAGATCGCGGCATCGGCGGATCGGGTGGGGATGTCGCGCAGTGCGGTGACGCGGCTGAAGGCGCGCGATCCGGACTTTTCGGCGGCGTGCGGGGCGGCGCTGGCGCGGTCGCTGCCGTGCCTGGAGCAGGTGGCGTGGGAACGCGCCGTCGAGGGCTGGGACGAGCCGATCGTCCATGGCGGCAAGGTGACGGGGACGCGGCGGCGCTATTCGGAGACGCTGCTGCGCACGCTGCTGGTCCGCGAACAGGCGGCGCGGCAGGCGGAGCGGGTGGTGGCGGCGAAGGCGCGGACGGTGCCGGACTATGCCGCGCCGGACGAGACCGACACGGCGTTGCTGAAGGCGCTGGACCGGATTGCGCAGGGGCGGCGGCGCGAGGCGATCGCGCGGGCCGATGCGTGGCAGGACTATGAGCGCGCGGTGCTGGCGGGGGAGCGGCCGGGGCTGGTGCCGTGAGGGGGGCTTATAATCCTCCCCCGCAAGGGGGAGGTGGCGCCGAAGGCGACGGAGGGGGAGGACGGCTGCGTCCTCTCTGCTCAAGGTGATACCCTTCCTCCCCCTCCGTCATGCTGCGCATGCCACCTCCCCCTGGCGGGGGAGGATGGATGGAGCGGCGCCTTAATTCCCCTCGGCGTCGACCATGAAGATCACCGGTTTTCCGCGCGTCTCCGGCTCCCACCCGGCCGCGAGCGCGGCGCGGATGCAGCGCGTGATCGTTGCGTCGTCGAGCTGAAGGCGGCCGGGCGGCAGGCCCTTCATCAGCCGCTTGGGCGGGGGGAATTCGACCAGGGCCTCGCGCCGGGCATCGCGCTGTTGCAGGGAGAGGGTCATGCCCCGCCACCCTTCGTCATCGGACAGATGCGGCTCGCGTTGCAGGTGCCAATCGTAGAGGATGCCATCGACCTGGACGGCACCGCCTTTGCTTTGAGATTTCGACATAGGGGCCGATCTTAGCATAAGCGATCTGGTCCAGCCTAGCTGGCGCCGCCGGTTGCCGCCGGGCGCGAAAGCTGATTTGAGGCGTTCGCTCGGCGCGGAGCACGGACAGAGGGACATCGGCGGGTTTTGGATCTTCAATGAATTATCGACATTCCTTCCACGCCGGCAACAGCGCTGACGTTGTGAAACACAGCCTGTTGATCGCGCTGATCCGGGCGTTGCAGTTGAAAGAGGGCGCGCTGACGCTGATCGACACCCATGCCGGGTGCGGGATCTATGACCTGGGCGGCGACCAGGCGCAGCGCACCGGGGAGGCGGCGCAGGGGGTGGTGCGGGTCTTTGCCGATGCAAACCCGTTGCTGGACGCGTATCGCGCCGCGGTGCGGGCGGTGAATGTGGGGGAGGCGCCGCAGCTCTACCCCGGATCGCCGCTGGTGCTGGCGCAGCTGTTGCGGCCGCAGGATGTGTTGATCGTCAATGAGAAGCATCCCGAGGACGCCTATGCGCTGCGTGGGGCGATGCGCGGGACGGCTGCGGCCGTGCATGAGCGCGATGCCTATGAGCTGTGGCTGGCGCTGCTGCCGACGCGCACGGCGCGCGGGGTGGTGGTGGTCGATCCGCCCTATGAGCAGACCGACGAGCGCGCCCGGATCACCGCCACCCTCGCCGCGGCGCACCGCAAATGGGCGCATGGCGTGACGGTCATCTGGTATCCGCTGAAGGACCGCGCGACGCATCAGCAGTGGAAGACCAAGCTGCGGAATCTTCGCATCCCGAAATTCCTGGTCGTCGAGCATTGGTTATATGATGCCGATCAGCCGGGCATTTATAACGGTGCGGGGCTGTTTATCGTCAATCCGCCCTATGCCTTTACCCAGGCGCTGCCGCCGCTGCTGGAGGCGCTCCGCGCGACACTCGCGCCGGAGGGGCATCGGGGCGTGATTACGGCAGACTGGCTGGACGGTTGACGAGGCGTGCGGTCCTCCCCCGGGCGGGGGAGGATCGATGCCGCGCGGTTCCGATCAGAACGTATCCCACGGATCGCCACCGGCGACGGCCAGCCGGGGGGCCGGGGCCGGGGCTGGCGCGACCGGACGCGGCGTTTTGCGGGCTGGCTGGCGGGCCGGGGCTGCGGCGGTCATGCGGGGCGTGTCGGAGCCGCCGACGTTGAACTGGTCGGCCTGTCCGGCGAGCAGCTCCACCTCCCGCGTCAGGTTACGGGCGGCGGCGGAGGTCTCCTCGACCATCGCGGCATTCTGTTGCGTCGACTGGTCCATCGACGAGATGGCGACGCTGATCTCGCGGATCGCGGTTGCCTGAGCCTCGTTCGCGCGCGCCATGTCGGCGAGCAGGACATGGACTTCGCCGACATCGCCCGAGATGTTGGCGAAGGCGGAGTCGACGTTGCGGACCATGTCGACGGCGGTGCCGATATCGGTCTGGGTCGCGGTCAATTGTTCGCGGGCGCGGCCGGCCTCTTCTTCGGCGCGCATGGCGAGGGCGGAGACAAGGTCGGCGACGACGGCGAAACCACGGCCGGCTTCACCCGCGCGACCGGCCTCGACCGCGGCGTTCATGGCGAGGACGCGGGTCTGGAAGGCGATCTTGTCGAGGCCTTCGATGACCGTGTCGATGCCCTTGGCGCTGTCGCTGACGCGGGTCATTGCCTGCACCGCTTCTTCGGTGGTGGTGCGGCCGGTGGCGACGCTGTGGATCGCGCCATCCGCGCGGCTGACGGTGCGTTCGGCGGCTTCAGCGTTGGACTGGAGGCGCTCACGCATCTGCGACACGGCGGCGGAGGTCTGCTCGAGGCTGGCGGCATTGGCTTCGGTGCGGCGGGCGAGATCTTCCGACGCATGGGCGATCTCGGTCGAGCCGGTCGTGATGCTGCGCGTGCTGTCCATGACCGATCCGATCAGGGTGCGCAGCGAGGCTAGCGCGGCGTTGAAGTTGGTCTTGAGCTCGGCATAGGCCGGCGGGAATGCGGTGCGGATGTCCGCGGTGAAGTCGCCCTGAGTCAGTGATTCCAGGCTGGTGCGCAGCGTGGTCACGACCTCGGCCTGTTCGGCGGCGCTGTCGATCTGGGCCTTGGCGGTGTCGCGGAAGGTGAACATCGCGCGGGCCATGCGGCCGACGCAGTCCTGATAATCGGTATAGGCGATCGGGCTGTCGAGATCGCCCGCCGCCAGCGCCTCCAAGCGGACGACGGTGTTGACATAGGGGTCGCAGATCGCGCGGCGAAAGCTGAGGCCAAGGCCGGCACCGGCCAGCGCAGTGACGGCACCGGTCGCGGCCATGATCCAGTCGGCGCGGACCAGTCCGACCAGCATCGTCACGACCATCAGGCCGACCATTGTTCCGAACGCAAACAGTGTCTTCTGTCGGATTGGCGCTACCGCCTCAAACCAGTGCATCATCCTTCGGCCTTTCATATCATTCTGCGCGTGCATCGAATGATCTATAGCTGACACGTGCTGCCGCCGGTTTTCGGGTGGAATCCTGTTGGCACCGCATACATCCCGTCCCCTCGCGATGTTGACATGTTATCTAGGATAATCAGCGTATTAAATGGGTTTGGGTAGGAGTTCGGTAGTGTTGCCCCTCAGATCGAAATTAACCCTTTATTTTCGATTTCGAGGTGCTCTGGACGGTCTGATCGGCATGGCGGAGGGCGTCGCGCCCATTTTCCATTTCCCGCGCGCGCCGCATCGCCTAACGCTCACCGCATGACCTTTACCGCGAAAATCCTGTTGCTGGGCTCCGGCGAGCTTGGGCGTGAGTTTGTGATTTCGGCCAAACGGCTGGGCGCGCAGGTGATTGCGTGCGACAGCTATGCGGGCGCGCCGGCGATGCAGGTGGCGGACGGGTGCGAGGTGTTTTCGATGCTCGACGGCGATGCGCTGCGCGCGGCGATCGATCGGCATGCGCCCGATTTGGTGGTGCCGGAGATCGAGGCGATCCGCACCGAAGTGCTTGCCGAAGTCGAGGCGGCGGGGGTGACGGTGGTGCCGTCAGCGCGCGCGACGATGATGACGATGAACCGCGATGCGATCCGCGAGGTGGCGGCGGTGGAGCTGGGACTACGCACGTCGCGCTATCGTTATGCCGAGAGCCTGGAGGAAGTGCTGGCGGGGGCCGAGCACACCGGGCTGCCGTGCGTGATCAAGCCGGTGATGTCCTCATCCGGCAAGGGCCAGACGACGGTGCGCGAGGCCGGGAGCCTTGAGGCGGCGTGGGACTATGCGGTCGCCAATATGCGCGGCGACCGGCGGCGGGTGATTGTCGAGGAGTTTGTCGATTTCGATTATGAGATCACGCTGCTGACGGTGCGGACGCGCGAGGGCGTCGTGTTCTGTCCGCCGATCGGGCATCGGCAGGAGCGCGGCGACTATCAGGAAAGCTGGCAGCCGGCGGCGATGACCCCGGCGGCGATCGCGGCGGCGCAGGATATGGCACGTGCGGTGGTCGATGATCTGGGCGGCTATGGGCTGTTCGGGGTCGAGTTCTTCGTGAAGGGCGAGGAGGTGATCTTCAGCGAACTGTCGCCGCGGCCGCACGACACGGGGATGGTGACGCTGATCTCGCAGAATTTGACCGAGTTCGACCTGCATGCGCGCGCGGTGCTGGGGCTGCCGGTGCCGGAAGTGGTGCTGCGTGGCGCGGCGGCTTCGGCGGTTATTCTGGCGGATCGGGATAGCGAAGGGCCGGGCTATGCGGGGCTGGCCGAGGCGCTGGCGACGCCGGGCGGCGAGGTCGATGTGCGGATTTTCGGCAAGCCGACGACGCGGCCGTATCGGCGGATGGGGGTGGCGTTGGCGCTGGCCGGGGATGTGGATAGCGCGCGGCGGGTGGCGGTTGAGGCGGCGGGGAAGGTTCGGATTTTGTATCGGTGACGGGGCGTTTGCCTCTGGCGGCCCCGGCCTGCGCCGGGGCGGCGGGTCAGGCTAGCAGCCCCTCCTTCGCGATCTTGTCCTTCCACACCAGTGGCGCGAGCTGATGGACGTTGTTGCCTTCGGCATCGACCGCGACCGTCACCGGGAAGTCCTGGACCTCGAATTCGTAGATCGCTTCCATGCCGAGGTCTTCGAAGCCGACGACCTTGGACCCCTTGATCGCGCGGGCGACGAGGTAGGCGGCGCCGCCGACGGCCATCAGGTACGCGCTCTTGGCGTCGCGGATCGCGTCGGTGGCGGCGGGGCCGCGTTCGGCCTTGCCGACCATGGCGAGCAGGCCCTGGTCGAGCATCATGCGGGTGAATTTGTCCATGCGCGTGGCGGTGGTCGGGCCGGCGGGGCCGACGACTTCTTCGCCGACCGGATCGACCGGGCCGACATAATAGATGACGCGGCCCTTGAACTCGACGGGCAGGGGTTCGCCCGCCGCGAGCATGTCCGCAATGCGCTTGTGCGCGGCGTCGCGGCCGGTGAGCATCTTTCCGTTGAGCAGCAGGCGGTCGCCCTGCTTCCAGCTCTGCACGACTTCCGGCGTCAGATTGTCGAGGTCGACGCGGATCGCGGCCTTGTCCGGCGTCCAGTTGACGTCCGGCCATTCTTCGAGCTTGGGCGCTTCGAGATAGGCGGGACCGCTGCCGTCGAGGGTGAAGTGCGCGTGGCGGGTGGCGGCGCAGTTGGGGATCATCGCGACCGGCTTGCCCGCGGCGTGGCAGGGGGCGTCCATGATCTTGACGTCGAGGATGGTGGCGAGACCACCCAGCCCCTGTGCGCCGATGCCGAGCGCGTTGACCTTGTCGAAAATCTCGATGCGCAGCGCTTCGATATCGGTCTGCGGGCCGCGCTGCTTGAGGCTGGCCATGTCGATCTGTTCCATCAGCGCCTTTTTGGCGAGGAGGACGCAATGTTCCGCCGTGCCGCCGATGCCGATGCCGAGCATCCCTGGCGGGCACCAGCCGGCGCCCATCTGGGGCAGCATGTCGAGCACCCAGTCGACGATCGAATCCGACGGGTTCATCATCTTGAACTTGGACTTGTTTTCCGAGCCGCCGCCCTTGGCCGCGACGTCGATATGCACCTTGTCGCCCGCGACCAGCTCGACATGGAGGACGCAGGGGGTGTTGTCGCGGGTGTTGCGGCGGGTGAAGGCGGGGTCGGCAAGGACCGAGGCGCGCAGCTTGTTTTCGGGGTGGAGATAGGCGCGGCGGACGCCTTCATCGACCACATCCTGAAGCGAGCGCGAGGTGTCGTCGAGGCGGCAGTCCATGCCCCATTTGACGAACACATTGACGATGCCGGTGTCCTGACAGATCGGGCGATGCCCCTCTGCGCACATGCGGCTGTTGGTCAGGATCTGCGCGATTGCGTCCTTGGCGGCGGGGGACTGTTCGGCCTCATAGGCGACGCCCAGCGCGCGGATATAGTCCATCGGGTGATAGTAGCTGATGAACTGAAGCGCGTCGGCGACGCTGTCGATGAGGTCGTCGGTCTTGATCGTAGCCATTGCCTGTCCCTGGGTCGTTTTGCCCACCCTTTAGCGGATGACAGGGCGGTTTCCAGTCGCTAACCGCCACGCCGTGTTCCGAGGTCTGATCCTGTCGCATCGCTGGTGGGCCGCCGCGCTGATTGCGCTGGCGCTGGCGATGAAGCTTGCCGTGCCGGCGGGGTTCATGCCGGTTGAGCAGGCGGGCAAGATCGTCGTGATGGTCTGTACCGGCATGGGCCAGCAGCAGGTCGAGATCGACGTGCCGGGGATGCCGGTGAAGGAGGATGGCGCGACGCGGGCTGCGGGGCAGCCCTGCGCCTTTGCCGGGCTGGGGATGGACCTGATGCCGGGGGTGGACCCGGTGCTGCTGGCCGGGGCGCTGGCGTTCATTCTGGCGTTGGGCTTTGTCGGCGTTGCGGTGGTGCGCGTCGATCGGGCGCGGCAGTTGTGGCCGCCGATGCGGGGGCCGCCACTGATTTCCTGATCCGTCGGGGCTGAGAAACGCCGCACCTGTGCTCCTGCGAAAGCAGGAGCCCAGAGCCACACGCGTTTCCCTCCCAAACCCTGGGCTCCTGCTTTCGCAGGAGCACGAGAAATGCGTGCGGCCAAGGCTGCGCGCCGATCAGGAATGCATATATCATGAAGACTCAATTTGCGGCCGCGCTGCTTGCGGCCACTTGCCTTGCGACTCCGGCGCTCGCCAATGACAGCGATCAGGTGCCGGTGATCATCATCACCGCCAAGGCCAATCCCGAAGATCCGCCGGTCGTCGCCGAAGCGCGCGAGCGGCTGGCGCGGACGCCGGGTTCGGTGTCGGTGGTTGCCGCCGAAGCCTATGAGGACCGGTTCGCGGTCGGGACGCCGGACATTTTGCGCGATGTGCCGGGCGTGCTGGCGCAGAAGCGCTATGGCGAGGAAGGGCGGCTGTCGATCCGTGGATCGGGGCTCGACCAGAGTTTCCACCAGCGCGGCGTGCTGCTGGCGCAGGATGGCGTGCCGTTCGCGGATGCCGATGGCTTTTCGGACTTCCAGAAGATCGACCCGCTGGGTGCGCGTTTCGTCGAAGTCTATAAGGGCGGCAATGCGCTGCGCTTTGGCGGGGCGCAGCTGGGCGGGGCGATCAACTTCGTGACGCCCAATGGCAAGACCGCGCAGTCGCCGGTGCTGGCGCGATTCGAGGCCGGGAGCGACGACACGGTGCGCGGCGTCGCGCAGGTTGCGGGCAAGTCGGGCGCGTTCGATTTCTACGCCGGGGTGAATGCATTTCACACCGATGGCTATCGCGTGCAGGGCTATCAGGACCAGATCCGGGGCACGCTCAACCTGGGCTACTCGTTCGGTGACGATAATGAAGTGCGCGCGATCCTCTATGCCGCCGATATCTATCAGGGCGTGCCGGGGACGGTGACGCTCAGTCAGGCGCTGACCAATCCGCGTGCGCCGGGGACGACGGCGGTGTCGCAGAATCAGCGGCGCAATCAGGGGGTGTTTCGCGGCACGCTGCAGACGCGGCTGCGGCTGACCGACAGCCTGGTGTTCGAGGGCGGGGTCTATGCGACGCAGACCGACCTGTATCACCCGGTCGGCATCTTCATCGTGCAGGACACCGATACGCAGGGCGCGTTCGGACGGTTTGACTGGAAGGGCGAACTGGGCGGGATGAAGGCCGATCTGTTCTTTGGCGCTTTCTATCGCGAGGGCGTCACCGAACAGGATCTGTTCGTCAATGCGGCGAGTGCGCAGGGGCCGCGGATCGGCGATGCGCGGCAGGTGGCCAATGCACTCGACCTGTTCGCCGAGGGGCGGCTGTTCGTGACCGAGGGACTGGCTTTGGTCGGAGGGGCGAGCTGGGGCCATGCCGGGCGGGATTATCTCAACCGCCTGAATGGGCGTACCGCCGAGCAGGATTATGAGTGGTTCGCGCCGCGCGTGGGGCTGCTGTTCGAGACTGGCGACGCGCAGGTTTATGCGAACTTCACCCGGTCGGTCGAGCCGCCGCATTTCGGGGCGCTGGCGCAGACAAACCTGCTGGGATCGGTGTTCTCGCCGCTCGACCCGCAGCGGGCGTGGACGGCGGAGATCGGGACGCGTGGGCGTAGCGGCGCGGTGGCGTGGGATGTGACCGCCTATCGCGCGTGGGTGAAGGGGGAGTTGCTGAGCTTTCTGACGTCGCCGACCATCCCCTCGACGATCTTCAACGCCGACAAGACGGTGCATCAGGGGATCGAGGCGAGCCTGGACTGGTGGATCCTGGACGGCGCGGAAGGGAAGCTGCGGCTGCGGCAGACTTATGCGCTGTCGGATTTCCGGTTCGATGGCGATGCGGTCTATGGCGACAACCGGCTGCCGATCGCGCCGGTGCATAGCTATCGCGCGTCGCTGCGGTATGAGGGCGGGAGCGGGTTGTTCGTTGAGCCGAACCTCGACTGGCGGCCGCAATCGACCTGGGCGGATTATCGTAACACGCTCAAGGTGCCGGGCTATGCGCTGCTGGGCATCGGCGCTGGGTTCGAGCTGGGTGGGGTAACGCTGTTCGCCGATGCCCGGAACCTGACCGACAAACAGTATGTGTCGGATCAGTCGGCGGCAATCACCGCGACTGCGACGAGCGCGATCTTCCACCCCGGTGAGGGGCGGACGGTAATGTTCGGGCTGCGGACGCGGTTCTGAGGTGTCTTAAGCCCCTCCCCTTTAGGGGAGGGGTGGGGGGTGGGGCCTATCCTCTGGGCGCGTCGGTCTCGGTGAGACTGAGACGCCCCACCCCAACCCCTCCCCTGAAGGGGAGGGGCTTTTTATGCACACCCCCCGTCCCTCACTCCACTCACACTCCCCACGCCGAGGATAATCTTGGCGCGGCGGGAGAAGGTGAGGGCTTGCCAGCGGCCGGCATTGCCGGTGGCGGTGCGGCTGCGCAGATAGGTCAAGTGGAGCAGCTCGAACTGCTCGTCGTCGATCTGGCCGGCGTCGATCAGGCAGGTCCATTGCGCGACGTTCCAGGCATAGTCGCGGCTGACGCCGTCCTGATCGACCGCCTCGCTCAAGCCCTGATACCAGGCGAGCATCGCTTTTAGCCGGGCGGGGCGTTCGGCGGGAGGCAGGTTGGCGAGCTTGCGGCGGAGGCGGGCGGCGTCTTCGTCGCCGGGCAGCGTCTTTTGCTGGACGCGGGTGTCGATCGCCCATTTGACCTTGCGCGGAGTGATCGGACCAGTCGGCCAGAGGCGATAGAGTTCGGTGCGGACTTCGAGCAGCAGGGCGACATAGGTGTCGGTCTGGACCTGAAGCATCGCGTCATGGTCGAAGATCGCGGTGAGTTCGGCGATGGCGGTCGCGTTGAGTTTTCCGTCCTCGCCATGGGCGGCGAGGATGCCATCGCGGCATTTCTGGCGGACGGGGGTTTTGAGGCAGTCCTTTGAGAAGAACAGCTTGCCGTAAGTTGGGGCGAGGTCGTGGAGGGTGCGCTTGAAGCGGCGGCGGCTGTGGAAGCTGTCGCGCCAGGCGGTGAGGACGGGTTGCAGGCTGCCGGTGCCGTAATTCCATTGCGACATGCCGACCGAGACCAGCATCGAATCGAAATTGCCGACCGGCATTGCCCAGCAGCCCATCGTCTCGGGGATCGAGGTTTCCCGCATCCGGGCGAAAATCGCGGCGCGGTCCAGGCCGATTTGCGCGAGCTGGGCGGCGGCCTGTGGGTCGATCTGGATGTGCGGGGTGTCGGCGACTTCGCGGCAGGGGGGACGGTCTTGGGCGGCAGCGGGGAGGCTTGCGAGCAGCGCGGCTAGGATGGCCCAGAGTTTCATCGCCCGCTGTTCCCTTTTTCGTCACCCCGGCCTTGAGCCGGGGCCCAGCTGCCTGCCCGCCGTTTCAGAAGAAGCTGGGCCCCGGGTCAAGCCCGGGGTGACGATAGGGCGGCTGTTACAGCACGTAGCGGCTGAGGTCCGTGTTGCGCGCGATGCTGGCGAGCTGGCTGTCGACATAGGCGGCGTCGACCACGAGCGCGGTCCCGCTACGGTCCTCGGCGTTGAAGCTGATTTCCTCGAGCAGCTTTTCCATCACCGTCTGGAGGCGGCGGGCGCCGATGTTTTCGATCTCGCCGTTCACTTCCGCAGCGATACGGGCGACGGCGCGGATGCCGTCCTCGGTGAAGCTGACATCGACGCCCTCGGTGCCGATCAGCGCGCGATATTGTTCGGGCAGCGACGCCGTGGTGTCCGAGAGGATTGCGACGAAATCATCCTCGGTCAGGCCCTTGAGTTCGACGCGGATCGGCAGGCGGCCCTGAAGTTCGGGGAGCAGGTCGCTGGGCTTGGCGACGTGGAACGCGCCGGACGCGATGAACAGGATGTGGTCGGTCTTCATCGGGCCGTATTTCGTGGCGACCGTCGTCCCCTCGATCAGCGGCAGCAGGTCGCGCTGGACGCCCTCGCGGCTGACGCTGCCGCCGCGCACGTCGCTGACCGCGATCTTGTCGATCTCGTCGAGGAACACGATGCCGTTGGCTTCGGCGTCCGCCAGCGCGACGCGGGCGACGTCGTCCTGATCGAGGCGCTTGTCGGCTTCTTCCTCGACCAGCTTGGCCCAGGCGGCGTGGACGTTCATCTTGCGGCGCTTGAGCTGCGGGCCGCCAAGGCCCTTCATCATCTCGCCGATATTGATCATCTGCGGCCCCGCGCCGGGGATGTCGAACGGCATGCCGCCGGTCGCTTCGACCTCGATCTCAATCTCGGTGTTGTCGAGATGGCCGGAATTCAGGCGCTCGCGGAACGCCTCGCGGGTCGCTTGCGAGCTGTCCTTGCCGGTCAGCGCATCGAGCAGGCGGGTCATCGCCGCGGCCTCGGCCTTGTCCTTGACCGCGCTGCGGCGGCGTTCGCGTTCGAGGCGGATCGCCTCTTCGACGAGGTCGCGGGCCATCTGTTCGACGTCGCGGCCGACATAGCCGACTTCGGTGAACTTGGTCGCCTCGACCTTCACGAACGGGGCGTCGGCGAGCTTGGCCAGACGGCGGCTGATCTCGGTCTTGCCGCAGCCGGTCGGGCCGATCATCAGGATGTTCTTGGGCGTGACCTCATCGCGCAGGTCGGCGCGCAGCTGCTGGCGGCGCCAGCGGTTGCGCAGCGCGACGGCGACCGCGCGCTTGGCGTCGCGCTGGCCGATGATGTGCGCGTCGAGCGCGGCGACGATGGCTTTGGGGGTGAGGCTGTTGTTCATGGTGGGGGTCAAATTCTCTGGTTCGATGCGGTCGGTTCAAGTTCGGCGTCGGGCGCGGCGGCGAGCCATGCTTCGGCCTCGGCCATGGTCATGAAGATGCGCAGGCGCGGGTGGCTCTGGGTGCGTTCGGCCTGAATCTTGTTGAGGCGGCTGCCGACCACCGATGCGGCGCGGCCGGTGGTGAGCGCCATCCCGCCCTCGGCGATCTGGGGCAGCAGGTCGGCGATGTCGTTGGCCTGGACCGGGAAGTCGCGCGAGTCGATCAGGACGTCGTAATCGTCGCGGATCGCGCGGACTTCGCGGGCCTTGGCACCTGCTGCTGCCGCGAATTCCTGCACGGTCTCCAGCGTCCAGAAGTCGCGGATCACGGCGAGGATGCGGTTGCGGCGCGGGTCGTAGTCGATCCGGAATTTCATGCCGCGGCGTCGAGGGCTTCGATGGTCAGCCGGTCGTTGGTATAGACGCACAGCTCGGCGGCGATGGCCATGGCCTTGCGGCACATCGTCTCGGCATCGGGCTCATACTCAGCCAGCGCGCGGGCGGCGGCGAGGGCGAAATTGCCGCCCGATCCGATCGCGGCGATCCCGCCTTCGGGCTCCAGCACGTCGCCGTTTCCGGTGACGATCAGCGTCGTCGACTTATCCGCGACGATCAGCATCGCTTCGAGGTTGCGGAGATATTTGTCGGTGCGCCAGTCCTTGGCCAGCTCAACCGCGGCGCGGAGCAGCTGGCCCTGATGGCGCTCGAGCTTGCTTTCCAGCCGTTCGAACAGGGTGAAGGCGTCGGCGGTGGCGCCGGCGAAACCGGCGATGACGCTGCCGTCACCCAGCGGCCGCACCTTGCGCGCATTGGGTTTCATCACGGTCGAACCCTGCGAGACCTGGCCATCGCCGGCGATGACCACGCGGCCGCCCTTGCGCACGGAGAGGATGGTCGTGCCGTGCCATTGTATCTTGTCGCTCATGGGCCGGGATATGGGGAGGGGGTCTTGGACTTGCCAAGACCCCCGGCGCAAACTGACGACGTTACGCGGAACGCGCTTCGTTCTGTCGGCTTCTACTTTTCGACCCCCTTGATCTTCCCCCACTGGCGGGCGGCGGTGTAGCCGAGATAGCCGGTGCCGAAGAGCGCGTAGAGCGATTCCGGGATGCCGGAGAGATAGGCGTTCATGGCGGCCGCGATGCCCTTGGCCATGTCGGGCTGGACCGCGCCGATCAGGCCCATCGGGATCGCCCAGAGCAGCAGCGCGTACATGACGTAGAGGAAGCTGGGGCGGGCGCGGCTGGTCCAGGGGTCGGGGGATTGCGCTTCGGCGACGATGGCCGAGAGCTGGGTGCGGACCGCCTCCATCTCCTGTGTGCCTTGCAGCTTCAAGAGTTCGAGTTTGGCGGCGTCGCGCGCCTTGGGGTCGGGGATGATCTTGTCGATCAGGCCGGCGATCGGGCCGATCAGGCTGGCAATCACACTCATGATGGGTCTCCTGACAATGCTGACGAAATTGCTGGCTTACGAACCGATGCGGTTCGCGAGCCAGCCGTAGAGAAAGGCTTCGTTGGCGGGGCGGCTTTCGGCGAGCGCGATGTAGCGTTCGCCCTGAAGCGCCTCGACCGCCTTGAGCAGCACGCGCTCGCCCGGCGGACCGCGCGTGTCGAGAAAGGCGGCGAGCGCGACGAGGGTGATGGGGCCGATCTGGCCGTCGACGCCCATGTCGGGATAGTCGCGTCCGTTACGGTTCAGGCCGTTGAGGGTGCGTTGCAGGAAGCGCGCGGCGACGGCTGGCCCCATGTTGACGCCGGTGTCGAACAGCTCCGCCGCGAGGGCGGGCGCGCGTTCGGCGATCTGGTCGAAGCGCGGGCGGAGCCAGTAGAGGCGGCGGTAGATGGCGGCGGCTTCGCTGCGCGGGAAGACGCGCATGTCGCCGGCATAGCCATGCGCGCGGGCGACGCGCTGTGTCACGCCCCAGCGGGTTGGGCCGCCGCGATCGGCGGGGTGGTCGCTATAGCCGCCCTCGCGGGCGATCACGTCGTCGATCAGTTGTTCGATGGTCATGCATTGTTCCTCCTCACCGACTCGCGATAACCTATATGGTTCGTTGTAGGAAAGGGGTGTTTGTCGTGGCCCCGGCAGACTGCGGTGCAATGCAGGCAGAAGAAGCTGGGCCCCGGCTCAAGGCCGGGGTGACGCGAGGGAGGCGAGCGGCTAGACGAGCGCATGGCCAAGACACGACCCGATCAGCTGCTCGTCGAACGCGGGCTCGCGGAGAGCCGGACGCGGGCGCAGGCGTTGATTCTGGCGGGGCTGGTGTTCAGCGGCGACAAGCGGGTGGACAAGCCGGGACAGCCGATCGCGCCGGATGCGCCGCTGACGGTGAAGGGCCGCGACCATCCCTGGGTGTCGCGCGGTGGGGTGAAGCTGGCGCATGGGCTCGACCATTTCGGGATCGACCCGGCGGGGATGGTGGGACTTGATGTCGGATCGTCGACCGGGGGCTTTACCGATGTGCTGCTGACCCGGGGCGCGGTGCGGGTTTATGCGGTCGATAGCGGGACCAACCAGCTCGCGTGGAAGCTGCGGCAGGATGAGCGGGTGGTGGTGCATGAGCAGACCAGCGCGCGGGTGCTGACGGCGGCACATATCCCTGAGCCGATCGACATCGTGGTGTGCGATGCGAGCTTCATTTCGCTGGCCAAGGTGCTGGAGCGGCCATTTGCGTTCGTGCGCGAGGGGGCGTGGGTGGTCGCGCTGATCAAACCGCAGTTCGAGGCGGGGCGCGGCGAGGTTGGCAAGGGCGGCGTGGTGCGCGATGCCGCGGTGCATGAGCGGGTCTGCGCGGAGGTGGTCGGCTGGCTGGAAGGGCTGGGCTGGAGCGTCGCGGGGGTGACGACCAGCCCGATCACCGGGCCGGAGGGGAATGTCGAATTTCTGGTCGCGGCGCGGGCCGGGGCGGCGGGGGAGATGGTGGGGTGAGGCTGGAGCAGGACGAGCAGGAGCATCCGATCCCGGAAGAACTCCGGGGTATCTTCGTGCGGATCGTCGACGCCTTTGTCGCGGGCGACTATTCGCTTCGCGCCGTCGGTATTGCCGGTGTCGAGCTAATCGATGCAGATACTGCCAAGTACATCGAAGGGTGCATTGCGGCCTATGGCGACTTGTTGGCCCCGCTCGATCCGGCAGTTTGGGAGCGGTCCTGCTACGGTTGGTCTGGTGGGGGCTGGGAAATGCTTGTCGATCTGACAACGCAGCATGAGCCGGTAAGCGATCTTGTTTTGCATGCCGACATCCGACTGGACCCCCTTCGGATAGCGGTGCGCTCTGTTCACGTTCCGTAGCCAAGCGCTTCCGAACTTCGCCTTAGATGAAGAAGCCCAGGCCCGGGTCCAGCCCGGGCCGACGATAGGGGTAAATTTCCGGAATCCCGTTTTGGGTAAGTGCAATTCCCTATGACGATTCTGTGACTCGACAGCGCGGGCAACCGGGCGCAGCATGCTTCATCCTTGGGGGAGGATGATATGCGGATGTCGTTACTGCACACGGCCACTGAAGTGTTTCGCGAGGTGCCAGCCGAGGCGTCGACGCCTGAACCTGCTGTCCGTTGGTGCGCCTATGTCGAGGCGATCGGGGCGTGCGCGGTGCTGGTGATCGTCGGGCTGGTGCTGGCGAGTTAAAGCAGCTTTGCCCGCTCCGCCGCGCGGACGGCGGTGCGGCCGACGGGCGGGGGCTTGGCCGGGTCGGGCCATGAGGGCGCGGTGGTCCAGCCGAGATGGGGCAGGCTGACGCTGCGCTTGCCCGACAGGTCGGTGCGCGCGACGATCAGGCCCTTTTCCTCGATATGCGCCATCATGCGCTTGGCGCGGCCCATCGAGCTGGTGCCGTAGAGCGCGGCGATGCGGGCGTCGGACGGGCAGGGTTCGCCGGTGCGCGCCGCCTTGGCGATGCCGAGGAAGGGGGCGAGCATCTCTTCGGGCAAGGACGCCGCGAGGGTGAGCGCGTCGTCCCAGCCGGTGCGGTCGGTGATGCCGACGCGGGCGAGCGCGAGCGCGGAACGGAAATCGGGCAGGTCGATGCCGGGTTCAACCCCGCGCATGCGGCAGCGCACGCCATAATCCTGAAAGATCGTGGCGAGCGGCGCGCGGCTGTCCTCTGCGCCGATTTCGGCGAGGATCGCGCGGCGGATCTCTTCCTGTTCGCCTTCTTCCAGCACCGGCATGTCGGGGACCGGTGCGGGCGCGGGCGTGGCGACGGCGCTCATGAGGTCGGCCATCGGCACTGGAGCGGGCGGCGGCGGGGGTGGCGCCTCGTCCTCCGTCGGCGGGGCGAAGAGCATGTCGCGCATCTCGCCGGTCGGGGCGGTGGGGAGCGGGGTGAGCTTGGGGCTGACCGCCTTGGAGCCGGTCTGGACTGCGCCGATCCGCACGCTGATCGGGCGGCGGGTGATCGCCGGGCCGAGCGCGAGGAATTCGCCGCGCGCGAGGTCGCGGATCGTGTCGGCCTGACGCCGGTCCATGCCGAGCAGGTCGGCGGCGCGCGCCATGTCGATGTCGAGAAAGGTGCGGCCCATCAGGAAGTTCGACGCTTCGGCGGCGACATTCTTGGCGAGTTTGGCGAGGCGCTGGGTGGCGATGACGCCGGCGAGGCCACGCTTGCGGCCGCGGCACATGAGGTTGGTCATCGCGGCGAGCGAGGTGCGGCGGGCTTCCTCGGTTACTTCGCCAGCCGCAGCGGGGGCGAACAGCTGGGCTTCGTCGACGACGGTGAGGACCGGGTACCAGTGCTCGCGCGGGGCATCGAACAGCGCGGAGAGGAAGGCGGCGGCGGCGCGCATCTGGCCGTCGATCTCAAGGCCTTCGAGGTTGAGGACCACCGACGCGCGGTGTTCGCGGACGCGCAGCGCGAGGCGGGCGAGTTCGGTGAGGCTGTATTCGGCGGCGTCGACCGCGATGTGGCCGAACGCTTCGGAGAGGCTGACGAAATCGCCCTCCGGATCGACCACGACCTGCTGGACGTAACCGGCGCTACCTTCGAGCAGGCGGCGCAACAGGTGCGACTTGCCCGAGCCCGAATTGCCCTGAACGAGCAGTCGGGTGGCGAGCAACTCCTCCAGATCGACGGCAACCGGGTTGCCGCCGCTGTCGAGTCCCATGTCGATACGGGCGGTCATCGCTGGGGGCTTTGGCGTATGGCGGGGGGTGGGGGCAAGGGGGTTGCGGTGGATTTGAAAACCCTCCCTGTGCCGGGGAGGATTTTACTTCTTGAGCCGCTCCGCCAGAAACGCGAGGATATCGGCCTCCGTCGCGGCTTTGGCGGTGGCGTTGGCTTCGACCGACTGGCGCGATTTGGTGGGGGTGTCGTAGCTGTGGGTGGCGCCTTCGAACATGCGCAGGGCAATGTCGTGGCCATTGCCCTTGCTGCGCGCGACGAAGGTTTCGCAGAGCTTGGGCGAGACTTCCTCGTCCGCCGTACCCATGAATACGCGGACGGGATGGTAGGGTTTGTAGCCGTCCTTGTCGAAGCGCTTCTTGAGGCCGCAGCCGGGGTAGAGCGCGACGCCCGCGGCGAAGCCGATCTTGCGCATGTCGCCGGGCTTGTCGTCGGCCATCGCCGCTAGCGTGGCGCTGGCGCCGTTCGACCAGCCGAGCAGGGCGACGCGGTTGGGCGTCACGTCGGGGCGCGACTGGAGGTAGCGCAGCGCACCATAGGCGTGGAGCGGGCGGAAATTGACTTCGTCTACCACCTCGGGGCGGTCCTTATAGGTCCCGGCCTCGAACCCCGCCGGGAAGCCGACTGCGCCGAAATCGTCGACCATCAGCGCGACATAGCCGTTCTCGGCCAGCAATTTGCCCCATGCCTTGTGGCGGGAGGCGAGGGTGGAGGCGTCGTACTTGCCCTTCGCCAGCGACGAATAGGCGCCGCCGCGGCCGTGCATCATGACGACTGCGGGGGCCTTGGCCGGCGCGTTCGCGGGCTTGAACAGATAGGCTTTCACCTGCGTCTTGCCGTCGCGGCTGAGGAACTGGACTTCCTCGACCTGCACCTGCTGGGCGGCGACGGGGGCGGCGATGATCAGGGCGATGGGGGCTACAGAAAAACGCATCCTATTTCCTCGCTGGCAGAGTGATGGTCTTGGCGACGCCATCCCTTCGCGGGTCGGCGCCGCCGTCGAATTTGCCGTCGCGGATCATGACGCCGTGGAGGCCGGAATCCTCGCCGGTGCCGCCGCGCACGGTGACGCCGCGTTCGGCCATCCCCGCGCGCAGGTCGGGGCTGAACTTGTCCGCCTCACCGTTGAAGCTGCCGCCGCGTGCGACGAGGTTGGGGAGCGCGATGGCGTCGGCGACGGGGAGTTTCCAGTCGATCATGCCGACCAGCGCCTTGGACACATAGCCGAGGATCGCGTTGCCGCCTGGCGAGCCGATCGCGCCAGCAAGGCTGCGGTCGGGGTTGAGGATGACGGTCGGCACCATCGACGAGCGCGGGCGCTTGCCGGGTGCAATCACGTTCGGGCCGGTCGGCACGAAGGAGAAGTCGGTCATCTGGTTGTTGAGGAAGAAGCCGTCGACCATGCGACCGGTGCCGAAAAAGCTTTCGACCGTGGTGGTCATCGACACCGCGTTGCCGTCGCCGTCGATGACGATGAAGTGCGAGGTTCCGGCAACTTCGTTGGTGGCGTCGATGCGCGCGGCGATGGCGCC
>VYKW01000093.1_pt1 | contig 39852 bp, 33 predicted proteins | sample 5114451 | NCBI WGS metagenome assembly VYKW01 (sample SAMN12291784, study PRJNA351875) | freshwater metagenome | isolation source: freshwater lake | place: USA: Michigan, Gull Lake | collected 2013-08-08
GCCTTGAGATCAGGGAACGCCTGTCTGCGGCCGATCCAGAGTCTGCGGTCCTCGCGAGGGATGTGAGCGTCTCGCTCAACAAGATCGGCGATGTGCTGGTGAGCGAGGGGGACCTGGCCGGGGCGCTGTCGCGGTACCAGCGCGGCCTTGAGATCAGGGAGCGCCTGTCTGCGGCCGATCCGGCGTCCGCGGACCTCGCGCGGGATGTGAGCGTGTCGCTGAACAAGATCGGCGATGTGCGGGTGAGCGAGGGGGACCGGGCCGGGGCGCTGTCGCGCTATCAGCGCAGCCTGGAGATCAGAGAGCGCCTGTCTGCGGCTGATCCGGCGTCTGCGGACCTCGCGCGGGATGTGCGCGTGTCACTGAACAAGATCGGCGATGTGCTGCTGAGCGAGGGGGACCGGGCCGGGGCGATGTCGCGGTATCAGCGCAGCCTTGAGATCGCTGAGCGCCTGTCTGCGGCTGATCCGGCGTCCGTGCAGTTCGCACGGGATATGAGCTTCTCGCTGGAGCGGATCGGCGATGTTCTGCTGAGCGAGGGGGACCGGGCCGGGGCGCTGTCGCGGTATCAGCGCAGCCTTGAGACCAGGGAGCGCCTGTCTGCGGCCGATCCGGCGTCCGCGGCACTCGCGCGGGATGTGTTCGTGTCCTGCTGGAAGATGGCCGACGTCACCGGAGAGCGCCGCTACTGGGAGCGGGCCCTGGCCATCCTGCGGGACCTGGCGGCCAGGGGCGCGCTGGCCGAGGCGGACCGGCCGTTCATCGCGCAGATCGAAGGGATACTGGCGGGCCCGGGCACAACGGCGAACTGACGGGAGAGCCGGCAAAGGAAGGGTCGCCGTCGGGGTCGTGGTTCAGGCCCAGACGCAGGGTCTGGTGAACGCCCGGGTCGAAATCTCGGCCGCCGTGGCGGGGTCGAGCGCGACGCTGGAGGCGATCGAACGTCAGGCGAATGCGCGGGACCGGGCCCGGCAGGCGGAGATCGCGGCGCTTCAGACCCGGTTGACCGAGGCGGAGGCCCAGGGCGGGGCCGAGGTGGCCCGGCTTCAGGCCGAACTGATTGCGGCCCGCGAGGCTCTGGTGGCGGATCTGACGGCGCGCGATCCGGCCTATGCCGAAGCGATCGCCTTCTTCCGCCGCGAGGTGACGGACATCGCCGCATCGCCCGAGGGGACGGCGGCCCTGGCCCTTTATAATGCCGGAGACCGGGTGGGGGCACTCGCTGTCCTCGATCGGATTGCCGCCGCCGAAATCAGGGCGAACCAGCTGGCGATGGAGAGTGTGGCGCGGGCGGCTCAGGTTCAGATGAACCGCCAAGCCGCTGCCATTTTGCGCCGGAACGCGACCCTTGCGATGGACGCATGGTACGATAACCGGACCTTCGACACTCCCGCCGTCATCGCCCGCTATGAGGCGGTCGTCCGGCTGGATCCGGACTCCGCGACTGACTGGCAGCAGCTCTTTTCCCTCTATCTGGATGCAGGTCGGAGCGGAGCCGCGCTCACTGCGGTTGAGCGCAGTCTCGAGATCAACGAGCGCCTTTCTGCGGCCGACCCCTCCTCTCAGTTCCTCGCGGAGCGTGTCGCGAGTTTGTTTTGGACGATTGACCGTTACGCCCGTGCATATTTGGAAGGGGGTGACTTTGAACTGGCCCTATCGCTCTACCAACTCAGCCTTGAGGGCCGCGAGCGCTTTGCTGGGGGCGATCCAGCCACTTTGGCCAACGCGCGGGATGAGAACCGCAACACGCTGATGGCGATCCAAGACACGCTGACGAGACAAGGAAACGACCTTAGCTTTAGAGACCTTGACGGGGCCTTGTTGCGGTATCAGCGCAGCTTGGAGATCAACGAACGCCTGTCTGCCACCGATCCGGGGTCTTTTTACCTCGCGGACAGAATGGCATACTTACTGAAAAAGATCGGGGATGTGATTTTGAGGCAGGGGGACCTTGACGGGGCCCTGTCGCAGTATCAGCGCAGCCTCGATCTTAGCGAGTGGCGGTCTGCGGCCTCTCCGGCCTCTTGGTTCGCGGCTTCGAATGTGAGCGTTTCGCTGATCCTGATCGGCGATGTTCTCCTGAGTCAGGGGGACCCGGAAATACTGCGCGCGGATGCGGATGTATTCCGCTTCGGCCATTTCACGGGCCAAGAAGACCTTGACGGGGCTCTGTCGCAGTATCAGCGGAGCCTCGAGATCGTCGAACGCCTGTCTGCGGCCGACCCGGCGTCTGAGGCCTTCTTACGGGGGGAAGAGAGCGTGTCGTTGGAAAGGATCGGCGATGTGCTCGTCCGCCAACGGGATCTTGACGGCGCCATGTCGCGGTATCAGCGCAGCCTTGAGATCCGTGATCGAATGTCTGCGGCCGATCCGAGCTCTGCGGACCTCGCGCGGGATGTAAGAGTTTCGCGGGAGCGGATCGAAACGCTACTCAATAGAAGCCGGGTACGTAGCGAGCGGGGTGACCGTGACGGGGCCCTGTCGCTACATCAGCGGAGCCTTGAGTTCGCCGAGCGCCGGTATGCGGCCGATCCGGCCTCCGTGCATCGGGCACTGGATGTGAAGAGGTCGCTCTGGAGCCTCTTTTACATCACTGGAGAGCGCCGCCTGTTGGAACGGGCCCTGGAAATTCTGCGCGGTCTTGAGACCCTTGGCGCATTGGACGAGTCTGACAGGATCGAAATTTCCGTTGGTATCGCGTTTATTGAAGAAGATCTCGTCCGGTCTGGTCAGCCAGAGGACTGACGAGCTGTCCACGACTATCGGAGGGACGCAGACATCTCTGCAGCCCGTTGTCGCGGGTTTTGCTTCGCCCGGCCTTGCGGCTCATCGGCGGTCGGGTGGAGCGGGGGTCCATGCGATGATGCAGCCGGGAGATCGCCGAGCGGCTGTCCGCGTCTGATCCGGCGTCGGCGGTCCTCGCGCGGGATGTGGCTTGGTCCTGCCTGAAGGTGTTCACCATCACGGAAGAGCGACGTTATCCTGACAGGGCCCTGGCCATCTTCAGGGACCTCAACGCCCGCGGCGCGCTGGCAGAAGCCGACCGCCCGCTCATCTCAGGGATCGAAGCGATCCTGGCCCAGTAGGATGCGGGCACCCCGCCTTAGTCTGCGCTCGTCCTACTGGCCGCCCTAAGGCCTCGCCGCGAACATGCTGCTTAAACGGTCCCGCGCCCGTTCCAGCAGGGACCGGCGTTCCGGGGCGGCGGCGGGCAGTTCGGCCTCCAGGGAGGACAGGGCGAGCGGGTAGGAACCGCTGGTCCGCACCCGTTCGGCGGCGGTGACGAACTCGGCCTCGGGGCAGCCGGCGCCGAAGGTCCAGTAGCGCGCGGTCTCCGCCCCTGCCGTCTGGAGCACGCAGCGGCGGTCCGGGGCCAGGGACAGCCAGACCACGCCCTGGAAATCGGCCAGGGCGGTGCCGGCGAAATCCTCATGCCCCAGCAGCCCGCCTGAGGCCCCGGTGGTGTCGACGGTCTCCAGCCCCGGCTGGATCATGACCTCGCGCGCATCGCCGATACGCCGCATGCGGTTGACCAGGGCCGAAACCTGCAGCGCCCGGTCGCGCTGCGACGCATAGAGGGTGAACCGCCCTGCCGTGGGCAGCAGGCGCGGCCAGGTGGTCTGGAACTCCTCGACGCCCACATCGGCGGCGGCGAAGACGACCTCGTCGAACAGGGGCGGCTGAGCCTGACGGGCGGCAGCGATCCGGTCCAGCGACCGCAGCAGGACCCGGGCACCCATGGAATGGGCCACAAGGTGGATGCGTTCGGCACCGGACGTTTGCGCCAGTTCGGTCAGGAAGCCGGATACCTCATCCAGCAGGGCCGGGTCGGCGACCGTGCGTGTATCCGCCCCATAGGCCAGAAGCGAGGCGCGGGACGGCCAGGAATAGAAGACGGGCGCGCCGTCCAGGTTCATGTCGACCGCCAGCTGCGCCGTGCGCAGGGCCGCCAATTCGAAGGTGATGTTATAGCCGTGGATGAAGACGAACACCTCCCTGCGGGTCGAGGCGTCGACCCGGCCGGCGACGGTCGCCATGAAGGTCTCGCGGTCGGCGATCGGGGTGACGCGGTTCAGGATCATGTGGCGGCCGGGGTCAGGCCGGAACTCGAACGTCAGGAATGAGGCGGGCTGGGGCAGGGACCCCACCGCCCGGTCACGCGGCACGCTGACCTGTGACACCCCGAAGGTCAGGGGACCGGGCCGGACACCGAAGGCCTCATCCGGGGCGGTCCGGCCGGTCGGGGCACGGTGGGTGGCCCAGAAGACGTCGACGAGCCGGAAATTGCGGTCGGCCTCGGCGACGACGGGCACCTCGATCGGGGCGGGGGGCGGCGGGGGTTCCTCGCCGAGGCCCCGGGCGGCAAGGTCGCGATTGACCTCGAGACGGACGGCGTCCAGCTCGGTGCGCCAGGGGACCAGTGTCGGATGGGCGGGTCCGAGGACGGCCTCGCGGATGCGGTAGGCCTGTTCGAGCCCGTCCAGCAGCTCGGCGGGATCGGTCTGCAGCCGGGCGAGCGCGACGAGGGGGTCTGCAAGGGACAGGTCATCCTCGCCCCGGACTTCACCGATCACCTGTATAGCGAGGCGATAGGCTCCGCTCGCCTCCTGTATCAGGCCCGCGTCCTGATAGGCTAATGCGAGGGCCAACTGGAAGGCGATGAAGGCTTCCGGATCAGCGTTGCGAAGGGCCTGCAGGAGCGGCAGATCGCGCGACGCGGCCCGGAGCACGGCAATGTCGCCGCGATCCACAGCCTCTGCGATGGCCTGCAGATCCGGGACGACCGCTTCTTGGCCTCGAGCGGGCATCGAGGCCACCAACATCGTCGCAAAGGCGATCAATCCGAACCGCATCTTCATAACAAGCCCTCACCCGCCTTCTCCTACTCAAAGCCGAACCGGCTCCGGCGCGTCAACCGGCGGTCTCCGACAGGGGGCGACGGAATCCGTCGGCTTGACCTGGTGATCACCGAACAGGACTATCTCCTTGACCCGAGCCGTACCCGGATCCGGTCGCGACACCAGGGGATGGCGTGGACGGTTCGCACGGATCGCAACGGTGGTGGGTCAAGGCGCTGGTAGCCGCCCTGGCCGGGCTGTTGTTCAGCCTCGTGCTGTCGGCACTGTTGTCTCTCGGGTCCTCCTTCCGGGTCGCGCCCCTGGTCGCCATTGAGCGGTCCGGGATCGATTTCGGCATGCTTGCGCACACGTCCTTCTCCGGCCGGCCCGGCCCGTCGGCCGACGGGCCTCACTATATCTTTGTCGATGTGGATCGCGCGGCCTGTGACGCCTTCGCGACGACCGAGCAGGGCTGTGCCTCGGGCCGACCAGTACCGGCGAACCTGATCATGGCCTTTGCCGAGGCAGCGAGGGGATCGGGGGCCTCGGTCGTTCTGATCGACGTCAAGGCCCCCGACGACGCCGACGAACGACGCCGGCTGGCCGAAGCCCTCGCGGCCCAGGACGGACCGTGGGTCATCGTCCCGCTGGGCATCCGCCCCCGGCTGTCGGTCCAGCAGATGGAGCTCACCGCCGAACCCGAGACCCTGCTGGGACCGGGCGATCGCGCGCCGGTGCGATCGGGACGTCTGCTGCTCGCGCCCTTCGTCACGGCGACTGACGCCTTTGCCGCCGACGGTGTTATCCGCCACTATCCCTTGCTGGAGCGGGTGCAAGGCCTGGCCCCCGGCGGTGCGGCCCGCTGGCTGCCCAGTGCGCCGTTCCTGGCGTCCAGCCTGGCCGATCCGGCCTCGGCGCGGGGCCTGCTTTGCCTCTACTACCCCGTCCCGGGCGACGGTTGCGACCCGGCGACCGGTTCTGTCCCGAGTGCGGAGATCGCCTTCGGTCAGCGCACCGATCTGCGTAACCGCATCTTTTTCAGCCTGCCCAGCCTGTCGGCGGCCAGTCCTAGACAACAGGCGGTCTATCGGGATCGCTACCTGGGATTCTATGACCGCATCGAGGCCTCCGCCCTGATCGAGGGTCGGGCCTTCTCCTGGCCGCCGGAGTTGATGCAGGGCGCGATCGTGATCCTGGGCTCCAGTGCTCCGGAAGGCCACGACTGGCATGTGACCCCCCTGGGCCCGATGACGGGTGCCGAGATCCTGCTCAACGCCATTCGCGCCTTTTCGGAATACGCACCCCTCAGCGAGCCCTCCGCGACCGCATCAGCCGGGGAACGGTTCGCCGCTGCCTGGCGCGGCTTCAGCAAGAAGGTCGGGGCCATGGCCACCGGCACCCTGATCATGCTGGTCGGCTGGTTCGCCATCTTCTGGATCGGGGACTGCTGGACGGCCGCGCCGCGCTGGCTGCGCCGGATGGCCTGTGTGCTTGTGTTCCTGGGGGCCCTGACCCTCACCGCCGTGATGGAACTGTTCGGCGGCATAGCATCGCTTGAGCGGAACGCCCAGGTCGCTGAGGCCACCGACTTGCTCACTCCGCTGTTAGGGCTAGGCTTGGAAGGCTTCGCCGAGGCGGCGCGGACCTTTGCCCATGCAGCCGAGGCGGTCGTCGTCTGGGGGCTGGTTCGTGGATTGTCCGTCATTAGAACACTGAAGCGGAGGCTGCCTGATGACGTCGCCTAGATTGGTCTTCGCCAGGCCCAAGCGGCTTGCCACGATCATGCTGTCGAGCCTTGCAATATCGCTCGTCGCGGCCTCTGCCTTTGCTCAGGCTCGTCCCGTCGGCCAGATCGACACGGCGCGGGGCGTCGATCAACCAGGTGATGCGGTCGTGACCCGCGCTTCAGGCGAGACCACGTCGGCCCGGTCCCTGATGCACCTTTATGACGGGGATCGTGTGATAGTTGCGGGAGCCGCCACTCGGCTGACCCTTTTCGTCGCCGGAGCCGAGACGGCGATTCCTGTGACGCGCCAAAACAGCCCTTATCTCGTAAGGGGGCAGGGCGGTGGCGCTTCCTCCGGCTTCGTCGGCCAGATGTTGACCAGCCTCGATCTGTTGTTCAATCGGCCGCGAATGGCCATCGCCACGGCGACCGAAGTGCGGGGGCTGGACGGCACCCTCGGCAGCAACCCCTTTCTGCCGAGGGTGCCGCAGCGGTTACCCGAAGGCGCTCGCCGGCTAGCGATCCTGTGGACTGGATCCAGCTCGCCGGTTCAGGTGCGGCAAGCGGGACAAGCTTGGGACTGGGCTGCCTCTCCCTTGACCTCCACATTGATCGAGGCCCCAGCTGCGGGAGCTTTCGAGGTCGTTCTCCCCGGGCAGGCTTTGGGATGGTCCGTCACCCGTGTTGCCCCGGACGAATTTCCTCGAGCCCCAGGCCTCACCGGCATGGACGAACTGACCCCCGACGAACGCCTCGCAAATGCCATCTGGCTACTGAAGGACGGAAGCACGGAATGGCGACTGTTTGCTTTGTCGGAAGTGGTTGATCTGGCCCAGAGCGATTACGGCGCTGCGCGTCTTCTGGCCGCGATCCGTTCGGGCGAGATCGAGCCTTGGGACTTGAACGCGGAAGCCCGGTGAAACGGAAGGGTCAAGTTACTGCCTGTGCTTCCGTCCCGGTGGTTATCGGTTCGCTTGTCCGACTCCTCTGATTCAGGCGAAGACCTGCTCCAACCAAGCACTCTCTTCGACTTCTTGGGCTGCTGCGATTTGCCTTTTGCGGGGGGCACCCCTTTTGCATTTAAACCTAGGCCGAAGAGCTAGAGCTAAGGTCAAGCGAACCCGGCTAAAGTCTCACGTGAGACTCTGAAAAGGTCTCACAGTGCCGGTTTTGTTCTGTTGCTATTGCCGCTAAGCTATTGAAAAAATGGTGGGTGATGTAGGGTTCGAACCTACGACCCGCTGATTAAGAGTCCGGGGCGACCTCTTGTTTCTGCAGCATCTTTTTTCAAACCGATGCCAAATCGCTGCTATTGAGATCAATGCGTTAGGCGCGGTTTGCAAACCGCCAGCCCTCTTTCTCCATCGCCTGACGGCGGCTTAGAGGATCATCTCCACAGGTCGAAGTCTTAGAAAAATCGCATCCCTTTCGGACCCTGGTCCCCAGTTTATTCCGCCCCCTCAGCCCCAGCCCTTATACCCTTCGGCGGTGGTCGGGCCGGGGTAAGGCCGACGCGCTCAGTCAGCAGACCGAACAGGAATGGTATCAATATTGGGTATAGTTCGCGCCAGCCGTTTGGTTAGCCCTCATGCTCTGAGGACTGGCTGCAGCGGAACCCGGCGTGGCGGGGATTAGGCGGGCGCGACCGCTTCCGATGAAATGGGCAGCGCCGAACCGATCCTAACCCGATCTCGGGCTTTCGACGGCGAACGCCGGGCGGTGCTTCAGCTCGCGGCGGACCACTAGCGGCAAGATCGGGTCCGCAGACAGCCTGTTGATCAGCATGTAAGGGCCTGTTTTCCCATATATTTGCCAAGCGATCACAGAACCCGGCGCGGCTAGATTCTCCGCATCAACAACGGAGATACCAATGACCTCGCGACTGCCGGACCACACCTTCCTCGTGACCTTCCTCCATGACGCTCTGCGGGAGCGGGGGATCACCATCGACCAGTTGGCCGACCACCTCGCGCCAGTTCCGGAGACCACGATCCGCTCGTGGTTGAAAGGCCGCTCTGCGCCGGTGGTCACCGATCTCCTGCCGTTGGCCGCTGCACTGTCAGTCTCACCCGTTGAACTGACCTGCGGCTGGCTGGTCGATCAGCTCCCGTTCTTGGAACATCACATCCGGGAGATCGCCCTCGACCCGCTTTCGTCTCGCTTTCCCCGGTCATCCGACCTGGACCTGCGAGCACCGGCTCACCGGCCCGACATGTCGGTTGAAGACCCGTTCGATGCACGCGCGCCCGGTAGCCCGATGCCGGTGGTCGAGCGAGGCCGGGTCCTCAAGGTCGCTGCGGGCCGCCAGAAGCCGCCAGAGAGCTGATCTCTGGCTGGGGCCGAGGGGATGATGGTCGGAACTAATCGAGATGCCCGCCAGGGAGCTACCCTAGCGGCTTCTCGAGGGTGAGGGAGCAGTGAGCCGCCGTCGCCGGTGAGCCTCTTCAATCGCTGGTGCACCAGATGCTAGGTCACCGCGTATGTGGCGTTAGCGGCAACGAAAGAGGCTCCATTTGTCGACCGCAGGCAGAGCGATCAGAAGGGCCAAGTTTGCGGGCGGGGCGGTGCGGGAGAAGAGGATGCGGAAGACGCACCTCGACCGCGATGTTGCCTCCAAGGGCGTCAAGTCTCGGTCGGAAAAGTCGAGGGCCAAATGGCGCAATGACCCGAGGCGGGACGAAGAAATCCTCAGGTTTATCAATACTAAGCTTCGGTCTCGTCAGCCTGTTCGGCTGACTACGGAAGCCGCTCATACAGTTTATGCGGCCCGGAAAAACCTCGCGGACGCGAAGCGAGCGGGTGTCCGATCCATTCCCGACCTCTTTGTTCCGCATTGGGATCACAGCAGCGATCTCATGAAGATGCTTGGCTGGGGATTGGCATCGCGCGAGTTGGGTGCGACGCCCTTTACCCTTCGGATCGCTCCGGAGGTCCTCGAAAAAGCCCAGGCGGATAAGGTAGGCCCAGCCCGATACATCCAAGAGCGGATCATGCGCCACCTTCGTATCCGCCTACCCGGAACTGCTCCGACATTCTGGTTCGCAATCGAACAGGGACAGTGGGAGCAGGCTCATGTTCATGGGGCGGTGGTCATTCCTCCAGACCAACGCAAGGCCGTCGCCGAAGCGTTGGCAGCGGCAGGCGGTGCATGGTCATCGCCAGCCAGGCAGGTTCAGCTCGACCGGCCCAAGAACCTTGTGACCTGGGTTGGCTACGCCACCAAATGGCTCTTCACGTCGATGACACGTGTGCTGCCTGACAAGCTGTCGGACCCCACTTCGAGGTTCAAAGCGCAGGAGCTTACCGGGGCGAGCCAATCGATGCGGCGGGCGGCGAAGGCGGCCTACCAGAATGCTCGGCAGGATCGCGCAGTGATCTATCCGTAGGCCAAAACGGCCTATCCCCCTTCCTGATTGAAGCGCAAGTAGGCCACGTCAGAAGAGCACGTTAGACAGGTCTCTTGGTTCAACGCCCTGACAATTAGACATAAACCCAAGCAGCTAAGCATCGTGCAAAGGTAATGTTGGGGTTGTTCGCTGGTCCGGAAAAGCGATTGAACGCGCCTGGATTCAAGCCGCAGTTCGTTGTGCATGCCACAACGGTACTTTGTGGGCCAAATGCGCCAGTCACCTCATATGTAATCGACGTAATCAGTATGGGTCGCAATGTGTTATTTTGAATCAAGCAATTAATAAAGGGGCCATCTAGGAGCCCCTGCGTGCTAACGGCAGGCTGAGCAGAAGCGCTTGTTGCGAGCGCAGCGACTAGAGCTGAAACGAACAATGCCTTTTTCATGGGAAGACTTTCAGTATCTGTTGCGGCGTGCGGCGTCATGTTTGACGCGTCGCTCGTTCGGAACAATCTGAGGAAATCCTTAACCACGATTGCGATCACGACGTTCGGCGAGCTATGGTCACACGTCACGGTTGGGGCGATCGAGATGCTTGGAGACGACGGCTGCGAGATCCTGGTCGCCACGAACGGCGTTACCGATCCAAACGCCAGCTGGGACGCGCTCACACGTACTCTCGCCGGCATTGGCCTGGACCAGGTGAACTATGCCTTTCTCGATGTTTCGGCCTATTCGCGGCTGGAGGCGCGAGGCGACCCAGCGTTCTCGACAATGAGGCGTGACTGGATCGCGTACTACACCGCGCGGAAGTATGACCTGGACGACGAAATCGTCGCGCACGTCCGCGCGGGTAGCTTCAGACCGAAACTCTTCCGTCTTGGGCGACCGCAAGAGTTTGTCCACCCCGGCATGATCAGCGAGGCGAATGAGGCAGGCCTCGAAGCGGGCCTGCTCGTCCCTCTAAGCGGCGACTACGGCTCGGCACTCCCGACCGCAGGCATCGTTATGGGGTCGAGCCTGCCCGAGGCGGACATAGAGAAGATCGTGCAGGAGAACGCCCCGATGTTGGTGGCGTTGGGGCACATCTTCCACGCTGGTATGGTGGGTGAGCTTCGGCGACGCCGAGCTGGGGCGAAGCCCTTGAGCAACCGGGAACGGGACTGCCTTCAGTATGCAGCGCGGGGTCTCCGAACGACCGCTATCGGAGACCGCCTTAACCTCGCGGACGGAACCGTCGAACTCTATCTGCGTAACGCCCGGCGCAAGCTGGACGCAAAGACCCTCGCCGAAGCCGTCGCGCGCGCCATCCAGTTCCAGCAGATCAGCCTAGCGTGACCCGAAGGCTTAGGATTTCCCCAGATTGCTGGAGGATCACCGATTGCCCAACCAATGAGGCACGCTGCCCTGCCTGACACACGACAAGGCATGGCTGCGGTAGCCACGTTGTCTAGCGGGAGGAGACTGACATGAAACATTTGCTGGCGCTGACTGTAGCAGCATCCGCGATAGCACTATCCAGCGGGGCGTCCGCTCAGGATCAGACAACGGTGGTAACCTGGACCGCTCAGGAGTTGTCGCGGGTGCCTTTAGGGACAACGTCGACGCTTCAAATCGCGGACGGGTTAGTCGTTGGCTTGATGCCAACTCGAGTCGGCGTCAATGGTTCGAACTTGGAGCTCTGCGGTATCTTCAGGAATGTCGAAGACGAGCCGTGGATCGGCGCTTACCGCATCACAAGCCGTAACGACCGAACTACCTTTGCGGCGCTGACTGTGCCCTCGGGCCGGGACAGTCACACCGGGACCAGTCAAGTTGACCGATGTGAGATCGTGGCACCGGGTTCAACCTACTCGATCGTCGTAAACAAGCGCGACTAGCTATCGGCACTCGCTGCCCGCCCATACTCCCGGTCCAGTTAAACCACTGCCCGGGTCAGTTTCGCTGAAGTTGGCGCTGAGGATTTCCTCAGATTGCCGCCGGGCTGTTCGTCTCGGATGAAACTGTCACGCTTGCACAATATCCGTGACCCAATGCCTGCGCACGATCTGCTGACGCCGTTCGCCCTCATCCGCGACCCGACCCCGAGCCAGCTCGAAACGGTCTTCGAGCTTCGCGTGCAGGCATGGCGTGGTCAGGCGCGCTTCAAGGAAGACATCCAGGCAGCGTCGGATCGGTGGGATAAAGTCAGCTCACACCGCCTCCTCGCGGATGATGAAGGTCGCATCGCAGGAGCCTTTCGTTTCAGCCTTCATCGGGATCTCGACGATCTTCCGGATGGTGGCGTCTGGGTAACCGAGTTCCACGAGAGTCCCGGCCCGCACGGTTACTCCAGCCGGATGTTCGTTCACCCAGACCTCCAAGGGCGCGGTCTGTCGGAGCGATTGGAAGCGCTTTCGATCTCCGAGCCCCTCGATGCTGGCGCAGCTTCCGTCACCTGTCTTGCGGGGAGCGTGCCGGCCAGCGTGCGCAGAATGGGCCAAATGGAGCGACGGGGTTGGAGCCGGATCGGCGTAGCCTCACGGCACTCGCCTGACACTTTCTGGGTCGCTGAATACCTGCCCACGATTATGTGTGCGACGAGGGCGGTGGCTTGAGCGGAACCTTCTATCTTCTCCACGAGGGCGGATCAGCCTCAGCGACTGATCGGCGCGACATAGTCGGCGGAGCGTGCCGGAGGGTGGGCATCCCGTTCGCCTGTCTCGACAGCCTAGACGTCGATTACTCAGCGCTACCGAAGCTCGAACCAGGAGACATGCTCTTCAATGCAGGACGTGGCTCCGTGCGCCTGGAGACGCTGTTGACCCGCCCCGGCGTCGCGACCTTCCGGACCTGCGGAGCGACCCGTTTCACAAACGGCAGCGATACGACGGTTCACTGCGCGGCTATGGAGAACATGGGCCTCCCGCAGCCTCGGACCATTCACCGACTGCCTGCCAGCAACGACATGCTCAACAGCTATGTTGAAGCTCTCAGCGGCTTCCCCGTGGTCATCAAGATCGTTGGCGGCACGCTGGGAGTCGGCACCATGCTGATCGAGTCGATGCGCTCTCTCCGCTCGGTGGTCGATTATCTGCGAACGACCGGCGACGAGTTCATCCTGCGTCAGTTCATCGACGCCGCCCATGTCGCCCGTCTTTGCGTGCTTGGGGAAGAGGTCGTCGCCTCGCTGAGATACGCCATCGCACGGGATGACTTCCGGGGACTGCCCTATCGTTTCGGTGGACAGGTCATGGACTTCGGAGACCGAGTGAACGCCCTCGCGCTGAGCGCGGCCCGCGCCGCAGAATACGAGTTCACAGGCGTAGACATCATCATCGACCACGACGGCGAGCCCTTCGTGCTCGAGGTCAACCCGCCATCCAACTTCGTCGCCTACGAGCTCGAGCTGAATATACCAATCGGCGACATGATCGTAAGGCATCTCCGCGCGAAGGCTGCGGGACTGGGGTCGGTCGACCTGCAACGCGTGTCAGCCTGATGGAAGCCGCAGCCCTGGTGCCCGCAGGCTACCGGCTGCTTCTCGCAGACCGCCGAGATCTGCTCGATCAGGTATGGGGTTGCGGGTCCTGGCGTGGCAGTCTCAGGCGGAAGTCACGGTGCAAGAGGGGAGAGGCTGGCGTAACGCGCACGACGACGATGCTCATCACTGGGTCGTTTGCGCGGACGATCACGCTGCTGTTGACCAGGTCGTCGCTGCCATTCGCATGACGCTGCACCCGGACATCGACGCCTTGCCTGACGCCGACGTCTACCGAGACGTTCTCCCTTCGAATTTCCCGGTGCCAGTCGCGTCCTACAACCGGATGGTCGTGGATCCGGCTCATCGTCGGCGAGGACTGTCCACCGTCCTGGATGCTGTGTGCATCGAGCATGCGCGGCTGGTGGGCGCGGCGATCATTGTCGTTTCGACTGCGGCGCTCACACTCTCGGACACTAGGCAACTAGGCCGTAACCGGCACCCTTAAACCGGGATCACCGCATCCACGCCGGAAAGTATCGGAAACGACCGATTTCGATACCTCATTCCCGAGAGTATCAAAAAATAGCTTGCCCCACATTTCGATACCCTTAGCATAACGATACAGGTTTTCGATGCGGGAGGGGCCGGTGGGCCGGACGTTCGCTTATTGCCGCGTGAGTTCCGCAGACCAGACCACTGACAACCAGGTGATGGAGATCGAGACTGCCGGGTTCTCAGTCCAGCCTCAGCGGATCGTCGAAGAGACGATCTCGGGGTCAGTGGCGGCCATGGAGCGTCCGCAGTTCGCCCGGCTCGTTGATCGGCTAGAGGAGGGCGATGTCCTCCTGGTCACCAAGCTAGATCGCCTCGGTCGGAACGCCATGGACGTGCGTGCCTCGGTCGAGCGGCTGGCAAACGTTGGGGTCCGCGTTCATTGCCTTGCGCTCGGTGGTGTCGATCTCACCAGCCCGGCGGGCAAGATGACGATGGGTGTCATCGCCGCCGTGGCCGAGTTCGAACGCGATCTCCTGATCGAAAGAACTCAATCCGGTTTGCGGCGGGCGAAAGATCAAGGGAAGCGCCTTGGCCGTCCGCCCGTCCTATCATCCGCTCAGCAAGAGGAAGTTCGAGCGAGACGAGCCAGCGGAGTCTCGCTGGCGGCGCTTGCGAAAGAGTTCAAGGTGACGAAGGCCGCTGTCCAGCGAGCGGAAAAGCGGGGGCTGAAAGGGCTTGAACCGCTTTAGTCTCAGGGGGAGAAAATCCCCTCGAGACAGTTAGACGGCGACCGGCACCGTCGAGTGCAAGGCCGCGCGCTGACATAGGTCAAGCACAGGCTGGACATTGCAATCCGTGGATTTCGGGCTCGCTTACGCACGCCGTGGCGAAACTGTAGGGTCAAGGTGAGCATATCGAGGGTTGATTCTATGGCGGGCTACACGCCCTACCAAAGCAAGTGGTTCGCTCACTTTCTGACGCGTGAGGGGCTGGACGGTGATGGCCTGACCCAGTCGCTTTCGGCGGCACGGGTGGACCTGAACCCCCACCAGGTCGATGCTGCGATGTTCGCCCTCCGCTCCCCGTTATCGAAGGGCGTGCTGCTCGCCGATGAAGTCGGTCTGGGCAAGACGATCGAGGCGGCGCTGGTGCTGGCGCAACGCTGGTGGGAACGCCGTCGGCATCTGCTGCTGATCGTTCCGGCTTCCCTGCGGAAGCAGTGGGCGCAGGAGCTTCAGGAGAAGTTCTCGCTTCCATCGGTGATCCTCGACGCGAAGCGGATGAAGGACCTCCAGAAGGGCGGACAGGATGACCCCCTGGGTTCGGCTGCGGGCATCATCATCCTGTCCTACGAGTTCGCGGCTCGTGTCGCGGATCAACTTCGCAAGATTCCCTGGGACCTCGTGGTCTTCGACGAGGCGCACAAGCTACGGAACGTCTACCGTGCGCCGGACACCGCCAGGGCCTCGATCCTCCGCCGCGCCTTGGCTGACCGCCAGAAACTCCTGCTCACGGCAACGCCGCTCCAGAACAACCTGATGGAGCTTTATGGCCTCGTCAGCATCATCGACGACCAGTTCTTCGGTTCGCCCGATGCGTTCCGGCTGGAGTTCGGCGGTCGCGAAGACCGCGCCGCCCTCGGCGTGCTGAGCCGCCGCCTCGAGCCTATCAGTAAGCGGACGCTGCGCCGTCAGGTCCAGAAGGCTGGGCTCATCAACTATACCAACCGCATGCCGCGCACGTTCGACTTCACGCCGGACCAGCTTGAGCAAGACCTGTATGAGCACATGTCGCGGTATCTCCAGGACCCGGAGACCGTCGCGATCGGCAAGAACGGGCGACACCTCGTCACCTTGGTCCTGCGCAAGATTCTCGGCTCGTCGTCATTCGCTGTGGCTGCGACGTTGGACAAGATGCTGGCGCGCCTCGAGCGGCGGCTCAGCATCGCTGAAGAGACGCTCGACGACATCGACGGTGTGGAAGAGACGGCGGACGATTGGCGCGAAGGCGAAGAGACCGCCGAGGCCGATGCGCTGGAAGACGAGACCGACGACGCGATCGACGACATCGACCCGGAGGTCCTCAAGGCCGAGATCGAGGAACTTCGCCGCTACCGCGACCTCGCCGCCAGCATCCAGGCTAACGCGAAGGGCAAGGCGCTCCTCGACAGCCTCCCCGTCGTGCTTGACGAGATCGTCGCCAAGGGCGGCCAGCGGAAGGCAGTGATCTTCACCGAGTCTGTTCGCACCCAGACCTATCTGCGGGACCTGCTCGAAGCGAGCGGCTTCGCGGGCCAGACGGTGATGCTCAATGGCGCGAACTCCGACCCCGACAGCCGGGAAATCTACAAGGCGTGGCTGGAGAAGCATCGGGGCACAGAGGCGGTCTCCGGTTCGAAGACCGCCGACATGAAGGCGGCGATCGTCGAAGCCTTCAGAAACGACCGCTGCATCCTCATCGCCACAGAGTCCGGCGCAGAGGGTATAAACCTCCAGTTCTGCTCCCTACTCATAAACTACGACCTCCCTTGGAACCCGCAGCGGGTCGAGCAACGGATCGGGCGCTGCCACCGCTACGGTCAGAAGATCGACGTGACCGTCGTCAACTTCATGAACCGGAAGAACCATGCCGAGCAGCGGATCGTGGAGCTGCTCCAGACGAAGTTCCGGCTGTTCGATGGCGTGTTCGGGTCCTCGGACGAAGTGCTCGGCGCGATCGAATCCGGGGTGGATATCGAGCGCCGCATCCTGGACATCGTGCAAAGCTGTCGGACCAGCCAAGAGATCGACGAAGCTTTCGACGCACTCCAGTCGGAACTGGTCGTGGAGATCGACGAGGCCAAGAAGTCGGCCCGCGACCAAATCCTGGCCGCGCTCGACGATAAGGTCGTCGCCCGGCTGAAGGACCAGGAGGGCGCGATCCACGCCCAACTGGATGAGTTCCGGCGTGCTTTGCTGATCCTCGCCGAAGCGGAACTGCCAGACGCTCGGTTCCACAAGGATCACGCACAACGATTCGACTGGTCTGGGCAAACTTGGACTACCGAATGGCCGCTGGCTCAGGACGAGGGATGGCGGTTCTTCCGCATGGGGGACGGCCAGCTTGCTGACGAGCTGGTCGCGCGGGCGAAGGATCGTGCCCTCGAACCCGCGAGTGTTTCATTCGACCTCAGCGCCTATGTCGGCAATCTCGGCGACGTGGCCGCCCTGGCCGGTCAGAGCGGATGGCTGCGCGCCGCCCGCCTGACACTGGAAACGCCGGCGCGGACCTACGACGAGATCATCGCTGTCGCCGTGACTGACGACGGGAGGGTCATCGATCCCGAGACGGCGGGCCGGATGATGATGGTCCCGGCCACGATCATGGGCGATGCGCCCTCCTCGACGCCGGAAGAGTCACTATCCGCGCTTCTGGCGGACCGTCAGAGTGGCATCGTGAAGTCGGCCCATGAACGCCTGGGCAGCTTCATGGAAGAGGAAGAGGTGCGACTCGACAACTGGCGCGACGACGCCAGGGTCTCGTTCGACGCGCGGATCAAGGCATTGGGCAAGGAGGCGAGGGAGAAGGCGAAGGAGGCCCGTGCGGTTCAGGGTCTCGATGATCGCATCTGTCTCCAGAAGGAAGCGGCGGCACTCAAGCGGGAGGCCGACGACCTGAACCATCAGCTTTACACGCGGCTGCGCGAGATCGACGACGAGCGCGAGCGCATGCTCGACGATATCGCGGCCAAGCTCAGTCTCACCCCGACCATGACCCCTTTGTTCACCCTCCGCTGGAGCCTCGTTGGATGACCGGCAAGACGCGTCTCGAACTCACTTGGATCGGTAAGGAGAACCGGCCACGGCTTGAACCGCGAATCCTCCTCGGTCATGAAGACTTTTCGCATCACGCAGAAGTGCGCCGTGAGGGCGACCTTTTCGACAATGTTCTTATCAAGGGTGACAATCTCCTCGCGCTGAAAGCCCTCGAATCCCAATATCGGGGAAAGGTGAAGTGCGCCTTTATCGATCCTCCGTATAACACGGGGTCAGCTTTTACTCATTATGACGATGGACTTGAGCATTCCGCATGGCTCACGCTCATGCGGGAGCGGATTGAGGCTATCAGAGCACTACTTACCGAGGATGGTTCATTGTGGATTGTGCTCGACGAGAATGAGCTACACTATCTCAAGGTGGTATGCGACGAAATATTTGGCCGCTCCAACTTTCGTCGCCACATAACGTGGCAGAAGAAATATAGCGTAAGCAACAACTTCAAGGGTATCGCAAGCATCTGCGATCACATCCTCGTCTATGCGAAAAGCTCGGCGTTTGAAAACAACCTTCTCCCGAGATCGGCGGAGTCTCAGCAGAGATACCAGAATCCCGACAACGACCCGCGCGGGCCGTGGAAGGCTGTTGACTACCTCAACCAGGCAACCCCAAAGCAAAGACCGAATCTTTGTTATATTATCGAAAACCCCAATACGGGTGAAAAGATCGGGAATCCTCGTAAGGCGTGGAAGTACGACCGCGATACTCATGCGGCTCACCTAAACGAAAATCGCCTTTGGTGGGGAATCAATGGGCGAAACTCCACTCCGGCTCTCAAGCTCTTCCTGTCTGAGGTGCGAGACGGGATGACGCCCCACAACTGGTGGCCCCATGAAGATGTCGGCCATACGGACGAGGCGAAGAAGGAGAGCATCGCCCTCTTCGGTCCAGAGAATGTTTTCGACACACCCAAGCCCGAGCGGCTCGTCCGTCGCGTTTTGGACTTGGCGACAAATCCCGGTGACTTGGTGCTCGATACATTTGCGGGATCAGGCACCACTGGTGCGGTTGCGCACAAGATGGGTCGCCGCTGGATCATGGCCGAACTGGGCGATCACTGCGAAACGCACATCGTCCCGCGCTTGACGAAGGTAGTCGACGGGGAAGACCCTGGCGGGATCACCGAAGCTGTTGGCTGGAAGGGCGGCGGAGGCTACCGATACTTCCGCCTTGCGCCGTCGCTGCTGGAGAAAGACCAGTTCGACAACTGGATCATCTCGAAGTCCTACAACGCCGAGATGCTGTCCGAGGCGATGTGCAAGCACTTCGGCTTCACCTACGCACCGTCCGCCGACCACTACTGGATGCAAGGGCATTCGTCGGAGACGGACTTCATCTACGTCACGACGGCCAGTCTGACTCATGAGCAGCTTCGCACGATCTCCGCCGAAGTTGGCGAGGGGCGGACGCTGCTGATCTGCTGCAAGGCGTTCCAGGGCGACCGGGCTGATGACTTCCTCAACCTGACCATGCGCAAGATTCCGGGCGCGATCCTGGACCGCTGTGAGTGGGGTAAGGACGACTATTCGCTAAGGATCGAGAATCTGCCGATAGCGGACGACGAGCCACAGTCCGAGCCAGACGCTGCGCACGCTTCGAAAAAGCCGGACACCCAGACGAGCCTCTTCGCGGAGGACGAGGCGTGATCGATAAGCGCGCCCTGGTCCAGGTCGAGCAGCGCCTCTCCCTCCGCAAGCCGCAGGGTGAGTCCCTCAACATCCTGGCGGACGTGATTGACCTAATCGACCCGACCAAAGAGACGGATGTCGGTCAGGCGCTCGCCGCGATCCAGCGCCTCCATCCGTCCGTCGTCGATTTCGAGCGCGCCTTCCCAAGCCTGTGCTTCGCCATCGCGACAGGGGTGGGGAAGACGAGGTTGATGGGGGCGTTCATCAGCTACCTCTTCATGACGGGGAAGAGCCGCAACTTCTTTGTCCTCGCGCCCAACCTGACGATCTACGAGAAGCTGCTGGCCGACTTCCAACCGTCGAGCCCGAAGTATGTCTTCAAGGGCCTGGAGGCGTTTGCGCACCAGCCGCCGTTGATCGTCAACGCGGACAACTACGAGGAAGGCCGTGGCGTGCGCGGCGGAGACCTGCTCGGGCAGGAAGCGGCGATTATCAACGTCTTCAACATCTCCAAGATCAACAGCGAGGCCCGAGGAGGCAACACACCACGCATCAAGCGTCTCCAGGAGTGCATCGGCGAGAGCTACTTCGCCTACCTGTCCGGTCTGCCCGATCTCGTGCTGCTGATGGACGAGGCGCACCGCTACCGCGCCTCGGCGGGCGCTAAGGCGATCGAGGAACTGAAGCCGATCCTCGGGCTGGAGGTCACGGCCACGCCCAAATCGACCGGCGCGCGTCCGGCGGACTTCAAGAACGTCATCTACCGCTACGATCTATCCCAGGCGATGGCGGACGGGTTTGTGAAGGAGCCGGCTGTTGCGACGCGAGCGAACTTCAAGGCCAGCGAGGTTTCGAACCAAGGGTCGTCGGACAAGCTGAGCCCGCTCGAAGAAATCAAGCTGACCGACGGCATCCACTACCACGAGCACGTGAAGGTCCAGCTTCAGACCTACGCCCTCCAGAACAGCCAGCCCCTAGTCGTCCCCTTCATGCTGGTGGTCGCCCAGGACGTGGCCCACGCCAAGCTGATCCGGGCCTTTATCGAGTCCGACCGCTTCTTCGACGGACGTTATGCCGGGAAGGTCGCCGAGGTTCACTCGAAGCTATCGGGCGAGGAGAGCGACGAGAACGCCGAGAAACTGCTCAACGTGGAGCGCGACGGAAAGACCGAGATCGTCGTCCACGTGAACAAGCTGAAGGAGGGATGGGATGTCACCAACCTCTACACGATCGTCCCGTTACGGGCTGCGGCATCCGAAATCCTGACCGAGCAGACCCTCGGGCGCGGCCTGCGCCTGCCCTATGGCAAGCGGACCGGGGTGGAAGCGGTCGATACCTTGACCGTCATCGCCCACGACTCCTTCCAGCAGGTGATCGACGCGGCCAAGGACAGCGGCCTGATCCACAAGAAACTGACCATCGGCGAACGCGGGGATGTCACCACGCAGAAGCCGACGATGGTCGAGGCCCCGTCGGTCATCCAGGCAATGCTCCAGAGGGCCAATCGCGTCGCCACTTCCGCTACTGCACCTGAAGACGGCGACGGCGGAGCACCGTCCGGTGTCAGCGGAGGCGACACCACGCCGTTTGACTATGACACCGACCCAGATGGCCCCGCCTTCAGCTTCAGTCGGCCCGAGGAAGTGAAGCTCGCAGAGTCCATCCTAGCAAATGTGCTGCCCGGCCTGGGTCGCAAGGTGAACCGGCTGACCGATGTGAACTCCGCGAAAATCGTCCAGCAGGTCGCCAGCGAAGCGGTCGCGGCGCTCCAGGCGAACGAGGACCTGTTCAAGACCGAGATCGATCCTGAGCGCGCGACCCAGGTCGCCGAGGAAGTGCTGAAGGTCTTCACCGAGCGGACGATCGCGATACCTCAGATCGTGATCTCGCCGCTGGATCAGGTCTCGTTCTGGTTCCAGCGGTTCGACCTCAACGGCCTTGAAGCCATCTCTCTCCAGCCCGACAGCCCCGAGCTAATCGTCCAAGGCATCCGCACCGGCAACAGAACCGTCATCAGCCGGGAGCAACAGGGTGTCCGGGAGGCGCGGCTGGAAAACTACATCGTCCGCGAACTCATTCTTCGCGACGAGATTGATTACGAGAGCCATGCCGAACTGCTCTACGACCTCGCGGGTCAGGTCGTTGCCCGGCTGAAATCCTACCTTCCGAACGAAGACGCCGTGGTGAGCGTCCTGGAGCGGTTCGGTCATGGCTTGGCCGAGTTCATCTTCCGGCAAATGAAGGAGCCGAAGAATATGGGGCGCACGCAGACGACGTATCGCGTGACCCTCGACTCCGCGTTCTCGACCCTCCGGCCCCAGCATTTCGACGCCGCCGGGAAGGACCTTCTACGCAACTTTCGCCAAGCGCCCGAACGCGCCAGCGAGATCAAACGGCTGGTGTTTCACGGCTTCAAACGCGCCTGCTACCCGCTCGCGAAGTTCGATTCCGACCAGGGCGAACGGACGATGGCCGTCCTCCTCGAGGATGATGCGTCCGTCCAGAAATGGATGCGACCCGGCCCAGGTCAGTTCCGCATCGAGGACGCTGATGGGAGCCCCTACCACCCCGATTTCGTCGTGGAGACAGCGACCGAGAAGCTGATCGTCGAGCCCAAGCTGCGGAGCGCCTTGAACGAAGTGGAGGTGCTCCGCAAGGCGGACGCCGCCGTCCTGTGGTGCCACATCGCCAATCAGGCGCTCCCGGAGGGTGAGAAGCCGTGGCGCTACCTCCTGGTGCCGCATGACGCGATCAACGCCAGCGCAACGCTGTCGGGCCTAATCTCGCAGTTCAGCCGGTCGCCGAGCCTCGATCTGATTTCGCGGTATCAACTGGCTGCAATGGCTTAGCCGCCGCTCAGTGCGATGAGCGAGCATAGTGCCCGAGATTTTCGCCCAGTCGGTAGGGGCCGATTGCTACGCGCAGCTGTTACGCATAACCTCCAAATGGCTGCTCGGTACGGCCTCAGGCCCTGAAATCCAACAAGGATTTGGCGCTTGGTGGAGCCTCCCCTCGGCGAAGCCATAGCTGAGCTTGATCTCCGTCGTCTGGGAAACTAGGAGGGAGGGGCAACAAAACGTCCTGGTCGGTAAGGCGGGCTGGGAAGAAGGGGGCGTTGCCCCAAGGCCGAAAGCCGAGCCTCTCCAATGCAATGAGTGATCATCAGACAGCCGCGCCAATGCTGCGGCTTGTGGACGGCGGCACGTTCGCCGATCAGGCCGAATATCGGCCTCCCTGCACACCCAAGCCGAAGTTCACCTTCAAACAGGCTCACTTCGTTCGTGCAGTTAGTGCAGCGCGGGCAGCGGGTCTCCCGGTGGTCGCTACGGTCATCGCCCCCGACGGTACAATACGACTTGAACACGTTGGCTCCCCAGCCAACTCTGCTTCGACCAATCCGTTCGATGCGTGGGAGGCAAAGCGTGCGCGTGCGGCTTAAGGGGGTCAACAAGGTCACGAAACGCCTCGCTGATGGTACGGTCGCAACCTACTACTACGCTTGGAAGGGTGGCCCCCGACTTGAAGGCAAGCCGGGATCGCCGGAGTTCATGGCGGGCTATCAAGCTGCCGTCGAGCAGAGAAAACGGCGTCAGGCGGATACGCTTGTGTCGGTCTTGGATGCCTACGAGTCGTCTGGGGACTTCCGGCAACTCGCTGACCGCAGCCAGTCGGACTACAAGAAGCACTTGAGAGCCATCGCGAAGGAGTTCGGCGACTTCCCCCTGGCCGCTCTGGCCGACCGTCGTTCCCGTGGCCGCTTCCTAGAATGGCGGGATCAGCTGGCGCTCTCCTCCAAGCGCACTGCCGACTATCGCTTCGCCGTCTTCGCCCGGGCATTGGCTTGGGCACATGGACGGGGTCTTGCGCTGTGCAATCCTCTGGAACGCCCGGGTCGCCTCTACAAGGCCGAACGGAACGACGCCGTATGGACCGGAGCTGACGAAGCCGCGTTCTTGAGGATAGCCCCAGAGCACCTTCGGCTGGCCCTACTGCTGGCTCTCTGGACTGGTCAACGCCAAGGCGACCTCTTGAGGCTGACGTGGTCAGCCTATGACGGGACCCACATCCGACTACGGCAGCAAAAGTCCAAACGCCGGATCGTGATCCCGGTAGCTGCGCCACTACGCGATGCCTTGGATGAAGCGAAAGCGAATCGAAAAGACGCTGTCACGATCCTGACGACGACACGCGGCCAGTCATGGACGTCCTCCGGCTTCCGGGCCTCGTGGAGGAAGGCCTGTGAAAAAGCCAAGGTTTTTGACCTCACCTTCCATGACCTTCGTGGTACCGCCGTGACCCGCCTTGCGAAAGCAGGTTGTACCGTTGCCGAGATCGCCACCATCACCGGGCATAGCCTGAGCGATGTGAACGACATCCTCGACGGCCACTATCTGTCTCGTGACGTGAGCCTCGCAGAGTCCGCTATCCGGAAGCTCGAAACGGGAACAAAAATGTCCAACTGAGTTTCCAACTGCGCCGAAAGTGTCCGACCGCACCGCCCTGCGTGGGCTAGAAATCCAAACGATTTCAAGAGGAAACGATGGTGGGTGATGTAGGGTTCGAACCTACGACCCGCTGATTAAGAGTCAGCTGCTCTACCAACTGAGCTAATCACCCGAACCATTCGTCACGGCGACGACCCCGAGGTCTCGCCGTCATCGCGGGCGACACGGAGTGAGGCGCGCGCGGGAGGGCCGGACATAGAGACAATGATCCCTTCTGGCAAGGGATTTCGAGGGCGGTTCCTCTGTGTCGCGGGGCCGTCTAGCATTGCCGGTGAATCGCCCGGCAGGGGCGGGGGAGAGAACGCATGGCCTTCTGGAACCGGCGTAAATCGATCGACCTGATGCAGGGCGCAGGCGACGGGCCGCGCCTCAAGGCCACGCTCAGCTGGTATCACCTGATCGCGCTGGGCGTCGGGGCCATCGTCGGGACCGGGATCCTGACCCTGATTGGCGTTGGAGCAGGTCTGGCGGGGCCGGCGGTCATGATCAGCTTCGCCCTCGCGGGCCTGGTCTGCGCCTGCGCGGCGCTGGCCTACGCAGAGCTGTCCACGATGATGCCGCAGGCGGGCAGCGCCTACACCTATTCCTATGCCGTGCTCGGCGAGTTGCTGGCCTGGATCGTGGGCTGGAGCCTGATCCTGGAGTACTCCCTGGTCGTGTCCGCTGTGGCTGTCGGATGGTCGGGCTATGCGGTCGGGTTCCTGACCGGGCTTGGTATCGACCTGCCGACGGCGCTGACCGTTGGCCCCCACGTCGCAGGCGGGATCGTCAACCTGCCGGCCGTCTTCATCATCGCCGTCGTGACGGGACTGCTGCTGCTGGGCACGCGCGAGAGCGCGACGCTGAATGCCATCCTGGTGGTCATCAAGGTCGCGGCCCTGATCGCCTTCGTGGCCATCGCGCTGCCGGCTTTTGACAGCGCCAACTTCACACCCTTCATGCCCAATGGCTTTGGCGCGCCGTTCGTCCAGACTGGCGTCATGGCGGCGGCGGCCATCATCTTCTTCGCCTTCTACGGCTTCGACGCCATTTCGACAGCAGCGGAAGAGGCCAAGCGGCCCGAGCGTGATCTGGCGATCGGCATCGTCGGTTCCATGGTGATCTGTACGGCGCTTTATCTGGTCGTGGCCGCCTCGGCGATCGGGGCGCGTCCAGTCGAGAGCTTCGCGGCCAGCCCCGAGCCGCTCGCCCTGATCCTGCGCGAGATGGGGCAGGGGACAGCGGCGCAGTGGATCGCGGCCTCGGCTGTGATCGCTCTGCCGACGGTGCTTCTGGCCTTCCTCTTCGGGCAGAGCCGCATCTTCCTGGGCATGGCGCGCGATGGGCTTTTGCCGACCCGCCTGGCGAAGATCTCCAACCGGGGCGTCCCGGCTGTCGTGACGATCTTTACCGCCATCGTCGTGGCGGGCCTGGCCGGCATCATGCGTCTGGATGAACTGGCGTCCCTGGCCAATGCCGGAACCCTGGCGGCCTTCACGGCCGTTGGGGTCTGCCTGATCGTGCTTCGCCTGCGCCACCCGAACCGGCCGCGGAAGTTCAAGGCTCCGCTGTTCTGGCTGGTGGGCGGGATCACCATCATCGGCTGCATCGTCTTCTTCCTGAGCCTGCAGCCGCGCACCCAGTTCTGGTTCCTGGTCTGGAACGCGGCGGGGCTGGTCGTCTACTTCCTGTGGTCGGCGCGGAATGCCCGGCTGGCCAAGGCCCCCCACGAGGCAGCCTGATGTCTCGCCGCGACCTGACCGGCGCGGTGGACTTCTCGGTGCTCGATCACACGACGGGCGGCGACGATGCGGTGTCCGAGGAGATCCTCGGCCTGTTCGTGCAGCAGGCCGAGGTCTGGTCACCCCTGCTCGATATCCGCGAGGATGGCTGGCGCGATGCGGTGCACACGCTGCGAGGCACTGCGGCGGGGATTGGTGCCAGGCATCTTGCCGAGGTCTGCGCTGTCGCGGAAGCAGCGGAGAAGGCAGACGCTCCCCCGCTGCTGGACCGCGTCCGCGATGCGCTAGACGCCGCGCTGGCAGATGTTGCGGCGTGGCGACATGAGCTCATGCTCAGGTCACTCAGGGCCTGAACATTCCTCGAAAGGCCTGCCTCGGCGGCCCATTGGGTTCATCGGGGCGTTGCCGCGCCGGGGGCATCCGTGCAGATCAGAACTGCGCCACCGAGATAGGATCGACGGTTCGGGCAGGGGGTTTCTGCCGTCGCCGTCGACCGCGCGATGGCAGCCGTCGTCGCTGTGCTTCGCGCCGTGCGATTTGGGCGGCATGCGCCCTGGGCGTCAAAGGCAGCACGGCCCCATGCGAACGTCAGGGTGCCGCCTTCGCAGGCTCTGGGGCGAGCTGTCTGGGTCTGCTCGCGCGGTGCCGCATCGACGGCATGGGCCGCCAGAACGCCAGCGAGAACGGCGAAGACTGCAAGGGGGGTTGTGGCTTTGGGCATGGACCTGTTCTCTCGAAGTTGTCGATGGACCCCGCATGAGCCTCATGACTGCCTTCCCGCCACCCGAACTGGACGAACGACCGACTGGCAGGATCAACGACCGGGCTTCGGTGAGGCTTCTGGTCGCGGCGATCTGGTTGGGCTTTGGCGGCCTGCTTTGGCTGCTGCTGAGATCCACTGAAGGGAACATGAAGGCCGCGATTCTTGCGGGTGCAATCACCGGTTCCGCAGCCGCCACGGCGCATGCGTTCATCGCAGCGCATGGCTGGCATTCCGCAGGCCCATGGCGATGGCCGGCAATGGCGGTCGTCCTGGCTTTGTGCACCGGGGTCGCCCATGCCCTTCTGTCCCAACTGGGCATGGTTCAGAGCTTCACGCAGGACCTGCTGAACCTGACCATGGTGAGCGGCATCGCTCTGGCCATCAGAGAGGCCTGGGTGGGACGTCGGGCACGCCTCCAACTGGCCGACGAGGCGCGCCGCAGAGCCGAGGCCGAGGCCCGGCTCGCCGAAGGCCGGCTTAGGCCGACAGGTCTGCTCGCCGTCAAGGTCGGACATACCGAGCGGATGATCGATCCTGCGGAGGTCTCCCATGTCGAGGCCGAGGGGAATTTCGCCGTGTTGAACCTCCGGGACGGGCGCCTTTTCGTCTCAGAACCCCTGAAGGATCTTGTCGAACGCCTGAGCCCCTATGGATTCGTGCGGGTGCACAAATCCCACGCGGTCAATGCGGAGTGGATCGAGGCGCGACGGCGAGACGCGGTCGTGTTGCGCGGCGGGGCGACCCTCACCGTCGGTCGGGCCTACCGGAGTTAGCTGCGTGTGCGGTCGTAGACCGAGAATTCGTGCGCGATGCAGCGGTCGATCAGGGTCCGCCAGACGGGCTCGGCAATATCGGGTGACAGGTGCTGGGCCTGGGCGGCGGCCAGAACCTTGGCCACCACGTCCTCGATGCGGGCCTCATCATGTACGGCGTCGCGGTCTGGCTTGATGCGCGCGGCGGCGTCCATGTAGCGCTGACGCTCGGCGATCAGGACGACGAGCGCGCGATCGAGGGCATCGACGCCCTGGCGGACCTCGGCCATCGACTGGCAGGCGGCCGGGTCGACGCGGGCGTCGACAGCGACAATCTGGGGCTTGTGCAGGACCTCAGCCGACAAAGGCGCGCTCCAGAACATAGTCGCCGGGTTCGGCATTGGAGCCTTCTTTCAGACCGAAGCCTTCCAGCAGTTCGGCGGTTTCCTTGATCATGGCCATGGAACCACAGAGCATGACCCGGTCCCGCTCGGGCGAGAACCCTTGGGGCAGGCCGAGGTCTGTGAATACGGCACCCGACTGAATGCGGTCGGTGATACGGCCAGCCGTCTCGAAATCCTCCCGCGTCACGGTCGGATAATAGGTCAGCTGTGTGCGAGCCTCGTCGCCGATCAGGGGGTCGTCGTGAATGCCCGAAGTGAAGAAGTCGCGATAACTGAGATCGGCGACATTGCGCACCGTGTGACAGACGATGATCCGGCCGAAGCGGGAATAGGTGTCCGGGTCGCGGGCGACGCTGAGCCACGGGGCCAGGCCGGTGCCCGTGCCGATCAGCCAGAGCGTCTCGCCTCCGGTCAATGCATCCAGAACGAGGGTGCCGGTCGGCTTCTTGCCCATCAGCACCGTGTCGCCGGCCCTGATGTTGACCAGCCGAGACGTGAGCGGGCCGTCGGGCACGGCGATCGAGAGAAACTCCAATTGCTCATCCCAGCTCGGGCTGGCGATGGAGTAGGCGCGCAGCAGGGGCTTCGCGCCGTCTTCGCCCGGCAGGCCGATCATGACGAACTCGCCCGAGCGAAAACGGAAGTCATCGGGGCGCGCCACGCGGAAGCTGAACAGCTGTGGCGTCCAGTGATGGACCCAGGTCACCTCCAGCTCGTGGAAGGCCGATGGTCGCGCGGGCGGCGGGGACAGGGCGGCGTCGGTCATTTCGCGTGTCTTAGGGGTTCGACGGGCGTAGCGAAAGGCGGTGCAACGTCACTCTCTCGCTCCGGTGAAGGGTGACGACTGAGGAATCCGTCGCTAGCGTCCGATGCATGCGCACCGTTCTTCTTGCTTCCTCGATCCTGCTGGCTGCGACCACAGCCGCAGCTCAGGCCTCAGAGTCGTCAATCCTGACGCCCGAGCGGGTCTTCGCCAATCCCGCCCTGAATGGCCCCGTTGCCCAGGGTGTCAGCCTGTCACCGGACGGCGAGCTGGTCGCGTTTCTGAGAGCACGCGAGGACGACGTCTCGGTGCTGGACCTTTGGGCCGCACCGACCGGGGAGGGGGAGCCGTTCAAGCTGATCGATGCCCGGGCCCTTGTCCCCGATGCGGGCGAGCTGTCGGAAGCCGAGAAGGCGCGGCGGGAGCGGATGCGCATCAGCCAGCGCGGCGTGGTCGAGTATTCCTGGGACGAGCAGGGCCGGTACATCCTGGCCCCGCTAGAAGGCGACATTTTCCTGGCCAGCCGGGAAGGCGGCGACATCCGCCGCCTGACCGAGACCGAGGCGGATGAGATCGATGCCAACGTGAGCCCGCAAGGCAACTTCGTCAGCTTCGTCCGCGACCAGGATCTGGTGATCATCAGCTTGGCTGACGGACAGGAGCGGCCCGTCACGACCGACGGCGAGGGCCTGATCACCTGGGCCACGGCCGAGTTTATCGCTCAGGAGGAAATGGACCGGGACACAGGCTACTGGTGGAGCCCCGACGAGCGCTTCATCGCGCTGCAACGGACCGACGAGTCCACGGTCGACATCATCCCGCGCCTGGATATCACCGGTGGCGGTGCCGCCGTAATCGAGCAACGCTATCCGCGTGCCGGGCGGCCGAATGCGGTGGTCGAGCTGTGGGTCCAGGATGTGGCCTCGGGCCAGAGGATCAAGGTCGATCTGGGCGAGAACGCCGACATCTATCTGGCACGGGTCAACTGGGCGACGGACGGCTCGGTTCTGTATGTGCAGCGTCAGTCGCGCGATCAGCAAACGCTGGACCTGCTGCGCGTCGACCCGGCGACGGGCGCGTCCCGCGTCATCGCGACACAGACCTCGGACGCCTGGGTGCCCCTGACCCACGACTTCAGGGCGCTGAAGGATGGGCGCTTCATCTGGTCGGACGAAAGCACCGGCTGGCGACACCTGTATCTGTTCGACGCTGATGGCCGGAAAATCCGCGCCATCACCTCCGGCGAATGGCCGGTCAAGGCGCTGAACGGCATCAACGAGGAGACCGGTGAGGTCTTCTTCACGGCCTCCATGCGGGACGGTCGCGAGTATCCCATCGAGCAGCAACTGTTCCGTACCAGCCTGACGACGGACGGTGCACCGGTCGCCGTGACGCCCCGGGGTGGCTGGTGGTCGGCGAACATGAACCGGACCGCGACCGCCTATGTTGGCAACTATAACGATCTGAGGACGCCGCCGCGCTCGGGGCTCTATGCGGCTGACGGGTCTTTTGTGCGCTGGATCGAGGAGAATGCGCTGGATGGGGACCACCCGTTCAGGCCCTTTATCTCCCGCCGACCGACCGTCGAGTTCGGCACGCTGGAGAGTGCCGGCCACACCCTGGTCTGGCAGATGGCCAGGCCCGTCGATTTCGACCCGAGCCGGACCTATCCTGTGGTGATGCAGGTCTATGGCGGACCCAGCGGCGGGGGCGTGCGCAACGGCTGGCTGCCAGCGACAACCCAGCTGCTGACCGAGGCCGGATATCTGGTCTTCCGTCTCGACAACCGGGGCGAAGGCGACCGTTCAGCCGCGTTCAAACAGGCGCTGTATCTGACGATGGGGCAGCCGGAGATCGCGGATCAGGTGCTCGGCGCGAACTACCTGAGATCGCTTCCCTATGTGGATGACAGACGGATCGCGGCGATAGGTTGGAGCTATGGCGGCTTCATAACCCTGCATATGCTGACGGAGCCCGAGATGGGCCTGGCGGCCGCCATCTCGGGTGCGCCGGTTACCGACTGGAGCCTCTACGACACCCACTACACCGAGCGTTTCATGTCGACGCCGGAAGCGAATGCCGAGGGCTATGCGGAGTCTGATGTCGTGGATCAGTTGGACCGCATGACGGGCCGGCTGCTGCTCCTGCACGGCATGGCCGACGACAACGTCATCTTCGAGAACGCGACGCGGGTCATCGATGCGCTCCAGGCCTCCAGCACGCCGTTCGAGATGATGCTCTATCCCGGCCAGCGCCACGGCATCCGGGGCAATGAGCGTCAACTGCAGCAATGGCGGACCTATCTCGACTTCCTGGACCGAACGATCGGGTCGAGGGCCGCATTGGATCAGGACAGTCAGGAACCCTGACGGTGACAAGCGGTTAGGCGACCATGGAACGACTGTTCATCCGCTTTGCGACCCTGACCGCGAAAGTCGCGGGAAAGCCTTGGACTTTCATCCTCTGCCTGGCGGTCGTCCTGACCTGGGCCGTCACCGGACCCCTGTTTGGGTTCAGCGAGACCTGGCAGCTGGTGATCAACACTGGCACCACCATCGTGACCTTCCTGATGGTGTTCCTGATCCAGAATACCCAGAACCGTGATGGTGCCGCGATGCAGGGCAAGCTGGATGAGCTCATCTTTGCGGTGAACAAGGCTGATGAACGCTTCATCGGCATCGAGCATCTCACGGAGCGCGAGCTGGATCTGATTCTCGAGGAGGTCGAGAAGCGGGGCCAGGAGGTGCATGCGGGTCTTCCCGCTCGGCCGATCCGCGGACGTGGCGCGGGTCGGGCACAGGAGCCGCTCGCATCGCATCCTGCCAAGCCCGGGGAAACTTTAGCTTCGAAATCTCGGTAGGCGCTCCGGATCGCCCTGCCGGGTGAGGTCTTAACCCTGTTCCACAACCGCGGGGGGCCTCCGCTTGCGTGGGTGCTCGAACCGTTTTCTACGTTGAAGCAGACGTTAGGAGTTCGGTAACCAGTTTCCATGCGACGCGCTCTGCACATTGGCCTGTTCATCGGCACCCTTCTTGGCGTTAGCGCCTGTGCGACCGCCGACGATGGCGCTCGCGGCTCCTATGGCTCGATCGAGGCCGGCCGGACGAACTGATCTCTCCGATCAAGGAATTCGTGGCGAAAGCCGCTGCTTTCGGCTAGGAGCAACCAGCGGACGTCGACTGCTGCGCCGCGCCGGGTTTCCTCCCCCTAGATGTTAGCCATCGCCATCGTCGTCGTTTTGCTGCTCGTGTTGCTCAACGGCCTGTTCGCCATGACCGAGCTGGCGGTCGTCTCCTCCCGAAAGTCCAAGCTGCAGAGCCGGGCAGAGCGCGGCGATCGTGGCGCGCGCGCCGCGCTGAAGCTCTCGGAAGACCCGACCCACTTCCTGTCGGCCGTTCAGGTTGGCATCACCCTGATCGGCATTCTGGCGGGCGCCTATGGTCAAGCGGCCATCGCGGGCGAGCTGACGCGCATCATTGAGACGGCCTTTCCTGCAGCGGAGAGCTGGGCGGAAATCGCCTCGACCGCAGTCGTCGTCGTCGGCATCACCTACGTGTCGCTGATCGTCGGGGAGCTGGTACCCAAGCGCCTGGCCCTGATTTTCCCGGAAGCGATCGCCGCCAAGACCGCTGGGCCGATCTCGACGCTGGCGATCGTGCTGCATCCCTTTGTTTCTCTCCTGACGGCCTCCACATCGGGCATCCTCAAGATCATGGGTGTCAAGGACCGCGACGGCTCCGACGTCACCCAGGAAGAAGTCGAGACCATGATCGCCGAGGGCACTTCGGCCGGCCTTATCGAGCCCGAGGAACAGGAGATGATCGAGGAGATCCTGACGCTCGGCGACCGCCCGATCCGGGTGGCGATGACGCCGCGTCACGAGGTGTTCTGGGTCGCGCTCGACGACACCGAGGAGCTTCTCAGAGAAGAGGTGCGCACTTGCCCGTACAGCCGCATCGTTGTGGCCCGGGAGAACGACGTCGATAACCCGATCGGCGTGGTCCACAAGAAAGACCTGTTGGACAGCCTGTTGGACAACGGCGAGTTCAACATCGAAAAGCATGTGCAGACGCCTGCCTTCATTCCGCAATCGACCTCGGTGCTGAAGGCGCTGGAGATCCTGAAGTCCTCCAAGGTCCACATGGCCTTCCTGGTCGACGAGTTCGGCGCCTTCGAGGGCGTGGTGACGGCGACCGACCTGCTTGAGATGATCGCGGGCGACTTCAACGAGGGGCACGACGAGGGCGAGCAGCTGATCCGCCAGCGCGAGGACGGAACCTGGCTGGTCGACGGCCAGATGGATCTGGACGAACTGGCCGATGAGCTGGGAGAGGACTTCGGCGAGAACGAGGGCTTCCACACCATTGCGGGTCTGGTGCTGCACCAGTTGTCGCGTGTGCCCCAGGAGGGCGAAGTGCTGCAGCTGGGCCGGTTTGAGGTCGAGGTCATCGACATGGACGACCGCCGCATCGACAAGCTGCTGTTCAAGCAGGTCGTGAAGCCGGAAGATGAAGCCGAGGCCAATGCGGCGCGGTTCGAAGACTGATCCGGCTTGAAAACGCCAGCGCGGTAAGGCATAGCCCCCGGTCTGGCGAACCGACGCGCCGATGGGTTCGCCCCCACGGCGCGTTCGTTTTTGTCTAGGAGTTTAGCTCAGTTGGTAGAGCACCGGTCTCCAAAACCGGGGGTCGTGGGTTCGAGTCCCCCAACTCCTGCCATTTTCCCCTCTGTTCCCGCGGCCTGGGCGTCCCCATCTGCGGGGCCGGATCAAGCGTAAGAAGAAGACTTAACCCACGATGGCCAAGTCCAGGTTCACAGGCGGACGTCGCACCGGAAACCCGGCGGCGGGCGCGCGTCCCCAGACGGCCGGCAACGCAGCTGCGACCACGGTCACCGTCGATGACGCGGCGCCGAAGAAGCGGACCAGCCCGGCCCAGTTCTTCAGCCAGGTGCGCGCCGAAGGTCGCAAGATCGTATGGCCTAGCCGCAAGGAGACCTGGATCACCTCGGTGATGGTGTTCATCATGGTGGCCATCGCGGCGGCCTTCTTCTGGATCGTGGATTGGGTGCTCGGCTACCTGTCCACGCTCGTCCTCGCCATCGGCCAATAAGAAAAAAGAAGGATCGCGCCCGTGACGGATGCAGCGCCCGAACTGAAGGCTCCGGCCAACCCACGCCACAAGTGGTACATCGTCCACGCTTATTCGAACTTCGAGAAGAAGGTCGCCCAGCACATTCGCGACCAGGCCAGGCAGCGCGGGCTTGAGGAGTGCTTCTCCGAAATCCTGGTGCCCACCGAGGACGTCGTCGAGATCCGCCGCGGCCGCAAGGTGAACTCCGAGCGCAAGTTCTTCCCCGGCTATGTGCTGGTGAAGATGGACCTGACCGACGACGCCTATCACCTGGTCAAGGACACCCCCAAGGTGACCGGGTTCCTTGGAGCCGCCGGCGGCACCAAGCCGCTGCCGGTCAGCGAGCGTGAAGTTCAGAACATCATCGGCGCCGTTGAAGAAGGCGTCGAGCGTCCCAAGCCCACAATCCGCTTCGACATCGGCGAGACCGTCAAGGTTATCGACGGCCCCTTCGCCAGCTTCGACGGCCAGGTGGAGAGCGTCGACGAGGATGCCGCCCGCTTGCGCGTCGCCGTCTCGATCTTCGGCCGTCCCACGCCGGTCGACCTGGAATACAGCCAGGTGGAGAAGGTCGCGGCCTGATCAGTCGGACCCATCAGACTTCGCAGCGGCGGCTCGTTCGAGCCGCCGTTTGCTTTTGCGGCATCAGCCCGCTATAGGCGCGCCTTCGCTTTTCCGGCCCGCCGGATCTGCGGGAAATCCGTGGGAGGCAGCCATGCCGCACCACGGCTCATCCGCCACGATTGAGTTCGCGGCTACATAGGAGAGACCAATGGCCAAGAAGATTCTGGGCTATATCAAGCTGCAGGTGCCCGCGGGCTCTGCGACCCCGTCGCCGCCGATCGGGCCGGCGCTGGGTCAGCGCGGCGTCAACATCATGGGCTTCGTCAAGGAGTTCAACGCCCGCACCGAGAAGGAAGTGAAGGGCACGCCACTGCCGACGGTCATCACCGTCTATCAGGACAAGAGCTTCACCTTCGTCACCAAGACCCCGCCGGCCACGCACTATCTGAAGCAGGCCGTCGGCATCACCTCGGGTGCCAAGCTGACGGGCCGCGAGACGGTCGGCAAGGTCACGCGCACCCAGCTGCGCGAGATCGCCGAGAAGAAGATGAAGGACCTTAACGCCAACGATATCGAGGCTGCGGCCAAGATCATCGAAGGCTCCGCCCGCGCGATGGGCCTGAACGTGGTGGAGGGCTAAGACCATGGCCAAGCAACCCAAGCGCATCCAGGCCTGGAACGTGGACCGTGAGGCCCTGCTTCCGTTCGACGTCGCCATCAAGGCCGTCAAGGACAACGCCAAGGCCAAATTCGACGAGTCGATCGAGATCGCCGTCAACCTGGGCGTCGATCCGCGTCACGCCGATCAGCAGGTCCGTGGCGTGGTGAACCTGCCGTCCGGCACGGGCCGCGACGTCCGCGTCGCCGTCTTCGCCAAGGACGCCAAGGCTGACGAAGCCCGTGCGGCCGGCGCCGAATACGTCGGTGCCGAGGATCTGTACGAGCAGATCAACGGCGGCCTGATGGACTTCGACCGCGTCATCGCCTCGCCCGACATGATGGCCCTGGTGGGTCGTCTGGGTAAGGTGCTGGGCCCGCGCGGCCTGATGCCGAACCCCAAGGTCGGCACCGTGACCCCGAACGTCGCCCAGGCCGTCAAGGACGCCAAGGGCGGGGCCGTGGAGTTCCGGGTCGAGAAGGCGGGCATCGTCCACGCCGGCATCGGCAAGGCCTCGTTCACCCAGGACGCCCTGGAAGCCAACATCAAGGCGATCGTCGGCGCCCTGGTTCGCGCCAAGCCGTCGGGTGCCAAGGGCACCTATGTGAAGCGCATCAGCCTGTCGTCCACGATGGGTCCGGGCGTGAAGGTCGATCCGGCGTCGCTGAACGCCTGATCGAATGAAATCAGGAGCGGGCGGCGGTCTCCGGATCGCCGCCCGTTGCCTTTTGAAGCGGTGTTCGCTAAGAGCGCCGCTTCCCGCTGAACCCCGGTTCGGCGGACCTGTCCGAGAACTTCGGGGCGAGGGGGCCACCCTTGCCGTAAATGCTGGAGAGCCCTCCAGCGCCGTGGGGAGATGGGGACGTGAGATGACAGTCGTTGGCCCGGTTCCGGGATGGACGATGTCGGACGCTTCCTTCGGACAATACGACCGGCCTGAACGCAGTGCAGCGATGCACGGCGCTTTGGCCATACGGCGTCGGGGCTCGTCCTGACGTCGAATCCAAGACTGGAGACCGCAATGGATCGCGCACAGAAGGCCGAGTCGATCGAAACGCTGAAAGGCGTCTTCGCCGAGGCCGGCAGCGTGGTCGTGACCCACAACCTGGGTCTGACCGTTGCGGAAATGGAAGACCTGCGCGGGCGGCTTCGCTCGGCCGGCGGCTCGTTCAAGGTGGTCAAGAACCGCCTCGCGCTGAAGGCCCTCGAAGCCGACGAGAACAGCGCCTATCGCGGCCTGTTCAAGGGCCCGGTGGGCATCGCCTATGCCAACGACCCGGCCACCGCGGCCAAGGTGTCGACCGAGTTCGCCAAGGGCAATGACCGCTTCGTCATCGTCGGTGGCTTCATGGGCGAGACCGTCGTCGATCAGAAGGGCGTGGAGAGCCTCTCCAAGCTGCCTTCGCTCGACGAAATCCGCGCGTCGCTCATCGGCCTCATCAACGCGCCCGCGACCAAGATCGCCGGCGTGCTGCAGGCGCCGGCGGGCCAGCTGGCCCGGGTGTTCAACGCCTACGCCACCAAGGACGCGGCGTAAGCCGGTATTCCATCTCCGCATACCCCTCTCTGAAACCTACCCATTCCCCGAAGGAAAACTGACATGGCTGACCTGTCCAAGATCGTCGAAGACCTGTCCTCGCTGACCGTCCTCGAAGCTGCCGAACTCTCGAAGCTGCTGGAAGAAAAGTGGGGCGTCTCGGCCGCCGCTCCGGTGGCGATGGCGATGCCTGCGGGCGGTGGCGGCGCTGCCGCTCCGGCCGAAGCTGCTGAAGAGCAGACCGAGTTCACCGTTGTCCTGCTGGACGGCGGCGACAAGAAGATCAACGTCATCAAGGAAGTCCGTGGCGTGCGTTCGGACCTCGGTCTGAAGGAAGCCAAGGACCTGGTCGAAGGCGCTCCGCAGAACGTCGTCGAGAACGTCTCGAAGCAAGCCGCCGACGAAGTGGCCAAGAAGCTCACGGAAGCCGGCGCCAAGGTGCAGGTCAAGTAAGTCTCGCCATAGCGAAACCAGAAACGGGCCGGGGAGCGATCCCCGGCCCGTTTTGCATGAACGCGGGACGACCTCAATTGGCGCTCTCCGCCAGCTGCCTTGCTATGGCCAGACCGCCTTGTACATCGACACAGTCGCCGCTGACAGCGCGCAACTCCTCAAGTCGGCTCTGAACCTCGCGCATGTCCGGAGCCACTCCGAGCTCGGTCCCGCGATCCACAAGGCGGCGGGATACGAGTTCAACGCCAGCCCTCGCGCGGTCGAGATCGCCAAGATCGGTGAGCAGAGCAGCGCGAACTTCCGCGTCCAGCTGCGGTACCCCCACGGCAAGGGGCAGGAGGCGACCGCTGGCTGCGACCTCTTCCATCTGATCGCGCCGGATCGAGTCAAGTGTGGTCAGCACCGCTGATTGCGCCAGGAGGCGCTCCGGAGCCACCCGCTTCGAGGCCTCGGCACCCATCAGCCGCTCCATGCTCGCTGATCGCCAGGGCCTGAGGACAGGCTCATACGCCAGGGCTAGCGCCCGATTGACGCTGCTGTTGGTGCCTCGGGCGGCAGGTTGGGGGGCATAGGACGTCGCCTCGCCCCGGAGTCCCGACGCCAGCAGGGCAACCCGATCACGCAGGCACGGATCGACGGCGATCCTTTCGATCGCCTGAGCCAGGTTCACTTCCAGCTCCTGACGGGCCAGTGCCTCAAGTTCTCGACCCTCAAGCTTCCAGCGCCATTCCTGAACCAAGTTCTCCAGCCCGAGTGCAATCAGGACGCCGAACACGACCACAGCCAGCTCCGTCAGCCGCTTGCGGCTGGGGAGCACTCGCCGCCACGGCAAGCGCGATGGTTCGTGTTCAGGTTCAGACATTCAGAGTCCCCCGGAGTCTGATCTCGGCTTGTGTTCGTCTACCGCCGCCGCGCCGTCAGGATGTCGCCGAGGCGGTCGCGGGTGCCCTCGATCCGCTCCAGTCGCGGGTAGCGAAGGCCGTCGTGGTAGGCGAGGTCGATCGTGCGGACGCGCTGGCCGTTGCGGATCGTCAGGCGGATGGGTTCCGACCCGCCCTTGGCGGCGGTGATGGCTTCGCGCAGCGCCTCGGGGCTGCCCGCGCGGTCGCCGACGGCGATCAGGTCCCAGCCCGCGCCGATGCCGGCCTCGAACAGGGGACCGCCCCAGCGGATGCCACTGATGCGGTTGGTGGCCCCGGTGAGTGAGAAGCCCACTGACCAGCGGAAGTCCGAGCCCCAGTTGGAGTTCACCGCGCGCTCGTCCGCGTTCGGCTCCTCGACATAGACCAGGCGGTAGCCGCCGCGCTCCAGGCCATCAAGAGGGGCCCGGGCGTCCGGACCGTCGGCGTCCAGACGATCGCGCAGGAAGGTCGCCCAGTCGTAGGGCTCGACCGCGTTCAGGGCCGCGACGACATCGGCGAAGGTGTAGCCGCGCGGCGTCCAGTCGCCGTCCGAGCCTTCGGGCGAGAAGAAGGTGCGGGCGAAGTCGTCGAGTGAGCGGCGATCGCCGGACCGCTCGCGGATCAGGGTGTCGACGTCGAGCCAGATCAGCGCCGCCTCGTCGTAGTAATCGCCGGTTGCCCGCATCCACGAGGCCCACTGGCCCGGAACGCGATAGCCGAGCAGGTTGTGGTTGTTGACGTCCTGAAGATTGCGCCAGCGGCGGCCGGGCTGGTTCTGGTAGAAGGCCGCGCGGTCGGCGAGCAGGACCAGAGCCTGGGCCTTGGTGTGCAGGCCGGTGCGGGCCGAGAGCACGTCGCCCCAGTACTCGGTCTGGCCCTCATAGACCCACATCAGGCTGTTTTCGGTCGGCACATTGTAGTTGGCGGTCAGCTCGTCGGCCGGCCGCATGAACTTGCCGTTCCAGGAGTGGACGTATTCGTGGGGCAAGAGCGCCCGTCCGCCTGCGTGGCTGTTCCACGAGGTGAAGAAGTTCGGGGCGTGGGTGTTCTCGGAAGACCGGTGATGCTCCAGCCCGATGCCGCCCATCTGGTTGGTCAGACCGAGCAGGAAGTCGTAGCGGTCATAGTGGCGCGAGCCGAACAGGCGGTCGGCCTGGGTGATCAGGGCCTCGTAGTAGCCGATCTGCTCGGGCGTGGCGGCGAGGTTGGCAGCCTCGTCAGCGACGATGTTCAGATAGACGTCGTCACCTTCGGGATCGATCTCGATCTGGCGGTAATGCTGACCGGCGAACATCGGGCTGTCGGCCAGGGTGTAGAGATCGACGGGCTCGAAGACCGCGAGGCCATTCTCGAACGAGGTGGTGCGCAACGACACGCCATAGTTCCAGCCATCGGGCAGGCGCACGGACGGGGCGAAGGTTATGCCGGTCGAGGCGTAACCGGCCGGATAGAGCAGGGCCTTCTCGAACTGCAGGTTCATCATGCGGGGCGTCATGACCACGCGCCAGTTGGCGTTGTCGGACTGGGTCAGCCACTGAAACGAGACCTCGAGCTCGCTGGCGCCTGCCGGGATCTCGATGTGGAAGGCGTAGGGGTCGACGGCGTCGCGGCGCCAGTCGATCTCCTGACCATAGGCCTTCACGATCAGGCCGCCGAGCAGCTGGATGGGCCCCGAGGCGGCGTGATTGCCGGGCAGATATTTGGGATAGAGCAGGGTGATGCGCGGACCCGAGACCGGAATGACCTGGCGCACAGAGACGATGTGGCGGTCGTAATCGGTGGCGTCGACCTCGTAGCGGATGACGCCGGGATAGGTCGGGTTGGTCGGAGCCGGGATCGGCGGACTGTCGGGGAAGCCGCCGATGTTGGGTGTGGTCGGTGTCGCCGTCTGGGATAGCGCCGGACCCGCAGCGAACAGGAGGGCGGCGAGGCAGGTGGAGACGGCGAGACGCATGGAACAGACCCGGCTGGTGTAGGGGAGGCGAGATCACGACGCGTGCGCCGCCGGGTCAAGGGGCGCGGTGTTCGTCTCTCCCCCGTCGCGAAGCGATGGGGGAGTGGCTCGGCGCGAGCAGCGCCGAGACGAGGGGGCAAGGCGGTGTTGGGGATGAGGGCTGTCTGGTCCTGATGCGGGTGTCTGGGGATGGGGCCCTGGATGGACGGATTGCCTCGCCCCCTCCGTCACTCCGCTTCGCTGCGTGCCTTGAGGACCGGCTCGTATACGGGCCGACCGCAAGCCCCATCGGAGATGGGGAGGAGACGTGACGAGACGCTCTTCCGCTGTGAACGGGATGGGGAAGCGACGGAGCCTGGGCGGTTGCCCGGAACCGATGTGGCCCCCTGCTTTCGCGTTACGGGGACCGTGTGATGTGTTTTCGGCTCGC
>VYKW01000089.1_pt1 | contig 39754 bp, 36 predicted proteins | sample 5114451 | NCBI WGS metagenome assembly VYKW01 (sample SAMN12291784, study PRJNA351875) | freshwater metagenome | isolation source: freshwater lake | place: USA: Michigan, Gull Lake | collected 2013-08-08
CGGCGGCCTCGGCGCGGTCGCGTTCGGCGCGTTCGGCACCTTCGATTTCGGTCTGGCGGCGAGCTTCTGCCAGGGCGCGGGCGCGGGCATCGCGCTCTTCGGGACGCAACGTGCGGCCGGCTTCGGCGCGCTGCTCCGGAGCGCGGGGCTGTTCGGGTGCCCTGGCTGCAGCTGGCGGCTTCACGGACGCTGGTGCGGGAGCGGCGGGGGCGGGCGCATCGGTGCCGCCCAATTTGCGCGACTTGCGCTTCTCAACGATCACCGGTTTGGAGCGGCCATGGCTGAAATTCTGCCGCACATGCCCAGACTCGACCGTCCGCTGCAGTGACAACGGTTTGCGTGTCCCTGCACCGGCTGTTCCCGACCCTGAGGCGCCGGCGGCGCCGGGGCGGGCTGTCTTGTCGGTCGTGTCGTCCTTCGTATCCATTCGGTCTTTCCGCAGATCTCGTCGGCGCCTTATGCGTCCGGAATAGTAATTTCTTCAACCAAAGCAGGCCGGTAGCGCTCTAGGCGCCCGGCCTCGCTCAAGAATTTCTCGGTCGCTCCACCCTGTATGAGGGCAGCATGTACCACATTTGACCGGCCTATGGCCAAGCTCATTTGTTCGACCGTAAAAAGTGTCACGATGCGGTGGTTCCGGTGGTTTGCCCGCGACACCGCGATGTATTTACGATCCAATTTGCCGGCACCGTCGGGGGAGGCTTCGCGCGCATGCAGAAGGATGGCGACGGGGCTCTTGGCGACGAGGGCATCGAGCTTATCGAACCCGGTGGTGACAAGGCCCGCCTTGTTGGCGATGGAGAGCGCGTCGAGGGCACGCCGCTCTAACAGGTCACCAACTTTGTCGGCGAGATCGGCCGGGACCTTGACCTCGGCCTTGAGGGAGCGGGCAAAGACTTTGGCTTTGACGGCTTCAGCGATTTTTGCAGCGGTGGCGGTGACCCAGACGCCGCGGCCCGGGAGCTTAGCGCCCGGGTCGGGGTAGAGTGTGCCGTCAGGACCGCGGACAAAGCGTATCAGATCGTCCTTTGAAAAAGCAACCCGCGTCAGCGCGCACAGACGCTGCGGGCCATCGCCCGCTTCGTCTTCGTCAGCATCGCGTGCTCGACGACTGCGCACCAATCCTTTGGGCCTCCCGCCTCATCCTACTGCTCAGGCTTCAGTCGCGGCGGCGTCCGGGGCGTCGTCCGCCTCGGCACCAGCTTCGTCGGCTTCTTCTGGAGTCTCTTCTTCGGCCGTGATCCAGCCAGCCAGAACGCGCGCGGAGAGGATCATCTCTTCGGCACCGGCGCGGTCGATTTCGAAGCCGTCGAGGATGCCCTTATGGCGGACAGGCTCGCTATCCTTGTCCTTCTTGCGCTCGGTCCAGCCGATCAGATCGTCGGTTGCGCAATCGGCGAGGTCTTCAAGCGATTTGATGCCGTGTTCGCCGAAGGCCACCAACATCGCGGACGTGACTCCCTGCACTTCGGCTACTTCGTCGGCAACGCCAAGTTCGCGGCGCTTGGCGTCGCGTTCAGCTTCCTGCTGTTCGAGGTGTTCGCGGGCGCGAGTCTGGATCTGCTCGGCGGTGCCTTCATCGAAACCTTCGATATTGGCGATTTCACCGAGATCGACGAACGCCACTTCTTCCACCGTAGCGAAGCCTTCGGTGACGAGGAGCTGGGCGATGACTTCGTCAACGTCGAGGGCATCCATGAGCATCTGGGTGCGCTCGCTGAATTCCTTCTGACGGCGCTCGCTTTCTTCCTGCTCGGTGAGGATGTCGATATCCCAGCCCGTCAACTGCGAGGCGAGGCGCACGTTCTGGCCGCGACGACCGATGGCAAGCGAGAGTTGCGACTCGGGCACGACGACTTCGATGCGGTTGGTATCTTCGTCAAGCACGACCTTTGATACTTCGGCCGGGGCCAGCGCATTGACGATGAAGCTCGCAGCATCTGGGTTCCACTGGATGATGTCGACCTTCTCGCCCTGGAGTTCGTTCACGACGGCCTGGACGCGGGCGCCGCGCATACCGACGCATGCCCCCACCGGATCGATGGAGTTGTCCTTGGAGACCACGGCGATCTTGGCGCGCGAACCCGGGTCACGCGCGACCGACTTGATTTCGACGACGCCATCGTAGATTTCCGGCACCTCCTGGGCGAACAGGCGGGCCATGAATTCGGGCCGGGCGCGGGAGAGAAATATCTGGGGGCCGCGCTGCTCGCGGCGGACGTCGTAGATGTAGGCGCGGATGCGGTCGCCGTACTTGGGAGTCTCGCGCGGAATCATTTCATCGCGGCGAATGATGCCTTCGGCGCGGCCGAGATCAACGATGACGTTGCCGTATTCAGCCCGCTTGACGGTGCCGTTGATGATCTCGCCGATGCGGTCCTTGTATTCGCCGAACTGACGGTCGCGCTCGGCTTCGCGTACCTGCTGGACGATGACCTGTTTGGCGTTCTGAGCAGCGACCCGGCCGAACTCGAGCGGCGGCAGGCTTTCGGCGATGAGGTCGCCAACATTGACCTCGGGGTTGCGGCGCTTGGCATCGGCGAGGCGGATTTCGGTGGCCTCGTTCTCAACGTTTTCGACGACGGCGAGGACGCGGGTGAGGCGAGTTTCGCCGGTCTTGGGGTCGATTTCACACCGGATGTCATTTTCTGCGCCGTAGCGGGACTTCGCCGCCTTCTGGATGGCGTTTTCCATCGCCTGGATGACGATCTTGCGGTCGATCGATTTCTCGCGCGCGACCGAGTCTGCGATCTGCAACAGCTCGAGCCTGTTGGCGCTGATACCTGCAATGCCGGCCATGCTCAGTTCTCCACCTCAAATTCGTCCGGTTCCGCGCCATCGGCGAAACCGGTGCGTCCTTGTTTCTTTGCGCGCGTGAGCGCTTCGCGGATCAGTTCGTCGGTCATTACCAGCCGGGCTTCGGAGACGAGGCTCAGCGGAAATCCAATTGTAGTAGCGCCCATTTCGGGCAGATCGAGTTCCACGCGGACTTCGCCGTCTTCGAAGCCTTCGAGCTTGCCCTGGAACCGGCGGCGGCCGTCAACGGGTTCGCGCAGTTCGATCTTAGCCATATGTCCCGACCAGTTCTCGAAATCGGAGGCGCGGACCAAGGGGCGGTCGATTCCTGGCGATGAGACCTCCAGACGGTAGGCATCGGAGACCGGGTCATGGGCATCGAGCAGGGGCGACAATTCCTTTGAGACCTTTTCGCAGTCTTCAATGGTCATGGAGCCATCGGGGCGTTCGGCCATGATCTGCACGGTCTGGCCGTCGCGGCCGGAGATCTTCACCCGCACGAGGCGGAAGCCGAGATTTTCAAGCACTGGCTCCACAAGCCCGGCGAGCGTCGCGGCGAGGCCGGTTTCGCTATAGAATCGTTGGTCGTTCGCGCGTGCTTCGGCCTGCATTCCGCCACTGGCCCGGGTTGATCCGATCGATCGGACCCATGATCGGCAACGCTTAAAACAAAAAGAGCGGACCCTTGCGGGCCCACTCTCAAGAGTTGAGATGATCATGAGCGACATCAAGCTACGCAATGGCGCTGTTTCTGGCAAGGCCGATTTGGGCAGTTTTTGCGCGTTAACCCGAACTTTTTTCCATGGCGCCGTTCAGACGCGATGGAATGTAAGGAACATGGGGCGGCGGCCTTCGCGGTGGGCCTTGGCTTCGTAGCGGGTTCCGGGCCAGTCGGGCCAAGGGGTTCGCCAGTCGGCCGGACAGGTGGCGGTCCAGCGGAAGCCGGTGTGGGGAATGGCTGCTTCCAGCACCGTACGCGCATAGGCGGGGATGTCAGTGGCGATCCGCAGTTCGGCATCGGGGGCCATGACGCGGGCGAGGGTATCGAGAAGGGGTTTGGAAACAAGGCGGCGCTTCGCGTGGCGGGTTTTGGGCCATGGGTCTGGAAATAGAATGAAGACTTTTGCGAGCGCGGCGTCGGGAAGGGCGCGCAGGAGCGGGCGGACGTCGTCGGGGTGGAGACGGATATTGCGCAGGCCGCGTTCTTCGATGGCGGTCAGGGCTTTGGTGACGCCATCTTCGAACGGTTCGCAGCCGATCAGGCCAACGCCTGGATTGGCTGCGGCCTGATGAATGAGGTGCTCGGCACCGCCGAAACCGATTTCGAGCCAGACTTGCTTGACGGAAATGGGGAAGAGTGCCGGAAGTGGCGTGACGGCGAGCCCGGCCGGATCGACACGCAAGCGCGGCAGGGTCTCATCCCACAAGGACTGCTGACGGGGGCTCGGCTTGCGGGCGCGTTTGCGGCCGAAAGAGCGGAGTTCATCGCGCAGGCTCTTGTGGGGCTCGGGGGACATCTTGTTGTAATATCAAACAGAACAGCCGCGGAGGGGACTTTCCGCGGCCGCTCGTGATGGTTTGGTGGCGCTTAAACCGCAGCTTTGATCTTGTCGGCGAGATCCGTGCGCTCCCAGGAGAACCCGCCTTCGGCATCGGGCGTGCGGCCGAAATGGCCATAGGCCGAGGTTCGGGCATAGACCGGCTTGTTGAGATCGAGCTGGGTGCGGATGCCGCGCGGCGAGAGGTCCATCACCTTGCCGAGCGCGGTCTCGAGGGCGGCCTCATCGACCTTCCCTGTGCCGTGGGTGTCGACATAGATCGACAGCGGCTTTGCGACGCCGATGGCGTAGGAGAGCTGGATCGTGCAGCGCTCGGCAAGGCCGGCGGCGACCACGTTCTTGGCGAGGTAGCGGGCGGCATAGGCGGCCGAGCGATCGACCTTGGTCGGGTCCTTGCCGGAGAAGGCGCCGCCGCCGTGGGGCGCCATGCCGCCGTAGGTGTCGACGATGATCTTGCGGCCGGTGAGACCGCAATCGCCGTCTGGACCGCCGATGAAGAACTTGCCGGTCGGGTTAATGTGCCAGACGGTGTCTTTCGAGACCCAACCGGCGGGGAGCGCCTTAAGGACATAGGGTTCAATGATGTCACGGACCTGCTTCGATGTGAGGTCTTCGACGATGTGCTGATGGGAAACGACGATCTGCGTCACGCCAACCGGCTTGCCATCTTCATAGCGGACCGTGACCTGGCTCTTGGAGTCGGGGCCGAGCTTGGCGGCGTCGCCGACCTTGTTTTTGCGCGCAGTGGCGAGGTCGTGGAGGATCTTGTGGCTGTAGTAGATCGGGGCCGGCATAAGTTCCGGCGTGTCGGTGCAGGCGTAACCGAACATGATGCCTTGGTCGCCCGCGCCCTCTTCCTTGTTCGTCGGCTGCTTAGCATCCACGCCGGCAGCGATGTCTGCGGACTGGCCGTGGAGCAGAACTTCGATGTTGCAGTTGGCCCAGTGGAAGCCGTCCTGTTCGTAACCGATGTCCTTGATCGCCTTGCGGGCGATGTCCTGTATCATCTGCACCGTCACGCTCTTAGGCGTATTGGAGTATTCACCGGCGATGATGACTCGCTGCGTGGTCACAAGGGTTTCGCAGGCGGCGCGAACGGCCCACGGATCGAGCCCGGCGGCAAGGCTTTCGCGATAAAAAGCGTCGACGACTTCGTCGGAGATGCGATCGCTGACTTTGTCGGGATGCCCCTCGGATACCGACTCACTCGTAAAGAGGAAAGACTTGCGTGCCACTTTGGCCCCCGTGATTGTCCCGTCTGGACTTGGTTTACGACCCGTTTGGCGGCTGTGTTGCAGCCTTTGAACACCGGGTCAAGCGCCGAGAAGCGCGCACCTTGATGGGGTTTCCGTACGGATTTTGAGCTTTGCTTATTCGCCTGACGGGGGTGTTGACTCATCGCCAGCGACGGACTTGACCATGTCGACGATGGACCGGCGGACGCGCGGATCAGTGATGCGGGCAAAGGCCTTGTTCAACTCGACGCTGTCGCGGCTCGAGAGAAAGTCGGCGACGTAGTTTTCGCTGCCCGGTTCAGCCATCCCCGGAGCCGCCGCGAGCCCCGAAACGGACGCGGGCATGTTCTCATAGAAGAATTGGATTGGAACGCCCAACACCTGGGCAAGATCGAACAGGCGGCTAGCACCGATGCGATTGACGCCCTTTTCGTACTTTTGAACTTGCTGAAATGTCAGCCCGAGGTGCTCGCCAAGCCGTTCCTGGCTCATCCCGAGCAACATCCGCCGCATACGGACACGCTCGCCCACGTGCTTGTCGATGGGGTTGGCGCGGCGCGAATTGTTGCGATCATCGCCGTCATCCATCAGCGCTACGTCCCTCGCTTTTTCAGTCACTTCTTTCGGTCCCGGAATGAAAATTTCCTGTTAGTGGAGCGGCAAGTGGTACGAGCATACCCGACACACGTCAACCTTGGGCTGATTGCGTGTTTTTTGGACTGCGATCGCTGCTATTGCCTAGAACGCAGCCGTAAAATTACAAGTGCAAAAAATACGACGTTCACCGCGAAAACCCCGTCTCCCCAGCGAGCGTAGAGCGGTGCTGCCACGGACGGTGGGATCGGCTGATCGATCACTCCTCTATCATTGAGCTCTAGGATGGCTGTTTTGCGGCCGTTCGCATCGATGACGGCGGATATGCCGTTGTTGGCTGCGCGAATGAGGGGCACGCCTTCTTCGACGGCCCGGACACGGGCCTGATGGAGGTGCTGGCGGGGGCCGGTGGTGTTGCCGAACCAGCCGTCGTTGGTGACGTTGACGATGAGGCCAGGGCGCTCACCGGATTGAACGACGGCTGTGGGGAAGATGGCCTCGTAGCAGATGAGGCCCGTGACCGGCGGCAACCCGGGCAGGCGCAGCAGGGGCCGCGGCGTAGTCCCCGAGGCGAAGCCGCCGCGCATTTTGGTGAGCTGCTGGAGGCCGATGGCTTCGAGTACCGGTTGGAAGGGAAGATATTCCCCGAAGGGAACGAGGTGGATTTTGTCGTAGATGGCGATCGCCTTGCCAGTGTCGTCGATGGCGAGGAGGCTGTTGAAGGCCTTCACGACCGGGGCCGCCTCGCGGCCGCTGCGCTCGACGCGCAGGCCGCCCGATAACAGCACAGGACCGTTGTCGGGCAGGAGATCAGCAATCGCGGTCAAGGCTTCGGGATGTTCGAGAGGGCGGAAGGGCATGGCGGCTTCCGGCCAGACGATGAGCGCGATGCCCTCCAAGCCGTCAAGTTCACCCGCGGCGTTGCGGGCGGTGAGATCGAGATGAAGACGAAAGATCTCGCCTTGCTTTTCAGGCAGCCATTTTTCTCGCTGGGGTATGCTCGGCTGCACGATACGGACACGCGGCGCGTTGGCGTCCGGCGACGGGGCGACAGAGAGAACGTAGGCGCCGTAGAGCGCGGAGAGTGCGAGTGGGATGGCGGCCAACGCCAAGCCCGGGGCGAAGGCTGCGAGCGATGAGGCATCCTCGGGCGCATCGGCGGCAAGGACCAGCGGGCTTGCGAAAATCAGAACCGCCCACAGCGTTAGGCCATAGATGCCGATCAGGCCAGCCGTTTGCATTTGTACGTCGGTTGCGGTCAGCGCGTAGCCGAGGATGTTCCAGGGAAAGCCCGTCAAGATGTGACCGCGCAGCCATTCGGCTGCGGCAAAGACAATGGCCATGGTGAGCAGTCCGGCGGGGCCCGGGCGCCAGCGTGCGCGGGTGACGGCGGCGGCGGCGCCGAAGAAGAGGGCAAGGCCGGCGGGCAGCAGCGTGACGGCGAACGGAAGCAACCAGCCGAAAACATCGGCCTCAACGAGGAAGGCCTCCCCGACCCAGAAGAGACCGGCGAAAAAGTAGCCGAAGCCAAACCACCATCCGTCCTTGAAGGCGCGAAAAAGGACGTCGCGCGTTGCGGTCTCAGGTTCCGGCGGGGTGATGGCCCAGACAACAACGGGTAGTGTGAAAAAAAGTATGGGCCAGAGAAAAACAGGCGCGAACGCCGGCACGCTCGCCATACCAGCCAGCACGAGCACGCCCGCGCGGCGCCAACCGGTTGCTGAGCGCAACCGGCCGCGCACGGCTTGCACGCGCGCGAGGACCGTCACGTCGCGCCTGTTGCGCCAGACGCGGAGGGAGCGGGAGTGCCCGTCTTGGGCCGCAGGATCTTGAGGCGCTTCACGCGGCGCGGATCGGCTTCCAAAATCTCGAATTCAAGACCAGAAACATGGCGGATGATTTCTCCGCGGGTCGGCACGCGGCCGACAATCTGGAACACAAGGCCGCCGAGGGTGTCGATATCTTCCTCCTCGTCTTCGGTGAGTAGCTTGGTGCCGACGAGTTCTTCCAATTCGCTAACCGGGGTGCGGCCGGAGGCGATGGTGCCGAGCTTGGCATCCTCGATGATGTGCTCGGCCTCGGCCTGATCGTGTTCGTCCTCGATGTCGCCGACGATCTGCTCGACGAGGTCTTCGATAGTGACCAATCCATCCGTTCCGCCGTATTCGTCGACGACGAGCGCCATGTGGACGCGCGATGTCTGCATGCGGATCAGCAGGCTCATCGCAGGCATAGACGGCGGCACGTAGAGCACAGGGCGGCGAATTTTGGTGGAGGAGATAGGTCGCTTCAGATCGATCTTCGCGAGATCGTGCTGGCGCTCGCCGTTCTCGGCAACGTCGGCTTCGGCCGCCTGGCGCACGGCCTTGGCGCGCTCTTCGCCTTTGAGGCGCGGCTCGATCAACGGCCGGCCAGCGGCTTCGGCGGATATCCAACGGAAGAGATCCTTAATGTGGACCATGCCGCGCGGATCGTCGAGAGTCTCGTGATACACGGGGATGCGCGAGATCCCGGCCTCTTCGAAAAGGCGCACGACTTCGCCGATGGGTTCGCTTTCGTCGATGGCGATGATGTCGGCACGGGGCACCATGATGTCATCGACGCGGCTGGCGCCGAAACGCAGTAGGCGTATCAGCATCTCGCGCTCTTCTGCGGAGAAGTTCTGTTCGTCGCCACCGGATTTAAGCGCGTCTTCGAGCGTGTCGCGCAGCGTGGGCGCGTTCTGCAGGCCGAGACGGGTCAGCAGGGTCGAGACCCAGCTATAGGCGGACGCCGCTTTGCGATCCTCACTACCGGACGGATCGGCAGTGATCGGTTTGGCGGCCTTTTCGTCGGTGGACATGGTCTTCCGGTTCGGTTCAAGAATCGTCATTGGGGCTTCAAATGATCTTACTGCGTTCACTCGTCGCGATCACCATAGGGATCTGGAATCCCTAAACGGTGCAAAATTTCGGTTTCGAGATTTTCCATTTCAACGGCCTCGTCTTCATTCTCGTGGTCGTAACCAAGAAGATGCAGAAGACCGTGAACGGTGAGATGGCGCAGATGATCGGCGAGGGGGATGCCCTTTTCCGCGGCTTCGCGCTCCAGTGTCTCGCGGGCGATGATGATGTCGCCCAACGGTGCGACGGCCTGCGGGACAGGGCATTCAGGGGCGGGAAAGGAGAGAACATTGGTCGGCTTGTCTTTGCCGCGGAAGCTGGCATTGAGGGATTGAACGTGCGCGTCATTGGACAACGCGATGCAAGCGCCGCCCGGTTGCAATCCGTGCATGACAGCGTGCGCGGCAAGGGCGGCGGCGGCTTCCCGTACATGCGCTTCGACGCGGGCTGGGTCGGGCCACGCGTCATCTTCAAAGACGACATCAATCGTCAGCCACGAGGGATCCGCGCCTTGCGGCGCGCAACTTCGCGGTCCTGGGTCGGAAGCGGGCATCAGGGCAACTTGCCGGCGGCGCGGTCGTAAGCGGCGACGATGCGGGCGACGAGATCGCGGCGCACGACATCGGACTGCGTGAAGTGGACCGCCTCGATCCCAAGCACGCCATCTAGCAGCTTCACCGCTTCATCCAGCCCGGATTTGACGCCGGGCGGCAGATCGATCTGCGAGGGATCGCCGGTGATGACCATTTTTGAGTTCTCGCCCAAGCGGGTGAGAAACATCTTCATCTGCATCGGCGTGGTGTTCTGAGCTTCGTCGAGAATGACGAAGGCATTGGATAGCGTGCGGCCGCGCATAAAGGCGAGCGGAGCAATTTCTATGACGCCGGATTCGATATCTTTCTCAACCTTGTCGGGCGGAAGTACATCGTCGAGCGCATCGTAAAGCGGGCGTAGATAGGGATCGACCTTTTCGCGCATATCTCCTGGGAGAAATCCTAAACGCTCGCCAGCTTCGACGGCGGGGCGTGAGAGGATGATGCGCTCGACGATGCCGCGTTCGAGGCACTGAGCAGCATAGGCGACGGCGAGATACGTTTTGCCGGTGCCGGCGGGGCCGACGCCGAAGACGAGATCAGTTTTGTCGAGGGCGCGGATGTAGGCACTCTGGGCAGGGGTGCGGGCCTTGACGACGCGGCGGCGCGTGGAGATCTGAGCCTGGCCTTCGGATGTGGGCTGGGTGATCTCCTGCCGGGCATGACGGATCAAGCCCTCAAAATCGCCGGGGCTCATGGTTTCTCCGCCCTGGGCGCGCTTGTAGGCAGCTTCCAGCACATCACGGCCGATTTTGCAGGCGCTATCGGGACCTTTGAGGATCACGACGTTGCCGTGCGGATGGGCCTCGATACCAAGACGATCCTCGAGCATGGCGAGGTGGGCATCGAACTCGCCCAGTGCTCGCGTCAGCGCGCGGTTGTCTTCGAAGGGGATGACGAGGCGCGCATCGGCGGCCTGCGTCTTGGAGGCGCGAGACGCGCCGGGAACGGATTGCCCGCGAGAACCGGTCAAATACGATCTCCTGAAAGCCTGCCGCCGACGATTCGAGCGGGGACTTTGACGGCCATCATAGGCTGCGCTGGCCGGGAATCAACGCAACGGGTTGGTCCGCCCCCTGCAAAAAGCGGTTATCAGGCGGCTATGACACCTGAAAGGCTGCCCGGGCCATGGCCGCGGATGGCGACGGGGAGGATTTTGCCTAAAAGGGCGGTGTCGGCCTCGGCCTGAACCAATTGGAGGTAGGGCGAGCGGCCGACGAGGATGCCGTCGCTGCGGCCAGGGCGCTCGAACAGCACCGGGATCGTCTGGCCGACCGTCTGGGCGTTGAAGCGCTCCTGCTGATTGGTGAGGAGGTATTGTAGGCGGGCGAGGCGATCGGAGGCGACGCCGTCGGGGACCTGGTCTTCCATATTGGCGGCGGGGGTGCCGGGGCGCGGCGAATACTTGAACGAATAGGATTGCGCGAAGCCGACGGCTTTGACGAGATCGAGGGTCTCTTCGAAATCGCGGTCGGTCTCGCCGGGGAAGCCAACGATCATGTCGGTGGACAGCGCGATGTCGGGGCGCGCGGCGCGGACCTTTTCGATGATGCGCAGATACTCTTCCGCCGTGTGCTTGCGGTTCATGGCGGCGAGGATGCGGTTTGAGCCCGACTGCACCGGCAGATGCAGATAGGGCATCAGCTTGGGTTCTTCGGCATGCGCGGCGATGAGATCGCCGCTCATGTTGCGCGGATGGCTCGTCATGTAGCGGACGCGCTCGAGGCCATCGATACGGGCGAGGCGGCGGATGAGGCCAGCGATCGTGGTTTCAGCGCCGGTCTCGGTGACGCCATGGTAGGCATTGACGTTCTGGCCTAGGAGTGTGAGTTCGCGAACGCCACTTTCAACTAGGTTTCGCGCTTCTTTTTCGACATCCGTGACGGAGCGCGAGTACTCCATGCCGCGGGTGTAGGGCACGACGCAGAAGGTGCAGAACTTATCGCAGCCTTCCTGGATGGTGAGGAAGGCGGTCGCGGAGCGGACCTGACGCCTTTGCGTAAGGTGCTCGAATTTTTCTTCTTCCGGGAACGTGGTCTCGACGATGCGGGCGCCGGTGTCGCGGCTTTGCTTCAGTAGTTCGGGCAGACGGTGATAGCTCTGCGGGCCGACGACCAAATCGACGACGGGAGAGCGGCGCGAAATTTCCGCGCCTTCGGCTTGCGCGACGCAGCCGGCGACGGTGACGAGCGTATCCTTGCCGTCGCGGCGGCGGCGGTCGCGGATGTCGCGGATGCGGCCGAGATCAGAATAGACCTTTTCGACCGCCTTCTCACGGATGTGACACGTGTTGAGGACGACGAGGTCGGCGTCTTCGAGATCAGTTGTTTCGCAATAGCCGTCGCCGGCCAGCGCTTCGGTCATGCGCTCGCTGTCATAAACGTTCATCTGGCAGCCAAAGGTTTTGATGAACACTTTCTTGGCTGCTGTGTCGGCCGTCATGGACCGGTCTCCGGCAGATGTCTGGGGCAGGGTTCGGGTGAATGCTGCATATGCTAACCCGGCGCCACTGTGAAAGCCGTTAACGCGCACAGGTCTGGATCGGGCTTGTCGAGCTGTTGTGGGTTTCGCAGTGCAGCATTTCCTCGGGCGGGTGTCGAGGGGGGCCGGTGACGCGGACGCTGCTGCGTCAACGGAATGTCTCCGACGCGGCGCGTGGTAGCGGGGTTGGGATCGTGGGTTTGGGGACTGCGGCTAAAGCGACCGGCTCGCCGGGCGGGCGGGCGCGCAGCGTGCGCACAACGTTTTCACGGACGGCGGCTTCGGTTTTCTCGGCCAGTTCCTTGCGGCCGGCGTAGGCATCGAGCGGAACCGGGGGGCTGATGCGGATGACGACATCGAGAGGGCCGGCCTGGAGGAGTTCCCAGGCGTGGCTTTGCATATCCATGTCGCCGTACCAGCCAACCAGCGGACGATCGGCGCGGCCGAGTGGGACGCCGTGGACTCGGGCATAGACGATCGCGACCGTCTGGACGACGACCGAGGCATCGGGCGCCTTCGTCTTACCGCCTGGCTTAGCGGCGGCGAATAGCGAGGATTTGAACGGCAGCACGCGGTTACCGTCGGTCGACGTGCCCTCGGCGAAGAGAACGAGGGTGTCGCCTTGGGCGAGGCGCTCGGCCATTTCATTGGCGGTGTTGCCGACAGCGACGCGCCGGGTGCGATCGACGAAGACGGTACGTTGCAGGCGGGCAAGTGCGGAGACGAAGGGCCAGCGGCCGACTTCGGATTTGGCGACGAATGAGACGGGGGCGACGGCTGACAGGACGGGGATGTCGAGCCAGGAGGTGTGATTGGAGACCAGGAGGACGGGCGCATTTTTGGCGACGGCGCCCTCGATGTGTAGGCGGATGCCAAGGACGCGGCACACCTTGCGATGGTACCAATGCGGGAAGCGGCGAGCGGCCGGCTGCGACACGCGCAAAAGCAGCGCCTGCACCGGCATTAACGGAAGGGTAAGCCCCATAAATCCGGCGAGTACGCCGGCGGCACGAAGTCGGCTCATGGGCACTTATATACTGAGCGTGCGGGCCATGGTCACGGCATCGACGGCTGCGGCGCCGGGGCGGGCGTAATAGCCCTTGCGGACGCCGGAAGGGGTAAAGCCCATTTTGCTGTAGAGATGGAGGGCTGCGGCGTTGTCGGTGGCTACATCGAGGAACATGCGGCGCACTTCGGCGCGCTGGACAGCACGAACGAGGCCTTCCACGAGCTGTTTTCCGACGCCGTGGCGCTGGCATTCGGGGGCGACGCCGATGGTGAGGATTTCGGATTCGTCGGCGGCGATCTGGCCGATGATGAAGCCAACAACATCGTTGGGCGTGCCGAGCGTGGCAACGAAGGATGTGGCGGCGGGATGATCGAGCAAGCCGCGCACATTGGCCTCGTCCCATGGCGGATTGAAAAGTTTGGCGTGAACGGCGGCGATGCTGGCTGCACGTTCGGGGCCGGCCCAGAGCAAGCTGACGCGCTTGCCATCGATCAGGTTTGCCGCCGCTGTCATGCGCTCACTCTCGCCAGGGATTTTCCATCCTGTGGTTTGGCATCGGGCGGACGGAGGTACAAGGGTTCGACGGCGGCGGTCGCGGGCGAGCGTGTGGCGGATCGGAGACAAGCGGCGGCCATGTCTGGGAAAATCATGCCGGATTGGGCGCGGGCGTTGCCGCCGGCTTTCGTGACCCACGTGGCGACCGCATCAGCCGCGGTGCCGACGGCAAAAATTGCCCGACCGCGCGACAGCGACGAGAGATCGTTCATGGCGACAATGCGCGGCGAGCCGATGGCAGCGCGCGTGGCGGCGTCGAACACCTGCGCGTAGGCTTCGCCGCGATGGGCATCGATGGCGACAACGAGATCCTCATCGGGTTCGGGCGAGATCGAAGGTGACAGCGCGATGGCTTCGAGGCTGGTGAAGGTGACGATCGGAATATCGCGGGCGAGCTTCAGGGCGCGGGCGGCGGCGATCCCGATGCGCGTGCCGGTGAAGGACCCAGGTCCGATGGTGACGGCGATGCGGTCGATGTTGGCGATGGCGAGACCTGATTGGGCGAGACGGTCAGCGATCAGCGGCAGCAGGCGTTCGGCGTGGCCGGTGGACATGGGCTCGGTGGACGCCACGACGCGCGCGCCGGGCGTGCCGATCTCCCGGCCCACCGCGACGCTCAACGCTGGAAAACACGTGTCCAATCCCAAAACGTTCATACGCGTCAGCCTACACGCTGTTCAAGACCGTTCGCCAGTCCAAAACAGCGGCAGGCTGCTGCGCGCCGCATCACGCTATGCGGGCGATTTCATCAAAGGCGAAGCGCGGCGCGCGCGGGTATAGGCCGGCGGGGTCGCCGTAGCCTAGATTGCAGAGGAAGTTGGATTTGATGTCGGTGCCAGCGAAGAAGGCTGCGTCAACGCCGGCGTTGTCAAACCCGGACATGGGGCCGCAATCGAGGCCCAGAGCGCGGGCGGCGAGGATGAAGTAGCCGCCTTGGAGCGTGCCGTTGCGGAAGGCGGAGACCTTCGCAAATTCGTCATTTCCGACGAACCAGCTCTTGGCATCCATCGCGGGAAACAGCTTGGGCAGGTGGTCATAGAATTTGAGATCGTAGCCGATGATGGCGGTGACGGGAGCGGCCATGGACTTTTCGACGTTGCCTTCCATCAGAAGCGGCTTGAGTTTGGCTTTGGCTTCCGGCGACTTCACGAAGACGATACGGGCAGGGCTCATGTTGACGCTGGTCGGGGCCCAGCGCATCAGTTCGACGACTTCGCGCAAGAGTGTATCGGGCACGTCCTTTTGCTGCCAGGCATTGTGCGTGCGGGCGTCGGTGAAGAGGGTGGCAAGCGCGGAGGGATCGAGGCGCGACGTCATATGAAGAGCTCCTTGACTGATGATCGCAGCAAAAACCCCGCAGCGGTGCGGCGGGGTTTGGGCTGATTGCCGACAGATTGATTTAACGCAGCATCACGCCGCCTGGACTTCCTGGATCTCGGGGCAGAAGTGCTTCAGGAGGTTCTCGATGCCGTGGCGCAGTGTCGCCGTGGAGCTTGGGCAGCCGGAGCAGGCGCCGCGCATGTGAAGATAAACAACGCCATCGCGGAAGCCGGCAAAGGTGATGTCGCCGCCATCCTGGGCGACGGCGGGGCGAACGCGGGTTTCGAGCAGCTCCTTGATGGTGGCGACCGTTTCGGCGTCGGCGGGATCGAAGTTTTCGTGGCCTTCATCGTTGGCGGCGCCGGCGGCATCCGCGCCCGACATGTAGTGTTCCATGATCGCGCCCAGAACCATCGGCTTCAGGTGCTGCCATTCGGCGTCGGACTTCGTGACCGAGATGAAATCGGAGCCGAGGAACACGCCGCTGACGCCGTCGATGTCGAACAAGCGGCGGGCGAGCGGAGAGCCTTCGGCTTCCCCTCTGGAGCGGTATTCGGCCGTGCCGCCGGTGAGGACCGGCTTGCCGGGAATGAACTTCAGCGTGACCGGGTTAGGGGTCGCTTCGGTCTGGATGAACATGACGGTCCTCGCTCAGACTAGCCGGAGCGCAAAGGCACCGGCGAATAATTTAGAATTGTTCCAAGATATAGGCGGGGCCAAGGGAAAAGTCGAGGGGCCAACCGCCACGGGCTGGCCAATCTCCAGGGGGCGTCCGGCCTATGCCAGTGTGAGGATGTCTTCTAGCGCCAGGTTTCCTGGAACGATGGTGATTGGAATGGGAAAGGAGCCGGCCGCACCTCCGACTGCCAGAGACGACACCAGGGGGCCCGGGCCCTTCGGATCGGTCGACGCGCCCAGAACGAGGATGGCGATGTCTTCGTCCTCCTCGATGAGCTTAAGCAGTTCCTCCGATTTGATCCCTTCACGGACAACTTCTTCGGCAGGGATGTTCTCGAAGCCGACGTTATGCAGCTTGCGCTTGAAAAGGCGGAACAGAGCGCGGGCCTTGTTGGTCTCTTCTTCCAACTGCACCTGGCGCACGCCGACCCAGTGTTGGAATTCCTGCGGCTCGATGACGTACAGCATCACGAGGATGCCGGACGAGCGGAGTATGCGGCTGGCGGCATAGAAGAGCGCGCTTTCGACTTCCGGGCTGTCATCGACGACGAGCAGGAATTTGCGGGCGTGGCCCGCTTCAAAAGATCGGCGCTTTTTGGTAGTCGGCATGGGGTGGATGCTGCCACGGCGGGCGGCGGACTGGAAGCGGACTCTTTATGTTGCGCACGGCCGGCTCTGCCGACGCAGAGCAGCCGCTGCCCTACGCGGTTAAGAGCGCAGAAGACCGACGAGGTCTTTGACTTCGTCCATGATGGGTGTGGCGATGGCGCGGGCGCGGCGGGTGCCGTCGGCGAGCACGCTGTCGATGTAGGCGGGATCGGCGGCGAGGCGTTTAGCTTCGGAGCCAATGCGGCCCATGGTTTCGGTCGCGACCTCGGCGAGGGCCTTCTTAAAGGACGAAAATTGCTGGCCGCCGAAATCGGCAAGAACCTGCGGCACCGTCTTGTTCGTCAGTGCCGCATAGATGCCGACGAGGTTTTCCGCTTCGGGCCGGCCTTCGAAGCCTTTGTCGTCGGTGGGGAGGGGTTCGGGGTCGGTTTTAGCTTTCTGGATTTTCCGGGCAACCGTGTCGGCATCGTCGGTGATGTTGATGCGCGACAGATCGGAAGGATCGGACTTCGACATCTTCTTGGTGCCGTCGCGCAGGCTCATGACGCGCGTTGCGGGCCCGGTGATGACGGGCTCGGGCTGCGGGAAGAAGATGCCATCGGCGTAGCCCTTTGCGTCGATTTCCTTGCGGTAATCGTTGTTGAACTTCTGCGCGATGTCGCGGGCGAGCTCCAAGTGCTGCTTCTGGTCTTCGCCGACTGGAACGTGCGTGGCGCGGTAGGCGAGGATATCAGCCGCCATGAGGTTAGGGTAAGCGTAGAGGCCGACGGAGGCGTTCTCGCGATCCTTGCCGGCCTTCTCCTTGAATTGCGTCATGCGGTTCAGCCAGCCGAGGCGGGCGATACAATTGAAAACCCAGGCGAGTTCGGCGTGCTCGGGGACTTGGCTCTGGTTAAAGAGGATCGACTTTTTGGGATCGAGGCCGGCGGCGATGTAGGCGGCGGTGACGCCGCGGATAGCCGCGCGCAGTTCGGCCGGGTCCTGCCAGACGGTGATCGCGTGCAGATCGACGACGCAATAGATGCACTCGTGCTCATCCTGCATGCGGATCCAGTTGACCATCGCGCCCAGGTAGTTGCCCAGGTGGAGGCTGCCAGTTGGCTGCATACCGGAGAAGACGCGGGTCTTGAATGCCATGATGTCCTTATCCCTCGAACCGGCGCGGGTTATGGCCCGGGAGGGGCGGGGAGGCAAGAGGCGGGCTATATGCGGCGAACGGCGGAACGGAGTTGGGAAAGGGTGGCGGCGCCGGTTAACTGCGTCGTAGCGAAATAGGCAACGAAGCCGGCGCCGATCAGTACGGCCAGGGCCGTAAAGCGGACCAGGAGGCCCTTGGACTGATTGATCCATGGGTCGAGGACGTAAGCCATCCCAATCAAAACGAGACCCATCACCACCGCCGAGACAAGAATGCGCGGGAGTGCTCGCGTAAGGCGCGCGTCGGCTTCGAAGTGCCCATGAGCCTTGAGGCCACGATAGAGGAGCAGCGCATTCATCCAGCCGCCGAGCGTGGTGGCGACTGCGATGCCGAGATGGGGCATCCAACCGAGGTGGCGAAAGAGAAAGAACAGTCCGATCGAGCCCAGCGTGTTGGCGGTGAGGCTCCAGGCGGCGAAACGCATGGGCGTCTTGGTGTCCTGGCGCGCGAAGAAAGCGGGTGAGAAGACCTTGATCAGCACAAACGCGGGCAGGCCCAGAGCGAAGATGCGCAACGCTTCGGCTGTGTAGGGGGTATCTTCGGGCGTGAACGCACCGCGCTCGAACAGCGCGCGGACGATTTCGGTGGGGATGACGAAAAGGGCGACGGCTGCGGGCAGCGTCAAGAGCATCGCGAATTCGAGCGAGCGGTTCTGGCTGTCCATCACCGCTTCGTGGTTGCCTGCGCGAAGATGGCGTGACACGTCGGGAAGGAGCACAACACCGATGGCGATGCCGACGATAGCGAGCGGCAATTCGTAGAGTCGGTCGGCATAGTAGAGGTGCGAGACGGCGCCGTCTTGCATGGAGGCAATGACCGTGCCGATGGCGATGTTGACTTGCGTGATGCCGCCGGCAATGACGCCCGGAATGCCCAGCGCGACCAACTTCTTCATGTCCGGCGACCAGCGCGGGCGGCCGAGTTTCAAGGTCAGTCCGGCGCGGCGAAGGCCCCACATGAGGAGGGCCAACTGGAGGATGCCGGCGACGAAAACGCCCCAGGCCTGGATGTAGCCGGCGGCGGGGTCAGCGTTGAAGCCGAGCCAGATGGACAGCAGCATCGCGACCGTGAGGACCACATTCAGCACGATGGAGACTGAGGAACTTTCGGCGAAGCGGCCCACGGTGTTGAGCACGCCGGACATCAGGGCGACGAGCGACATGCAGAGCAAATAGGGGAACGTGATCTGCGTCAGACGGACGGCGAGATCGAATTTCTCGGGCGTGTCGGAGAAGCCGGGGGCCAGCAGATACATGAGCCAGGGCATCGCCAGCATGGCGGCGGCCGTAAGCAGGATGAGAATGAAGGTGAGGCCGGACATGGCTTCAGAGGCAAACGCGCGTGCTTTTTCCGGCCCGTCGCCCTCATACTTGGATGCGAAGAGGGGTACGAAGGCTGAGTTGAAGGCGCCTTCGCCAAACAGGCGCCGAAAGAGGTTGGGAAAGCGGAACGCGACATAGAAGGCATCGGCGACGGGGCCTGTGCCCAGAACCGCGGCGGCGAGAATGTCGCGCAAAAATCCCAGGATGCGGCTCAGGAGCGTGAGGCCGCCGACGGTTGCAAATGACCGGTATAGCTTCATGAGCGGGACACCGCGCCGGTTGGAATTGATGCCGCTCCAGCGAGCACCGCCGTCAGGCGTTCGGCGATGGTCTTTTGACGGGTTTCGGCGTCGATCTTCTTGCCGGTGAGATCGGTGACGTAGAACACGTCGACGGCCTTTTCGCCGAAGGTCGTGATGTGGGCGGAAGCGATATCGAGCGAGAGATCAGAGAGCGTGCTGGTGAGGTCGTACAGCAGTCCTGTGCGGTCGCGGCCGGCCACTTCGATGACGGTAAAGCGCTCGGAGAGTTGATTGTTTATGATGACCTCGGGCGAGACGGTGAAGGCCTCGATCCGGTTGGCACCTAAAGAGCGTTTTTCAAGGAGTGGCTTCAGACGTGCTTCGCCACGCAGCAGGCGGTCGATGGTTGCTTCGATGCGTGCGGCGCGGCGCATTTCATCGTCATCCTGGGCGAATTCGCGGGCGAGCAGAAAGGCATCGAGCGCGAAGCCGTCGCGCGTGGTCGTGATGTGGGCGCCGACGATGTTGGCGCCGTTGGCCGCGCAGGCCCCTGCAAAGAGAGCAAGCAGTCGGGGATGGTTGGGCGCGAAGACCGTCAACTCGGTGATGGCGGTGAAGGAATCCGTGACCGCCTCGGTGATAAGCTTGCGGCCCTCCTCTTCGGCGCGGCGGACCAGGCGCGCATGGGTGGCCTGCTTGGCGGTTTCGGTGCGCAGCCAGTAGTCGGGATAGTGGCGGTCGATGAAGCGCTCGACTTCAGCGCGCGGCCAGCCGGCCAAGGCGCCGGCGAGCTGATCTTTGGCGTCCTCGATGCGGTGGCGACGCTCGATTTGAGTGTGGCCGCCAGCAACAAGCGGCTCGGTCTCGTGATAGAGTGTGCGGATGAGCTGGCCTTTCCAGCCGTTCCAAACACCCGGGCCGACCGCGCGGATGTCGGAGACGGTCAGAAGCGTCAAGAGTTTCAAACGCTCCGGACTCTGCACCACCTTGGCGAAGTCGTGTGCGGTTTTGGGATCGGACAGATCGCGGCTCTGAGCGATGTTGCTCATGGTCAGATGCTGCTCGATGAGCCAGACGACCGTTTCGCATTCGGCCGGCGTCAGGCCTAGGCGCGGGCAGAGGCGGCGCGCGATCTGGCCGCCAAGGATGGAATGATCTTCCGGGCGGCCCTTGCCGATATCGTGCAGGAAGGCCGCGACGTAGAGCGCGCGCCGGTTCTGGATCGATTTGATGATCTGGCTGGACAGAGGCAGTTCGTCGGCATTGTCGCCGTGCTCGATTTTCGCCAGCTCTCCGACGGTGCGCAGCAAGTGCTCGTCGACCGTGTAGTGATGGTACATGTTGAACTGCATCATCGCGACGATGTGCCCGAAATCGGGCAAGAAGCGCCCCAGCACGCCGGCTTCGTTCATGCGGCGCAGTGTGTTTTCCGGATTGGTCTTGGCGGCGACGAGGCTCAGGAAAATGCGGTTGGCTTCCGGATCATTGCGCAGGCGATCGTCGATAAGGCGGAGCGATTGGCGGAGCAGGCGGATCGCATCTGGATGAAGATGCGCGTTGGTCAACTCAGCTTGGGCGAAAAAGCGGATCAGGTTGACTGGATCGCGCTTGAAGACATCCGGATCGGCGACGTTGAGGCGATCGTTCTCGATGCGGAAGTCAGTCTGCTGGCGGACCTGGCGACGCATCTTCCAGCCTGATAGGAGACCGGGCAGCCCAGGAGACGTTTTGGCCTGCTGCATTTCGAGCGCGGCGCAAAGGATGGCGGTGAGGTCGCCGACGCTCTTGGTGACGAGGAAATAGTGCTTCATGAAGCGCTCGACGGGGCGCTGTCCGGACTTCGTGCGGTAACCGAGGCGTTCGGCCATAATCGGCTGGAATTCGAAGGTCAGGCGTTCTTCAGCGCGGCCGGTGAGGAAGTGCAGATGGCAGCGCACGCTCCAGAGGAAATCTTCGGCGCGGCGGAAGGTTGAATATTCTTCGCGCGTGAAGATCTTTTCCTCGATGGTTTCGGGGCCCACTTCCTTGCCGTAGAGGTATTTTGAGAGCCAGTGCAGGGTGTGCAGGTCGCGCAGGCCGCCCTTGCCGTCCTTGACGTTGGGCTCAACTTTGTAGCGGCTTTCGCCGGCGCGCCGGTGGCGCTCTTCGCGTTCGGCCATCTTGCTATCGATGAAGACGCGCGCGGTGCCGGCAAAGACTTCGCGGCGGAGACGGTCGGTCAGTTCGGCGAAGAGTTGCGCGTCGCCGTGGACGAGCCAGATATCTAGCAGAGCCGTGCGGATGGTCATGTCCTGCTGGGCCATCTTCAAGCATTGATCGACCGTGCGCGTGGCGTGGCCGACTTTGAAGCCCAGATCCCACAGCAGGTAGAGCATGTATTCGGCGACGCTCTCACCCCAGGGCGTCTGCTTGTAGGGCAGCAGGAACAGGATATCGATGTCGGAGCCGGGGGCCAGCAGGCCACGGCCATAACCTCCGGTGGCGACGACGGCCATGCGTTCGGCGTCGGAGGGATTGGTGGCGCGGTAGACGTGGGAGACCGTGTAGTCGAAAAGGAGGGCTATCAGTTCGTCCTGGAAGCGGGCGAGGCCGTGGGCGCATTTGCGGCCCTTGCCGTCGGCTTCGAGTTGCTCGCGGGCTTGCTGACGGGCGGATTTGACGAGGACCTTGCAGCGATCGAGCACGGCGGCGCGGGCCTCTGCTGGGGTACCGCTGGCGTTGAAAATCGCTGTGAGTTCAACCCGAAGATCCTTGGGGTCGAAATAGGGTGCGGCGCGGAAGGTCGTTGTATCCATGATGGAGAGCAATTGTTCCTGACGGGCGCCGGGCGGCACACTATAGCTGCGTGACTTAGACCCGAAGGTCTTGAGCGAGCGCAACTTAACTGCTTTGCGTCGCCAGGGGGAGGCCGTGACGTGCGGCGCAGTCCCCCCATTTGTGGACACTGATGCCCGCAATCCGGGCGGCAAAGGCGGCTGACGGCACGTGACAGACCCAATCGTGGCTCTGAGACCTGCAACACGGGCCGATCTGGACCAGATCCGGGCCTGGCTGCGGCAGCCGGACATCGAGGCGTGGTGGGGACCGGTGTCGGCGACGGCGGCGGAGGTGCAAATAGCTATGCAGTCGCCGTCGGCGGTGTGCCGCATGATCGAAGCCGGGGGGCAGGCGGTGGGATACTGCCATGCCATCGATGCCAGCTTATGGGGCGACGACCTGCCCGACGATCTCGAGCCGGGGACCTGGGACTTAGATCTGTTCATCGCATCGGCCAGCCACAGAGGGCGCGGCGTGGGCCTGCAAGCTCTAAATCTGCTCAAGGCCGAGGTCTTTTCGACGACGCTGGCGACGGCGGTCTGCGTGTTTGCATCCATCCGTAACGAGGCGGCCGTGCGAGCCTACGAAAAAGCCGGGTTCCACTGGCAACGGATCTGGAACGACAGCGCGGTGGGGCCGAGCTGGTTCATGGTGGCGCGGCGGCCGGAGGGTCGCTCGGAACGTTAACGGCCCTGCAATGCGGCTGAGGTAGTGGTGCTATTGGACCAAACGGCGACTGGCCGAGCATGCATACGGAAGATCAGAATTCGATGGAGGCGCAGCGGCGTCAATTCGGCCGCCGCGACGCTTCGCGCCGCGCGTCAGCCCAATTGCCAGGCGGAACGGTCGCATCGTGCATGATCGTGAACATCTCGGAAGGCGGGGCACTCGTCGACTTCGCGGACGAGCAGGTTCCAACGCGGCACTTCCGGTTGACGATCGAAGGCGCACCTTACGTCATGTTGTGCGAGCCGCGACATAGCCGGGGTAGCAGCGTCGGTATTAAGTTCGTCAACCACTCCGATGGGGCGCGGCTGATGGCGCACCTGTTTCCGGGGCCGACTCAAGTGGATGATCGGGACGACACGCCGCAGCGCGATCGCGGTGGCCAGGCAGCGCCGGCCATCACTAACCGCGGTCTGCGACGGCAGGTTCTTGCCAGTTTGGCGGAACGGGCGGTTTTATCCGCGTCTGAGCCGCTGCAGCCCTCGGCGAATACTTTGACGATGCAGATCATTGCTAGGCTCGCGACTCTGACAGGGAAGCTCGCGACCACTACGAACTCTCCCGTTGCGAATGGTTTGACGGCCGCGTCAACCATGTCGACCCCGGCTATCGAAGGGCCAGCCTCTCCACCTGCACTCCTTCTGACAGATGAAATCTCGCGCGGATATCAACCCAAGAGATCACGCAGGAATGGGATCAAGGGTAAGTCGGCCGGCGGCATCGGGTAGTCCGACAATCTCGATGCGCGGACCCATTTGACGCGCTGGCCTTCGCGCGGGGTGATCTCGCCATCCCAATTGCGGCAGACGTAGAGCGGCATCATGAGATGGAAGGTCTCGTAGGTGTGGCTGGCGAACGTGAAGGGCGCGAGGCACTCGAGGCAGACCTCGATGTCGAGTTCTTCTTTTAGCTCGCGCACCAGGGCTTCTTCCGGCGTTTCGCCAGAGGCCAGCTTGCCGCCGGGGAATTCCCATAAGCCAGCAAGTGATTTTCCGGCGGGGCGTTCGGCAATGAGCACGCGATTGTCGGCATCGACGAGGGCGGCGGCGACGACGAAGAGGATGGGGCGCGCGGCCGGCGGCGTCTGATCCATTAGCGTCGTACCAGTTTCCAGGCCATCTCGTGCAGTGCCGTGAGGCCGCGCTTCTTTAGATTTTGGCTGGCGTTGAGGACGTCGCGCTTTTCCAGAAGTGTGATTCGAAAGTCTTTGGCGAACAGCTCCTGGACGCGATCGGGCGAAATCGGAAATGGGGGACCATCCATTTCCGAGGGATCATAGTCGAGGGAGACCAGGAGAACGGGCACGCCAGACGGCGTCAGGGCGGCGAGTTTTCCCGCATAGGGCTGCTGCATAGTGTGGGGCATGGCGACGAGCGCCGCGCGGTCAAACACGCCGCCGATGCGGCGCGTGACGGCGGGATCGAGCGCCAAGTGATCGCCGCACCAGAGGGCATAAGGGCCGGCGCGGCTGACAGCGAAGCCCGCGTCGGATATGGCGGCGGGCGTTCGCATACGCTCGGCGAAGAACTGATCGATGGCTGATTGGGCGAGTTCGGTGCCGATGACAGCGTGGCCACGATCGGCCAACCAGACCATATCGTTGCTTTTCCCGCAAAGGGGGACGAGGACTTCGCTGCCCTTTGCTACACCGAGCGACGGCCAGTGCCGCGCGAGAAAATCGTGAGCGGCGGGCTGATGAAATCCGATATCGGATTTCTGCCAACGATCAAGCCAGAAGCTGTGTTCCATGGCGGCTGCCTAGCTGCGGTAGTCGGCGTTGATCGAGACGTAATCGTGTGTGAGATCGCAGGTCCAGACCGTGGCGGAGGCAGACCCCACGCCTGCGTCGATGCGGATCGTGATCTCCGCGTTCTTCATATACTGGGCGACGGTGGCCTCGACATATTCCTCGGCCCGCTCGCCATGACGGGCGACACAATGCTCGCCGAACCAGATGGCGAGCTGATCACGGTCGGCGGCTTCGCCCGATTTTCCGACGGCCATGACGACGCGGCCCCAGTTGGGGTCTTCGCCAGCGATCGCGGTTTTAAGGATCGGGGAATTGGCGCAGGAAAGCGCAATTTTGCGTGCGGCGGATTCAGTTTCGGCGCCTTCGACGATGAAGGTGACAAATTTGGAAATGCCTTCGCCGTCCTTCGCCACCTGAATGGCGAGATCGCGCATCAGATCCTGCAGTGCATTCGAGAAATCCTTAAGCCGCTTCGACTTCGATTTCGTCACCGGCTTCTGTCCGCGGGCGGCGGCGGAACCGGTTGCGAAGAGGAGGCAGGTGTCGGATGTCGACGTGTCGCCGTCGATGGTCATGGAGTTGAAAGTCGTTTTGACATGTTCGTTGAGAAGGTCTTGAAGCACGCCGGCGGCAATGGCGGCGTCGGTGAAGATAAAGCAGAGCATGGTCGCCATGTCGGGCGCGATCATGCCCGCGCCTTTGCAGAATCCGTTGATCGTGACGGGCGTGTCGCCGATGAGCGCGGTGCGGGTCGCGAGCTTGGGATAGGTGTCGGTCGTCATGATCGCTCGGGCGGCGGCTTCGAAAGCATCGGGGGCCGCCTTCTTGACCAGAGCTCCCAGGAGGTGGGTAAACTTGGCCGGATCGAGCGGCTCGCCGATGACTCCGGTAGACGCGATGTAGACATCTTTGTCTTTGCAGCCGACGGCTTGGGCGGCGGCCTCGGCGGTTGCCTCGACGGCGGCGCGGCCCTTCATGCCGGTGAAGGCGTTGGCATTACCGGAATTGACGACCAGAATGCGCGCCGTGCCGTGTTTGAGGCTCTTGCGGCACCACAGAACTGGGGCGGAACAGGTTTTGGATTGAGTAAGCACGCCGGCCGCGGTGGTGGCTTCATCCATGACGGCGACCATGAGATCGGTGCGGTTCTTATAGCGGATGCCGGCTTCGGCGGTGGCGAAGCGGACGCCCTCGAGCGGGGAAAGCTTGGGCAGCGTGGCGGGGGCGAAGGGCGAGGCTTTTGAGATCTTGGCCATGGGGCACCGGTCAAAAAATGAGGAAGCTTACCCCCACTCCCAGTCGCGTCGACTGGACAGGGTCGGCATGATGGACGGCGCGCATTCCAGCGGATGCTGCCCCTCACCCTAACCCTCTCCCCGCGCGCGGGGAGAAGGATCGATCCGTGCTTAAAAGCAATCAGGCCGCCTGGATGCAAGCGGCCTGATCGGAAATCGGTTATTGGCGAGCCCTCGGAGGCTATTTCTTGTCTTCGGGAGCCTTTTCTCCCGTGCCACCGGCTGCGGCGGCTGCGTCGTCCATCTGCTTTTTCATGGCCGCCTGGGCTTCCGCCTGCTTCTTGGCGTCTTCTTCGGCCATCTTCTTGATCTCGGGGTCGACGTAGTCGATTTTGGCCTTGCCGCGCAATTCGGTGGCAATGTTCTGGGCCTTCGACTGGACCATCGAGCCGATGAGGCGATCCTTGACCTCGTCAAACGATGGCGGGGGCTTCTGGCGGCGATCCTCGACCTTGATCACGTGCCAACCGAATTGGCTTTGAACAGGCTTGGATACTTCACCTTTTTTCAGGGCAAAGGCGGCTTCTTCGAACTGCGGCACCATCTGGCCCTTACCGAAATAGCCAAGCATGCCGCCCTGGGTCTTGGAGCCGGCGTCGCCTGAGTTTTCCTTGGCGAGTTGAGCAAAATCTTCGCCCGCTTCGACGCGGGTGACCATCTTTTTGGCCTCATCTTCACTTGCCACCAAAATGTGGCGCGCCTGGACTTCTTCCTCAGGTTTCAATTCCTTGACCTTATCTTCGTAAATCGCGCGGGCGGCCTCCTCACCAATCGAAGCCTTCACGGTTTTTTCGAAATAGGCGTCGCGCAGGGCGCGCTGGCGCCAGAAGGCCATCCGCTTGTCGAAATCGGGACCCGAGCCCAGCTTTTCAGCCTCGGCAGCCTCGGCGTAGAGCTGGTTCTCGATCATGAACTCGACCAGAACGCGGCGGCGGGTCGTTTCGGGAAGGTTGCCCAATTCATTGCCGATTTCGGCCTCAGCGAGAGATAAATCGGCTTCCGTGATGGTGTGGCCGTTCACGGAGGCAACGACCTTATCTTCGGCGCGCGCGCCGGCCGCGGCTAGACCGAGCACGCAAGCGCTCAAGGCAACCGCATGAAATACCTGGGAAACCTTCACGAAGATCCGTCCTTTTCGGCTGTGTCTCATCAAGAGCCATGCTGGCGAGCCTGGGCGGCCCGTGCCGCTCTTAGCGTGCGAAGCCGCCTGGATAAACCCGGCTGGCGACCAATGCCAAGTTAAGTTTTGGAGATAGACGCATTCCGAGCTCTGAACAGCAGCGCCGGGGGACCATGGCGCGTTGACAATTCAGGGTGGCGATCCTTATGTCTCGCCGTGAACTGGGGAGCCGCGCTGCGCGTTGCCTCTCCCGCCCGAGCTCATTCCGCACGACGCATCCTTACAGATCGTCGGCCCTTCGCCCGGTGCGGGCGGAGTGCGCCGCGCGCCATCGTGCTTTTCCAGAGCGCATTCCGCTCAAGATCTTGAGGACATTGACCTTCATGCTGTCCATCACGTCGCTCGCCGCGAAAATTTTTGGGACGTCCAACGACCGCAAGGTCAAGTCGTACCGGGCCAGAGTGGAGGAGATCAATGCGCTCGAGCCCGAACTGGCGAAGCTCAGCGACGAAGACCTCAGAGCGCGGACGGAGATGTTCCGCGAGCAGTATAAGAACGGTGCGACGCTCGACGAACTTCTGGTGCCGGCGTTCGCCACCGTGCGCGAGGGGGCAAAGCGAGCACTTGGGCAACGCCACTTTGACGTGCAGCTGATCGGCGGCATGGTTCTTCACGACGGTAATATTTCGGAAATGAAGACGGGCGAAGGCAAGACACTTGTCGCGACCGCACCGGTTTATCTCAACGCGATTGCTGGCGAGGGCGTGCACGTTGTTACGGTGAACGACTATCTTGCACGTCGCGACGCGGAGTGGATGGGACAGGTCTATAAGTTCCTGGGCCTGACCGTCGGCGTCATCGTCCATGGCCTCGACGACGAACAGCGCAAGGCTGCCTACGACGCCGACGTGACCTATGCGACCAACAATGAGCTCGGCTTCGACTATCTGCGCGACAACATGAAGATGAGCAAGGACGACATGGTCCAGCGTGGCCATACGTTTGCCATCGTGGACGAAGTCGACAGCATTCTCATCGACGAAGCCCGTACACCGCTGATCATCTCTGGGCCGCTCGACGACAAGGCCGATCTCTACATCTCGGTCGACGCGCTCATTCCGAAGCTGGTGGCGGAGGATTTCGAGCTCGACGAGAAGCAGCGCCAGGTGTCGCTGACGGAGAGCGGCAACGAGCGGATGGAGGGCTTTCTCAAGGACGCCGGCCTGCTACGCGACGGATCGCTGTACGATGTCGAAAACGTCACCATCGTGCATCACGTCAATCAGGCGTTGAAGGCGCACAAGCTGTTCCAGCGGGACAAGGATTACATCGTTAAGTCCGGAGAAGTGATCATCATCGACGAGTTTACGGGCCGCATGATGCCGGGCCGGCGCTACTCGGAAGGGCTGCATCAGGCGCTCGAGGCCAAGGAACGCGTCGAGATCCAGCCGGAGAACCAGACGCTCGCGTCCATTACGTTTCAGAACTATTTCCGCCTCTACACCAAGCTGGCCGGAATGACCGGAACGGCTTCGACGGAAGCGCAGGAGTTCGGCGATATCTATGGCCTGGAAGTCATCGAGATTCCGACCAACCTGCCGGTGTCGCGCCTTGACGAAGACGACGAGATCTACCGGACGCAGAAAGAGAAGTACGACGCTATTGTTGCAACGATTGCGGATGCGCACCGCAAGAACCAACCCTGCCTCGTCGGCACCACGTCGATCGAGAAGTCGGAACAACTGTCGGCGCTTCTGAAAGACAAAAAATACATCGCCGAACTTGGCCAGCGTTTCAACGAGCAGGCCAAGCGGTTCACGAGCTCGAAGGAAGCCGATATCAAGGCCTATTTTGAAGATATCGGCGCGTATCTGACCGATACGGCGGCGCGCGTCAAGTCGGGCGATCCGATCCCGCATCAGGTCCTCAATGCGCGCTTCCACGAGCAGGAAGCTTCCATCGTGGCTCAGGCCGGCGTGCCGGGAGCGGTGACGATCGCCACCAACATGGCGGGCCGCGGCACCGACATTCAGCTCGGCGGCAACGTCGACTATCGCATCCGCGACTGGGTGAAAGACGAGAAGGCGGCTGGCCGGGAGCCCGGTGACCTCGAAATCGCGGCGCAGCGCGATAAGATCGCGGTCGACGTCGGTGAGAAGAAGCGGCTGGCGCTGGAAGCGGGCGGTCTGTTCGTCATCGGCACGGAGCGGCATGAGAGCCGCCGTATCGACAATCAGCTGCGCGGCCGTTCGGGTCGCCAGGGCGACCCGGGGCGTTCGAAGTTCTATCTGGCACTCGACGACGACCTGATGCGCATCTTCGGCTCGGACAAGATGGAGAGCATCCTGAAGACCTTGGGTCTACAGGACGGTGAGGCCATCACGCATCCGTGGATGAACAAGTCTCTGGAGATGGCGCAGAAGAAGGTCGAGGCGCGCAACTTCGACATCCGCAAGCAGATCCTCAAGTACGACGATGTGATGAACGACCAGCGCAAGGTGATCTTCGACCAGCGCATCGACATCATGGCGGAGGACGACGTCTCCGAAACGGTGAAGGAACTTCGCCATCAGGTGGTGCAGGATTTGGTAGCGAAGAACATCCCCGAGAAGGCCTACGCGGAGCAGTGGGACACCAAGGCGCTGCAGGAGGCGATCAACAACATCTTCGATCTCGACCTGCCGGTAACCGAGTGGGCGGCGGAAGAGGGCATCGCGGATCAGGAGATCCAGGAGCGTCTCATCGAGGCGGTGGACAAGCGCGCTGCGGAAAAGGAAGCGGAGCTTGGCGCCGATCTCTATCGGCAGATCGAGAAGGAAGTGCTGCTGCGGACGCTGGACGGCCTGTGGCGTGAGCATATCGTGTCGCTGGAACATCTGCGGCAGGTCATCGGGTTCCGCGCGTACGGGCAGCGCGATCCGCTGAACGAATACAAGAGCGAGGCGTTCACGCTGTTCGAATCGCTTTTGGCCAAACTGCGTGAAGCCGTGACGGGGCAGTTGATGCATGTGGCGCTGGTACCGGCGGATCAGCAGCCGATGCTGCAGCCTGTCGAGCTACCCCCGATGGAGGCGCATCATATCGACCCTACCACGGGCGAAGATGAGTTGGCCGGGCTGCCTGAGGGTCTCAGGGATGAACTGCGCATGGCTGACCGGGCCATCGCGGCGCGGGGCCGGGGCGTGGCCAGCGAGGCGCCGAAGCGCATGCCGTTGCAGACGCGGCGCAGCGAGGGCGGGTTCGATCCGGCATCGCCGGCGACTTGGGGCAAGATTTCGCGCAATGCGCTGTGCCCATGCGGTTCGGGCAAGAAGTACAAGCAGTGCCACGGCAAGCTGGACTGAGGCGGCGCAAATACTGGACAAAAAAAGCCGGGGTGAGAGCCCCGGCTTTTTCGCGTTTAAATGCCGGGGATGAAGCTTACTTGTCGTGTTTACCCGCGATGCGGTCAGATAGGGCGAGGAGTACGCTGGAGACCACGAAAACGAGGTGTATCACGACGAGCCAGAAGATCGATTTCTCGGCTTCGGGCGTGACCACCTTCAAGGCCATGAAAGACTTCAAGAGGTGAATAGCGGAGATGGCGACGATGGACGAGAGCAGCTTCAGCTTGAGTGCGCTGAAGTCGATCGTACCCATCCACTCGGGCCAATCCTTGTGGCCGCTGTGGTCGATCTTGGAGACGAAATTCTCGTAGCCAGAGAAGATCACGATGATGAGCAGCGAGCCCATCAGCGCGAGATCGACCAGGGCCAAGATGCCGAGGATGACGTCAGATTCGGTGGCCGTGAAGGCGTGGGTTGCGAGATGGAAAAACTCGGCCATAAACTTGATCAGCACGACGACGATCGAAAGCGCGAGACCCAGATAGAACGGGGCGAGCAGCCAACGGCTGGCGAAGATCGCATTTTCGAGCAGACGCTCGACCGTCGGCGTGGGCGGCGGCGTGGCAGGCGTATCTTTGTCGGCCATCTGGGTCCCCGAAAAATTGTGATTTGCCGGGGTTCTATGGCACGCCCGCGTTTGCGATCGCAAGACGCCGCGACGCCGCGTTAGCGGAGGCGGTTGGCGGCTTCGACGGATTTGCGTGGCCGGGCCTGAGCGACGCGGCTGACCTTAGCGTTCCTCAGCGCGACGAACTTCCGGCAACTTGGTCTCGCCAAGTTGCACGGCGGTCTGCCCGCCCGGCGCGACACTGCTGTCTCCACCGGACGCGACGGCGGATTGAGATTGGGGATCAGCTCGTACAACGGTGCCGTCGAACTTTGTTCCGCGGAGGCTTGGATCAGCGGTGCCGACGCTGCCGGTGGCGACGGGGCTTCCCCGGACGCCGGCGGTGACGGGTTCGCTGCCGGGCTTTCGATCGGGACAAGCTGTGCGGATGGGTCCGAGGAGCGAAGGGCGGCGACCGTCGCGCCGCACACGGCTAAAGGGTTTGGGGCGCCCGCCTCCTGCGGGCTTGCGTCCTCAATGTGATACCGGCTCTCGCAAACACTCACGCGCGGGGGTTGGCGCGTTCTTTCGAAGCTGTCGTAGCCTTCCTTCAAGTTGGCCCAGAATCCCGCCCATTCGCTCTTGGAGTTCTTGGCAATGTTCTTCTCCGTCATGCGGAACGGAAAAACATGCGCGGGGATGTGGCGCTGGCCGCCGCGGAGGGCAGCGGTCGCAAGACCGTAGATCTCGCCAATCACCGGATTGGTCATGGCGAAACAGCCGACGGACGAGCAGCCGCCATGAACCAAGATGTAGGAGCCCGAACGGCCCATCGCCTGATCGAAGGCATTCGGGAAGCCAAGGTTCAAGGAGCGCGGCCAGCGTCCGACATGGTGCAACTGGCGCGAGGTGATGGTGTAGAAGCCTTCGGGCGTCTGCTTGTCGCCTTCGCGCTGCTTGGGACCCAACGTGCCGGACCAATGGCAGATCGGATAGGTGGCAAACAGTTCGTAGCGGCCATCCTTCTCCATCCAGACTTCAAGTTCGGATTCGGATTTGAAGATGCGGAGCATCATGGGTGCGCCGCTGGCGAAGCCCTTGGCAGCGAGGCGCTCGGCGGTTTTGGCGACGTCGGGTGTACCAGGCAGCGGCAGGCGGCCGACGGCGGCGGCGCGCTGGCGTTCAATGCGGTCGGACGCGGCGTCCTTCAATTCGATGGAGAGCGCCTGGGCGCCGGTTGCGGCGGCCGCAGCCATAAGGACGACGCCGGCCGCCATCCTCCAACGATGCATGGTGCGTGCGAATAACAACGGACTACTCACTAAACGTTGAGCCGCGGACCGAGCGGTACACTAGACGGTCCAAGCCCCCCCTGGCAACCATGGGACCTTGTCTCTCCCATTCAAGTTGCACGGCTTTTTTGCGATGTGTGGCGGCGATCAGTCAGCAGCCGCGGTTGTGTTGCCCGCAACACACGTTGCCGTTACGGGACCGGTGATGTCGCGGGTGGCCGCACCGGAGGTGAACGCATAGCGTTTGTCACACACGCCGACGGACGGGGGCAGGCGATCTTTCTCGAAATGATCATAACCGGTCTTCAGATCGCGCCAGAACGGGGCCAAGGGTTCGCTCTGGTAGCGGGCAAGGTTCCGATCCGTCATGCGGAACGGGTAGACCTGGACCTGGAAGCGCTTCTGGCCGTTATCGAGGGCGCGGGTGACAATGGACCAGATTTCGGAAATGACCGGATCGGTCATCGCATAGCAGCCGACTGAGCCGCAGCCGCCGTGGACCATAAGGAATGATCCGGTGCGGCCATGTGCCCGGTCATAGGCATTGGGAAAGCCGAGGTTGAAAGACCGGTGCCAGCGGCTGTTCGGATTAAGCGCGGATTTGTCGACGGTATAGAAGCCTTCAGGCGCCTGATGGTCGCCGGTTTTGATTTTGGGGCCGAGGCGGCCGGACCATTTGCAGATTGGGTAGGTGGCAAAGAGGTCGTAGCGGCCGTCTTTCAGCATGAACAGTTCGAGTTCGAATTCGCGCTTGAAGACACGCATCATAATCGGTGCGCCAAGTGACATGCCTTTTTCGGCGAGCCGCTCATCGAGACGCGACAGATCGGGTGTGCCCGGCAGCGTTTGACCGGATGAGGCGAGCCAAACGCGGTAGTGGCGTTGCGCGGAGATGATGTAGCTGTCGCGGAGGGGGGCAGGCATGAACGCCACGGCAGCTGCGCCGATGACAAGAATGGCAAGCAGGATGGTGCTGGCCAGTCTCGGCCTGCGCCGCTTTGGTTTCTCGTTCTGTTCAGCCATCGCGTTCGCTCCGCGCGGATGTGAGTGTCTCGCTTAGGCGAGAAAGATGGCGGAGATCAGGGCGCGTTCAAGCCGAGCGTGTTTGGGATCTCGAACGACTTTTTCGGGGGTGCCTTGCGTTTGGCGGGGGCTGGCTCGGCGGTTAGAAAGGCTGCGCCGGGGAGCGATGCGGGCGGCGGACTAACAATGGAGCCAGTCGTGGCTGCGCCGGGGGCGGGCGCGGTGGCTGCGGCGGGCGGTACGGCCACGGGCTTGGGGGCAGGGGCTTCGCCGTCGGACCATGCGAGTGCAGTTTGTTCGCGGGCCTTCTGGCCGGGGACGATCGTGCCCTTCTGAGCCGCAATCTGCTGATCGAGGAGATTGGGAACGAAGGGCGTCAATTCCTGCTTCTGAAAACGCGGGCATTGTCCGTCGGGATCGATGCGTCCGGTAGCGGGTAGCGTGACGCCGATGACGTACTTGCGCTCGCACACGGCCACGGTGGGCGGCACGCGATAGGTCTCGAAGAAGTCGTAAGCCGGCTTGATCATCTTCCAGAAGGCGATGTGCTTATGACCCTTGAAGCGAGCCAGCTTCTCGTCCGTCATGCGGAATGGGAATGCATGGACGGCGAAAGCGGTCTGTCCATTGCGGAAGGCTTCGCGGGCGAGCGCATAGATCTCTTCGGCAAGCGCGTCGGTCATGGCGTAACAGCCGGCCGATTTGCACTTGCCGTGGATCATCAGGAATTCGCCGGTGCGTTCGTGGGCGCGATCGTAAGCATTGGGGAAGCCGAGGTTGAAGGCGACGTGGTAGCTGCTGTCGGGCTTCATTTGCTTGGGACCAACAGCGTAGAAGCCCTCGGGCGCCTGCTTGTCGCCCTTCTTGATCTTGGGACCGATCTCGCCAGACCAGTTGCAGATCGGGTAGGTCTTGAAGTGGTAGAAGCGGCCGTCTTCGCGGGCCTTCCAGACTTCGAGTTCGGATTCTTCCTTGAAAATGCGGACGTAAATCGGCAGTCCGGGCTGCATGCCCTTCTTGCCAATGAGGTCGAGGGTTTCCTTAGGCAGGGGTTGCTCGGCTGGAATTAATTCGGGCGCGCTACCACACGCTGCGAGCACAAGCATCGCGGCGGACACGAGACCAGCACGGATCGATCCAAACGCCTTCACGTCCCCATCCAAATTCTCTGGCCCACCCCGGTTGGTCTCTCGACCCCGAATCACCATCAGTTTGGAAAGGTTAATACTTCCCTAACGGTGGCACGCGCAGCCGACATTGAGGCGCAGTTCCGCCCGGCGCCCATGGGGCATGAGGCGACCGGAATGCGGCGCCCGTGAGGCGTCAAATACAGCGTTAACAACGGGTTGGGGTTAAGGGCTTCGCCATTACAGCGAGCGGCCGATTTCCAGGAAGCGCTCCTGGCGCTGGCGGCGGATCTCGTTAGGGCTCTTGCCATCGAATTCGGCCAGGGCCTTGGCGATGGCGTCGCCGACGCGCTTCATGATGAGCGGACGGTCGCGATGGGCGCCGCCAACTGGTTCCTTGATCACCGTGTCGATTACGCCAAGAACTTCGAGATCCTGGGCGGTGATCTTCATGCTCGTTGCGGCATCGATAGCCTTTGAACTGTCGCGCCAGAGGATCGAGGCCGCCGCTTCGGGGGAGGCCACCGTGTAGATGGCATGCTCGAGCATAAGGATGCGGTTGGCCGTAGCAATGGCGACGGCGCCGCCGGATCCGCCTTCACCGATGATGACGGCAATAAGCGGCACGCCGATGGCGAGGCATTTGTCGGTGGAGCGGGCAATCGCTTCGGCTTGGCCGCGCTGCTCGGCATCGACGCCGGGATAAGCGCCGGCTGTGTCGCAGAGTGTGATGACGGGAAGCTGGAACCGGTCAGCCATTTCCATCAGGCGGACGGCTTTGCGATAACCTTCAGGCTTGGCCATGCCGAAGTTGTGGCGAAGACGGCTTTCGGTGTCGGAGCCCTTCTCGTGGCCGATGATCATTACGGAGCGGCCGCGGAAGGTGCCGAGGCCGCCGACGATGGCCTCGTCCTCGCCGAAGTAGCGGTCGCCGGCCAACGGCGTGAAGTCCTGGATTAGGTCGCCGATGTAGTCGAGGCAGTGCGGGCGCTCAGGATGGCGGGCGACTTCCGTTTTCTGCCAAGGCGTTAGCTTGGAATAGGTTTCGGCCAGGGCGGCCTGCGCCTTCTGTTCAAGCTTCTTGATTTCGTCGGCGATGTTGACGGCCGTTTCGGAGCCCTCAAGCGTGCGCAATTCCTGAACCTTGCGCTCGAGTTCGGCGATGGGCGTCTCGAACTTCAGATAGGTGCGCACGATGGTGGGGGCTGGGCGTTCGTTCTGCGGGTCCACGTGGATTTGCCTCGTCGGTCAGAGCCGGGGGGCGCGGGGCCGCGCCGGGAGCGCCCGGTTCAAAGAAATTCGGCCGGACGATGCGCGCGGCGTCACGCAACTGTCAAGGCTCGGGAACCGCGCACCGGGCGAGGAAGGCGGATTATCCAAGGCAACCGAATTTGCGTTTACCTTCAATGGTCTCGCGGTTCGCGGACTGGGAGCATCAGGAGCATGCCGGCGATGAGAAACAGCGTGATGGCGGCCATGCCGACGCGTTGGCTGCCGGTGGCGAGTGTGACGGTGGCAACGAGGAAAGGCGCGAGGAAGGCCGTCACTTTGCCGGAGAAAGCGAACAGGCCGAAGTATTGGGTAATCTGATCGGGCGGGGCGAGGCGGACCAGCAGTGAGCGGCTGGCGGCCTGGACCGGGGCGGCGACGAGGCCGACTAAGACGGCGAAGGCGAGGAAGGTCTGTTCGCCGAGCGAGGAGAATGGCGCCGAGCCCGGTGCCTTGGGCGGCACGTCGAGTATGAACAAGATGCGCGACTGATCGACGGAGAGAATGCCGACGGCACCGATCAGCAGCAGAACCAATGAGACGAGAATGACAGTTTTAGCGCCGGCGCGATCATCAAGAATGCCGCCGATGACGGCGCCGATCATGCCGGTGGCGGTGAGGATGATTCCGAAGAGCCCGAGTTCGAGGGCGCTCCAACCGAAGACCGCCGTTCCGTAGATGCCGCCGAAGGCGAAGATGGCGGAGAGGCCATCGGCGTAGAGCATGCGGGCAATGAGGAAGAAGAGCATGTTGCGGTTGTGCGGCAACTGCTTCACCGTGCTCCAGAGCTGGCGGGCGGGTGAGGGGCGGACTTCGCCGGCGGCGAGCGGCTTCGGCTTCACGTCAGGCACGAAGAGAAAAAATGGGATCATGAAGAGCGCGAACCAGACGGCGGCGATAGGTCCGACGAGGCGGTCGGCTTCGCGTGTGGCGACATCGAGCGTGACAATTGGATCGAGCCCGAAGAGCGTTTTTCCGGTGGCAGGGTTCGAAACGATGAGGCCGGCCACGAGGGCAAGGCTCAAGAGGCCGCCGAGATAACCGACGCCCCAGCCGATGCCGGACAGGCGGCCCAGCGCTGAGGGTGGGACGAGGCTCGGCATCATGGAGTTGGAGAAGACGGAGGAGAATTCGGCGGCGGCCGTGGCGGCGATGAAGGCGAGGACGATGAGCGCAATGGTTTCCTTCGGTGCGCCGGGGACAGCGAGCCAGAGCGTGGTGAGGCCGGCGATGAGGATGACCGAGAAGAGGGCGATCCAAGGTTTGCGGCGGCCGCGCCCGTCGGCCAACGCGCCGAGGAACGGACTGCCGATGGCGATCAGAACGCTGGCGGCGGCGGCGCCATAGCCCCAAATGGTTTGGCCTTGCGCGACATCCCCGACGACATGGGCGGCGAAGTAGGGCGCAAAGAGAAACGTCAAGATCAGCGTGTAGTAGGGCTGTGCGGCGAAGTCGTAGAGCGTCCAGGAGGCGAGCGCGCGCATGGGCGCGCGTTCTGCTGTCGGTGTCGTGGAAGACGTGGTGATTTTGTGCGCTGCCGTCATCCCTGCCCTCTGATGCGTTTGATTCTGAGACGGCGCGGCACGACTATTCGATGACGATGAGATGATTGGGCAGTTCGTTGGGATCGCGCGTGCCGGGCGGGAAGTGTTCGGCCAGGAGCACGCCGGCGCGCTCGACGGCGTGGATGAAGCCATCACCGGCGCGGCCGGCGGCGATGTTGTATGTCAGATCGTCGACGATGGCCTTCCAAGTGCCTTTCGGCACTTTGGCGTCGATGCCGGTGTCGGCGATGACTTCGGCATAGCGCTCTGCGACGGAGACGTAGATCAGGATACCGGTGCGGCCGGCGGTGGTGTGGAGGTTCTGGACGAGGAACTGTTCGACGGCGCGGCGGTGAGCGCGTTCGCGCTTCACGCTAGAGGGAACCAACAAATACCGGACGCGGCGGGGGAGTGTGAGCAGGAGTACAGCCAAGAAGACGCCGAGCTGGACGAGATAGATCCACTGCACGGGCCACCATGTGAAATAGACAAGCGGCCAGGGGACGATGAGGGCGATGAGGGCTGCCCACAGGAACGGCACATGGAGGTAGCTGGCGCTTTCGCCGCTCAAAACGGCGACGATTTCGCCGGACGTTTTGCGTTCGGCCGCCACGATGGCTTCGCCGATGCGAGTCTGATCCTGCTTGGAGATGAAGGCCATCGTCGTTCGTTTCCCTTCCGTCACCAACTGCCCGAGGCGCCGCCGCCGCTGAACGTGCCGCCGCCTCCCGACCACCCGCCTCCACCGCCGCCACCGCTCCAGCCCCCCGATCCACCCGGCAACACAATGATGCCGCCGTCGCGGCCACGGCGGCGTCCGCCGGGTCCCGCGGTGTGGGGAAATTGCTTGGCGTGCTTTTGCTGCTGGTAGATCGAATAGATGACGATGGCGAACCAGATGGCGATGATGATGAGCGCGATCCAATCGACTTCGGGATCCTGATGCATGCCGCGGGCGCGTTCCTTGACCGCCTCGGTATCGCCCAGTAGCACGTCCTTGATGTCGCGGACGCCGGCGCGGATGCCGCCGGCGAAATCGCCACGGCGGAAGCCCGGGAGGATGGCGTTTTCGATGATGATGCGGCTCATGGCGTCGGTCATGAGCGGCTCGAGACGCTTGCCGACTTCGATGCGAACTTTGCGCTCGTTGGGCGCGACGATAAGCAGGACGCCGTTGTCCTTACCGGCCTGTCCGATGCCCCAGTGGCGGCCGAGCTTGTAGCCGAAGTCTTCGATGGTGAAGCCCTGGAGCGACGGCAACGTCACGATGGCAAGCTGATCGGAGGAGGTGCCTTCAAGGGATTGGAGCGTCGCGGTGAGTTCGGCTTCGTCTTCGGCGGTGAGAAGATTGGCGTCGTCGACGATGCGGCCAGTGAGGGCGGGGAAGACGGGATCGGCGGCATAGCTGGGGCCGATGCCGGTGACGAGCACCGTCAGGACGAGTGCCAGCGCTGTAAGGATCGCGTGCACCGGTTTAGCTCCGTGGAGGAGAGGTGAGTGAGAGGTCACGTCCGACTTAGCACACGCGGCGGCCCCTCACCCTGACCCTCTTCCCATAAGTATGGGGAGGGGGATTTGTCTGCTTCACTTCTTGTCGGTGCCGAAATCGACCTTGGGGGTCTTTTGTTCTTCGGCGGGGATGTCGAAGGTAGCCATCTCGGTCTTGTCGGGATAAACGAACGCCTTCCACCAGCGGCCGGGAATGGTGGTCAACTCGGTGTTGTAGACGCGGACTGCCTGGATGTAATCGCTGCGGGCGATACGAATCTTGTTCTCGATGCCTTCGAGCTGGCTTTGCAGGGCGAGGAAGTTCTGGCCGGACTTAATGTCGGGATAGCGCTCGACAACGGCGAGCAGGCGGCCCAGGGCCCCGCCGAGTTGGGACTGCGCATCCTGGAAGGTCTTCATGGCATCGGGGTTGGTCAGGATGTCAGACGGCACCTGCACGCTCGTGGCCTTGGCGCGGGCTTCGACAACTTCGGTCAGCACGCTCTTTTCCTGCTCGGCGAAGCCCTTCACGGTTTCGACGAGGTTGGGGATCAGATCGGCGCGGCTCTTGTAGGTATTCAGCACCTCGGACCAGGCGGCCTTGGCGTTCTGTTCATAGGTCGGGATGTTGTTCACGCCGCAGCCGGCGAGCGGCAGGGTAAGGGCAAGTATGCAAGCGAGGACCAGCGACCGGCTGGACCGGGCGAACGAGAGTGCAGTCATGACCGAAGGCCTCCCCAAAGATTGACGCTCCAACGTCATAGCGAGGCAATGTGGGAAGGCAAGCGTCATGCGGCCGGGGGGACGCGCATTCCAGGCGGCCGAACCGTCTTTACCCTGATTGTGGGCTGCACTTCGGGGCCAGCCGCTCCACGGCTAAGGTAGGGGCAGGAGTGCTTCACGTGGAGTTGAGAGCGATGACGGCGGGTAAATCGATTGCGCTGGCCCTGAGTTTGGCGGCGGTTCTCGGCGCGAGCGCGCCGGCTGTGGCTGGCGGGCATGGGTGCCGGGGCGAGGCGGTCCGCTGTTATCAGAAAGTGCGGTTGCCCGATGTTTACAAGAACGTTGAGCGGTCCGTGCTGTTGAAGCCGGCCATGAAACGCGTGGTGCATGTGCCGCCGGTTGTGGGCACGCGGGTGGAGCGCGAAGTGGTGGCGCCGGGCCGCGCGCATGCTGTGCATGTGCCGCCAGTTTACAGCACGATCGTTCGCCACGAACTGGTCCAACCGGGTACAGTGACATATCGCTCGACACCGCCGGTGGTGGAGACAGTGCATGAAACGGTGGTGGTGCATCC
>VYKW01000090.1_pt1 | contig 39565 bp, 38 predicted proteins | sample 5114451 | NCBI WGS metagenome assembly VYKW01 (sample SAMN12291784, study PRJNA351875) | freshwater metagenome | isolation source: freshwater lake | place: USA: Michigan, Gull Lake | collected 2013-08-08
GCCACCTGTATCCGCCGCGCCGCGCCCGGCGACGACCCGCGCGCCATCGCCCGCGACCTCGCCGGGTTCGACTGCACCACTGCGCAGAAACAGTTTGGCAGCGGCGATTTCTGGGTCATTTCCGAGCCTGTCGGCGAACGCTCACGCTCGCGCCGCCCGCTCAACGCGCGGATGCTCAGCCTGTGGCAGGAGCGGGTGACCCTCCATGTCCTCTATGCCGACGGGCGCATTCAGACGATGCCCGACGACAGCGTCGGCCTGACCAAACGCATTCAGCTCGGCGCGATCGTCGAATACCCCATCCCCCGCCTGCGCGCACCGGTCGATCGGTTGCTGTGGAAGGTCGAGGGGTCGAGTAACCTCTATGCGGTGGTGCGCAATTTGCGCGTCGCGACCGAGGCGGAGAGCAACCGCGCAAATCTGTTCATGACCGCGCTCTATGCCGCGTTCGGCGGGCTGTGCATCGCGCTGCTGACCTATAATCTCGCTTTGTGGACCACGCTGCGCTACCGGTTTCAGCTGGCCTATGCGGCGATGGTTGCCGCGTTGATGGCCTATGCCTTCACGTCGTCGGGTGCGCTCGCATGGGCGATGCCTGACATCTCCAACATCTTCCGCCTGCGGCTCAACTATATGCTGCTGACCCTGACCGCCGCATCGGCGATCTGGTTCGCGCGCACCTTTTTCGAAGAGCATGTATTCGGCCCGCGGATGCGCATGCTGATCCGCATCAGCATCGGCACGCTCATTGCCGCCGGCATCGGCTTCGCCGCGTTCGCGCCGCTCGCGCCGAATCTGGCGCATACCCTGTACAACGGGGTGTTCGTCAGCATGTTGCTGCCGATCGTCGCGATCGTCGTTTCGGCATGGCGCCATCGCTCCAATTTTCTGTGGCTGTTCGGCATCGCCTGGGCCGCGCCCATCGCCTCGGGATCGCTTCGCGTGCTCTCCAGCCTCGGGTTGCTGCCCTGGAGCTTCTGGCTCGACAATTCGACGTTGCTGGCGATGGCGGCGGAGGCGCTGCTGTCGTCGGTCGCCATCACCTACCGCATCCGCCTGCTCAGCCGGGAGCGTGACGCGGCGCTTGCCGCCGAGACGGTCGCGCGCCGCCTTGCCGATCTCGACCCGCTCACCGGCCTGCTCAACCGCCGTGCCTTCCTCGGCCATGCCATCGGGCGCAGCGGGCCGCAGACATTACTGATCCTCGACCTCGATCGGTTCAAACAGGTCAACGACACGATCGGCCATGATGGCGGCGACGAAGTGCTGCGCGCTGTCGCCCGGATGCTGCGCATGCTGGCCCCCGAAACCGCGCTCATCGCCCGGCTTGGCGGCGAGGAGTTCGCGATATTGTGCACTGCCGCCCAGCCGGTCGACCCCGACACCATTCTCGCCCGGTTGCGCGCGACGCGCATGCCCTATGACCTGCGCGTCACCGCCAGCATCGGCAGCGCGCACGGTGCCATGGCCGATGAGCGCGACTGGAAGTCGCTCTACCGCGCCGCCGATCAGGCGCTGTTCGACGCCAAGTCCGCCGGCCGCGACCGCGCGCGCGCCAGCATCGCCGCCTGACCGGCAATTCAGCTTTCGTTCAGCCCGCATCTGCATTAAAGCGCGCGCATCGGGAGGGCATGATGGACCAGTTGAACAAACGCAGGATCGCGCTGGCCGCCGGTGCCGCCGCGCTGCTCGTCACCGCCACGACGGTGCATCCGACCGCAGAGTTCGAAATCCTGACTCACGAGATCACCGACAAGACCCCGCGCAAGTTCCAGGCGGCGGTCGATACCGGCATCCTCGCGGTCTCGGTCCTCTACACCTGGACGGAGCGCACGCTCCGCTGACTTGCCTTCCGCCGGGCTTTGCTTACACTCGTGTAAATGAGCGATCCTGAGAGCATTTGGCGCACTAGCTATCGTCACCCCGGTCCATGGGACCAGATCCTGCCCCCGCTCTCCATGGTCGATGCGTTCGAGGAATCGGCGCGGCGCAAGGGCAATGCCCCCCTGCTCGACTTTCTCGGCCGCCATTACAGCTTTGCCGAAACGCTCGACGGCGCGAACCGCGTCGCATGCGGCCTCAAGGCGCTGGGCTATGGTCCGGGCGACCGCATCGGCCTGTTCCTGCCCAACGTCCCCCACTATGTCGCGGCCTATTACGGCATCCTCAAGCTCGGCGCGACGGTGGTCAATTTCTCGCCGCTCTACAGCGTCGATGAACTCGCCGCACAGGTCGCCGACAGCGGCACGCGCCTGCTCTTCACGATCAGCGCAACCGCCCTGCTCCCGACCGCGCTCAAGGTGCTGGACAAGAGCGGGCTCGAGCGCCTGATCGTCGGTTCGGTCGCCGGCGCGCTGCCCACCACCAAGTCGATCCTCTACCGCCTGTTCAAGCGCGCCGAGGTGGCGGAAAAGCCCAACGACCCGCGCGTCACCGCCTTCTCGCAGCTCATCGCCAATGACGGTGCCTGCGTCGCGCCGCAGATCGACCCCGAGACGCACCTCGCACTGATCCAATATACCGGCGGCACCACCGGCGTGCCCAAGGGCGCGATGCTGACCCATCAGAACCTGTCCGCCAATGCGCGCCAGGTGGCAAAGCTCGACCCCGATCTCGGCTCCAGCCTCGACCGTGTGCTCGGCGTCCTCCCCTTCTTCCACGTCTTCGCCAATACCTGCGTGCTCAACCGCACGATTTTGACCGGCGGCGAGATCGTGATGCTCCCGCGCTTCGACGCGGCGCAGGCACTCGCGGCGATCAACCGCACCAAGCCGACCGCGCTGCCCGGCGTCCCGACCATGTTCCAGGCGCTAATCGACCATCCGCACGCGAAATCCACCGACTGGTCCAGCCTCAAATATTGCATCTCTGGCGGCGCCCCCCTGCCCGCCGAGCTCAAGAAAAGGTTCGAGGCCGAAACCGGCGCGACGCTGATCGAGGGCTATGGCCTGTCCGAAAGCTCGGGCGTCGTCTCCGCCAACCCCTATCGCGGCGAGGGCAAGTCCGGCACCATCGGCCAGCCGATCGTCGCCACCCGCGTGCGCCTGGTGGACAAGGAAGACCCGTCACGCGACGCACCCGAGGGCGAGCCGGGCGAGATCGTCCTCGCCGGGCCGCAGATTATGGCCGGCTATTGGGACCGCCCGGAGACCGACGACACCACCTTCTGCCACGACGCCGCCGGCACACGCTGGCTGCGCACCGGCGATGTCGGCCAGATCGACGCGGACGGGTTCATCCGCATCGTCGACCGGCTCAAGGACATGATCTCGGTCGGCGGGTTCAAGGTCTTCCCGAAACATGTCGAGGACGTCCTCTATCACCACCCCGCGATCAAGGAAGTGCTGGTCGTCGGCATGCCCGACCCCCGCATGGGCGAAGTCCCCCGCGCCTATGTCGCGCTGAACGAGGACGCGGCCCCGGTGACCGGCGAGGAGCTGCGCGCATGGCTCAACCCGCAAGTCGGCAAGCACGAGCGCGTCGACGCAGTGGTGGTGCGGGAGAAGCTGCCCAAGACGATGATCGGCAAACTCAGCCGCAAAGACCTGCTGCTGGAGATTGCGGCGGAGGGGTGAACGGCGAATCGGCGAACCCGCGACAAATCCGGATTTTATTTTAGTTGACTGCAACGCTGAGCGGTGGTCGGTTCAACTTGTTCGGTTGCAAGGGGGCGCGCCGTGGACAGTGGTGGAACGTTTCAAACACTTTTCGTACTGTCACTGTTGTCGCTTAGTAGCGCGTGCGCTTCGTTCGACGGCCAGGCGGCGCCGGTATTGAACACGTCGGCGGTCGCGCAGGTTGCCGACGCCTACCCACCAGCAACAGCGCTCGCCGATTTTTACGCCGAAACGGATGCAACGGCCCAGCGTGCGTATCGTGACAAGGTGGTCGGCGCGTATCTCGCAGCCGCCGATCTTCGCTACCTCGAATTTCGCCGCAACCTCTCGCGCGAATCTAAGGGCGCGAACCTTGCGCTTAACCTCGCCGTGTTGGGCCTGACGGGCGGCGCCTCGCTTGCCAGCGAGCGGACCGCCAACGCGCTTTCCGCAGGTGCTGCATCGCTCGTCGGCGCCCGCGCGAGCTTTTCGAAAGAGCTGTGGTTCGACAAGACGTTGCCCGCGCTGTTCGCAGCGATGGACGCGAGGCGCACCGAGGTGCGCGGCCAAATTCTCACGCGCATGCAATCGTCACCACAGGCTTATTCGCTCGCCGAAGCGTTTGCCGATATTGCTCGCTATCAGGAGGCGGCAACGCTCGACGCCGCTATCCAGAGCGTAACTGCCGACGCGAACGCACGCGCCGTGGAGGCAGATGCGCGCTACGCGAATGTCGTCCTCACCTATTCGGGGGCCCCGCCCGCCGACGCCGCGCAAAAGCGCGCCGACCTCAAATCTCGGATCGAGACAGCAGCGCAAACCCCCGGACTGCTCGACAAGATCGCTGATGCCGTCAATGTGACCAAGAGCGCGGACAGTCAGGCGACGCTGCGCGCGCTGCTCGCAAAGATGCTCGATCCGGCGACCGATCTCGCTGATTTCAATGCCAAAGTCACCGCTGCGATCGGGAGCAACTGATGGACGGAGATCTCATTCTCGGCGCCAAGAAAGAGTTGACGCTTGCACAACTAAAGGCCTGGATCAAAGCAAACGAGGTCGGCTACGGTCCGATGGTTGATATCGGCCATACTGCGGAAGGCACAGCCGCAACCTTCCGGTATCAGGCAGGGGCGATCACGCCGTCCGAGGTGCGCGCGATTAACGAAGGTCAAACGATCACGGTGCCTGAAAAAACCGAAACCTGCCGCGGCCGGCCATTCGTTAGCAGCCACTTGGTTTGGGTCGCCGCCTTCCGCTGATCTGTCGGGGCGTCCACTCCCTCAATCCCCTCGCATCTCAGCCTTCAAATTCATAAACTCATGCAACCCCCACGGCCCCAGCTCGCGGCCATGGCCGGACAGCTTGACCCCACCAAACGGCGCGCCCGGCACGGACGCCAGCATCTGGTTCACCGCGGTCATCCCCGCCGCGATATCGCGCACCAGCCGTGCCTGCTCATCGGCATCGTTGGTCCACACGCTCGACCCCAGCCCATAGGGCACATCGTTCGCCAGCCGGATCGCGTCCTCCAGCGACTCCGCGCGGAACAGCATCGCTACGGGTCCGAAGATTTCCTCCTCCGCGAACTCCGCGTCGGGATCGACATCGGTCAGCACGCCCGCGCGCATCCACGCGCCATCGCGGTCGATCTTCGCACCACCGTGCAGCACCGCCCCGGCCGCCACCGCGCGCGCAACCTGCTCCAGCACCGTGTCGCGCTGCTCGACGCTCGACAGCGGCCCCATCTCGACGCCGTCTTCCATCGGATCGCCGATCTTCACCGCGTCCATCGCCGCGACGAACTTCTCGGCGAACGCGTCATACACATCGGCATGCACGATCATCCGCTTGGCACAGATGCAGCTCTGCCCGGCATTCTGGATCCGCGCTTTCACCGCCGTCTTCACCGCCGCGTCCAGATCGGCAGACGGCATCACGACAAACGGGTCCGACCCGCCCAGCTCCAGCACGACCTTCTTGAGCGCGCGCCCAGCGGCTTCGGCGACCTTGGCCCCCGCCCCCTCGCTCCCGGTCAGCGTCACCGCGACCACGCGCTTGTCGGCGATGATCCGCGACACCTTGTCCGACTTCACGGCCAAGTTCTGGAACAACCCGTCCGGCGCCCCCGCCGCGCTCACCATCTGCTGGATCAGCGCCGCGCACCCCTGTGTCAGCGACGCATGCTTCAACAACCCGACATTCCCCGCCAGAATCGTGGGGCCAAGCCAGCGCACCACCTGCCAGTAGGGAAAATTCCACGGCATGATCGCGAGGATCGGCCCAAGCGGCAGCCAGTGCGTCACCACCCGCCCGGTCGGCAGCGCGATCTCCTCGCCCTTCAGAAAGTCCGGCCCATGCTCGGCATAGTAGCGGAAGCCCGCGACGCATTTCTCGACCTCGGCCACCGCCCACGCCAGCGTCTTGCCCATTTCCCGCGTCGCGGTCTCCGCCAGATGCGTTTTATTCGCCTCGAACCGGTCAGCAATCGCGTTCAGCAACGCCACCCGCTGCGCCACCGGACTGACCCGCCACGACGCGAACGCCGCATCCGCGCGCACCAAAGCCGCCTCGACGCCATCGCCGTCCAGTTCCGCAAAGCTCTCGCCCGGTTCGCCCGTCGCCGGATTGATGCTGGTAAACATGCGCGCACTCCTTCGTGGGCTATATGGGAACGCTCGGCCAATCGCGGGAGGTTGAATTGGTTCCGCCGCCATCGCATAGCATCGCCATGACCGACCAGATCGACATCGCCGCCCTGTCCTTTGAGGACGCCCTTCGCGAACTTGAGCGGATCGTCGGACAGCTCGAAACCGGCGATGTGCCGCTCGATCAGGCGATCACTTTGTATGAGCGCGGCGACGCGCTGCGCCGCCAGTGTCAGGCCCGGCTCGACGCGGCACAGGCGCGGATCGAACAGGTGCGCGCCGACGCCAGCGGCAATGTCACCGGCACCACCCCCTTCGCAGCAGGATGAGCGCCGACGTGGCCGACGCCAGCCAGACCCTCGAAACCGCGCTGCGCGATGTCGCGGCGGAAATCGACCGTCAGTTCGACTATTTCCTCGCGGTCCCCGCCGACCCGCGCGCGCGCCTTTATGAGGCGATGCGCCACGCAGCGATTGGCGGCGGCAAGCGGCTGCGCCCGCTGCTCACCTTTGCCACGGCCCAGCTGTTCGCGGTCGACCGCCGCTGCACCGCGCGCGTCGCGACGGCGATTGAGGCGATCCATGTCTATTCGCTGATCCACGACGATCTGCCCGCGATGGACGATGACGACATGCGCCGCGGCAAGCCGACGGTGCACAAGGCATTTGATGAGGCGACCGCGATCCTCGCCGGCGACTGCCTCCACGCGCTCGCGTTTGAAATCCTCGCCGATCCTGACACCCATGCCGACCCGTTCGTCCGTGCCGAGCTGATCGCCGATCTGGCGCAGGCGTCCGGCCCATCGGGCATGGCGGGCGGGCAGATGATGGATCTGGTCGCGGAGAATACCAGCTTCGACCTCGCCACCGTGACCCGGTGTCAGGCGCTCAAGACCGGCGCGCTGATCGCCTGCTCGGTCGAGGCCGGCGCGATCCTCGGCCGCTTGCCGCCCGAGGGGCGCACCGGCCTGCGCGGCTATGCCCGCGACATCGGCCTCGCCTTCCAGATCGCCGACGACATCCTCGACGTCGAGGGCGATCAGGACGCGGTCGGCAAGCAGCTGCGCAAGGACGAAGCGGCGGGCAAGGAAACCTTCCTCTCGCTCCTCGGTATCGACCGCGCGCGCGAACAGGCCCGGCTGCTGGTCGATCAGGCGATCGAACACCTCCACAGCTACGGCCCCGAAGCCGACCTCCTCCGCGCCATCGCCCGCTTCGTGCTGGAACGCGACCGCTAACCCGTTTTGGGAGCCTGAACGATGACCACCCGCACCGGCGTCTATCCCGGCACCTTCGATCCGATCACGCTCGGCCATATGGACATCATCCGGCGCGGCGCGAAGCTGGTCGACCGGCTCGTCATCGGCGTCACCACCAACCCGTCGAAGAACCCGATGTTCACGGTCGAGGAACGGATGGACATGGTCCGGCGCGAGGTCGCGGACCTCGATGGCGAGATTCACGTCGTCAGCTTCGATTCGCTGCTGATGGACTTTGCCGAGCGTGAGGGCGCGAGCATGATCGTGCGCGGCCTGCGCGCCGTCGCCGATTTCGAATATGAATATCAGATGGCGGGCATGAATCAGCAATTGAACGGCCGGATCGAAACCGTCTTCCTGATGGCCGACGTCTCGCTCCAGCCGATCGCCAGCCGCCTGGTCAAGGAAATCGCGCTGTTCGGCGGCGAGATCCGCAAATTCGTCCCCGCCACCGTCCGCGACGAAGTGGTCGCGCGGGTCGAAAAGATCGGCCGCAAGGGCAGCTGACCCACGCGCCGCATTCACTTTGCTGCAAGCGGCGATTTGCTCTAAGCCGCTTCCGTTCCAGAATCCGGTGGGGATGTCGATGCGTTTTGTTGCCTTGTGTGTTGCCCTGCTCGGCTCGCTGTTTGCGATGCCAGCCACCGCCCAGCATGTTCCGCCGCCGCCCGGCCGCGCCGCGCCGCCCGCGACGACCGACAAGGAGAATCTGTGGGTTCTCGACCTGTCGACCGGCGGCCGCGTCACCATCTGGCTGCGCCCCGATGTCGCGCCCAAGGCGGTCGAGCGGATCAAGGAGCTGACCCGCAAGCGCTTCTATGACGGCCTGATCTTTCACCGCGTGATCGACGGCTTCATGGCGCAGGGCGGCGATCCCAAGGGTGACGGCACCGGCGGCAGCGAGCTGCCCGACCTGCCCAAGGAGTTCAATTACCTTCCCCATGTGCGCGGCGCGGTCGCCGCGGCGCGTGCGGAGGATGAGAATAGCGCGAACAGCCAGTTCTTCATCATGCTGGCCCCGCGCCTTCAGCTCGACCAGAAATACACGGTGTTCGGCCGCGTGCTCGAAGGCATGCAGTGGGTGGACGCGATCCCGCGCGGCGAGCCGCCCGCGTCCCCCGCCCGCGTCGTCCGCGCCTATATCGCCGCCGACAGTCCCCCGCCCTTCACCGCGGCTCCGGCAACTCCGGTCCAGGAGCCTGCAGCACTTCCGGCCGGCCCGGCCAAGTGATCCAATTCCTCCCCTGCGGCGCAGGGGAGGAATGAGCATCGCCGAATGAACGTCGACCTGTTCGATTTCGACCTGCCGCCCGAGCGGATTGCCCTCCGCCCGGCGAGCCCGCGCGATTCGGCGCGCCTGTTGCTGCTCGACGGGCAGGCGACCGAGGACCGCATCGTCACCGACCTCCCCGGCCTGCTCCGCGCCGGGGACATGCTGGTGTTCAACGACACCCGCGTCATCCCCGCCCAGCTCGAAGGCACAAGGGGAGAGGCGAAAATCGGCGCGACGCTGCACAAACGCGAAGGGCCGCGCCACTGGATCGCCTTCATCCGCAACGCCAAGCGCCTGAAGCCCGGCGACACCATCGACTTCGGCAACGGCGTGACCGCCACCGCCGAGGCGCGCCACGACGATGGCAGCTTCACTTTGTTCTTCCCCGGCGGCGAACCGGTCGAACTGCTGCTGGAGCGTGCCGGTCGCATGCCGCTCCCGCCCTACATCGCCGCCAAGCGCCCGACCGACGCGCGTGATGCCGACGATTACCAGACGATGTTCGCCAACGAACCCGGCGCCGTCGCCGCGCCCACGGCGGCGTTGCACTTCACGCCGGAGCTGATGGCCGCGCTCGACGCCGCCGGGATTGGCCACACCACGCTGACGCTGCATGTCGGCGCCGGCACCTTCCTGCCGGTCAAGGCCGACGACACCAACGACCACAAGATGCACGCCGAATGGGGCCGCATCGACGCCGCGACCGCCGACCGCCTCAACGCCGTCCGCGCTGCCGGTGGCCGGGTCATCGCCGTCGGGACCACCAGCCTGCGCCTGATCGAAAGCGCGGCGGGCGAGGACAATGTGATCCGCCCGTTCGAAGGCGACACCGCGATCTTCATCACGCCGGGCTACCGCTTTCGCGGGATTGACGGCCTGATTACCAATTTCCACCTGCCGCGCTCGACCCTGTTCATGCTGGTATCGGCACTGATGGGGCTGGATCGGATGAAAGCGGCTTACGCCCATGCGATCGGAAATGACTACCGCTTCTACTCTTACGGGGATGCGTCGCTGCTCCTGCCGTAAGGTGCTTTCCGGTGGGTTGCCGGTGGGACGCTTTAGATGCAGTTCCGCTTGGTTATACCGGTTGCAGGCGCGAAGTAAGTACGCGTGGGAAACCGGTGAAAGCCTGTGCTAACGGCGGGCTCACCGTTCGGATACAAATGAACTGAAAATGAGAGCTGGCTTATTCGCCAGTTGTCGATGATAGATCGCGCATATCGTATACGTTGAATTGGAGATCTTTGCGACCAAAAAGCCTTAAAAAATCGCCTGCATCATATGTCGCTACGTGGACAGAAGGCGAGAGTGAGCAAGCCTGGGTGATCCGATGGGCCAGGTCAAGCAAGCTAGCGTCGACGATATCTACGCCAAATTTACGAGAGTATCTGTGCGCCGCGTCCACGCGCTCATATTCATCAGCGATCAAAGCTACGTTGCCGGGGGTCAGTATCCACTCCATCATTCGGATTGCGTAATCAGTTCTTTTAACTTTACCGACTAGGAAGTTCCATGCCTCAATTATTGCGGCATAAGACACACACCAAGCGAACTGTGCAAGATCGATAGCCGCTGCGGTATCGGCATGCTTAGGATCGCTCTCATCAAAAAGGGCCACCAAAACATTCGTGTCCAGGAGCGCGATATTTCGCGGCAGGTCGAGTTCGCGTTCCGGAACCAGCCACGTCGGCATCAGCTTACTGGGTCAATGCCAGCGCTAAGCAATGCCGCAGCAACGACTTCATCGATTTGCGCCGAAACAGCTTCACGTTCCCCGAATGGACGAGCCGGATCACTAGCCTGTCCGGCAAGCGCAGCCATTTGCTCACAAAAAGGCACATCTTGCGTCAGCGCGTGAAGCACAGGTATCTGTTGAAGGTGCTGCGGCTCGAACTTCTGAAAGCCTCCCCTAAACTGGGGGGTCACCCGGCGCATGAGAGAATTGATGGCCTTACTATTTAAATAAGCTAGGAGCGGAAGCAGAAGCTCCTCGTATTCTGGCACTACGGCTGTGCCCCCAACTATAAACACTTTCCCTTCAGGATCGGCAGCGAAAGCAGTTTCGGGAGCGAGGTCGCGGATCAGAAGCTTCGGCTTTTGCAACCAATCGGTGTCTCTGCGCCTCACGAGCTCGTACCAACGAAGCCCCGAGGATACAATGCTCGTGCGGCCTGACAATATTTCACGGTAACTTAAGAGATATTGCAAAGTCAGCGGATACTTTTTCTCCATCTCAGCTTCGGTTAACGCAACACCCCCTTCGTAAGGGTAAAGCAGATAGCGCCTTGATTCTAACGAACCATAACGACGGACGTCGCTCCCGAAGACAACAGGCCGTAGTAGTCCGCGCTCCAATATAGCACTATCGCCCAGACCGTTTGAAATTTGGGCCGCGAACTGTTCGTCTTCTGCGACAGCTTCTAGTATGAAGATGTCATTCGCACCGGTTCGGATACCCTGAAATATTCCAGCTATTTCACTGAGTCGTACAGATGCATCTGACAGTTGAATCTGCGAGCGCTTCTCCTGCGCCGAAAGTAGCGACCAAGCTCCTGGACCCCGAGGGTGCTGTGCAGCGTAGACCCGAATGGCATCTGCTTCGTCCAAATTTTCAGCATCGAGCAGAAACGCGGCTACAAACTGATCTGGGAGAGTCTTGACATCAATGACCTGAACGGTGCTGGCTGGAGGCTTTAGAAGCTCTTTGTGTCGCGCGATGACGCAGCCAACGTACGCGCTAGCTCCCTGAAAAACCTCATTTGATCCAAAATCAACGATAGTGAGCAGGTCCATTGCACTAGTGATCTCGGACCGAATTGCACCCGCATTATGGTTACGGAACAATCGATTTGGCACAACCATACCAAAACGTCCCGACGGGGCAGTTACATTTATCGCCTGCTCAACGAATAGATATGAGAAGTCGTATCTCCCCTTCGCAGTACGAAAGCGAGATTCGAGTTCCGTTCGATTGGTAACTCTCGCTGTCGCCAGAAATGGCGGATTTCCAAGAACGATATCATATTTTTGATTGAGCGCGCCCCACGACGTCGCATCAAGACCATCGCCCTGAATAATCGTACGGGACAAATTCGGCAGCGGCAGTGGGTTCGGCTCCTCTGCCAGGCGGTTCCAGACATTCAGCCGGGCAACCGTGACCGCCTTCTCGTCGATATCGACCCCATTGATAAATCCACCCTCGATGAGTTCCCGGCCCCAGTCCCGCTGGGCATCCTGCGCTTTTAGACGGCGTAGCAACGCATCCAGCGCTGCAACCAGAAATGACCCTGATCCACAGGCGAAATCAATGATCTTTGGAAATACATCGAGCGTCCCGACTTTATCAAAGTGATCACCGACACACTTATCTGCCAGATATTTTGTCAGATATCCCGGCGTATAATATACGCCACCTGCCTTTCGCACACTAATGCGATCAACGTCCCTCACCGTGCCGTGAAAAAAATCTAGCTGAGGAACAGCGGGAGCAGGCTGAAGTATCGTCGAAAGATACTTCTCATAAGCAAGCCCGAGAACATCAGAATCTATCCAGGAAAAATTGTATCTCTTGTCTGACAATGATATTCGTCGCGGGTAATATAGATCACGAATAACGCCAGCGATGACATGTTCCGGTATTAGGCTTAAATCGATAGCATCAAAAAGTTCGCTACCAATGTACGACTTTGCCTTTTCAAAAATATCGATCAGGCGCTGTGAGTCGAGTCTATCAGATGCTGCCAGCGCATCCATGAGCGGCAACACGGACGGAGCAAGATTGCGATCTTCGATAGTTCTTAGTACGAATAGCTTCGCGAAAAGTGTCTGCAATTGTTCGTCGACACCGTTTTCAGAACGCGATGTCTTAAGCGCCTGCTCCCGCCAAACGTCCAGCCGATCCACCAACTCATCATCGACGGGCTGCAACAATATGGGTGCCGGGTTGCGTTCGAGTGCAATCCTGTCAGGAACCCCATCGATAACCTGACGAGGCTGAAATGCTTCGAGTATCTCGCGACTTGAGTCCAGGTCGCTCCAGCGGGCTACGGGGAACGTGAACCATTGATCCCGGTCCAGCCAGTGCGAGTTGAAGGCGGTAAGCCCTTCATTGTCCGCCAGCAGACCCCAGCGCACGGAAGCGTGATAACCGTAGAACGCAGCTAACTCGATCGCGGAGGCTTTAGCGTTCGTCGCAGACGTGAACAGAGCGGCGGGCTGGACTCCCGAATAGCCCCGCGCGATGTCCAAGGACCGCCCATCAGCACTGATTTGCCGCTCTCTGATTCGGGAAGCGTCCCAGCCAAACGCGGCGGCAAGTTCCGCTGGCGGAATGTATACGCCGTTCCGCGCAGTAGCGCCGATCGCTTTCAGTTTATCGAGCAACAACGATCATCAACCCCCTGTGCAGAGGCATCTCAACCTTCTGCCCATCACCTTGGATGCACCATTTGGGTGTCTAGGGGTTACATCCGAACACAGCAACAACCAGTGCGTGGCGCAACTGCGCAACAGCAAAAAATGCTGAAGCGGTTCGGGATCGCTAGAGCTCCTCTGGAGCGCAACGCCGCATAGCGGATGCCCGGCTTCGTTTCGATATCGCAACGAGCGCCATCTTATATGAAGGTGTCTCAAGCCTTCATGCAAACGCCTATTGCGATCGCTGTCCAGCCTGACCATGATCGCAGCGCCTTCCGTGAAAGCCGGGAGGAGGGGCGTGGAAACCTCAAAACCAAAAGACTCGGTTCGCAGCATTGCTGTGGCCGGGTGGCATGCGCGCATGTCCAGGGCTTCGGTCTAAAGGCGCATGCGCCTGTTCCTTTGGTCAGGTTTCCAACATCCGGCTTCGGCCGCCGCTCCGAGAGGTACATAGGGGCGGCACGAGGTTAGCCGAAGGTCGCTCCGCAAGGGGGCGGCGCATCAATGAAGAGCATCGACACGAAACGTCAGCGCACCTGCGTCTGGCGCGATGCTGCGTGTCCAAAATCCACCACAACAGGAGATACATATGAAAAGTCGAATGGCGATCGTCGCGCTTGGCGCGGTGTTCGCGCTATCTGCGTGTTCGAGCGGAGAGGAAAAGATGTGTCGCGCGCACGTAACCGAGGGGCTCCTTAACCCGGAAACCGCCTCGTTCAGCGACTTTAAGGCGATCAGCGCCCAACAGATCGCGGAGGATCAATTCCTCAGCCACATGCCAGACATGATGGATTCCCTAATCTCAAAAAAGGGGGCCACGTATTATAGTATGAGGGTACGCGCTGAGGGCCAACTCGGGAACAAGATTACGAAATCACAGGTGTGTGCGATCGACGCTCAGAAGGCGAACTGCGCTTGCATAGCGATTAACTGACCCCCTTCACTGCAACGATCCCAAGCCCTCGGCCTCACCGCCGGGGGCTTTTTATTGGAGCACAGCATGGAACACATCCGAACGTCGTGGGACATGACGCAATTCTTGTCCTCGAACATCTCACATAAGCTGCACGAACTGCTGAAGCTGCGCTGGACTCAGCTCTCGGAGCACCTGGATGGTGACTTGGGTGAACTAGCGCATTTCATAATCGTCGCGCCGGGTGACACGCTAGGTCAGGTCGAAATAGCTGCGGGTTTCCCACTCCTCCCTACGCCACCTTGGGAATGGGTGCTGAATCACGACGGCCTGTTCGAAGCGCCGATCATTGTTAGCGACAGCGGGTTTGGCGTCGTCCTGATCGTCCCTGACGGGGAAGGAATGGACGGCAACCTGATCAATCTTCTGCGCAGTGACGCCAGCGACTGACAATCGCTGTTTGGATGTCCCCAAGCGGCCTTCTCGAACACGAAAACCTCTGAAAACCAACAAATCCGCCGCCTCGACGCGGCCCGCAGCTCGCAAGGCACCCTGCCTTCGCGGGCTTTTTCATTGCCTAAAGGACTTCCCCCATGATCAAAATCTATGACCGCGCCGCGATGGCGCACGTAATGGCGCGTGACCTAGACCCGAGATTGCGCGCCCTTCTCGAACAGCGTTTCGCTTCTCTCGTCACCCCGGATGGAGACCTTACCGACTGGACCGAATGGCTGATCCTTGAGTCCGGCGACGGCGAGATCGACATCGTTCGCGAAATTGGTTTCTCTCCCCTGATCGAACCCATCGACGGCGCGCGGTTCGGCGGTGCCCGGTTTCAGCCGTTCTGGGATCACCTCATCCGACACGGCGACTGGGGTTTCGAGATGATCGTCAGCTTCGGCTCGACCTTCGCCTACATCGTACTGATTCCGGAAACCGATGGGATCGACGCTGCGCTGCTGACGCTGTGCAGACAATATGCAGACGGCAGCCAGTGAAGGTCGTCGGCTACGTTCTCGGCGGCTGTATCGCCCTCGCGGTGTTGCAGGCGGCGATGCAGGTGATGCTCCTCGCCCTTCCGATCATCCTACTGGTCAGCCTGATCCGGTATCCGCGTGAAACGATCGGACTGGCTGCGCTCCTGCTGACCGTGGGCCTCATTCAGCATAGGCCGGGGACGGTCGTTGCTTTGGTCGGTGTTATCCTGACAGCGTGCCTGATCGGGAAAGCCATCGACAAAATCGCCGGTTGAGTTGGCGTTGAGGCCCAACCCATTAACCATGTTGACGTGGCACGGATCGAGTCTTAGAGGCCCGCTCCCCGGATTCGTCCGGGGCCGTTGATCCAGCGATTCGTTGCTGGTGACACGGTGATCGCTGGGACGAGTTGCCACGGTTCGTTGGGGCCGATGAGCGGACGGGCGGGCTCTTTGAAATTGTGAGACCAAGAGAACACGGTTTGATGGCGGCCACGCTATCGAGCTGATGGCGGCCCTTTTTGAGTGGTCGTCCGATACGAAGGCACGCCCGCGCTTCACCCTCCGAGTACGCTTGTTTCAGCAGCGCTGAAGCTACCGGAGCCTGGTTGAAAGCCGAGCACAGCCGATCATCTGTGGACCAGACACCGATCCCTCCCGATCATCGAGCACGGGAATGTGGATCGTCGCCCTTATCCAGCCCGCACACCCAACCTGACAGATTTGGCTGATAAGTGGTTTTCACGGCTCGAAACGCGACCGGCGCTTCCGGTCTTTCGTTTCCTGAAAGCTCATTACCATGAATTTCGAACCCGTTAGCCGCATCAGCGCGGCTGACATATGGGTTCCGGACAGCCCCACGCGGCCCACTCCGGAATCCACTGAGGGGACAGCACCTGCTACGCCCCCTGCACCAGAAATTGCATCCACCGCGCCCGAGAGCAGTGGGTCGCAAGCCATACCTCCCACGATCGGCGAGCAGCCTCAGCCCGAGGTGGTGGAGCACGCTGCCGCTGAGCAACCCGGCACGGCCCCGCTTCTTTCGCCGGGCGACGGGGACAAAGGTGGAAAAGGGGGAAATGGGGGCGAATTGCTACCCCCTTCTCCCGCTTCACCCCCTTCTGCCCCGCCCGCGCCGGAAAATGCGGCCCCCGGCTTGGCGGTGGAAATGCCGGACGAGGACGAAGTGTTCTCCCCCGCCCCGTCGATCAATCACGCACTGTCCGCGCTGAAGGACTCCGGTCTTTATCTGAAGGCCCAAGCCCCTGGACAGCATGTCGTGAAATGTCCGTGGTCACACGAGCATGGCGGCGATGATCGACCCGCGCTCTACTTCGAACCGACGCCCGATCGGCCCTATGGCGGTTTTACCTGTCCCTGCGCCCACGATGAGCGGCCAGGGATCAGCGAGCTGCTGGGTCAACTCGGCGTCGATCAAGCGAAGGCCCGAAGCAAGCCCCGCATCCGCTTTGTGTCAGGGCGCATGTTGCGCATTCTGGACGTGGCGGAACGGGCGCTCGCGCTGACCGGGGAGTATTATCAGTCCGGTGGCGTAATCGTGTCGATCTCCCAGACGGTCTGGGGCGATCCGACCAGCGCAGTGGTCAGCGAGTCCGCATTGCTGAAGGCGCTCGCGAGGATTGCGGTCTGGCAGAAATATGATGGCCGTTCGAAGAGCTGGCAGGCCTGCGATCCGACACCGCAGCTCGCCAAGCAGCTTTTGAACGCGCAGGAATATCACCACCTTCCGACGCTCGATGCCATCGCGCGGCAACCTTACTTCCGCAAAGATGGCGTTCTCGTCACCCAGCCCGGCTATGACCCGGTCGCCAAGACCTTCGCGGCGTTCGATCAAGCCGCGTTTTCGGTGCCGGAGCCATCGGAGGCCAATGCTCGCGAGGCTCTTACCGAACTCCGGGAATTGTTGAGTGAAGTGTCCTTCCCTTCGGAGGCGGACAGATCAGCGGCCCTCTGCGCGATGCTGACCGCAGCGGTACGTTCCTCCCTCCCATTGGCCCCGGCGATCAACATCAGCGCTTCGACACCGGGGGCAGGGAAAAGCTACATCAGCAAGCTCCTCGCGCTGTTCGCCGGACCGGGTGAGCCGCTCAACCTGAGCTACCCCACCTCATCGGATGAGGCGACCAAAGCGATGCTGGCGGCGTTGCTCGCAAAGCCAGCGGTCATCTGCTTCGACGACATGCAGACTGACTGGGTGCCGCATGGCATGATCAATCGCATGCTGACCAGCGAGACGGTAGCGGATCGGATTCTGGGGTCCAGCCGCACGGTTCAGGTCGGCACTAACGCACTGGTCATGGGGACCGGCAACAACATCGCCCCCATTCGCGATATGACCCGGCGCGTGGTGACCGTCACGATCCGCCCCCTAACGGCTAATCCTGCGATGGCGGTGTATCGGGGCAATCCGGTTGGAAAGGTCAAAGCGGCACGCGAACGCTATGTGACCTTGGCGCAGACCATCATTCGAGCGTGGCAAGCAGCGGGCCGTCCCAGTTCGGATGTACCACCAATCGCCACATTCGGCGCATGGTCCGACATGTGCCGACAGCCGCTGCTCTGGCTGGGCGAGAGCGATCCCGCCACTAGCCTTCTCGATCAGGTTCGCCACGATCCGGATGCGGAGCCGCTAAGCAATCTGCTGGAGGCTTGGCACAACCTGTTCGGCATGAAGCCCGTGACACTGCGGACATTGGTCGATCGCGCGGAATCTCAACAGCGCGGCGATCTGCTGCAGGCCATCATGGACCTACCAGTAACCGAGCGGGGCAATGTAAATCGAAGCAAGCTCGGCTGGTATCTCAAGCGCAACGCGCATCGTATTGTGGATGGGAGGCATGTCGAAAAGGCCGACAGCTCCGAACGCAATGCGTGGCGCGTTGTAACGACCAATCCCAATGCCAGCGCCAAGAAAGAGCCTGAGCCGGAGCCCGACGTGAGCCGGACCTGGACCAACCCTGACGAGCCTTACGATCCCACCAAGCCGGTGATGATCAACGGCGAAATATACTGACCGCAGTCAGCGGAACTCCATCAATCTGACCACCAACGCCAACCCGGAGCTGCAGCCATGCGGTTCCGGGAACGGCTTCGTGCGTCCTCATCACAAGGAAAGACATCATGCCCGTTCTCAAGCTCGACGCCGCCACGGTGCAGGCGCTCACCTGCCCGCCCGGTAAGGCGAAAGAGGTGTACCGCGATTCGGCGATCACCGGATTCATGGTCGAAGTTTCGCGCAGCGGATCGAAGACCTATGCCCTCAAATACCGCGATCCCAATGGCGGCCAACGCCAGTACAAGATTGCCAACGTCGCGGACCTATCATTCGCCGAAGCGAAAAAGGAAGCTATCCGGGTTCGCTCCCGCGTTGTCGTCGGCAAGAACCCTGCCGAAGACCGCAAAGCCGATCGCGCTGTCCCCACGGTCATCGAACTGTCGGTCCGCTATCTGGAGCACGTCCGTACCTACAAACGCAGCCACGATATCGACGCGCGCTATCTCCGCATCCACCTGCTGCCCAAGTTTGGGAAGCGGCGGATCAATCAGCTCGATCAGGTCGAGATCATGGAATGGCTCGCCGACAAGGTGCGGCGCGAGGGATATGCCCAGGCGACGGTGAACCGCTGGCAGGTGATCCTCTCCCACATGCTCCGAATGGCGAAGGTCTGGGGCATTCCAGGGTCCGATGTGAACCCCCTTGAGGGGGTCAAGCAGAAGGATCCGAACAACAAGGTCGAACGCTTCTTGACGGCGGAGGAGACCCAGCGGCTCAAACGTGCCGTTGAACGCAGCCCTAACCCTCGCCTCAAGGATATCGTCGCCCTGCTGCTGCTGACGGGGTGCCGCAAGCGGGAGCTGCTGGACGCGCGCTGGGACGAGTTCAAGCTCGACCAACGCCTGTGGCGCATTCCGACCAGCAAGACCGGCAAGCCCCGGCACGTCCCCCTCAGCGACGATGCGGTGACGATTCTAAGGGCATTGCCGCGCTTTGAAGGGTGCGACTTCATCCTGCCGAACCCGAAGACGCTACTGCCGTTCACCTCGATCTTCCATTCGTGGGACCATGCTCGCCGGGCCGCCGGGTTGGCAGACCTGCGGGTCCACGACCTGCGGCACTCAATGGCATCGAACATGGCTAATTCCGGCCAGTCGCTGTACGTGATCGGTGCCGTTCTTGGGCATTCGTCGCCGAAGACCACGAGCCGCTACGCGCATCTGTCCAATGAAACGCTGCACAAAGCGGTCAACGCCGCAGCGGACTTAAGCGGAACCACATGGGGTGCCGCAGCCTAACCTCTTTGCCAGCCGCTTGGGTGATCACGTCATTCAGGCGGCTGGTAGAGAATTAAGCAAGGCCTACCAAATTCTTCAAAAATGAAGCCGCACCTCCAACGTCGGGAAAGACCCTGAGCTCATTGATTCCAGCCATTCTAAGGAACTCATAGGCAGCCGGAAAAGCATCGCGGCTAAGCCTCACCCGGCGAACGCAATCTGGCGCGATGTCTTCGAGCGCGCGTGCATCGACCCCATGCACAGTGAAACGGCCAGTCTGAGCCGCAAGCCGCGAATTGGAGTGAACAGGGTTGATTGCCAACGGGCTAGAAGGTTTAAATGGCTTGCCGTCCCAAAAAATCGATCGGTATCGAAACTCCTGTCGGTCGAAGTCTTCCAGCAAGGTTTCCTTGCCCGCCCTCTCGTTAAGCCGACGAGGGTTGAGCACATAAATGTAGCTATCAGACGGATCTCTCGACGAAAGTGTTGCAAAGAAAATTGCAATTCCAAAAACCTCGCTCCAATCGAGCAACCGAGTAGGAACGCCGAAATGCTGCATCTGGAACAGCGTATCCCACTCGTCCGAAGAGCCGCTTAGACCAAATTCCGACCCTCTAGCGATCTGTGTGAAGCGTTCGAAGAGATCCCGCTCTTTAACAGCGCCATTGCCGTATCGCAAAAGCGAGGGTCGAAGCGTGTGAGCCCCATCGGATACCCCGCGATACCAAACAATGTCAGGCGACCCGACCTCCTCGTGCGCGTCAGCGACCTCGCTAAGGAATTGAGTCCAATAGTGCCAGTCAACGCGCTTCATGTCATTTCTTCGACCGAGGGCCGAACAGACGCTCGGCTAGCTTCATCTCCAAGGCCTTCTCAAGCACGTACTTGCAATGCACACCGCGAGGAATCTTCCGATCTTTTGCCCAAGCGGTGAGCTTTCGACCAACTTCCTCCGACACCGTCGTACCGATATGATCTCCAGGTGTTCGCTTCACCTCGCGCAGCGCGCCGGTGAACTCATCCTGCTTATCGACTGCATACTCATAAATCGCCTCCACCAAGCGGCGAAGCGTCACTCCGTTGCGTTGTGCAGTCTCGTCGAGCTCCCTTCGAAGCCCTTCACCGGACGCATTCGGCGTAATGTTGATGGTCGCCACCATATCCCCCAAAGCCCGCTTGACCGTGTAAGATCACGAATATCTACGAATATACATGTACAAACCGGATGCCACACCGCACTAGTCTTGTCACGCGTTTGCAACGACAACAATTTTCTCAGTGCTAGAATCATGAAACTCACAAAGTTTCATAGGGCTGCACGCCGGTTTGAGGCTTATCGAAGCGGAGATGAGCGTGCGGCGTCTGATCGGGAAAATGCTCTGAAATGCACGGTGGTCCTGTCCTTTTCGGCGCGGACCAATCCAAGTTTGCTAAAACAGTTTGTTTTGCTCGATGCTCGGATGCCGCTCGGGCGGTGAGGCGGATGAGAGGTGCGTTTTCAGAACCTGGTCCAGCCAAAATGCATTTGACAGGAAACTCGCCAAGAGCACCTTCTCGTGCAAATAGGAGATCGGTAGGAATGGTAGGAATCCACCTTCCAATGTCATATAAAGAACTGAAAAATAAGATTTTTTCCAGCCCGTCCCAGAATCTGTTCATGCTGGTAAGCGCATTAATGGGGCTGGATCGGATGCAGGGGGCCTATGCCCATGCCATCGCCAACGGCTATCGCTTCTATAGCTATGGCGATTCGAGCCTGTTGTTGCCGGAGATCCGCGCATGATCGTCACCCTCGCCCTGCTCGCAGCGCTGCAACAGTCGCCCGAGGACCTGCCCAACCGGGCGCGCGTGCCGGTCACGGTCGACCTGCGCGGCCAACAGCAACCGGCGACCGCCCCCGCCCCGATCCCGCTGATGATCGCCGAGCCAGTCGCGATGGCCATCGCCACGTTCGACGGTGACCAGGACGGCGTCGTCACCCGCGCGGAGTTCGACGCCGGGCTCCGCAAGACCTTCGATCTCAGCGCCAAGGGCCAGACGTCGCTCGGTTATATCGCGTTCGGCGACTGGTCGGAACGCTGGCTCGGCAACCGCAACGCCCTGCCCAGCCCGTTCGAGGTCGATGGCGATGGCGACAACCGCATCACCCTGCCTGAGCTGCAGGCGCGGTTCGACCTGTTCTTCACCCGCTTCGACGCTGACAAGGACGGGTCGCTGCGCCGAAGCGAGCTGCTCACGGTGCGCACCCTGCCGACTCCGGGCCCGCGCGGTGGCGAGCAGCCCGAACGCCGCAAGCGCGACCGCTGAACTGATGTCCTAGCATCTCCTGCCGCACTGCGGCTAAGGAGTGCGCGATGCACGGCTCGCACCATCACCACGGCCCCGCCGGGCATAGCCATTCGGGCCATGGGCACAGCCACGCGCCCACGGATTTCGGTCGCGCCTTTGCGATCGGTACCGTGCTCAACCTCGGCTTCGTGCTGGTCGAGGGGCTGGCGGGGATCGCCACCGGATCGATGGCGCTGCTTGCTGACGCCGGGCACAATCTCTCCGACGTGCTTGGCCTGCTGATCGCCTGGGGTGGTGCCTCGCTCGCCAAGCGCCCCGCCTCGCGCCGTTTTACTTATGGCTTGAGCAGTTCGACGATCCTCGGCGCGCTCGCCAATGCGGTGCTGCTGCTGTTCGCGGTCGGCGCGATCGCGCTGGAGGCGGTGCAGCGGCTCGGCTCCCCCGCCCCCGTCCCCGGCGCGACGGTGATGATCGTCGCAGCGATCGGCATCGTCATTAACACCGCGACCGCTTTGCTGTTCATGCGCGGCAGCAAGCATGACCTCAACATCCGCGGCGCGTATCTGCACATGGCCGCCGATGCCGCAGTCTCCGCCGCCGTAGTTGTCGGGGGCGCGCTGATCCTGTTCACCGGGAGGACGTGGATCGACCCGGCGCTCAGCCTGCTGATCGTCGCCGTGATCCTGTGGAGCACCTGGGGCCTGCTGCGCGATTCGGTAACCATGGCGCTCCACGCGGTCCCGCCGGGGATCGACGCCGAGCAGGTGGAGCAAACCCTTGCCACCCTGCCCGGAGTGGCGCGCGTCCATGACCTGCACATCTGGCCGATGAGCACGACCCAGGTCGCGCTGACCGCGCACCTCCAGATGCCCGACGGGCACCCCGGTGACGCCTTTCTCAACGATGCCCAGTACCGGCTCGCGCACGATTTCGGCATCAACCACATGACGCTGCAGATCGAGATTGGCGATGGCGATCCGTGTCGGCTGCATGGTGGCCATGGAGCCGGACATGACTGAGCCTGCGCCGCTGCGCCTCGTGATCTTCGATTTCGACGGGACGCTGTCCGACAGCGGCAACTGGTTTCTGTCGATCGTCGATCACCTCTCCGACCGCTACAATTTCCGCAAGCTTACGCCCGAGGAGATCGAACCGCTGCGCAAGATGACGTCGCGCGACGTGATCAGCCATCTGCGCATCCCGCGCTGGAAACTGCCCTTCATCGCCCGCTACGTCCGCAAGCTGTTCGGGCGCAACACGCATCAGGTCCATCTGTTCGACGGGGTGACCGAGATGCTCGCCGCGATCGAGGCGATGGGCATCCCGCTCGCACTCGTCACCTCGAACAGCGAGGCGAATGCCCGCGCAGTGCTCGGCCCCGAAAATGCTGCGCGGTTCAGCTGGTGGGAGTGCGGCGCATCCTTGTTCGGCAAGGCACCCAAATTCCGCAACGTGCTGCGCCAAAGCGGCATTCCCGTCGGGCAAATCGTCTCACTCGGCGACGAAACCCGCGATATCGACGCAGCGCGGGAGGTCGGCATCCGCGCTGGTGCGGTGCTGTGGGGCTATGCCGAGCCCGAGGCATTCGCGCACCTCAACCCCGATCTGGCCTTTTCCACCCCCGATCAGGTCGTCGCGTTCGTCCGCGCCTCAGCCGAGATGCACCGCCAGCCATAGGGTCGGCTCGCCCGGATCGGTGCGCGTCACCCAGTGCCGCGCACCGCCGGGGATGAACACGTGATCGCCGGGCGCGAGCGTGACCTCCGCTTGCCCCTCGATCCGCAAGCCCGCGCTGCCGCGCAGCACCACCACCCACTCGTCCGCATCCTGCACGAACGGCGCGTCCGCGGGCGTAGCCTGCCCGTGCGACAGGATCCGCTCGATCCGCACCCCGCCCCGCTCCAGCAACGGGGTGAACACCTCCGCCGCGCGCGCATCGGGCAGAGGCGCGAAGATGTTGCCGCCAGTTTCAGCCATTGCCATTGCCCCCTCAACATCGCATCGGACACCCATGTCCCGTTTCACCTTCACCATCCACGCCACCGACGGCAAGGCGCGCACCGGCACGATTGCCATGCAGCGCGGCGAAATCCGCACCCCCGCCTTCATGCCGGTCGGCACCGCCGCCACGGTCAAGGCGATGAAGCCGCAGGATGTGCGCGCATCGGGTGCCGATATCATCCTCGGCAATACCTATCACCTCATGCTCCGCCCCAGTGCCGAGCGGATCGACCGGCTCGGCGGCCTGCACGGCTTCATGGGCTGGGATCGCCCGATCCTCACCGACAGCGGCGGCTATCAGGTCATGAGCCTGTCCGAGCTGACCAAGCGCAGCGAGGACGGGATCGTCTTCAAGTCGCACCTCGACGGCACGCGCCACATGCTCAGCCCCGAACGCTCGATGGAAATCCAGCGGCTGCTGGGATCGAACATCGTCATGGCGTTCGACGAACTCGTGCCCACCACCTCGACGCGCGAGGTGCAGGCAGCCGCCATGGAGCGATCGATGCGCTGGGCCAAGCGGTCGCGCGACGCGTTCGACGCAGGCGGCGAGCATGCCGCCAACAACGCGATCTTCGGCATCCAGCAGGGCGCGCTCGACGAAGGGCTGCGCAAGGCCAGCGCCGACGCACTGCTCGACATCGGCTTCGACGGCTATGCCGTGGGCGGCCTCGCGGTCGGTGAGGGGCAGGAGGCGATGTTCGGTTGCCTCGACTATGCCCCGGGCCAGCTCGACGCGACCAAGCCGCGCTACCTGATGGGCGTGGGCAAGCCCGACGACATTGTCGGCGCGGTCGAGCGCGGGATCGACATGTTCGACTGCGTCCTGCCCACGCGCTCGGGCCGCACCGGCCAGGCCTTCACCCGCACCGGTCCCATCAACATCCGCAACGCCAAATTCGCCGAGGATCAGAGCCCGCTCGACCCCGATTCGCCGGTCGCAGGGTGGAGCAAGGCGTATCTCCACCACCTCGTCCGCTCGGGCGAGATTCTCGGCGCGATGCTGATGACCGAGCATAATCTGTGGTTCTATCAGCGGCTGATGGCCGATCTGCGCGCCGCAATTGCTGCAGGGCGGCTGACCGCCTTCGCCAACGATTTCCGCGCAGCATATTATGGCGGCCGCGACTGATTGCACCGGCTGCGTCGCTGTCCTACTCCTGTGTCACCAAGGAGTATCCAGTGACCGACAAGACCGACGCCGCTGAAGAGATCGCCAACGAAATCACCGCCACCGCCCGCCAGGCCCGCGAAGTCGCCGAACGGGCGGAAGGCACGCCCAAGCCCGGCGACGCAAGGAAATGGCCGCTGGCCAAGATCGGCATCGGCATCGGTTCCGCTGCTCTTGCCGCCGCCGTGATCTACGCCGCGCGCCACCGCAAGAAAGACTGACCCCTCCACTCCCTGCCGGAGACCATCCATGCGCCTGACCCGCACCGCGCTGTACCTCAGCGCCGCCCTGCTCCCCTTCGCCGCACAGGCACAGCAGGTCGCCCCTGCCCCCGCCGCGCAGGAACAAATCGCCGTCGCCCCGCTCAACTTCACCGAGCGGACCCTGCCCAACGGGCTCAAGGTCTATGCGATCCGCGACACCAGCACCGCCAACGTCTCGGTCCAGGTCTGGTACGATGTCGGCAGCAAGGACGACCCGGCGGGCAAGTCCGGCTTTGCCCACATGTTCGAGCATCTGATGTTCAAGGGCACCAAGAACCTGGTCGACGAGCAGATGGACCGGCTGACCGAGGATGTCGGCGGCTACAACAACGCCTCCACCGCATCGGACTATACCAATTATTTCGAGGTCGTCCCGGCCAACCATCTCGAACGCCTGCTGTTCGCCGAGGCGGACCGCATGGCGAGCCTCGTCGTCGATGAGAAGGTGTTCGCCTCCGAACGCGACGTAGTGAAGGAAGAACTGCGCAGCCGCGTGCTCGCCTCGCCCTATGGCAAGCTCTTTTACATCTACTTCCCGAACATCAGCTATTCGGTGCACCCCTATGCCCGCCCTGGCATCGGCAGCATCGAGGATCTCGACGCCGCGACGATCGGCGACATCCGGGCCTTCCACGCGACCTATTACCGCCCCGACAATGCCGTGCTCGTCGTCGCGGGCAATTTCGACCCCGCCCAGCTCGACAAATGGGTAGACCAATATTTCGCGCCGATCGCGAAGCCGAACCGCCCGATCCCGCGCGTCACCGTCGCCGAACCGCCGCGCACGACCGCGGTGCGCAAGACGGTCTATGAAGCCAACACCCCGCTGCCCGCAGTGCTGCTCAGCTATCAGCTGCCGCCCGACAATCATCCCGACATGGCCGCGCTGACGGTGCTCGACGGCATCCTGTCGGGCGGTGCGAATTCACGCCTCTACCGCAACCTCGTCTATCGCGATCAGCTGGCGGCACAGGCCGGCACGTTCCTCGACACGCGCCAGTCGACCGGTGCCTATGCGATGTACGCGATCCTCGCCGGTGGTAAGTCGGCTGACGCCGGCGAGACGGCGATGCGCCGCGAAATCGCCGAACTGCGCGACAAGCCGGTCAGCGCCGCTGAGCTGGCCGAGGCGAAGAACGAGATCCTGACCAGCGCGCTCAAGAGCCGTGAGACGGCGGAGGGCAAGGCATCGACCCTCGCCGGATCGATCATCGTCAGCCGCAATCCCAAGGCGGCGGACCAGCAGCTCGCCGCCATCGCCAGCGTCACCGCCGCCGATGTCCAGCGCGTCGCGCGCCAATATCTCGGCGACAACCAGTCCGCTGCGCTCACCTACCTCCCCGAAGCGCCGGGGGCGAAGGGCGACAGCGTCGGCATCGCCGACACCGTCAAGGTCGCACCACTGGTCGCGCCCACGGACATCGTGATCCACACTCAGGCGAGCGCCGAAACCCGCGTCGCGGTCCCCGCACCCGGCGCGCCGGTCTCGCTGACCATCCCCAACGCGGTCGAGACCCGGCTTGCCAACGGCATGCGCGTGATCGTGGTCGAAAAGCGCGACCTGCCGATCGTCACCGCGACCGTTGTCGCCTCGGCGGGCGGCGCGCAGGATGCGCTCGGCAAGGCCGGCACCGCATCGCTCACCGCATCGCTGCTGACGAAGGGGACCGCGACCCGCTCGGCCGAACAGATTGCGCAGCAGATCGAATCGCTCGGCGGATCGATCGGTGCCGGGGCCGACTGGGACGCGGCGTTCGCGACCGTCACGGTCAAGGCCGATCAGGTCGAACCCGCGCTCACCGTCCTCGCCGATGTCGCGCGCAACCCGGCCTTCGCGCAGGAAGAGCTCGACCGTGCGCGCAAGCAGACCATCGATGGCGTGACGGTCCAGCTCAAGGATCCCGCAGCGCTGGCCGGCATCACCGCGAGCCGCGCGGTGTTCGGCAACCGCGCCTATGGCAATCTGCTATCGGGCACCCCGACCTCGCTGCCCCGCATCACGCGCGATGACGTCGCCAGCGCCTATGCCCGCGCCTGGAACCCGTACTTGTCGGCGCTGGTCGTCGTCGGCGACATCGCCGCCAAGGACGCGACCGCGCTCGCGCAGAAGCTGTTCGGCGACTGGAAGCCCGGGCTCCTCTATGTCTCCGCCCCGGTCCCGGCGGCGCCCAAGCCGCGCGTGATCGTCGTCGACTTGCCCGAAGCGGGTCAGGCCGGGGTCGTCGTCGCGCGTCCCGGCATCGCGCGCACCGACAAGGAGTTCTACGCGGCCCAGGTCGCCAACGCCACGCTCGGCGTCGGCTTCACCTCGCGCCTCAACCGCGAAATCCGCATCAAGCGCGGCCTTGCCTATGGCGCGGGCAGCAGCGTCGACGCCCGCCGCCAGCCCGGCATCGTCAGCGCCTCGACCCAGACCAAGAACCCGTCTGCGCCGGAAGTGGTCAAGCTGATCGCCGAGGAGATGACCAAGCTGGGCGCCGCCCCGGTCCCCGCCGCCGAACTCGATTCGCGCAAGGCGGTGCTGATCGGCAGCTTCGGCCGCCGCATCGAACGCACCGACGGCATCGCCAGCGCCCTCGCCGACTATGTCGCCGACGGCGTCCCGCTCGGTACGCTGCAAAGCTACATCCCGTCGATCCAGGGCGTCGATCCGGCGGCGGTGCAGGCCGCGGCGAAGCGCGTGCTCGATCCCGCCAGCGCCAGCATCGTCGTGGTCGGCGACGCCAAGACGTTCGTGGACGAACTGCGCAAGGCGTATCCGCAGCTGGAGGTGATCCCGGCCAAAGCGCTGAACCTCGACAGCGCGACGTTGAAGTGATCGGCGTCGCGGTATTGCTTGGTTTGGCTGCGCCAATCATTGGGGCACAGTCCGTAGAGCCTCAAACTCTCCCGGACCCGCAAGTGCCTCAGGACTGGTATGAAACTATGATCCGTCGGGACACAGCCCGGCGGATCGCAGCCGATTTGCCAAAAGCGCCTATGCGATTCCGATTTGAATGCGGATACGTGCCACGTGGCGTGCAATCTATAGTGAACGAGAAATTTTGCGTACGCGAAGGCGATCAACGGATCACAGATCCTGCACTCCTGAAAGCGCAAGCCAGAATTGAAGCGACAACGATCGATGCCACCGCGGAAGATCGGCTGCGCAGAACGGCTTGGCTGCGGCTAATGCTCCGCAACGCCACACAGGTGAGCAGTGTCACCGACAAGTTTGAAACATCTGTTGTAGAAGAAGTGATCGCCGCCAGCGACCTCGAGGGCCTACCACCATCCACGGGCGACACTTCACGCGCAGAGCTGATCTTCACCAGAGAGATTCCGGTCGATTATCCAAAGCCTGCGCTGCGGGCAGGGACACAGGGCCGTATAGAACTCCAGTGTGTCGTGATTACTGGCGGACGAATCCAATGCGAAACTATCACGCCCTATTTCGCTGATCCGATCATGTATCCCGGCGGTCAGGTTAGCCGCCCCGACCTACTCATACTCGTTGCAGCCGCGCATCGCTGGTCCCACGGCGTATTGATCGCTCCCAAGACAGTGGATGGTCGCGATAGCCTTGGACTGCGGTTTCCCCATGCCGTGAACTTCATTTTGGACGAGGATTTTTAAACATTACCTTAACTATCAACTGTTTCACCCCGGGACGCGCCCAAATCCGCAGCAGAATTTAAACCTCCGCCACGCTACAGCGCAGGCTCGGGATTCTCCCGGCGGGACGAGCATGCTGCGGCGGATGACACGGGTACAGCTTAGGGGCCTTGCGGCGGCGCTGATTGCGTCGCTGATCGGTGCCGGCTTTTCCGCGCATGCCGGGCTGAGCGGGCCGAGCATTGCCGATCACGGTGCGCGGCCGGCCGGGCCAGCGCCGACCGGCTATGAAGCTGACGACCACTTCCCCGGTGCGGCCTTTTACCAGCTCGCCGATGACGATGCCGCCGCACCCTCGGCCCAGGGCGCGACCGGCACCGTCGACCTGCCCGACGCGCCCGTCCCCGACGGCGCGGTGATCGACCCCACGATCCGCCCAGCCCCGCCGTTCGAGCTGCGCGGATCGGCGCAGGACAAGGCACGCGCGCTGCAATGCCTGACCACCGCCATTTATTACGAGGCCGCGACCGAGCCCGATGACGGCCAGCGCGCGGTGGCACAGGTGATCCTGAACCGCGCCCGCCACCCGACCTTCCCCAGCACGGTGTGCGGCGTGGTCTATCAGGGCTCGGAGAAAGCCGGCTGCCAGTTCAGCTTCGCCTGTGACGGCTCGATGGCGCGCAAACCGTCGCGCCAATATTGGGACCGCGCCGCGCGCGTCGCATCGGCGGCGCTGGCGGGCGAGGTGTTCGCGCCTGTAGGGATGGCGACGCATTACCACACCCACGCCGTCACCCCGCGCTGGAACACCTCGCTGGTGATGACCGGCGTGTTCGGCGTGCATTTCTTCCACCGCTGGAAGGGCTATTGGGGCACCGGCGCGGCCTTCACGCAGCGCTATCGCGGCGGTGAGCCGGTCCCCGGCCCCAAGGTTCAGGTCGCGACCGCCACGCCCGTGCCCGATGCTGCCAAACCGGTGGCGCAGCCGACCCCCGTCGCGGCGGTCGGCGCAGTCCAGCGCCCGGGCAACCCTCTGCTCCGCCCGACACCTTCGGTCCCGATGCCCCGCACCGAACGCCCCGCCCCGCGCCGCGCCGAAGTCGAGAGCGGCGACGTCCTCCCCCGCTATGCCGAGCCTGCCGACTCGCAGGTGCTCGATCGCTGGAAGGACAGCGGCAAGCCGATCCGGTAGGCCCGCCCTCCGTTTGCCCTGAGCTTGTCGAAGGGCGGGATACCACGCTCCGGACGCACTCCGCTCCGTGCTTCGACAAGCTCAGCACAAACGGCGTGAGGCAATCACCCCAACCGAAACGGCCCCCGCACCAGAGCGCGAAGGCCGTCATCGTTATGCGCTAGCGGATGGGCTTAGCGACGGTTTTCCCAGTCGCGACGCTCCCAGCGGATCTTGCGCGCCAGCGCGTCGAAGCGCCGGTCGAGATCGGCCCGCTCGGCGACCGTCAGGCCCGGAGCGGTCCGGCGATAGCGCGCCTCAAGCGCCACGATCCCGCGAAACTCGGCCCGCAGACGAATCGCCTCGGCGCGGGTCAGCTGGCCGCTGCGCACGCCCTGATCGATCCGGCGGTCGAGCTGTGCCTGACGCTGGTTGATGTTCCACCAGCCATTGCCGGCGTGCTGGCCATCATGGCGCTCGGCGCGGATCTTGCGCGACAGGGCGTCGAACCGGCGATCGAGATCGGCACGTTCGGCGACGGTCAGGCCGGGCGCCGAACGGCGATAGCGGATCTCAAGGTCCGCAATGCCGCGGAACTCGGCGCGAAGGCGTGCCGCCTCGTTGCGGTTGAGCTGGCCGTTACGCACGCCCTGGTCGATCCGCTGATCGAGCTGCGCCTGGCGCTGGTTGATATTCTGCCACCCGGCCTGCGCCGTCGCGGCAGGAACGGTGGCGGCGGCGATGCCGAGACCGGCAATCATCAGTGCAAACTTCTTCATCGAACGTCTCCTCTTCAAATTCGTCGCCGCATCGGCGGCTGTGTTCGTTATCGTGCGCGTCTGTCGCAGCGATTTGGCGGGAATGTCGTTATTGTGTCGCGGCGTGTCGCGCCGCGGATAGGTCCGTTCATAATCGTTAACGCAACCCAAGTGTTTTACCTTGCCAAAACACCTAAAAGGAGCCATGTTAGCCGCATGCTGAACATTCTCTCGCTCATCGTTGGCATCGTCGCCTTCCCGGTGATGATGATTGGTCTCATCCCGCTGCTCGGCTGGCTCAACTATCTCGTCATCCCGATGGCGATCCTGGGTGTTACGTTGGGCGCATTGTCCGATTCGAAGGTCGGGCGGAACCTCAACATCGTCGTCCTGATCGTCGGCGGCGTGCGGCTGTGGATGGGCGGCTTCCTGCTCTAGGCACCGGCTGGCGGGGTCCGGTCACCCGAACCCCGCCGATGGCTTAGCGGCAGCGCACGTTGCCGCGGTCGATCGACGCGCCCAGCGCCGCGCCACCGGCTGCACCTAGCAGCGTGCCGAGCACGTTCGAGCGCCCGTTCGACAGCGCATTGCCCAGGAAGCCGCCGGCGATCCCGCCGACAATCAGGCCGGTCGTGCCGTCGCTACGGCGGCAATAATAGCGCCCGTCGCGGCCGCGATAGATGCGGTCCTGACGGCTCAGGCGGCGCTCCTGATAATAGCGGCCGTCGCGATAATAGTCGTCGGCATAATATGCCCGCTGGCCACGCGCGGGGCGGTTCCAGTCATAGTTGCGATACTGACGCCAGTCGCGACGGTCCTCGCGGCGGTCCTGGCGGGCGTCGCGGATTTCGCGCTGACGTTCACGCTCGGCCGCACGCCGCTCGGCGGGCGTATCGGCGCGGCGCATGTCGCGGCGATAGTCGCGCTGCGCGTCGCGAACCTCTTCGCGATATTCGCGGTTCGATTCGCGTGGCGTCTGCTGGGCCATGGCCGGAACCGGGGCGAGCGCCACCGATGCCATGATGGCAGCGATAAGGGGAGTGCGCATGGAACTTCTCCTGAATCTTGAGTGCCGTGGCTAAACGGCTCGGCAAGACCGGAAGTTGCGTGAACGGAAAACTACCCCGCGTTCATGGCAGGGCCAGCTTCACATGCGCGTATCGCCGGGATAGGCAAAGAGCAGGTCGGCGTCCGGCGAGGCGGTGAGCACCGCGCTCCCGCTGACGCTCAGGCAATCTCCCGCCTGCCACGCCACGCCATCGACCGCGCCTGTCCCACGCACCGGCACCAGCCATCCGGTCTCCCCATGCGGCAGCCGAATCATGCGATCCCCGGCGGCCCACCGTTCCAGCACGAATTTCGGCCCTTCGACCAGGATCGTGCGTCCATGTTCGACGATGCCGGGGCCTTCGAGCGGCGCCCATGGCTCGAGCACTGCGACGTCCACCCCATCGTCCAGATGCAGTTCGCGCGGCCGCCCATAATCATACAGGCGATAGGTCGTCTCGCTATTCTGCTGCACCTCGATCAGCGTGATCCCCGCGCCGATCGCATGTACGGTCCCCGACGGGGCATAGAAGAAATCGCCCGCCTTCACCGGCTTCCAGTCGAGCAGGTCGACAATCGACCCGTCCTGCGCCGCCGCCCGCAGCGTGTCGACATCCAGCGGCGCGCGCGGCCCGATCGCGATCGTCGACTCGGGCTGCGCATCCAGGATCAGCCAGCATTCGTCCTTGCCGCGCGGCAATCCCCGCGCCTGCGCCGCCACATCATCCGGATGGACCTGCACCGACAGCTTTTCGCTGGTGAACAGATATTTGATGAGCAGGTCCGGCGCGGCATCGCCCGGCGACTGGAACCACACTTCCCCGACCGGCTCGCCATCGGGCGCCGGATCGTCGAATCCGGGCCACAGCCGATGGCGGCCCCAGGGCTTTTCGACTCGGTGCATGGCAAGCAGTTGCGCGGGCATCGGTGCATCCTGAATGAGAAGATCGGCGTATCGCGTCAACGCCCCGTTTCTGGCCCGCGATCCCATTCGCCGCAACCACCCCGAAAAAACATTTCGCGCGGCCGCAAGGCTCGGCTAAGAACCGGCGCGATGCGTATGCTTTCCACCCGCTCGCTCGCGCTTGCCGCAGTTGCCATCGCCCTTCCGCTCGCCGGCTGCGCCAGTGGCGCGGGCAAGCGTGCCGACCTTCCCTATGTCGCGCGCGACGTCGGCACGCTGTACACCACGGCCAAGGATCGGCTCGATCGCGGCCAGTACAAGCTCGCCGCCGCGCTGTTCGACGAGGTGGAGCGCCAGCACCCCTATTCGGTCTGGGCGCGCCGCGCACAGCTGATGGGCGCCTTCGCTTATTATCTCGACAAGAACTACACCCAGTCGATCCAGTCGGCACAGCGCTTCCTGGCGGTCCACCCCGGCAACCGCGACGCGCCCTATGCCTATTATCTGATCGCGCTCAGCTATTATGAGCAGATCAGCGACGTGACCCGCGATCAGAAGATCACGCAGCAGGCGCTCGATTCGCTGGGCGAACTCAACCGCCGCTATCCCAACACCCGCTACGCCGCCGATGCGCGGCTCAAGATCGACCTGGTTCGCGATCACCTTGCGGGCAAGGAGATGGAGGTCGGGCGCTATTATCAGGTGCGCGGCCAGTGGCTCGCCGCCGTGATCCGCTTCCGCAGCGTGGTCGACCAGTATCAGACCACCACCCATACGCCCGAAGCGCTGATGCGCCTGACCGAAAGCTATCTGGCGCTGGGCGTGAAGGATGAGGCGAAGAAGGCCGCAGCGGTGCTGGGTGCGAATTACCCGGGCACGGAGTGGTATGAGCGCGCCTATGACTTGGTGCAGAAGCATGGCGAAGCAGTGCCGGTTCCGGCGCTGTTGACGCCCGCGGCACCGCCCGCGCGCGACGAGACGCCGACCCCAGCGCCCGCCACGAATTGAAGTTTTGTTGATGCCGTGCGCCAGCGCACGGCGCGGCACCGGCCCGCTCCCCCACCCGGCCACCCAACGCCAGTATCATATGGGTGGCCGGGTGGGGGAGCGGGCCGGTGCCGTTCTCACAAAGGCACATCCCCTCTCCCATAGCGGAACAAAAAGGGGTAATGCGGGCGCATGTTGACCGCGCTTTCCATTCGCGACGTGGTGCTGATCGAGGCGCTTGACCTCGATTTCGCTGCCGGCCTTGGCGTGCTCACCGGCGAAACCGGCGCGGGCAAGTCGATCCTGCTCGACTCGCTCGGCCTCGCACTCGGCGCGCGCGCCGATAGCGGCTTGGTGCGGCAGGGCGCAGCACAGGCCGTCGTGACCGCCAGCTTCGAACCGTCGGACCTCGCCCCGATCGCCGCCCTGCTCGGCGAAAGCGGCCTCGACCACGACCCGTCCGAACCGCTGACGATCCGCCGCCTGGTCAAGGCCGACGGCGGCAGCCGTGCCTATGTCAACGATCAGCCCGCGTCCGCTGGACTTTTGAGGGAACTCGGCGCGCTGCTGGTCGAAATCCACGGCCAGCATGACGATCGCGGCCTGCTCAACCCGCGCGGCCATCGCGCCTTGCTCGACAGCTTCGCCCGCGCCGACACCGGTGCGGTCACCGCCGCGCACCGCGCATTGCGTGAAACCGAAGACGCGCTCGCCGCCGCGCATGCCGAACAGGAAAGCGCCGCGCGCGACCGCGAATGGCTCGAACATGCCGTCGCCGAACTGACCAAACTGGCCCCCGAACCCGGCGAGGAAGCGGTGCTGGCCGAGCGCCGCGCGACGATGCAGCGTGGTGAGAAGATCGCGGGCGAGCTTCAGGCGATCGCTGAACTGATCGACGGATCGGATGGCGCGCTCACCCGGCTGCGCCAGGCCGCGCGCATCCTGGAGCGGATCGCCGAGGATCACCCCGCCCTCACCGAAGCGCTCGCCGCGCTCGATCGCGCGCTGAACGAAGGCAGCGCGACGCAGGAAGGCATCGACACCGCCGCCGAAGCGCTCGCCTTCGACCCCGCGGCGCTGGAGGCGGATGAGGCGCGGCTGTTCGAACTGCGCGGCCTCGCCCGCAAGCATCGCGTCCAGCCCGACGACCTCGCCGAACTGACCGGAACGCTTGAAGCAAAGCTGGAGCGGATTGAGGGCGGCGAAGGTCTGATCACCCGCCTCACCGCCAATCTCATCGCAGCCGAAAAGGCCTATGTCGCGGCGGCGGAAGCCCTGTCGGCAACCCGCACCGCCGCCGCCGCCCGCCTCGACGCTGCGGTCGCGGCCGAACTCGCCCCGCTAAAGCTCGACGCCGCCCGCTTTCGAACCACCGTCGCGCCGCTGCCGCGCGATCAATGGTCGGCATCGGGCCGCGACCGGGTGGAGTTCGAGGTCTCGACCAACCCCGGCGCCCCCTTCGCGCCGCTGATCAAGATCGCCTCAGGCGGCGAGCTGTCGCGCTTCATCCTCGCACTCAAGGTCGCGCTGGCGGAGGAAGGCGGCGCGCGCACGCTGATCTTCGACGAAATCGACCGCGGCGTCGGCGGCGCGGTGGCCAGCGCCATCGGCGAACGCCTCGCGCGCCTCTCGACCGGCGCACAGTTGCTCGTCGTCACCCACAGCCCCCAGGTCGCGGCCCGCGGCGCGGCGCATCTGTTGATCGCCAAGAGCCACGACGGCCTCGTCACCCGCACCGGCGTGCGCCAGCTCAGCGAAGACGAACGGCGGGAGGAGATTGCCCGGATGCTGTCCGGAGCTCAGGTCACCGATGAGGCTCGGGCTCAGGCGGGGAGGCTGCTGGAGGCGGCGTAGGCCGGTTAGACGCTCTAAACAGCACCCTTTCTCCCCTCTCCCCTTGATAGGGGAGAGGATAGCGCAGCTTGGCAGCTTGCTGCCTAGCGTAGCTTGGAGAGGGGTAGAGCGGAGCTTCGCTCCGCGCGGCTACTGCGTAGCCGCCACCCCTCTCCCAGCTCCGACTAAGGCCTTGCTATGCAAGACCTAAGTCTACGCATCCCTCTCCCCTCCTACGGAGGGGCGAGGAAAGGGCCGCATGCGCCCAATTGACTCCATCGCTTTGCTTAACAGGCTGGGTTACGATCAGTAGGTGGACGTGCGAAGCTGCACTGGACTGGATCAGCCTCAAAAATCGGGACCGTGCAGTTTTCATGCCGCCACAAATACCTGCGGTGACGAACTCGCGCACGATCAGACGTAAAAACAAGATGCGACATAGCCAACCTTCCGAAGTCAATCAGGGTTGGTCTTGGCTATGCGAGGGCGACGCGCGACCATGCGTCGGCGCACCTATGGAGCGCTCTCAGCGGTCTAGGTAATGCGGCGGCGTCGAGCGATCAAGGATTACGCCCTAATTCCCCCTATTCGCGATCAGATCGATCTCGGTCCCGCCATCGCCGCGCGCCGACAGGAACACGACATAGGCTGAATCGTCCTTCGCCCGGGTCCCGCCCAGCACATGCTGGCCGTCCTTAAGCTGGTGCTCGGCCGAATAGCCGCCGCGGACGGCGCGGGTGTAATACCAGTCGATCATCGTTTGCAGCGGCTGGGGCGTCGAGAAGCTGACGACGCGCAGGCCGCACTGGCCGCCCTCGGCCCCCGCTGCTTCGGTCACGCGGGCCTGCGGATGCAGCGGCATGTCGGCGGGCAGGCGCGCGGCCCAGCCGGCGGAGTAGTTGAGCTTCGCCGCGCACTCGGCGGTGCGGCGGTCCTTCTGCCCCGCCGCAAGGCCGGCCAGCGTCACCGACTTGTCCTGCGCATCGCATGCGTCGCACTTGCCCTCGACCGGGGCCGGAGCCTTGAGCAATTCGCCATCCGCCGGCATCGCGGCCTTGGCTGCGGCGACGGTGTCGGACGGGATCGGGGCGGAATAGGGCTGGCCCGGCGGGCGGATCGCGTCCTTGTTCGACTGCTGGGCGAGCTGCGGATCGACCATGATCTGGTCCTGCAGCGCGCCCATCAGCGCCGGATCGGTCGAATTACCGCCAATCTCGTTATCGAGCGCATCGACATTGCCCGCCTCGCCCCCGCCACAGGCGGCGAGCGCCAGCGACAGCAACAGGACGGCAAAACCATTGGCCCGACGGCTCATCATCACGCTCCGCACCCCCGCACAGGCTGCGGGATTTGGGGCAAAGGGATGACAGGCCAGGGTTAAGGAAGCGTTTTCCGAACCTTCACCCCGCCTTGCCGACGCGCGCCTTTTCCGCCGCAATGAACGTATCGATCTGCGCGTCCAGCACGTCCAGCGGCACCGCGCCCTGCTCCAGCACCGCGTCGTGGAAGCGCTTCACATCGAACTCGACCCCCAGCGCCTTCTCTGCCCGCGCGCGCAGTTCGCGGATCTTGATCTCACCCAGCTTGTAGCCCAGCGCCTGTCCCGGCCAGCTGATATAGCGGTTCACCTCGGCATCGATGTTCGCCGCCGACAGCGCGGTGTTGTCGAGCATGAACTGCACCGCCTGTTCCTTGGTCCAGCCCTTGGCATGGATGCCGGTATCGACCACCAGTCGGCACGCGCGCCACATCTCGTAGGACAACCGCCCCATTTCCTTTTCGGGGGTGTCGTAAATGCCCATCTCGATCCCGATCCGCTCGGAATACAGCCCCCACCCCTCGGTAAACGCGGTGAAATTGGCGAGGTAGCGGCGGAATTTGGACGTCTCCAGCTCCTGCTGCAGCGCGATCTGGTGGTGATGCCCCGGCACCGCCTCATGCGCGGTCAGCGCCGGCAGTTCGTACAGCGGCCGCTGATCGAGCTTCGAGGTGTTGACGTAATAATGCCCGGCCAGCCCCAGCTCGGGATTGCCCGGGCCGTAATAGGCGGTGGTCGTCCCCTCCGCCGTTTCCGCCGGGATGCGCTTGAGGCCATAGGGCAGCCGCGCCATGCGGTTGAAGAATCCGGGCATCTTGCCGTCGATGTCCTTCGCCTGCACCGCGGCGGCGGCCATCAGCTCTTCGGGCGTCTTGGCGTAATATTTCGGGTTGGTGCGCAGCTCGGCGACGAACGCCTCACGCGTTGCGAAGCCCGCCTTCTTCGCCACCGCCTCCATCTCGGCGCGGATGCGCGCGACCTCGTCCAGCCCGATCTTGTGGATCTGCTCCGCCGACAGGTCGGTGGTGGTCAGCTGACGGATGCGGAAGGCATAATAGCGCGCGCCATCGGGCTGCGCCGACACCCCGACCGCCTTGGCGCATTTGGGCGCGTAGCTGGTCCGGTAAAACGCCGCCGCCTTGGCATAGGCCGGGTTGATCACCTCCGTGACCGTCTTGCGCGCGCGCGCCTGAAGCGCGGCCCATTCGGCGTCGGTCGCATCGACCGGCTTCTTGCGGTTGAACGGCGCATAGAAGCGCGATTGGGTCGCATCCTGTTGAATGACGCCGGTGATCGTCTGCTCAAACCCGACCAGGCTGACGCAGGGCTGGACATAGCCGCCCTTCACTGCCTGTGCGGTGATCGCGATCAGCGTGTCATTGGTGGCGGGGAATTGATCGAGCCGATCGAGATAATGGCCGTGATCGGCCTTGCGCCGGAAGGCGGTGCGCTCACCCTGCCCCGCCGCGCCCTGCCACGGGTTTGAGTAGCTGGTGAACAGGATCGTGCGCTGGCCGTAGCTGTTGCCCTCGATGCTTTCCGCCAGCAGGCGGCGCAGGATCGCCTTGTCGGTGCGCTGCGCCGGGGTGAGGCCGGAATCGGGGATGGCATCGAGCCGTTTCAGGAACACCGCTTCCACCGCCGCACGACGATCCTCGGCCGCGAGGCTGACATCGCCGACCGCGATCGGATCGATGTCGACGCCGACCGAGCGGGCAAATCCTGGATTTTCCTTGAGCACCCAAGCGAAATGTTCGTCGAGCAGCGCCTTGAAATCGTCCGATGGCGATGCCTGCACCGGGGTAGCCGCCAGTGCCAGTGCAGCCGACAAAGCTGACAAAAAAGCATATGTGTCATGCACGCGGGTCGGCCTGCGGCTGGCGGAGCGGGGCTGAATTTTCATGCGGTTAGGCAAGCAAATGAATTCCAACATTGCAAGCGCCGCGGACCGCCACACCCTTGTCCCGCCCGGTCACTTGCCGCAGGGGTGTCGCGACGGGCGATCGAGTGCCCCCCGTTGAGTGAGGTGCCCATCGCGTGACCCCCGCCGCCGCCCCACGCCGCACGCTGCGCGCCGTCGATGTCTTCGCGCTGACCGTCGGCATCGTCATCGGTGCCGGCATTTTCCGCACCCCGGCGTTGGTCGCGGGGGTTTCGGGCGATGCGACGACGATGATCCTGGCGTGGGTTGCTGGGGGCGTGCTCTCGATCATCGGCGCGCTCTGCTATGCCGAGATGGCGGCGGCCTGGCCGCATATGGGCGGCGACTATCACTTCATCGGGCGCGCGTTTGGCCAGCGGATCGCGTTCCTTTACGCCTGGGCGCGGCTGGCGGTGATCCAGACCGGGTCGCTGGCGTTGCTGTCGTTCATCGTCGGCGACTATCTTCAGATTTTGCTGCCGCTTGGTCCGTTCGGCCCCGCCCTATGGGCCGGCATCGCGGTGGTCGCGGTGAGCGCGATCAACTGGCTGGGCGTGCGCTGGGGGACACAGGCGCAGCGCTGGCTGACGCTGGCGGAGGTCATCGGCCTCGTCGCGATCATCGTCGCAGGCTTCTCGCTCGCCCCTGCGGAGGCGGTGCCCGCTGCACCGGGCGGCGGTGCGCTGGGGTTGGTGATGGTGTTCGTACTGCTGTCCTATGGCGGGTGGAGCGAGGCGGTCTATGTCTCGGCGGAGATGAAGGACCCGCCGCGCCGGATCGCCGCGATCCTGTGCGCGGCGCTGGCGTTGGTGACCGCGCTCTATGTGCTGGTCAATCTGGCGTTGCTCAACGGGCTGGGAATGGCCGGAATGGCGGGCAATGACGCGGTCGCGGCCGAGGTGATGCGCCGCGCATTCGGCCCGGCGGGCGCGGCG
>VYKW01000216.1_pt1 | contig 39507 bp, 40 predicted proteins | sample 5114451 | NCBI WGS metagenome assembly VYKW01 (sample SAMN12291784, study PRJNA351875) | freshwater metagenome | isolation source: freshwater lake | place: USA: Michigan, Gull Lake | collected 2013-08-08
CGCCGCGCCGGGTACTCGTTTAGTCTGCGTCCAACCCATAAAGGGTATGCAAGGTCCGGACCGCAAGTTCCGCATAAGCCGCGTCGATCAAAACGCTAATTTTGATTTCCGACGGTCTCGCCCTCGGCCACGTTGTCGTCCACGAGAGCCGCATCGTCGTCACTAAACTGATGGCCGACGATCCCGTCCACGAACTGCGCCGCCTCGAAAACGGCCTCACCGATCTGCGCCTCTCCCTCGACGAAATGCTTGCCCACGAGCAACTTTCCGCAGCTGGCGAGCACCGCGACGTGCTCGAAGCCTATCGCATGTTCGCCCACGATAAGGGCTGGGAGCGCCGCCTGCGCGAAGCGGTCCAGGGCGGCCTGACGGCGGACGCTTCAGTTGAGCGCGTCTTGAACAATACCCGCTCTCGTTTGATGCATCAGCCCGATCCTTTCTGGCGCGAACGCCAGCGCGATCTCGACGATCTTTCCGACCGGCTACTGCGCATCCTAGCGGGCCGCCCTGGCGGCCCCCTTGAACCGGCAGAAATGCCGCCTGACACCGTGCTCGTTGCCCGCACTATGGGCCCCGCCGAACTCCTCGACTACGACCGCACCAAACTGCGCGGCCTGGTCGTCGAAGATGGCTCGCCGCAAAGCCATGTCGCAATCGTTGCCAAGGCGCTGGGCATCGCGGCCGTCGCCCGTGCCACCGGCATCGTCGAACGCGCCAGCGCGGGCGATGCCATTATCGTCGATGGTGTCACCGGGCAGGTCCATTTGCGCCCGCAACCCGAAGTCGTCTCCGCCTACTCCGACAAGGCCCGTTTCCGCGCCCGCCGTCAGAAGCAGTACGAGGCGTTGCGCGATAAGCCCGCGATCACGCGCGACGGTCTCCGCATCAACCTGCAGATGAATGCAGGTCTGATCGTCGACATGCCGCATCTGGAGGAATCGGGCGCCGACGGCATCGGCCTCTTCCGCACCGAACTCCAGTTCATGCTCTCGCGCACGTTTCCCCGCCACGCGCGCCAGCTCCAGACCTATAAGACTGTCCTCGATGAGGCCAAGGGTAAGCCCGTTGTGTTCCGCGCCCTCGACATCGGTGGCGACAAGGTTCTCCCCTACCTGCGTCAGCAAAAGGAAGAAAACCCCGCCATCGGCTGGCGCGCCATCCGCATGTCGCTGGATCGTCCCGCTCTGTTGCGCACCCAGGTCCGCGCCTTCCTGCATGCGGCGTCCGAGCGAGAACTTCGCCTCATGATCCCGATGGTCTCCGAAGCCGCCGAAATCGATCTCGTGCGGGCCGAAGTCGACAAGGAAATCGGCATCATGCTGCGCAAGGGCATTCCCCCGCCCAAATCCTTGAAGCTCGGCGCCATGGTCGAAGTGCCAAGCCTACTCTTCGAGCTTGATGGCCTTTTGCCAAAGATCGATTTCGTGTCGATCGGCTCAAACGATCTGCTGCAATTCCTTTTTGCCGCCGATCGTACGAATGCGCGTGTCGGCAGCCGCTACGATAGCCTGACCATCGCGCCCATGCGCGCGTTAGGACAACTTGTGAACGCCTGTGCGCGCCACAAGACTCCACTAACGTTGTGCGGGGAAATGGCAGGCCGTCCACTCGAAGCCATGGCACTCATCGGACTGGGTGTCCGCACGCTTTCGATGGCGCCAGCCTCCGTTGGTCCCGTCAAGTCGATGATCCTCGCCCTTCATTCGGGCGCCGTGCAGCAGATCGTTGAGCGCTTTGTGCGCGATGGAAAAGGATCCTTGCGCTCGGAATTGATGCGCTTTGCTGAACAGAACGGCATCGAGATTTAAGTTCGTCTGCGGCACGTTCGCAACATGCAGACTTATGCCGATCTTTGACTTTGACTCTGCATCCATTTTGACGATTCTAGCGCCGTGCGGACCGGTCGTTCGTACAGCAGCAGTCACGTGGTGAGAGTTGGTTGATGCGTTCAGCGTTTGCACCCACATCACATCCAAATAGAGCGCCAAATCCACGCGGCGCCCCCCTGCCCGATCCGGAAATCGCCCGTCTCTTTTCCGAGTTGCGGCAATATCTCGGCCTTGCCATCCCGCAAGTCGCCCAAATGATCGCCGCCCACCCCGGCGTGATCGCTGCGCTTGAAGCCGGCCGCATCGACCTGTTGCCGCCCTGGAGCGAAACGGCACGCATTGCCACGGCCTACATCGCGCTAGCACGCCTTGATCCGCGCCCCGCACTCGATCGCCTTGCGGTGCTCATGGGTGTTTCTATTCCCGCCGCAACCTACGCCCAGCCGGCTGCCCATCCCGTCACCCATTCACAACGTCCGCAAGAAGCAGCCACGCCCGTGGCGCGCATTTTGGGCCGTCTGTCGGAGGCCGCCAGCCGCGCCCGCGAGCAGGCACCAACGCCGGGCATTCTGGCGGAATGGGCCGCACATTTGAAGGAAACCGCCGCCGGGATCAGTGCGTCCATCCGAGCCATGCGAGCGCCCGTGCGCTGGGTGGCAGCCGCCGCTTTGGCGCTCATTCTGCTTGGATCCGCCGCCCCGTCCGGGGTGTTGCAGGCCTCCGTCAACGGTCTCTCCCAGCCCATCTCGGGCCTCTGGAACAAGCTCAGCAGCCAAGGCAGCACCATCCGCGTCATCGTCCGGGACGGCCTGAAGTGGATCGAGGCGGAGGATCCGCGCGAGCGCCGTTCAGACAAATTGCCCTCGCAAGGGTCTTGAGCCTATAAGTCGGCCCGAAACACGAGCGGCCTCCCGCGTCGGGAAGCCGCCTTTCGCCGTTGGAGCCGCACCGCAGACGCGCGGCGCTGGCGGCGGCCAAGACAGAAAAAACATCATCGCTCCATGTCCGCTCTGCCCGAAGAAAAGCTGGAAAAGCTCTTGGAACGCTGGGAGACCATCCAGGCGGAATTGAACCTGGGCGCCAACCCGGCCGCCTACGCCAAGCTGACCAAGGAATTCGCCGATCTCGATCCGCTCGTCGGCGCCATCCGGCGTCTGCGCTCCAGCCGCGACGAGTTGGCGGGTCTCGAAGCGATGGCGAAGGATCCCTCCGCCGATAAAGAGATGGTCAACCTCGCCCGCGACGAAATCGACGTGCTGCGGCCCCAAATCGAGGATCAAGAGCAGTCCCTTAAAATCCTGCTGTTGCCCAAGGACGCCGCCGACGAACGCAGCGCCATCGTTGAAGTCCGCGCCGGAACCGGCGGCGATGAGGCGGCTCTGTTCGCCGCCGACCTGTTCCGCATGTATCAGCGCTACGCCGATCTCAATGGCTGGACGTGCGAGATCATTTCGATCTCCGAGAACGACCTCGGCGGCTATCGCGAGATCGTCGCCTCTATTTCGGGCCGCGGCGTGTTCTCCAAGCTCAAATACGAGAGCGGCGTCCATCGCGTCCAGCGTGTGCCCGCCACCGAGAACCAAGGCCGCATTCACACCTCCGCCGCCACAGTCGCCGTGCTCCCCGAAGCCGAAGACGTGGATATCGAAATCCGTCCAGAGGACATTCGCATCGACACCATGCGCGCCTCCGGGGCCGGCGGCCAGCACGTCAACAAAACCGACTCCGCCGTCCGCATCACCCATATCCCCACGGGTATTATCGTCGTGTCGGCCGAAAAATCGCAGCACCAGAACCGGAAGCTCGCCATGCAGGTCTTGCGCTCGCGTCTCTATGAGGCCGAGCGCGAAAAGGTCGACAGCGCCCGCAGCGAAGCGCGCAAGTCTCAGGTCGGCTCCGGCGACCGCTCGCAACGCATTCGAACGTATAATTTCCCGCAAGGCCGCGTCACCGATCACCGCATCAATTTGACCGTGCACAATATCGATCGGGTCATGGACGGCACGGGTCTTGGCGAAATCATCGACGCACTCGTCACACAACATCAGGCCGAGTTGCTCGCGGATTTCGAAAACAATGCCTGACGCCGCGCCGAGCTTCGCCGGTGAACCTCTGTCGGCCGCGCGCCGCACGCTGCAAGCGCTCCTCACTGTCCCGCATATCGACGACCCGGCGCGCGAAGCCCGCCTACTTCTTGAAGTGGCCACCGGTCTCTCGCCCGAACACCTTCTGCGCGATGGTGCGCGGCCGCTCTCCGCTCCCGAAGCCTCCCGTCTCACCGACGCGTTGCGCCGGCGTCTTGCGCACGAACCTCTCTCACGCATTAAGGGAGAGCGCGCCTTCTACGGCCGGACGTTCGCCGTCAGTCCTGCCGTTCTCGATCCGCGCCCCGAAACCGAGACGCTAATCGATCTCGTCTTGCAGTGGGTCGATGAGAACGGCGGCCGCAAGCGCCCGCTCACCATCATTGATGTCGGAACCGGCTCCGGCTGTATCCTCATCACACTTCTTGCAGAACTGCCCAATGCAACTGGCCTTGCGACCGATCTCTCGCCCGATGCGCTGGACATCGCCCGAGCCAATGCCGCGCGCTACGGCATTGAGGCGCAGATCCGCTTTGCGCAGGCACGATCACTGGACGGCATCGACGGCCGCTTTGACATCCTTGTCTCCAATCCTCCGTACATTCCAAGCGCGGATATTGCCGCACTTGATCCGGGCGTTCGCGATCACGATCCTCACTTGGCGCTCGATGGCGGCCCCGATGGCCTGGCCATCTACCGCCAGATCGCCGCACGGGCCGGCACCGTCGTTCCCTCCGGCCTGATCGCTCTGGAGGTCGGGGCAGGACAAGCCCCCGGTGTCCTCCAAATCCTTACAAAATCAGTGGAGAATCGGGGCGGCTTACCCTGGACCCGGACGGATCTGGGCGGGCACGCCCGGACTGTGGCAATGCTGACACAACGCTAACCCTGCGCGCGAAAACTATTGGAATCGCGGAGCAGCCGGGGTACTGTCTTTCTAACAGCGACACACACTCGGCAGACGAACGAGGGCAACTTGCCGTCTGGGGGCCCGGGGTGTCATCAGCCAACATGGGGCTAAAGGTCGGCGTGGGTCCGGCTGCTCCTGGCAAGCGCTGCTCAGGCAAGCGCTACAGCTATCGAGCCAATTCCGACACGATGAAGTACCAGTCAGGTTGATCTTAGTCGTGCGTTCGCTCGCCGGTTCGCAAATCGCGGCAGGGCTTTGGCCCGCGCGGAGCCAGGGGAGGCAAGTGTGTTCGGTGACAACGCTGCGTGCGGCCGTGCGGCCAGAACACGCGCCAGTCGCCGTAAGCGCTGGACGGGATGTTTTCCGCCGCGCAGTCCTCGCATGGGGCCTGCCGGCATAGACCAGAAGTTACCCGATAAACAAATTACACAGGTTGAGATCGGAGCCCATGAGGCAGGGACAGCAGAACCGCAGAGGCCGCGGCCGCAACAATAACAACAATCAGAACAATCAGCAGCGCAAAGGCCAGAATCCGCTGACGCGGAGTTTCGAAAGCAACGGTCCCGATGTGAAGTTGCGCGGCACGCCCGCCCACATCGCCGAGAAATACATGTCGCTCGCTCGCGATGCCCAATCGTCCGGCGATCCGGTGCTGGCCGAAAACTATCTGCAGCACGCAGAGCATTATAACCGCATTATTATGGCCTATCGCGAACAGCAGGTGAGCCAGGGCGGCGCTGATCCCGGCTATAATGGCGGCTTCAACGGCCAGCATCGCTCCGAAGGCGATATGGATAATGATGAAGGCTTCGAGGGCGGTTCCGACCAGCCGTCCCTTGTCACGCGCCCCACCGACCAGCCGCGCTTCCAGGACAACGGCGAACGCCGCTTCGAAGACCGTCCGCCGCGCGCTATGCACAGCGAGCAGCGCCATCAGCATCAGGGGCCGCGTGACCGGGACCGTGATCGCTCCTTCCAGGGGGACCGCGGCGGCTTCCGCGATCGTCAGGATCGACACGACCGCCCCGATCGTCAAGACCGCTTCGACCGTCCCGACCGCAGCGACCGTCCCGATCGTCAGGACCGTGGCGACCGGCCCGAACGTACCGAAAACCGCATGGATCGCGACCGCACCGAGCGCTTTGAGCGTCCTCCGGTGCCGCCCGCCGACGTTCGCCCCAGCGAGCCGCGCCCGGAACGTGCCGAAGGTGGTTTGCCGCCGCGCCGCCGTGAGCGCCCTACCGCCGATCGCCTGCCGGCCGAGGCACACGAGCAGCCCGAGTTCTTGCGCCGCCCGGTCCGCCGCCCGCGTCGCGAAGATCAGGATGAGACCGCAGCCAGCGCACCCGTACCCGCTGTCGCAGCCAGCGACGACAGCGAATAGGCGCCGCTCAATTCGACCACGGATAAACCGCCGCCCTTCAAAGGCGGCGGTTTTGTTTTGGCAAATGGCGTCCGCCTTGCGCCAACGCAGTTCCGTTGCGACGCCGAGCGCACTACGATGCCGCCATGGAAACGCTCGAACTCTTGCAGCGCCTCAGCGTGGCGCTCGCCATCGGCTTCTTGATTGGTCTCGAACGCGGCTGGAAGAGCCGCAACGAACCGGAAGGTAACCGCGCCGCCGGCCTGCGCACGCTGACGCTAGGTGGACTTCTCGGCGGCATTTGGGGCGCGTTGATCGTCGCCCGCGGCAATGACGGCCTCATTGCCCTTGCACTCGCCTTCGCTGTCTATAGCGGCGCAATTATCCTCTTCCGGTATCGCGAAGCCGTCGTCGACAACACATTGGGAGCCACCACGGTTGTGGCCGCTATGCTGGCGTTCGCTCTCGGCGCCCTCGCAGTGATCGGCGACATGGCTGTCGCCGGTGCAATGGGCGTGGCCACCGCCGCACTGCTCGCCTTCAAGGAAGTCCTGCACGGTTGGGTTGGCCGCATCTCCTGGCTTGAACTGCGCTCCGGCCTGCTGCTTGCGGCCATGACGTTCATCATGCTGCCCCTGCTCCCCGATCGCACCGTTGATCCGTGGGACACGATCAATCCCTTCGAGATGTGGCTGCTGACGGTCATGATCGCCGCCATCTCCTTCGCTGGCTACATCGCCATCAAGGCGGTGGGCGACCAAGCCGGCATCGTAATGACCGGCGTCGCCGGCGGTCTCGCGTCGTCAACCGCCGTCACGGTCACGCTGGCTGAAATGGCCAAAGAGCACCCGGAAAAAGCGGCGCCCCTGACGGCTGGCGCGCTCTTCGCATCTGCCACAATGGCCGCGCGCGTACTCGCCGTCGTCGCCGCCGTGGGCACCAGTGTGCTGCCCGCCATCGCCCTGCCTATTGGGCTAGGCGGCGCAGCCCTTCTCGCCACTGCCATCTTTTATCTGCGCCAGGATTCCAACAGGGTTGAGAGCGGCCGCTTGAAGCTCACCGACCCGTTCGAACTCACCACAGTTTTGAAGTTCGGCCTGATCCTGACCGCCATCACAGCGGCAACAAAGCTCCTGACCCGCATCGGTAGCGGCCAAGGCGTTTACGCACTGGCGGCCCTCTCCGGCATCGCCGACGTCGACGCCATGACGCTTTCCATGTCGCGCCAGGCCACAGATGCAACGAGCACTACGCTCGCAGCCAACGCGATCCTCATAGTCGTCGCGGTCAATACCATCTCCAAAGCGGTCCTCGGCTGGGCGACAGGCGGCCCGGAATTCGGCAAGCGCATGATGATCGCGGCTGTGCTCGCCATTGTCGTCGGCGCCTCTGCCCTATTCGCTTTGCCACCCCTTGCGTGACACCGAAGATGGCCAACCTCATCGCTCCGGAAGCGACCATCGAAGTGCGGATTTCGCGGATCGAGCAACTCTTCAATTCTTTCGATCCCTCGCCCTTCGACGATCGCGATCTCGACGTCGATGCCGAGGCCCATATTGCCGGATGGGCCCGCGAACTGCCGAAAAATGCCGCGATACGCATCCTTCTCCACATGCCGTCTGGCGAAGCTCTGCGCGCAGTGGATCGTGGGTTGGCATCGGCACTGACCCACTACTTTGAGGTGCGCGCCGAGTGGATCGACCGAGACCGCCGGGAGTTATTTCGCCTCGGATGGCGCTATCTCGCCATCGGATTGCTTGTACTCAGCGCGTGCCTCACGAGCAGCCAGATGTTGCCGGCGCTGATTGGCTACGGTCCGGCCACGCGGATTTGTCAAGAAGGGCTGATCATCCTGGGATGGGTGGCCAACTGGAAGCCGATCGAGACATTTCTGTACGACTGGTGGCCGCTCAAGCGGCGCGCCGATCTGTACCGCCGTATCGCGGCTGCCAAAGTTGAAATCGTCCAGAATTAGAGCGCTACGCCACCGGCGCGATCACCCGCCGGTAGAGATGCCACGTAGCATGCCCGAGGACCGGCAGCGCAACGAGCAATCCGAGGAATGCTGTGATGCCCGCAAAGAACATGAGCACGGCGATGATGGCGGCGAAAAATGCCATCGGCACAGGGTTCGTTGCCACCGCCTTCACGCTCGTGATCATGGCCGTCACGAAATCCACGTCCCGGTCGAGCACGAGTGGGAACGACACTACCGAGATCGAAAATAGAACCGTCGCAAGGAACGCTCCAACGATGTTGCCGACCGCAAGAAACATCAGGCCCTCCGGCGTCGTGAATACGACCCGCAGGAACTCTTCCAGCGTCGCCATCATCCCGCTATAGCCCAGGAAAAGCGCCATCAGGAAGCGCACCTGATACATCCACATGATAAGGATGAAAACGGTCGCAAAGCCCATCCACCGGATTTCGCTGCGCCCTTTGATGGCCGCCCAAACGTCGCCTGCGGCCAGCGATTGCCCCGTCTCCAGCCGGCGGCTCACCTCATAGAGACCGGCGGCCAAGAACGGGCACACGAGCGCAAAGCCGGCAGCGAGCGGATAAGCCAGGTACGGCAAACCCACCACATAGAGCAACGTGATGATGGCCAGGCCAACCGCCGCCGAAACCGCCCCCAGCGTGAGACCATGGCGCGGCGCGCGCCGGAAATCGGCGATACCGTCCGCGAGCGCGGCTTTGACGTCGTCGATCGTGATCCTCAGGACCACCGGATCGACCTTGCCCGAGAGTGATGCGGCCTTCGTCGTCATCCCAACGTCCCCCTGCACAGTTTCGCCCTGATCAAATAAGGCGCGGCAGAATGACACGCAAGCGTGGAATCCGGATTCTGCGCTCGCGAAAACCGGCTTGCGTCAGGGCGCGGGGCCTAACCCAGGGGATTGACCAGCGGCGCGCTGAAATCTCCGGCAGGCCGGATCAAGGTCGCCTGCCCCCCGTGCACCAGCACCTCCGCCGGCATCGGATGCGACAGGAACCCAACGGGACTGGCCGAAAGCCCATAAGCGCCGGATTGAAGGATGGCCACCAGATCGCCGGCCGCCACGTCCGGCAGCACCGTCTGCCGTCCCAAGGTGTCGAGCGGCGTGCACAACGGCCCCACCACGGTGGCAGGTGTGCGCAGCGGATCTGATAGCCGCGTCGCCGCCACGATTGGGTAATCCCGCTTGATCACCTGACCGAGGTTCCCCGAAGCCGCCAAATGGTGGTGCATACCTCCATCCCCGATCACAAACCGCTGGCCGCGCGACGTCTTCACCGCCCGCACGCGCGAAAGATAGACCCCCGCCGGCCCCGTCAAATAACGTCCCGGTTCAATCAGAATCTGTGCGCCCGCCAGCCACGGGTCGGCGCGCCGCTCCTCGTCGAGACGTCGCGCGCCCACCTCAATAGCGTCCAGATCGAGCGTCTTATCGCCGTCGTGATAGGGGATGCCGAGCCCACCGCCCAGATCGATCCGCGCCACCGGACTGCCAGTCCGGCGTCCAACGTCCGCAGCCAGCTTCAGCCCATAGCTCCATTGATGGAGCAGCACGTCCGCATCGAGGATCTGTGTTCCCGCAAACAGATGCACACCTGAGAGATGCAGCGACGGCCTCGCCGCAATCGCTGCCAGAACATCGCCGATGATCTCCTCGTCGAAGCCGAAAGCCGCCGGCTTGCCGCCCATGCGCATGGCCCCGCCCTGCGCCGCGGACGAAGGATTGATGCGGATCGCGATGTTGGCAATCTTCCCCTGCGCTGCCGCCAGCGCCGCGACTATCTCAATCTCTTCGAAGCTCTCCAGATGGATTTCGCCGATCCCGCGCGCAATGGCGAGATCGAGTTCCCGCTCGCCCTTGCCTGGACCCGCAAAAAGAATGTCGCTTGGCCGCGCGCCCGCAGCCTCTGCCAGAAGAAGCTCCGCCCCTGACGCGATTTCCAGCCCCGCGCCCTGCTCAACCAGCAGCCGGGCCACGGCCGGATGCGGATTGGCCTTGATCGAGTAATAGACATCCGCAAAGCCAGCGAGCGCCGCAGCCAACGCCTTGTAGCGCCGCACGATCACATCGCCGTCATAGACATAAAGTGGCGATCCATACGCCGCCGCAAGCTCCGTCGCAGCAGTCCCGCCGACTGTAAGCACACCGTCGCGCACGCCGAAATTTTCCGATATCAGCGCCTCTGCTAAGGCCGGCACCGCCGCCTCGCTGCGGCTGGCAAGCGGCACCACACTCATGTTGCCCTCACCATTGCCCGCTCCGCGACCAGCGCCTTGTAATCCACTTTCCCATTCGGCGTTTGCGGCAGAGTGTCGACCATGTCGATCCGCGCCGGCACCATGTGACCCGGCAACGTCGCCGCCGCCTGCTTCAGAACCGTAGCCGTATCGACTGCCCCGTTGACCGCCACGCCGACTGCGCACACTTTCTGTCCCACCCACTCGTCGGGCAGGCCGATGACAGCGACCTGCCGGAAGGCGCCCGTGCTCATCAGAACGTCTTCCACTTCCGTCGGGCTGATCCGGTAACCGGCTGACTTGATCATCGCGTCTTGCCGTCCGACAAAATACAAAAAGCCCTCTTCGTCCTCGATGACTAGATCGCCCGAGTAGCAAACGAGATCAGCGCCCTCGTGCTGCGCGCGCAGGGGATTGGGCTTCAGAACGCGGGCCGTATCTTCCGGCCGCCGCCAGTACCCAAGCGACACCGTAGGACCGCGGTGGACCAGAATGCCAGGCTCTCCCGGTTTCGCGCGCCGGCCCTCCGCGGTGACCGGAAACACTTCGCACTCCGGTATGGCCTTGCCAATCGAGGTTGGCCGCCGCGCCACTTCGTCCGGCGGCAGGAAGGTCGACCGGAACGCTTCTGTGAGCCCGTACATCAGAAAAATCTGTGTCGACGGCAGAATAGCCGTGAGCCGCTTCACTGTGGCTTCCGGCACCGCGCCGCCCGAGTTGGTGATGTAGCGCAGGTGCGGCAGCGGCGTCTTTTGCAGAGCCGGAGCAGCCTTCGTTAGAATGGCCCAGATGGTTGGCACCCCGGCGAGTCCCGTGATGCGGTGCTTGGCCAACGCCGCCACGATCTGATCGCCCAGCTGAAACGACCCGAGAACAATTGTGGCGCCTTGCTCAACGGCAGTCAGCAGTTGATTGAGGCCGTAGTCGAAGCTGAATGGCAGGATCGAAAGAATGCGATCATCCGGGCCGATGCTGAGATACGTGCGCACGATGCGCGTCCCAGCCAGCAGATTGCGATGCGACAGCATCACGCCCTTTGGCGTCCCCGTTGAGCCCGAGGTATAGAGAATGGCCGCGAGGTCCTCGCCAATGCCCGCCAACGGTGCGGCAGTGGGCATCGCCTCGCCGAGATCGTCAATCGCAATGATCTGCAAGCCCGGCAGCGGCCCCGCGCCGTCGATCAACTTGCACGCCTCCGCAGAACTCGTCACGAGGCAGCGCGCCTGGCTGTCTTTCAGGATATGTGCGATCTGCTGCGGCTTCAGAACCGGATTGATCGGAATAAACACTCCGCCCGCGCGGCTCGCAGCGAAGATGGCCGCACACTCGTGAAATGACTTGGGCAATAGGATGCCGACGCGATCGCCGCGCTCGGCGCCCGCGTGCGCGATGGCCGCCGCAATCTGTGCACTGGCGCGGTCTAGATCGCCATACGTATACGATTGCTCGCCATCCACAATGGCTGTCCGGTCCGAACCACGGGCCGCTGTTGCCAAAACCAGCTCATGTAGCAGAACCGGCGCCATCAGCCACTCCGCGTCAACTTTGCCGCCACAAGGTCCGCGACCTGGCCGGCGGTGGCGAAATTCTCCATCGTGAAGTCTTCGTCCTCGAACTCGATCCCGAAGGCGTCCGAGAGATGCGTCGTCAGTTGCAGCATCGAGAGGCTATCCAGAAGTCCTGAACTCAGAAGCGCTGTCTGCGCTCCAAAGGGGCCGGATAGGGCGCCGGGCGACGACTGGGCGAAAAACGACTCCATGGCCTTGAGAACGGCGTCAGTCGCGGCAGGAGCGGTGGCGAGCGGAGCATGTGCAAGATTGGGCATGGGGAGACGGATCCATCAGGTCGGTTAAAGGTCGAGAAGTGCCAGTTCGGAAGCAGTGTGATCGGTAACGTTCGGGACCGGTGCAAATCCCGCGCCGGGACGGATGAACTTCAAACCGCGGCGGCGCTTCAGCTGCCCGGCCCGGAGCGGCGCCTGTGTGTCGTCGGACATCAGGATCCCGACCCGCTTTGCTACGAGCGCCCGTGCCAATACCGGCATCGCCGCCTGGAAGCGCGACAGATCGGGACAGTAAATGAGTTTGGCAGCAGGCAGGCCTTTCAGTCTCCGTTTGCGTAAGAGCAGCGGCATCGGAGGCCCATCGCCGTCCTGAACCAGGGCCAGACAACCCGCTGCCACATGCGCCTCCAGCATTCGGCGTGTGTCGTCCGGGATCGTCGCCTCCCCGGGCATCATCTCGCGCACGCGCGCTCCCCCGGCCGGCCAAGCCGCCGCCACCGGTAGGATCGTCACCACAACGCCTGCGTTGATGGAAACGAAGCCGAAGGCCGGCAGCATGGCGCGCACCTCATCCGTCGGCGTCAGGTCGGTGAACATGGCATCGTGCTGCTTCATCACTGCCTGCAACATGCGTCCCGCCCGCCAGCGTTCGGGCGGCTGCACGTACCAACTCGACAGATTGATCACCGGCCCCTGCGCGCCGTCAGAGCGTGTGCGCAGCATCGCTGGCGTCATCATCACGCCCGTGGGCTTTTCACCGCTGTTCATGAGATAGCCGAACGGCACGCCCGCTGGACCGTTGGTGCCAAGTATGCGTAGTCGCTCGAAGAACGCAGGCCAGATCGAAGCGGGCTTTGCGGGAAAGCCCTCGACCAAAAGCGCCGTCGCCAGCGCCACGTCCTTATCGGTATCAATCGGCCTGATCAACAAAGCGGCAATGCGTCCCGGACGCTTCAAAAAGGTTCGTCATCCCCCGGGCATTCGCACAGACGGGGCCAATTTACCTTTGCAGCCGACCAGAAGCCCGCAAACAGGTAGTGTTACGTAGTCTGTCTGTGGTCGGATGGCCATGTGCGCGCGGCGCTAACGCCTTGGGTGGCAGCCGCCGCTAGGCCGACTATGCTCTAAGACGTGAGATTCGCGCCGTGCGCGGTTAATGGGGAGAGACGATATGGGCCGCATTACTCGGGTGTTTCTGGCAGGCCTCTTGGCGCTCCTGCCCCTAATCCTGACTGTGGCCGTCACAAGTTGGGTCGTCTCAATTCTGAACGATTATATCGGTCCGACGAGTTCCTTTGGCCGCATCCTTGTCTCACTTGGGATCGGTGTCGGCGCCCAGTCGTTCGCCCCCTACGTGATCGGCCTGCTTGCCCTCTTGGTCGCTATCTACATCCTGGGCCTGCTCTTCGAGAGCCGAATCGGCGACATGGTCTCGGATGTGATGGACCGCGCCGTCACGCGCATCCCCGTCATCGGCAGCGTTTACGATCTGTCGAAGCGCTTCACGTCGATCGTCGACACCAAGAATGGCGGCGACTTGAAGAGCATGACGCCCGTGTGGTGTTTCTTCGGCGGCGAACCCGGTGCCGCAGTTCTCGCCCTGTTGCCCTCGCCCAAGCCAGTCGCCATCGGACCGCATGAGTACGTCGGCATCCTCATTCCATCAGCCCCGGTCCCCGTTGGCGGTGCCCTGATCTACGTCCCGCAATCCTGGCTCCGCCCCGCCGAAGGCGGCGTCGACGAACTGATGAGCGTCTATGTCTCGATGGGCGTAACGCCGCCGACGCCCGTCCCCTCGGCCGCGCGCCTTACCTGACGTCTTTCGAAAAGCTGATCCGCAAAGTCGCCGTCACCGTTTTGAACGGGTGGGACGTCAATTCGGGCGGATGGGTATGAACGATATTCCAAGACCTGCGTTCTGGCTGGGTTGGGCGGGCGTGATCCCGTTTGCCGCATTTGCTGTATTGACGCTCACAGGCGGCGCCCCATGGTCAGAACTCGATCAATCCCGCGTTTTGCATGCTCTTGTGACGTACGGCATGATCATTTTGAGCTTCATGGGCGGCGTCCAGTGGGGCCTTGAAATGTCCCGGCCTGAAGGCAACGGTGCCGCAGGCTTTGCGGCGAGCGTCGTCCCGTCTCTTATCGCCTTTGGAGCATCGTTCGTCAGCGTATTCGCTGCACTCCTCATTCTCGCGGCCGGCTTTGTCATCCTCCTCGGCTACGACCGCGCACGCATCCGCGCCGGCATCGGCCCCGTCTGGTATGGCGCGCTGCGCATGCAGTTGAGCACGGCCGTCGTGATCTGCCTGGCCGCCGCCGCCGTCAGCATGGGCGGAGCAGCGTGAGCGCCATGCCCGGCCACCGCATGACTTTTCAAGTCGTGTGGTTCAAACGCGATCTCCGCACTGAAGATCATGCACCGTTAAGCGAAGCCGCCGGACTGGGCCGCGTGCTCCCGCTCTACATCGTCGAACCGGGGCTCTGGCAGCAGCCCGACGCGTCCTGGCGCCAGTTCCAATTCATGCGCCAGAGCCTCGCCGAACTCGACGCCGTGCTCGCCCACCTCGGCCAGCCGCTGATCATCCGCACGGGCGAAGCCGTCGCAGTGCTCGAAGACATCCGCCGCACCTACGGAATCGCCGCCCTTTGGTCACACGAAGAAACCGGCAACGGCTGGACCTTCGCCCGCGACAAGGCCGTCGCAGCCTGGGCACGATCCCACGCAATACCCTGGCATGAGCGCCGCCAACACGGCGTTGAACGCCGCATCACGTCGCGCGATGGCTGGGCGATGCGCTGGGACCGCATGATGGCCGCACCCATCGTCGATCCGCCACGCGCGCTGCAACCCCTCGCGTTCATCGCCTCCGATCCCCTTCCGTGCAGCGACGATCTCGGTCTTGAGCCCGACGGTTGCCTCGAGCCTCAACCCGGCGGCCGGTCACACGGCCTCGCGTTGCTCGAGTCCTTCCTCAATGGCCGCGGCCGTACCTACCGCCGCGCCATGTCGACCCCGCTCGAAGGAGCGGACGCTTGTTCGCGCCTGTCACCCCACCTCGCCTTCGGCACGCTCTCCATGCGCGAAACGACCCAGCTCACTTGGGCCCGCATGCGTGAACTGAAAGGCGAGCCCGGCCGCGATGCCGCCGATATGCGATCAGCCCTCGTCTCCTTCTCCGGCCGCCTCCACTGGCACTGCCATTTCATCCAGAAGCTCGAAACCGAACCGGCCATCGAGTTTCGTGAATTCCATCCAGCCCTACGCGGCCTGCGCCCCGGTCCGGCCGATCCCGTGCGCCTCGCCGCCTGGGCCAACGGCGAAACCGGCTATCCCTTCCTCGACGCCTGCATGCGCTCGCTCCGTGCCACCGGCTGGCTCAATTTCCGCATGCGCGCGATGGTCATGTCGTTCGCCTCCTACAATCTGTGGCTCCCCTGGCGCGACACCGGCCTGCATCTCGCCCGCATGTTCACCGACTACGAACCCGGCATCCACTGGAGCCAGGTTCAGATGCAGTCCGGAACGACGGGCATCAACACCATCCGCATCTACAACGTCGTCAAACAGGGTGACGACCAGGACCCCGATGGCCGCTTCGTCCGCCGCTGGCTACCCGAACTCGCCGACGTCCCCGATCGCTTCATCCACGAACCCTGGCTCTGGGACGGCGCACCGCAGGTCCTCGGGCGCAGCTATCCCGCCCCCATCGTCGATCTCAAAGACAGCACGCAAGAAGCCAAGACGCGCATCTATGGTGCTCGTCAGGGGCAGCGCTTCCACGCCGCCGCCGATGCCATTCAGGAAAAACACGGCAGCCGCAAGAGCGGCATCCCGATGACAGGCCAAAGTGCCCCCGCGCGAAAACCGTCGCGCAAGAAGGCGCCATCGACGCAGCTCGATCTCAAACTCTAAGCGTCGGAGCTGACGCCGCCAGCACGCGGCGCCGGCGTCAATCGCGGCACGAAATACGGGACGTCCCGCGCATAGGCATCAAACCGTGCCCCATGAATCCGCCGGTACCGCGCTTCCTTCAAAATCGGTCCCAGCACGCAGTACGCGGTGAGCACGATCGCGACCAGCAATTGATCCGGCGTCCACACCGGCACCGTCCACGTTGTCAGCGCAAAGCTCACGTAAATCGGATTGCGCGTGAACCGAAACAGCCCCGTCGTCGGCATGTCCGGATAGCGCACTCGCCGGCCAAGAAACACCGCTGACCAACCGTTAAACCCGCTCTGCAATTCGAGTCCCGCGTTCAGCGTCGATAGCCCGAGTAGCCCCCACGTCGACAGGAACAACGCCACGAACACATAGAAGAGTGTCCCCTCCGCCTGCCACCACACGATGCCCGACGGCGACCACAACGCGAACAGCGCCCCCACCTGCAGCGCCGCAATGATCACATAAACCGTCGGCGCCATGTCGGACGCGACCGCCTGCGGCGCGAACCACTTGAGCACACGCCGCCCGCGATCCGATAAAAAGAACGAATGCCCCAGCGGCAGCTGCAAGAGCAGCGCCACGTTCGCCACCCAGTTCCACGGCTCCGGCACCCGCCCAAGGCCCAGCGTCATCCCCGAGCCCATGACGATCACCATCGTCAGCGCCGCCAGCCCAAAAATGGCATGGCAAACGAAGCCATAGGCGAGGGCAATGAAACGTCGGCGCAGTTCGGTCATGGAGCTTCCAACAGAATCCAGGGCAGGAGCCCCTCGCATATGACAGATGTCATCTCAACGAACCCGGATCGCGAATGGATCGGCTCTCAGTCCTGAAGTGACGCGCCCGCCCGCTTCGCATCTCGCGCCTTCAGAATGCGTGACATATTGCCATTCGCCCACGCGCGCAGAGGGGCGACCGCGCCATTGAGGCTCTGTCCCAACGCCGTCAATTCATACTCGACCGTCACTGGGACCGTCGCAAACGCCCGGCGGGTCAAAAGGCCATCGGCCTCGAGCGATCTGAGAGTCTGGGACAGCATCTTCTGCGAGACACCATCAATCTCCCGTTTCAATTGGCTGAAACGCATGGGGCCATCGGCCAACAACCCCAGGACGAGAACGACCCACTTGTCTGCGATTCGATCTAGCAGCTGACGTGTCGGACAGGCGCTGGCATAGGGGTTCCATTTCATAGCAAGGTCCATTAGGTTACCAATAGGTACCTATATAACCAAAAAGTGCCTTCTTCACAACGGGAACCCATAGCGCTTATGTCGGTCGGACCGGTTGAGCAACACCGGAATGGAAAAGGATCGTCACCATGTCACAAACGACAGCACAGAAGGCTTTGGCAGAGACCGGAACGCCAGCCGCAGTCCTTGCCGCATTCGCTGGGGAGGTTTTCGGAAAGAAGGACTTTTCTCAACTCGAACGTTTCATACGCCCCGACTACATCCAGCACAATCCATTGGTGCCACCGGGCAGCGATGGCTTTCGGACGTTCTTCGAGGCTTGGTTCAAGGCCTCGCCCGACTTCAAGCACGAAGTGAAGCAGATCGCCGCCGATGGAAACTGTGTTTGGGTGTTGGGCAGCTACAGCGGCACACACTCGGGCGACTGGCTCGGCATTCCGGCCACGGGAAAAGCCTATCGCTTCGACGCCGTCGATATCTTCCGCGTCGAAGACGGCAAGCTAGCCGAGCACTGGGACGTGTTGGACGCCTACACCCTCTTCCGCCAGCTCGGCGCCATCGCGTGAAAACAAAACGCCCCGGAATCTCTCCCGGGGCGTTTCAGTATTCGTAAAGTGTGCGACGAACGGCTTACATCATGTCGCCCATGCCGCCCATGCCGCCCATTCCGCCCGGCATGCCGCCGCCCGAGTCCTTCTTCGGACGCTCGGCGATGCCGGCTTCGGTGGTGATGAGCAGGCCTGCGATCGATGCGGCGTCCTGAAGAGCGGTGCGCACCACCTTCGCCGGGTCGATGATGCCCTTCTCGATCATGTCGCCGTACTCGTCGTTCTGCGCGTCGTAGCCAAAGTTGGCGCCCTTGGCTTCGAGCACCTTGCCGACCACGATCGAACCTTCGACGCCCGCGTTCTCCGAGATCTGACGGATCGGAGCCTGCAGCGCACGGCGGATGATCTGGATGCCGGCTTCCTGGTCTTCATTCTCGCCCTTGACGGTGATGGCAGCCGAGGCCTTGAGCAGCATGACGCCGCCGCCCGGAACCACGCCCTCTTCAACGGCGGCGCGCGTCGCGTTGAGCGCGTCGTCGACGCGATCCTTGCGCTCCTTGACTTCGACTTCCGTGGCGCCGCCGACCTTGATGACGGCCACGCCGCCGGCCAGCTTGGCCAGACGCTCCTGCAGCTTCTCGCGGTCGTAGTCCGAGGTCGTTTCCTCGATCTGCGCCTTGATCTGACCAACGCGGGCTTCGATGTCCTTCTTCTTGCCCGAGCCGTCGACGATGGTCGTATCATCCTTCGTGATCGTCACGCGCTTGGCGCGGCCGAGCATCTGGATGGTGACGTTCTCAAGCTTGATGCCGAGATCTTCCGAGACCGTCTGGCCGCCGGTGAGGACTGCGATGTCCTCCAGCATGGCCTTGCGGCGATCGCCGAAGCCCGGAGCCTTGACGGCGGCAACCTTCAGACCGCCGCGCAGTTTGTTGACGACGAGCGTGGCCAAAGCCTCGCCTTCGACTTCTTCAGCGATGATGAGCAGCGGACGGCCCGTCTGCACGACGGCTTCGAGCACCGGTAGCAGCTGCTGCAGGCCCGAGAGCTTCTTCTCGTGAATGAGGATGTAGGGGTCGTCGAGTTCGGCGACCATCTTGTCGGCGTTCGTGATGAAGTAAGGCGACAGGTAGCCGCGATCGAACTGCATGCCTTCGACGACTTCAAGTTCGCTCTCGAGGCTCTTGGCTTCTTCGACCGTGATAACGCCTTCGTTACCGACCTTCTGCATCGCCTTGGCGATCATCTCGCCGATCGACTTCTCGCCGTTGGCCGAAATGGTGCCGACCTGAGCGATCTCTGCCGAATCCTTGACCTTCTTGGCCCGCTTGCCGATTTCCGCGATGACCTGGACGACGGCCTTGTCGATTCCGCGCTTCAGATCCATCGGGTTCATGCCGGCAGCAACCGACTTGAGGCCTTCGCGAACGATCGCCTGGGCCAAAACGGTCGCCGTCGTGGTGCCGTCGCCGGCCACGTCGTTGGTCTTCGAGGCCACTTCGCGCACCATCTGCGCGCCCATGTTCTCGAACTTGTCTTCCAGTTCGATTTCCTTAGCGACGGTGACGCCGTCCTTCGTCGTGCGCGGTGCGCCGAACGACTTCTCGATGATGACGTTTCGGCCCTTCGGACCCAGCGTCACCTTGACTGCGTTGGCGAGAATGTCGACGCCGCGCAGCATGCGTTCGCGGGCGTCGGCGGCAAATTTCACGTCTTTGGCTGCCATGGGGCAGAACTCCTGTGAATGGGGGAACGAATGGTAAGTTAAGAAAACGAAACGGGCGCGAAGGACTTACTTGTCCAGCACGCCCATGATGTCGCTTTCCTTCATGATCAGGAGGTCCTGACCGTCGATCTTGACTTCGGTGCCGGACCATTTGCCGAATAGCACCTTGTCGCCCTTCTTGACGTCGAGAGCGACGACCTTGCCGGTCTCGTCGCGCGCGCCGGGTCCGACGGCGACGACTTCGCCCTGCTGCGGCTTCTCGCCGGCCGTATCGGGAATGATGATGCCGCCGGCCGACTTGGTCTCGGCATCGGCACGCTTAACGACCACGCGATCGTGGAGGGGACGAAACTTCATGTTTAGGGTAGCTCCGAGTTGGAGAATGGTATGGACGCCGGCCGGTGCGCCAGCCGACTGTTAGCAGCCAACAATAGAGAGTGCTAACGTAGCAGCAAATACGGTGCAGTCCCCCCTCATGTCAAGACTATCCACAGCGCCATCCGGCTAAGGATCTGACTTAAAGGAGCTATTTCAATTTGATGAAAAGGCGATCAGTAGGGTAGAATTGTATCTTGAGGCACTACTCAGGGTTGTGGTAGCCATAATGCGCAGTCGGAGCATGATGCTGCCGAGGGGTGCTGAGGATGAGTGAACCGGAGACGATGAATGAGATCGCCGGCGAAAATCGGGAGGCAAGCCGATCGCCACTCGAAGCATCGATGGCGGCCACGCGCATGGCCTACATGGCCGATCTTCTGCTCGAACTGAAGGGAATGGCGGCGGCTGAGGGACACACTACGCTGTCCGGTTTATTGGCGGTGGCCCATTCCGAAGCCATCACCAAAATCCGCTGAGCAGCGCGCCGTCCGACCCCCATCACGTCCGGCAGATCAACACCGGCACATGCGCATGCGTCACCGTCTTGGTTGCCACGCTGCCCAGCATCAGTCCCGCCAAGCCGTGCCGCCCGTGCGACCCCATCACAATGAGATCGCACCCCTTCGCCTTGGCCGCCTCGACGATGGCCTTATGCGCCTGCGGATCGGTATTGTGCACCGTCTCAACAGGAATGCCAGCCGCCTTGAAGGCATCAGCCGATTTCAAGAGAAGCTTTTGCGCCGACGTCTCCATGGTCTGCTCGTAATCATCCGGCGGATACATAACGACCGCGTCGCCGACCACAAGGCTCGACCACGGCGGCGTTGCGTAGACGACAACGACCGACGATCCGAAGGCCTTTGCCAGCGCAACCGCATGGCTCTGGGCAACCTCCGACAAATCCGAGCCGTCGGTCGCCAGCAAGATCTTTTTGTACATGCGCCAAGTCCTTTGATGAAGGAACGAAAAAGTGGGCGATCGCCGCACAGTTCAGTCGAGTTCGAGAACCGAAATCACTCGGTAGGTTTTCAAGTCCCCGTCTGGTTCCTTGATCGACACGTACTCCCCCGGCACGAAACGGTGCGAATTGATCCGGAAGCCGGTCTCGTCATGCGCCGGATCGCCGTGAATATCATAATGGAACGCCCACGCGCCTCCGCCCTTACGCACGATGTGACCCACATCGTCGGGCTGTCCGTCGTGGAAGCGGCGCACCCGGCACTGATCCTTCAATTGGTGATAGGCATCGACGAGTATGCGCCCATCGTCACTCACCGGCGCGATGAATTCATAGCCGATGTTGTGACTGCCCAACGGATGCCCGGGCTCGCGCGCCAGTTCCATGCGCACGCGCCGCAGAAGTGTGACAGGGACTGGGGATTGTACTGTGGTCATGACGCTCCTCGGGGCTGAGTTTCTCTTTTGTTCGAAATCATTATCCCTTGCTGCGCGCGTCCAACCTTGATCTCCGTCAAGGTTTCGCGCGCCGGCTTCGCGTCATGTCGAATGGCAACGATGACAGGAGTTAGCCATGACGCGCACGACCCAGGTTCTGCTGCTAATCAGCCTCTTGGCACTCGCGCCGTTCCCCGTGATGTCCGAAGAAAAGCCCGACATTCAGCCGCCCGCCGATGCGCGCTGGCGCACGGTTCTGAAGGATCAGGTTAAAGCGGCCAAGAACTGCGATCTGGCCGAGGTGCTAACCTACAGCGAACTGAAGATCGGTGAGGAGATCGCCATCTCTGGCAAGATCTCCTGCATCGACGGACGCCAATACGACTACACTCGCCAGCGCCCGCACCAGAATTTCGAATTCCGTCTCTGCGAACCCAGCGTCTGCTGATCAGAGCGCCACGTCGGGCTTCAACGACACCAGCCCTTGCCCGTGCCGCTCGATCCGGCCTGCGAGATCGAGTTCCATCAGGATCACGCGCAACTCCCGCGCACCAAGCTCCGTCGCGCGCGCCAGATCATCAATCGGTATCGGATTGGGTCCCATCGCCACGACCACGCGATCGCGATCCGATCCGCCAATGAGCGGCGGTGGCCGGATCGGCGCCGGCGGCAGATCCTCGAACGCCGCATGCGGCTCCATTGCCAGCGCCGTACCCGCGATCACCGGCGCCAGCGCGTCCAGCACATCGTCGGCGCATGTCACCAGCGTCGCGCCGTTTCTCAAAAGATGATTCGTCCCCTCCGCGCGCGGATCGAGGGGATGCCCCGGCACAGCGAACACCTCGCGCCCCTGCTCTCCTGCCATCCGCGCCGTCGATAATGTTCCCGACCGCCGCGCCGCCTCCACCACCACGACGCCATGCGCCATACCCGACACAAGCCGGTTGCGCCGCGGAAAATCCTTCGCCCGCGGCTCAAACCCTGGCGGCATCTCCGTCACGAGGCACCCTCTCTCTGCAATGGCCGACTGTAGCCGCGCATTTTCCGGCGGGTAAACATAGTCGATCCCGCCCGCCACAACCGCAATCGTGCCGGTCGCAAGACTTGCTTCATGCACAGCCGCATCGATCCCGCGCGCGAGCCCCGAAACCGTCGCCAATCCGCGCTTTCCAAGGTCGCCCGCAAACCTGCGCGCAAGAGTGATCCCCGCCGCCGACGCCTGCCGCGACCCCACAATCGCAATTGCCGGCCGGCCGAGCAGCCGCGCATCCCCCTTCAGATAAACCGCAGGCGGCGGCGCCTCCACATGTGCCAGCAGCGCCGGATAGCCGGGCTCGATCGTGAACACGATCTCAGCCCCCATCTTACGTGCTGCCTCGAGTTCCCGCTCCGCCCGCTCCGTCGGACAGATGCGCAACGTCCGTCCGCCGCGCCGCGCCAGGTCCGGCAACGCTTCGAGCGCCTGCACCGCGCCGCCATAGTGATTGATCAATTCACGAAAAGTCACCGGCCCGACGTTGTCCGAGCGGATCAGCCGCAGACACGCAAGCCGCTGCTCCGGCTCCAGCTTCGCAACAGGAAGTGGCGCCGGCGTAAACAGATCGGGATCGTCACGCTTTGGCACCGATGCGCGGCTCCTCGCCCGCGAGCAACCGCTTGATGTTGGCCGAGTGCTTCCATAGCAAGATCGGCGTCATCAACGCACCGAGCACAGCCTCCGGCACCCGCCCTGTGATGAAGAGATAAACCGGCGCCACCACACTCGCGACCAGCGCCGACAACGACGAGTACCGCGTCGCTACGGCGAGCGCCAACCACACCCCGCAGAACACCAGCGCCCCCGGCCACGCCGCGCCCAAGAGCACGCCGATATAAGTCGCGACACCCTTCCCGCCCTTGAACCCGAGCCACACGGGGAAAACGTGCCCGAGAAACGCACCCAACCCCGCCAGCAATCCCGCGAGGATCGCAATCCCTTGCATGCCGCCGAAATAGTGACCGAGCAGCACCGCCGCCGTGCCCTTCAGCGCATCGAGCACCAGCGTCGCCGCCGCGAGTTTCTTATTTCCCGTACGCAAAACGTTCGTCGCACCGATATTGCCCGACCCGATCGCACGCACATCGCCGAGCCCCGCCGCCCGCGTGAGGATCAGCCCAAACGGGATCGACCCGAGCAGATAGCCAATCACCAACGCCACCAGAGCCGGAAACGAAAACAGCGGGTCCATCGGCGGCAGCGGCTCCAATCAGATGATCAAAATTCCGTCGCGGTCATTGTGGCGGCCCTTGCCCCCATGGGCAAGCCCTACGCCACCCATCGCCCATTCAACGGCTCTGCCGGGAAAACCCGTCGCGGCTCACCGCCCCGGCGCGTACTCGAATACCGTTTCGCCGTCGACCAGCGTCCGCAGCACGCGCCCCTGCATCTTGGCCTCGTCGAACGGCGAGTTCTTCGACCGCGAGCGCAAGAGATCTTTGTTCACCACCCACGGCTCGTCGAGATCAACGAGAATAAGGTCCGCCGGTGCTCCCTTCTGCAGTCGCCCACCGGGCAGCCCAAACAGCTTCGCCGGATTGACCGTCAACGGCCGCAAGAGCGTCGGCAGCGCCACATCGCCCGAATGATAAAGCCGCAGCGCCGCCGCGAGCAGCGTCTCTAAACCCGCCGCGCCGTCGGCGGCTTCTGCAAACGGCCGCCGCTTCACATCCGCGTCCTGCGGATCGTGGCTCGACACGATGGTGTCGATCTCGCCGTTCGCTACCGCATTCACCATCGCCGCCCGGTCGTCTTCCTTTCGGAGCGGCGGCCGCACCTTCAAAAACGTCCGGTACGACCCGATGTCGTTCTCGTTCAGCGTCAGATGATTGATCGAAATCCCGCACGTGACAGTGAGCCCGCGCGCCTTCGCCTGCCGAATAATCGCAAGGCTCTCCGGACACGAGATCGTTGCCGCGTGATAGCGCCCGCCGGTCATCTCGACGAGCCGCACGTCGCGCTCGATCATGATGATCTCGGCGACTTTCGAGATGCCGGGCAACCCGAGCCGCGTCGCCACTTCGCCAGAATTCATCGCACCGCTGCCGGCCAGATAAGGGTCTTCCGTGTGGTGAACGATCAATGCCCCGAAGTCGCGCCCGTAGAGCTCTCGGTCATCTCTTCGCCCTTGAGGCCCTTGGTCACCGCCGCCATGGTGTGGATATGTACAATGGCATTGTCGCGCGCGCGTCGCTGAATGAAGTCCACCAGCGATACCTGATCGATCACCGGATCGGTATCCGGCATTACGATCATCGTCGTCACACCGCCTGCCGCCGCCGAATGGCTGGCCGTCTTTAAAGTCTCGCGATGCTCGTATCCCGGCTCGCCGGTAAACACCTGCGCATCGATCAGCCCGGGACACAGCATCCGCCCCTTACAGTCGATGACGGTAGCGCCCTCCGGCGCGTTGCGCCGCAAACTTGCGCCCAGATCCGCAATTACGCCGTCCTTCACGTAAAGCCCGCCCGGTTCGTCGCGGTTCGTCTCCGGATCGACAAGGCGCGCGTTGATGAAAGCGGTTGGGCCCGAAGGTCTGCGCGGTGCGGTGACGGAGGATGGGCTCATGGGGGTTGCGCCGCTCATGATTTCATCGTTTCAGGTTTGGGCAGGTTCATCGCCAGCGCCTCCAGCACCGCCATGCGCACGGCAACCCCCATCTCCACCTGCTCGCGGATCACACTACGCGGATCATCCGCAATCGTGGATGCAATCTCCACGCCCCGGTTCATCGGCCCCGGATGCATCACAAGGGCATCGGGCTTGGCCCGCGCCAGTTTTTCATGGTCGAGCCCAAAGAAGTGGAAGTATTCGCGCACCGACGGCACGTACGAGCTTTCCATCCGCTCCCGCTGCAGCCTCAGCATCATCACTACGTCCGCGCCCTCGATGCCCTTCCACATGTCGGTGAACACTTCGACGCCCAGCCGCTCCGGCTTTGCCGGCAGAAGCGTCGATGGTGCAATGAGCCGCACCCGCGCCCCCATGGTGTTCAAGACGTCCACGTTCGACCGCGCCACCCGCGAATGCAGAATGTCGCCGCAGATCGCCACCGTCAGACCCGAGATTCGCCCCTTCGCACGCCGGATTGTCAGCGCGTCGAGCAGTGCTTGTGTGGGATGCTGATGCGCCCCGTCGCCGGCATTGATCACCGAGCAATCGACCTTCTGCGACAGCAGCTCAACCGCGCCCGCCGAATGATGCCGCACGACGATGATGTCCGGCCGCATGGCGTTGAGCGTGATGGCCGTATCGACCAGCGTCTCGCCCTTCGACACCGACGAGGTGGCGACGTTCATGTTCATCACATCCGCGCCAAGCCGCTTGGCGGCCAGCTCGAACGACGCCTGCGTCCGCGTTGAACTCTCGAAGAACAGATTGATATGCGTTCGCCCGCGCAGAACCTGCCTCTTTTTCTCCGCTTGTGGCGGCGAATCGGCGTTCTTGTCGGCGAGGTCGAGAAGAAATTCGATTTCGGGCACCGTCAGCTTCTCTGTCGAGAGAAGGTGGCGATGCGAGAAGCTCTTTGGTTGCTTCTGTGCGGATATGGCCATTAAAGCGGTTTCTCTACGCGCAAAAATGCCCCCCGGCAAGCGCCTCTCCACAACTCTCCCCAATTGGCGCGACGGGATGGTTGCAATGTGCTTAAAAGTGCCGGTTCAGGAGACAGTTGAAGCATGAGCGACCGCTTCGCGACTGACGCCGTGTCCAACCAGGCGCCCCCCCTCACGGATGTGAACCTGTATGCCGCCGACGTGGCCCTGACCGACGCGGTGACGCGCGAAGGAGCTGGCGCATCAGCCCGCACCCTGAACGCCTTTGGCCTCACAGCCGGGTCCGAAGAAGCCCGCGAACTGGCCGCACTGGCCAATCACCACCCCCCCGAGCTCGCCACCCACGACCGCCACGGCCGCCGCCTCGACCTTGTCACGTATCATCCGGCCTACCACGACCTCATGCGCCTCTCCTGCGCCGAAGGTCTAGCCAACTCGACTTGGGCGCACCTCGGCCCTGCCGGCGGCGCCCCCGACAAAGCCGCCCACGTCACGCGCGCCGCCAACCTCTATCTCGCCGCCCAGATGGAGCCCGGCCACTGCTGCCCGCTCACAATGACCAACGCAGCCGTCCCGGTCCTGCTCAAAAACGAAAGCCTCGCTCGCGACTGGCTGCCCCTCGTTCTATCCCGCACCTACGATCCGAGTTTCGAACCCGCCGCCGGCAAAGCCGGCGTCACCCTCGGCATGGGACTGACGGAAAAGCAGGGCGGCACCGATGTCCGCGCCAACACCACTCGCGCCACACGTACTGCCGACGGCCTCTACACCTTGACCGGCCACAAGTGGTTCCTGTCAGCGCCAATGTCAGATGCTTTTCTCATCCTCGCGCAATCCGATGCCGGCCTCTCGCTCTTTCTCGTTCCGCGCTTTCTCCCCGATGAAAGCGTCAACGCACTCCACTTCCAGCGATTGAAAAACAAGCTAGGCAACCGCGCCAATGCGTCGACCGAAGTCGAGTTGCACGCCGCCACCGGCTGGCTCATCGGCGAGGAAGGCCGCGGCGTCGCATCTATCGTCGATATGCTCACCTATTGCCGTCTCGATTGCGCGATCTCGTCGGCGGGCCTCATGCGATCGAGCGTCGCCTATGCGGTCCATCACGCCGAACACCGCCACGCCGGCGGCCGTGCCCTTGTCAACGAACCCCTGATGCAGCAGGTCCTTGCCGATCTGACGCTTGATGTCGAAGCCGCCGTCGCGCTCTCTTTCCGTCTTGCCCGCTCCTTCGACCGCGCCCGTGATCCCCGTGCCGCCGCCTGGCGCCGCCTCATGACGCCGGTCACGAAGTACTGGATCACCAAGATCGCACCAGCCCTAATCGCTGAAGCCATGGAATGCCTCGGCGGCAACGGCTTCGTCGAAGACTGGCCAATCGCACTCCTCTATCGCGAAGCCCCCGTCAACGCGATCTGGGAGGGGTCCGGCAACGTCATGGCGCTCGATGTGTTGCGCGTCTTGCAGAAGGAACCCGATGTCGCTGAATTGGTAACGGACGAACTGCGCGCCGCCTGCGCCGGAGACGCTGTACTCACCGCCGGCTTCACGCGCCTCGAAGCCGTTCTTCACGAACCCCGCCTCCTCGATGGGCGGGCCCGGCAACTCGTCGAAGCATTCGCCAAACTTGCAGCCGGCGCCATCCTCCGCGCCCAGGGCAACGCCGCCATCGCCGACGCCTTCATCGCGACCCGCATCGGCGGATCGGCCCGCTCCACCTACGGCCAAGGCCTCGATAGCTTCGACCTCAAGGCGATCCTCGCCCGCGCCACGCCAAACCGGCAGGCATGAAGCCATCTGCCCACGCCGCCGGCCAGAATGCCAGTTGCGGGCCCCCGCCGCCTGGGCTAAACGGTGGCCCGCGAAGACGGAGCTTCTCGCTTTCCTAACCGTCGGACAGTATGTTCCGGGGATCGCGACGCAAACCGTCTCTCCAAAGGCTCCGCTCTACGCGATCGGAACCTTTTCATAGTGTTAGCTGCCGTAGCTCAGTGGTAGAGCACTCCCTTGGTAAGGGAGAGGTCGAGAGTTCAATCCCCTCCGGCAGCACCATTCAACCAACAAAGATAGCCGCGCCCAGCCCGGTTCAAGGCAATCCTCAACCGCCTTATGCCTTGGGAGGCCCGTAGTATCCCTTTGGATCCGGCCCCGAACCCAACAGCCGAACACCTTCCACGATCGCGGGGCTGACCCCCTCGCCGCCAGCTGCAATGTACTCGGTGAGATCCTGACGCATCCGTGGGTCCCAGTAGGTCCGAAGGTGATTGCGGATGCCCTCGGCGCGCCGCGCCGGTGGATAGGGCGAGAAGAAATCCGCAATTTGGTTCGCCATGACGATGAGCCGCTCCAGCGGAACGGCGCGGCTAGGGACCGAGCTCTCGGCGTGTGCGGTTTTTTGGCTCATGCGGTCACAACCTGGTCACGCTTCTTCTTCGCGGCACGCTTCGCGGTCTGCTCACTCGCCACCTTCACGACCTCCACTGCCGTAACCTTGTACTCAGGGCAATTGGTTGCCCAGTCGGAGAGATCCGAAGTCACGACATTGATGCGCGTTTCGGCGTGGTGGAACGTCGTGTAGACTATTCCACTTTCCACCCTCTCGGAGAACTTGGCTTTCAACTCCGTAGAACCGAAGCGGCTTGAAACTTTGACCCGGTCGCCGTCGCGGATTCCGCGGATATTGGCATCATGCGCGCTGATTTCGAGCACGTCCTCCGAATGCCAGCGATTGTTTTGCGTCCGCCGGGTCTGGGTCCCGACGTTGTACTGTGTGAGAATGCGCCCAGTGGTCAGAAGCAGCGGGAACTTATCGTTCGTACGCTCCGCCGTTGGCACATACTCCGTCAGCATAAATGTGCCGCGGCCGTTTGCGCGTGGGAACTTCTCGCGGTGCAGAACCTCCGTGCCTTCCGGCGCAGTCTCGTCGCACGGCCACTGGGCGGAGCCGATGCGCTCGAGAAGCTCGAAGCTGATGCCCTTATAGGCGGGCGACAGGCGGGCGATCTCATCCAAAATCTGGCCCGCATGGTCATACTTCGCCGGATAGCCCATGGCATTCATGAGCATCACGACAATCTCCCAGTCTTGATAGCCGGCCAGCGGCTCCACGACCTTGCGCACGCGGTTGACGCGCCGTTCCGCACTCGTGAACGTACCATCCTTCTCCAGCGAGGAGCTGCCTGGCAGGAAGACGTGCGCGTATTTCGAGGTCTCGTTCAGGAACAGGTCCTGAATAACCACGCATTCCATCTGCCGCATCGCTTCGATGATGTGGTTCTGGTTGGGGTCGCTCTGAACCGGATCCTCACCCATGATGAACATGCCGCGGAAGTTTCCGGCGAGAGCGGCATCGAACATGTTTGGAAGGCGCAGACCGGGCTCCGCATCGAGCGTCACGCCCCAGTCTTTCTCGAACGATCCGCGCACCTCGTCATCCGTTACAAATCGATAACCGCTGAAAACGTGCGGCCAGCTGCCAAGGCAGCTTCCACCCTGCACGTTACCTTGGCCACGCAGTGGATTGACACCGACGCCTTCCCTGCCAAGCATCCCGCACGCCAGCGAAAGGTTTCCAAGGCACATCACGCCCGTCGACCCCTGTGAGTGCTCCGTTACGCCAAGCCCATAGTAAATGGCGCTGTTAGGACCCGATGCGTAGAGGCGAGCGGCCTTGCGTATCAATTCGGGGTCGAGTCCGGCCGTGGGTCCGATGACTTCTGGCGCGTACCGGTCGGAAGAAACGAATTCCTTCCAGCGTTCGAACTCATCCCACTCGCAGCGAGCCCTGACGAAGGCTTCATTATACAATTTTTCGCGCACGATCACGTGGGCGATGCTATCCAGAACCGCAACGTTCGTGCCCGGCCGCAGGCTGAGGTGCACGTCCGCCTTGATGTGAGCCGACTCCACCGTCTCTGTCCTGCGCGGATCGATAACGATCAGTTTGGCTCCTTGCCGTACGCGCCGCTTCATCAATGACCCAAAGACGGGATGCCCCTCCGTCGGATTGGCCCCGACGATCATGATCACGTCGGCCTGCATAATGCTATCGAAGTGCTGGCTTGCCGCACCCCATCCGACCGTCGCCGAAAGTCCGAATTGCGTCGGCGAATGGCATATGCGCGCGCAGTTATCGATGTTGTTGTTGCCCAAGACAGCACGCGCGAACTTCTGCACGAGGAAAATCTCCTCGTTGGTGCAGCGGGAACTCGAGACCGCTCCTACCGACCGCGTGCCATACTTCGCCTGGACCCGGCGCAATTCGGACGCGGCATGCGCGATCGCCTTCTCCCAACTCACGGGCATCCAGGCGTCGTCGATCGACTTGCGGATCAGCGGCGTCGTCACACGGTCGTCGCTGACGTAGTAGTCGAACGCAAAGCGACCCTTGATGCAGCTATGCCCATGGTTGGCCTTGCCCTCCTTCCAAGGGATCATTCGCACCAGGCGGCCTTTGGAAGTCTCGGCTTTGAACCCGCAACCAACCCCGCAGTAGGCACATGTCGTCACAACGGATTTGTCTGGTTTGATCGGATTAGCCACGGATGTAGTCTCCTTCAAACAGAGATTTCTCGACGAGCGCCTGCGTCGGGCAAGTCTGCACGCACGCTCCACAACTGACGCAGTCGGACTCGAAGAAGGGCTGATCTTGGCCGGCAGCAACTTTCGACTCGAAGCCACGCCCTTGGACCGTCAGCGCAAACGTCCCTTGAATTTCCTCGCACGCGCGGACACACCGGTTACAGACGATGCACTTGGCTGGATCGAACAGGAAATACGGGTTGGAAACATCCACCGGTGACGAGAGGTGCGTTTCCACCGGCTCGTAAGGATGGGTGGCTACCCCGCACTGAGCCAGAGCGGTATGGAACTCGCTCCACCCGCCGTCCACATCGTTTGCCGGAAAGTCGGACAGGTAAAGTTCCAGCACGCCTTTGCGCAATCTCTGCAGCTGTTCTGACTGCGTCGTGACGGCCATGCCTTCGGAGACGATCGTCGTGCAGCTGGCCGGATACCCACTGCGTCCTTCGATTTCGACAAGACACAGCCGACAACTACCCCAAGCCTCGAGCATGTCGGTTGCGCAAAGTTTCGGAATAGTCCGCTGAGCCTTGGCCGCGGCGAGCATCACAGAGCTGCCGGCAGGTACGCTGATGGGGTAGCCGTCCACCGTCAACGTCACCTCGGCGCCCGCACGTGGCGGTGTGCCGTAGTCGATATCATCCTTCAGATCCCGAAGCTCTGACCAGAGCATGGAGCATCCCCGTTCGGTTGCAGACAACCGAGTTGTTACCGAATGATTGGAACGGGTCTAAATTGATTGATGACATTGCATAGATTGAATAAAGTGATGGTCGATGCATTTGCGCGGCTCGATGGCGGAGGGCCCTGCCGCCAACCGTAATTATCCATGACCGGATGCCGACACCGTATGTTAAGCGCGCAAGGATGCCGTTGGTTCCAGTTTGAGAAATCCCGCCGGCACGTTCAAGGCTCGGCAACCGTGGCGGCCGTAGGCGATGAGATTGATATAACTGGAGTTTCTAGTCATTTCGAAGAGCACGCGCTATGCTGATGGATAGCCAACTTTTCGAGCAACCAAATGTCTCCAATCGTCTCGGCACCCAAGAACGGGCATGCTAGACCCATTTTAAACCCGCAAAAGGGTCATCTGACGCCGCCCTTAGCTCCATGCAATCCGGCCTCTCAATGATTACGTATCTCTCGAACAATCCCATCGCGCAGCACGTGCGCTCCTGATCACGGACCCTCCCCATCCATGACGAGTAAAACGACCCAGCTCATGACGGCCAAGCCCCCCCTCCTCGCCCGCCCTTCCCGCGCCGAGGCGGAAGCCGCCGTGCGCACGCTCATCTCCTGGGCTGGCGACGACGTGACCCGTGATGGTCTGCATGAAACGCCCTCGCGCGTCGTCCGCGCCTATGAGGAGTATTTCCGCGGCTACGACCAGGACCCGGAAGAAATCCTCAATAAAACCTTCGAGGAAATCGAAGGTTACGACGAGATGATCGTGCTGCGCTCCATCCGGTTTGAAAGCCACTGCGAGCATCACATGGCCCCGATTATTGGCCGCGCTTGGGTCGGCTACATCCCGAATGGCCGCGTTGTCGGCATCTCGAAGCTTGCCCGCGTTGTCGAAGCCTACGCCAAGCGTCTCCAGATTCAGGAGAAGATGACGGCGCAGATCGCCAACGCGATCGAAACGGTCTTGAAGCCACAAGGCGTTGCGGTGGTCATAAAAGCCGAGCATCAGTGCATGACCGCCCGCGGCGTCATGAAGCCTGGCACCGATCTCGTAACGAGCCGAATGCTCGGCATCTTCCGCGACAACGCCATTACGCGCCAGGAATTCCTGTCGATGGTCGACTGATCGCCGGCCGGCAAGATCCGAAAAAAAAAGGGCGTCGCAGGACTGCGGTACCCTCTGCTATTTCACCAGCAACTCCGGCCGGTATTCGAAGTGCATGGTGTCATAGTGATACCAGCGCCCACCCCAGATGAACCCGTGCTTTTCGAATATCCGAACGATCTCCTCGGGGAGCTTGTTCTGCCACGCATACCGCCCCTCCGTGTCCGGCTTCGACCACCGCCAATAATCCGAATACTTCAACGCCAGATCGATCGCGATGCCGTGCCCGTGCGTCGACAATCGCTCCGTTCCCGCGATCGCACGGCACGCGTAGGTCCCCGCCACCGGATTGAGATAGCGGTCAAACGACGGCGGCAGCCGCTCCAACTCATCCGACACGGCCTTCAACTTCTCCGCCACCCCATTCACCCGCGTCACCTTGAGCGTCATCCGCCCCCGCGACGGCATCCACGCAACGTCCACGAGGTTTTTTGCAACGCTCCCTTTTTTACAATTGCCGTACATCCGGTCGAAGAAATCCTCCGGCCGCGCCCGCCCCGGATCAGCATCCACCGCCGGCGGCACAAGGGGTCCGGTCGGATACGGAATTGCGAATATGTCCTGCAGGTCGGGTCCGCGCAGCAGATCGTCGAACGGCTTCGCCCCCCGGCCGTCATCGATGGGCAGACGCATCCCGTCGCGCCACACGATCGAACCGGCCTCCACGGCCGCGATGTGATCTGGATAGGCCTCCTTCAACCGCCGCCCAGCTTCGTCCGGCGTTATTTCACCGGCCAGAGCCGCCGCGGCGCTCAAGCCGATCCAGGCCAAAACCGCAGCCATGCAATTGATAGGATTGCGCAAAATCTTGTTTCCCATCCTGAAAGTAGCGGCTCCCCTTTCCCTTTACCCGAAAAGAACACCTGCTACAGTGTCCGCCAAGCAGCAGCCAGTCGAAGCCTGATGAGAAGTCCGCGCGCCGGTCCCGGCATTCGCGGTCTGGACCAGGTTCTGGGGATGAAAACCGTGAGCGGTTACGCCGACGAGCCGGAAAAGGCCGAAAATCCGCCCCACGTGGCGCCTCCGTTGCAGGGCGGCGACGATTCGGCCCGCGACCGTCCCCCGCCCGTCTATGGCGCACTAGATCTTGGCACTAATAACTGCCGACTTCTCCTGGCCCGTCCCTCCCGTCGCGGCTTCCGCGTCGTCGATGCTTTCTCTCGTATCATCCGCCTTGGCGAAGGCGTGTCGCAATCCGGCCGTCTGTCGGACGCCGCCATGTCGCGCACGATCGACGCGTTGCGCATCTGCGCCCAGAAGCTCGACCGTGCCGGCACCCACCGCGCGCGCCTCGTCGCCACCGAAGCCTGCCGCTCCGCGGCCAACTCCATTGATTTCCTCTCCCGCGTCAAAAGCGAAGTCGGCCTTGATATCGAGGTCCTTACTCCGGAAGAGGAAGCGATCCTCGCGGTCGCCGGCTGCGCCACATTGATCGACACCAGCGTCGACTATGCCCTCGTCTTCGATATCGGTGGCGGTTCATCCGAACTTATATGGATCGACCTGCGCCGCATTTCCGGGACCGGGCCCCACGCCGCCTCCCGTATCATCGAGAGCGTCCGCCGCGGCAACGGCCAATCCGTGTGGACCTCGCTGCCCGTCGGTGTCGTAACGCTCGCCGAGCGCTTCGGCGGTTGCGAAGTCACCTCTGAAGTATTCGAAGCGATGGTCACTTACGTTTCGGGCCTCATCGCGCCATTCGAACAGCGCCACAATTTCCGCCGCCGCATCGAGGGCAGCGCCGTCCACTTTCTTGGCACATCGGGCACCGTTACGACCGTCGCCGGCATCCAGCTCGGCCTCCCACGCTACGATCGCAGCAAAGTCGATGGCTGCTGGATGCGCGTCGCCGATGTGAACCGCGTCACTTACGATCTCTTGGCCCGCACCTACCAACAACGCGTTGCCGAACCCTGCATCGGCCACGATCGCGCCGATCTTGTGCTCGCCGGCTGTGCGATCCTGGAGGCGGTAATTCGCGCTTGGCCGTGCGAACGCTTGCGGGTAGCCGATCGTGGCCTGCGCGAAGGCATCCTGTCCTCGCTGATGATGGAAGATAACATATTCCGGAGCGGCCGCCGCCGCCGGAGAGGCGATTGGACCGATGGCAAGTAAAGGCAAAGGCAAGTCACCACCCAAGGGACCAGGTGGCGGACAACGCATGCTGCGCGTCCGCGTCAAGACCGCGGCCAAGCGATCTACATCCTCGGCCCGCTGGCTCGAGCGCCAGTTGAACGACCCGTATGTCGTGGCTTCCAAGCGCGACGGATTTCGCTCGCGCGCGGCCTATAAGCTGCTCGAACTCGACGACAAATATCGCATCCTGAAAACCGGCCAGCGCGTCATCGATCTGGGTGCTGCACCCGGTGGCTGGTCGCAGGTCGCTGCCGACCGCGTCAAATCCCTGGATGGCCGCGGTCAGGTGATTGCGATCGACTATCTCGGCGTCGAACCAATCCCCGGCGTCGAAATTCTCGAACTCGACTTCACCGATGAAAGCGCCGAACCCAGATTGAAGTCGCTGCTGCGCGACGGCAGCGCCGATGTGGTGCTCTCCGACATGGCCGCGCCGACGGTTGGCCACGCCAAGACCGATCACTTGCGCATCATGGGGCTCGCCGAAGCTGCCGCCTACTTCGCCTGCGACGTGCTCTCGCCCGGCGGTGCGTTCGTTTGTAAGGTCTTCCAGGGCGGCACCGAAAAGGAGTTGCTCGAACTGTTGAAAAAATCGTTCAGCGTCGTTCGCCACGTTAAACCGCCGGCAAGCCGCAGCGACAGCGCCGAGCTTTATGTCGTGGCCACCGGCTTTCGCGGCAAACACACTGACGAGACAAAATAAAAACGGCGACCGCGGAGGCGATCGCCGTTCGTTTGACCACTCGCTGCTCGAGCGAGCCGATCTCCGTCTTAGATGACGTCGATCTCGGCCGGCAGGTACGACGTGACTTCGAGGCCGACTTCCTGCTCGCGAACGGCGGGCTTGGTCCAGGTCTTCATGGTGTTTCCTCCAGTTTCGTTTTTGCTAAGCTCGTGTCTAGCGTGGGTTGGATACCCAAGAACCCACCGGAGGTCCAATCGAATTTTCCTGTCCCCGGCATCAGACCGACTGATATGTAACAGTATTTCGTAACAATTGGTCCCCGCCGGATCGCACTGCAACACGGGTTTGCCGCCGCCCATTTTGGCCAGCCGCACCCCTCTAGCCCGGCACGCGCGGAGGGCCGCACTTCCCCTGCCTAAGCGCCGGTGATATAGCGCTGCCGACATGATTTGCGGGCCGGTTCGGCGCCTGCTCTGTCACTTATCCGACAAGGAGATAGCCATGGCGAAAAGCCCGATCGTCAACGATTTGGCGTTGGCGCTGACGTTTGACGACGTGCTGCTCGTTCCGGCCGCCTCCGAAGTGATGCCGGGACAGGTCAACGTCGCCTCCCGCGTGACCAAGACGATTAAGGTCAACATTCCCATCATCTCCGCCGCAATGGATACGGTTACCGAGGGTCGTCTGGCCATTGCCATGGCCCAGGAAGGCGGCATCGGAGTGCTGCATCGCAACCTGGAACCGAAGGATCAGGCGGCGCACGCAACCCAGGTCAAAAAATACGAAAGCGGCATCGTCCTCAACCCGGTGACCATCACGCCGGACGCCAAACTGGCCGAAGCCCTGAAGCTGATGGCCGACAATTCGATCTCCGGCATTCCAGTGGTTGAGAAGGCGGACGGCAAGGGCAAGCTGGTCGGCATCCTCACCAACCGCGACGTCCGCTTTGCCACCAACATGGAGACTCCCGTCTCCGAACTGATGACGAAAGATAAGCTCATCACCGTGAAGCGCTCGGTGAGCCAGGCCGACGCCCGCCGCTTGCTGCATCAGCACCGCATCGAAAAGCTCGTCGTCGTCGATGACGATTTCCACTGCGTCGGCCTCATCACGGTCAAGGACATCGAAAAAGCCCAGAAGCATCCCAACGCCTGCAAGGATGAAGCCGGCCGCCTGCGCGTCGCCGCCGCCACAACGGTTGGCGATGACGGCTTCGCGCGTGCCGAAGCGCTCATCGCCGCCGGCTGCGATCTCATTGTCGTCGATACGGCGCATGGCCATTCCATCCGCGTTCTTGAGATGGTGACGCGTATCAAGAAGATGTCGAATGCGGTGCAAGTCGCCGCCGGCAACGTCGCAACAGCCGCTGCCACCCGCGCCCTCATCGATGCGGGCGCCGATGCGGTGAAAGTCGGTATCGGACCCGGCTCCATTTGTACGACACGCATCGTCGCCGGTGTCGGCGTGCCCCAGCTTACGGCCATTATGAATTGTTCGGCCGAAGCCAAGAAACATGGCATCCCGATCATCGCCGACGGTGGCATCCGTTTCTCCGGCGACATCGTGAAAGCGCTCGCTGCTGGTGCGGATTGCGTCATGATCGGCTCGTTGCTCGCCGGCACCGACGAAGCACCTGGCGACACCTATCTCTATCAAGGGCGGACCTATAAAGCCTATCGCGGCATGGGCTCCGTGGGCGCCATGGCCCGCGGCTCGGCCGACCGTTACTTCCAGCAGGAAGTGAAGGACACGCTGAAACTCGTGCCCGAGGGCATTGAAGGTCAGGTCCCCTACAAAGGCCCCGCCGAAGGCGTTCTGCATCAGCTCGTCGGCGGCCTGCGCGCCGGCATGGGCTACACAGGATCGGCCACGCTCGAAGACCTGCGCACCAACGCCGAATTCGTGCGCATCTCACCCGCCTCCATGCGCGAAAGCCACGCCCACGGCGTCGCCATTACCCGCGAGAGCCCGAACTATCCGGGCGGACTGTAAGGAACAGATCGATGAACCCCAACCTGTCGATCGTCCAGCCCCTGCTCGTGCAGGCGGGGCTGACATTCTTCCTGCTCTTCTGGATGGCCAAGGAGCGGGTGGGTGCAATCCGCGCCGGCACGGTCATTCGCAACGAAACCGGTGTGCGGCCGACATGGGTGGGCCGAGCCGGCACGGTCTCGAACGCGTTCCACAATCAGCTCGAAATGCCGATGCTGTTCTACGTGGTCACGATCCTCTCCATTCTGACCGGCTCGGCCGACTATCCCATGACAGCGCTCGCATGGGTGTACATCATCCTGCGCATCGTCCATGCCGCGATCCACACGACCTACAACAAGATACCGCACCGCTTCGTCGCCTATCTTCTCAGCAATCTCGTGCTGCTCGCCATGTGGGTGAAGCTCGCCGTGCACGTTTTCACCGCAGGCTGATCCCATGAAACCCGGCGCGCGCATCGCGGCTGCCATCGAAGTCCTCGAGACCATCATCACCCGTCACCAGCCCGTCGGTATCGCACTCGCCGATTGGGGTAAGGCGCACCGCTTCGCCGGCTCCGGCGACCGCAACGCCATTGGCGGACTTGTCTACGACGCCTTGCGCCGCCGCGGCTCCATCGCCTGGGCGATGCAGTCAGATACGGCCCGCGCACTCGCCATCGGCGCCGCGTCCGCGGCCTTCCGCATGGAACCCGACGCCGTCGCCGCTGTCTGCGACGGCGAGACCCACGCCCCCGCGCCCCTCTCGGAAACGGAACGCGCCGGCCTCACGCGGTCGCTCGACGATGCCCCGCCCCACATCCAAGCCGACATCCCCGAATGGCTCTGGCCCAGTTTCACCGCGGCCTTCGGCGGCACCGCGATCGACCAGGGCCGCAAGCTCGCCGAGCGCGCCCCTGCGGACCTGCGCGTCAACACGCTGAAGGCCACCCCGGAAAAAGTGCTGAAGGCCCTGGCCGAGTTCGGCGCCGAAGCCTGCCCACACTCACCTGTGGGCGTTCGCGTGCCTCCGCCCGTCGGCACCGGGCGCACGCCCAATCTCGAAGCCGAAGCCGCCTTCCAGGCCGGCTGGTGCGAAATCCAAGACGAAGGCTCGCAACTGGCTGCCCTGCTCGCCGGCGCAGGTCCCCGCCTGCAGGTGCTCGATCTGTGTGCAGGCGCGGGCGGTAAAACGCTGGCGATGGCCGCCGGCATGCAGAACACCGGCCAGATTTTCGCCTACGACGACGATCGCAACCGTTTGAAACCCATCTTCGAACGCGTCAAACGCGCCGGCGTCCGCAACGTCCAAATCCTCAAAGGCGGCGATCAGAAGGCGCTGGAAGCGCTGGGCCCCAAGTTCGATCTCGTCCTCGTTGACGCGCCCTGCACCGGCACTGGCGTCTGGCGCCGCCGCCCGGAAAGCAAATGGAAGCTCAAACCCCGCAACATCGAGGAACGCCAGACCGAACAGGCCGCCGTCCTCGCCACCGCCCGCGGTCTGACCAAGCCCGGCGGCCGTCTCGTCTACGTCACCTGCTCCCTATTGCCCGAAGAAAACCGCGGCACCCTGGAAAACTTCCTGGCCTCCGCCCCCGAGTTCTCGGTCGTCCCCTATGGTCCCGTCTGGCGGGAGCGCATCGGCACCGAGCCCCCCGCCTCCGCCGACGGTCGCACCGACACGCTCCAGTTGACGCCTGCCTCCCACGGCACTGATGGATTTTTCATCGCAATTCTGGACCGCGCCAAAGCCTGACGCGTTCTCACCGTATTTTTTCGTAGCTCCATCTTGCAAAGCCCCAATGCTGCGATAGCTATTGCATCTGAGCCATGCAGCACGCGTGCGCTCCGCCGGCCGTCAGCCCTGTCTAGGGGTTAGCGCGGGTGCCGTCACGCTTCGTTGCTGTCGCTTCGAACCGCGCAAGCCGTTCGGACGATCCGGGGGAGACGATCGTCAATCATGGCCGCTGTGCCACGGTGTCCTGGCGTTCCCAAAATCGCTGCGCAATCAGCGACCGCCCCACTTTTTCAACATCGCCTCCGACGTCCTGAACTTTGCCGTCCGCGCCAATGGGCACGGGCGTGCATGATATATCCGGTGAGGGCCTGAATGCACGGCAGCCAGAATTCGTTTCTCACGCAGAAGTGTGAAGTTCGCGCAGCCGAAGACCGGGGCGGTTACACCGTCGTCGCCAAGGAGCCCATCGCCAAAGGCGAACTCATCGTCGTCTGGAGCGGCACGCTGGTCGACGGTGCCGAACTGGCAACCCTCCCCCCGCCCGTGAAGCGCCATTCGCTCCAGGTCGAGGAT
>VYKW01000100.1_pt1 | contig 39444 bp, 30 predicted proteins | sample 5114451 | NCBI WGS metagenome assembly VYKW01 (sample SAMN12291784, study PRJNA351875) | freshwater metagenome | isolation source: freshwater lake | place: USA: Michigan, Gull Lake | collected 2013-08-08
AACGTTCCAGTTCACGCCCGTCGTCGAAGACTCGGCGTTGATGTCGTCCATGGTGTGATAACCGGCGTCAACCGCGCCATACCACCCATCCGGCTCAGCCGAAGCAGCACCAGCCGACAGGGCAAGAGCCGCCGCCGCGCTGGAAGCCAGGAACAAGGTCTTGAAACGCATGGGTGTGAGCCCTCCGCAGCCACAGTTGATCTCATGGGGCGGTCCCACCGCCTTGCGGGGGTCATAACAGCGTTGCATCGCAAGGTCGATAGCCCCCCGACGTTCCCGTAGCGTAGCCGCACAAGCGTGGCGTTGAAGCTACAGAGCAAATCGGAAGCGGCTCGGATTCTCCGGGCCGAAGACGTCCGGGCGAAGGGGCTTCCGCGTGTTTGTCACGGGCGCGAACGCGGCTATGCCTTGCCCATGAGCGAAAAGGCTGCGGGCTGCGAGATCATCGCCGAGGCGGGGGTCAACCACGATGGAGACGAGGTCGAGGCGCTGCGGCTTGTCGCCGCTGCGGCCCGGGCCGGGGCCGACACGGTCAAGTTTCAGACCTTCGATCCCGATGAACTCGCCACGGCAGCGGCTCCAACCGCTGCCTATCAGGCAGACGCAGGCGAAGGGTCGCGTCAGGCCGAGATGCTGCGCCGCCTGTCGCTGCCGCTCCCGGCCTGGGCGCGAATCGCAAGGGAAGCGAAAGACTGCGGCATCGGTTTCCTCTCGACCCCATTCGACGCGGCCTCGGCTCGGTTCCTGATCCAGGAAACCGGCATGGACCGCATCAAGGTTGGGTCCGGTGAGCTGACCAACCTGCCCCTCCTGCTGGACCTAGCCCGACTGGACTGCCCCCTACTGCTGTCGACCGGCATGGCGACCTTGCAGGATGTGTACGACGCGCTCGGAACCGTCGCCTTCGCCCATCTGTCCGGCAAGAGCGAGCGCCCGTCCCTGGCCGCCATGCGCGAGGCCTTCGCCGCCCCCGAGGCCAAGACGGTCTTCGCGCGCACAGTCGTGATGCAGTGTGTCACTGCCTACCCGGCACCGCACGACCAGGCGAACCTGAGGGTGCTCGACACCTATGCGGCGCTCGGCGTGACGCCGGGCTACTCCGACCACACCCTGGGCACGGACACGGCGCTCGCGGCCATCGCGCGTGGCGCGCGGGTTGTCGAAAAACACCTGACGCTGGACCGGACGCGTCCGGGACCTGACCACAAGGCCTCGCTGGAACCCGATGAGATGGCCGCGCTTGTGGCCGGTGCCCGCCGCGTGAGCCAGATGCTGGGGACCGATCAGAAGGCCCCGGCCGCCGCCGAGATCGAGAACATGGCGGTCGCCCGGCGGGGACTTGTCGCGACTCGGGCCATTCGGACCGGCGACATCTTTTCGACAGACAGCATCGCGCCACGCCGCGCCGGGGGCGGGGCAGCGCCCGCCCGGCTCTGGGATCTGATCGGGCAACCGGCGGATCGCGACTATCGCCCCGGCGACTGGATCGAGGGATGAGGCGGATCGGCGTCTTTACGGGCACGCGCGCCGAGTACGGCCTGTTGCGTCCCGTGCTGACGGCGCTGGACGCCTCGCGCGATCTTGAGCCGAGGCTGATCGTGGGTGGAACGCATCTGTCGCAGCGCCATGGCGAGACCCTGACAGAGATCGAGGCCGACGGTCGGCATGCGGACGCGCGGGTCCCCGTCCCACTGGCTGGAGACGATGGCGCGTCGATCGCCGCCGACATGGCGGCAACGCTGGCGGGCGCGGCGACGGCCTATGGGGCGCTCGATCTGGACGCAGTTTTGATGCTGGGCGACCGGACCGAGGTGCTGGCCACCGCCGCTGCAGCCGTGCCGCTGGGGCTGCCGATCCTGCACCTGGAGGGTGGGCATCGGACGGCTGGAGCCGTGGACGACGCCATCCGTCATGCGGTGACCAAGCTGGCCGCCCTCCACTTCACGGCCGCAGAACCCTATCGCCAGCGCATCCTGCAGATGGGCGAAGCCCCGGAGCGAGTCTTTACCGTCGGATCCACAGCCGTCGACAACCTCAAGGCCTTAGCGGCCGAACCGGAGCACCCGATCGCGGCCCTTGACGGCATCGACCTGTCGAACGGCTTCCTCCTGGCCACCTTCCACCCCGAGACCCTGGGGGATCGGACGCCCGAGGATCAGATCGCGGCCTTCCTGTCGGGTCTGTCGGCGGTGACCGACAGGCCACTGCTGATCACCCGCCCCAATGCGGACGCGGGGTCCGGGGCGGTGCGGGCCGCGCTGGATGCTTTCGCCGTCGAACGGCCGGGTCAGGCGCGCATCGTCGAGTCCCTCGGCGCGCAGGGCTATCTCCGCGCGCTGATGGCCTGTGACGCCGTCGTCGGGAACTCTTCCAGCGGTGTGATCGAGGCCCCGGCGGCCGGGACGCCATCGGTCAACGTCGGCCTGCGCCAGGACGGACGGCTGAAGCCGACCAGCGTCATCGACTGTCCGCTCGATCCCGCCGCCATTGCCGACGCCATCCGCCGGGCCACCGCGCGGGGCTTCAAGACGGCCGCACAGTCTCAGCCCCCGCCCTTTGGCGACGGCCGCGCCGGTCAGAGAATCGTCGAGACCCTGGAAGGCACCGACTTCGCCGGGCTGGCCAGAAAGCCGTTCGTCGACCGCGTCTAGCGCCGGATGCTGTCCAGAGCGCCTGTGGCCTCGCCACGGACGTGGGGCCACAGGGCTTCGCAGACCATGAAGTCGAACGCCGTATCGACATCCCAGCCGCGCTCCGGCGGCATGGACCAGCCGAGCACGCCTTCACCCTGGAAGGTCCGGCGTTTCAGCAACACCTCTGGACGGCCGACATAGACGGCGCCGTTGATGACGACCGGCTCGTCGGGCTCAGGCACATTGGTGCGAAAGGCACCGTCTGACTTCAGCCGTCCATAGAAGGTCTGAGGTTTCAGCACTGGCGAGACGCCGATGATCGAGGGCGCGCCAGTCTCATGGCAAAGGCGCACCGCCCCGTCGATGTCAGACCCCAGCCGCAAGGGCGATGTCGGCTGCAGCAGCACGACATAGTCCCAGCGACCGCCCAGCGTGGCCAGGGCGTGCTCGATGGCGTCGATGACCGAGGCCTCCGGACCCGAAAGGTGATCCGGCCTGCGAAAGGGCGGCGGAAATCCCATCCCGGTCGCGATCTCGATCACCGCTTCGTCGTCGGTCGAGACAACGACCTGATCCAGAACCGTCGCTTCGCGGCAGGCTTCCAGCGTCCAGGCCACCATCGGCTGGCCGGCGAGGCTGCGGGTGTTCTTGCCCGGCAAACCCTGTGAGCCCGCACGCGCGGGCACAATGCCGAGCACACGGCCGACGTTCGCCCCCTGCCCGATCATGGTCCGCTCCGTGACGCCCAATCCGGTGTCCTTTAGACTCTGATTCGCGCAGGCCCGGCGCGTCCGGCGCGGCCGCGCGTGGCAAGGCGGAACGACCGGCGATGACGGACACCTCGATCGCAGGCCCCATGAACGCAAGCCTGAGCGGCCGTCGCGTCCTGGTGACCGGCGCAGGCGGCTTCATCGGCAGCCGCCTGTGCGAGCGGCTGGTCGAGCACGGCGCGACCGTGCGGGCGCTGGTTCGCTATACCTCCGACGGCGAGGCGGGCTGGCTGGACCGGTCGCCGATCCGCAAGGACATCGAGGTCAAGCGCGGCGACCTGGCGGATCGGGACAGTGTGTTCGACGCCGTGCGCGGGACCGATCTGGTCTTCCACCTCGGTGCCCTGATCGCCATTCCCTATTCCTATCTCGCGCCCGAAAGCTATGTGCGGACCAACATCCTGGGCACGCTGAACGTGCTGCAGGCGGTGCGGGAGCTTGAGATCGCCCGGCTGGTCCACACCTCGACCAGCGAAGTCTATGGCTCGGCCCAGAGCGTTCCGATGACCGAAGCCCACCCGCTGGTGGGCCAATCGCCCTACTCAGCCTCCAAGATCGCGGCCGACAAGCTGGCGGAGAGCTATCACCGGTCGTTCCAGACCCCGGTCGTGACCTTGAGGCCGTTCAACACCTATGGCCCGCGTCAGAGCGCGCGGGCCGTCATTGCGACCGTCACCACCCAGTTGCTGGCCGGACGGCCGATCCGTCTGGGCGACACCCGCCCGACGCGCGATTTCGTCTATGTCGACGACACGGCCGACGCCTTCCTGAGAGCTGGCACCGTATCCGGCATAGAGGGTCTGACGGTCCACACCGGCACGGGACAGGAAACGCGGGTCGGGGATCTGCCGGCCCTGATCGCCAGCGCAGCGGGAATGGATTTCTCGGTCGAGGAGGACGCCAGCCGACTGCGGCCGCCCGCGAGCGAGGTGGAGCGCCTGTGCGCCGACGCCAGCCTGGCGCGGGACCGGCTGGGCTGGGCCCCGACCGTATCCATCGAGGAAGGCCTGGCCCGCGTCGTGGCCTTCGTGCGCGAGAACCCTGGCCTGTATCGCCCCGAGGAGTATGCGGTGTGACCAGCGGCGGCGACATCAGCGGCAATCTGATCCCGCCCGAGGCCCCGCTGCTTCAGGCGATCGAGCGGATGGATGCTGTCCGCAGGAAACTGCTGGTCATCGTCGACCCGGACCGGCGGCTGCTGGGCACGGTCTCGGACGGTGACATTCGCCGGGGCCTGATGCGGCGCCTGACGATGGAGGCGCCGGTCTCCTCAGTCATGAACGCCGCGCCGGTGGCCCTGAGGCTGGACGGATCCGAGCAGGAAGCCCTGGTGCGACTGGCTGAGCGCGGCGTCAGCCTGGCCCCGGTGCTGGATCGCAACGACCGGGTCGTCGGGCTTTATCCCGACGCCGTGTCGGCAGGGGCACATCGCGACAATCTGGTGGTCATCATGGCGGGCGGGCGCGGCGTCCGCCTGGCCCCGCTGACCCAGACCTGCCCCAAGCCCATGCTGAAGGTCGCCGGACGACCGCTGCTGGAAACCATCATCGAGCGGTTGCAGACCCAAGGGTTCCACCGCTTCCGCCTGGCGGTGAACTATCTGGCCGAGGTCATCGAGGACCATTTTGGCGACGGATCGAACATGGGCGTCGAGATCCGCTATCTGCGCGAAGACCATCCGCGCGGGACCGCAGGGGCCCTGTCGCTGGTCACCGACCCGATCACGGCCCCCATGCTGGTGATGAATGGCGATGTCCTGACCCGGATGGCGTTCGGCGACCTTGTGGACTTCCATGTCGAGAACCGCGCGGTCGCGTCACTGTGCGTGCGTGAACACACCTTCCAGGCGCCGCACGGCGTGGCCGAGGTCGACGGGGTGCGCATGACCGCTTTGCGCGAAAAGCCCACTTTCCGCTGGCTGGCCAATGCGGGGGTCTACTGCCTGGACGGGTCTGTCCTCTCGCGGGTCCCGGCCGAGGGGCCTTTTGACATGCCCGAACTTCTGGCGTCGCTGGCGGCGGATGGCGAGATGGTGGGGGCCTATCCCATCCATGAGTACTGGCTGGACATCGGCCGCCCACCCGACTTTGAAAGCGCCCAGAGCGACTTTGGCGCCGTCTTCTCCCCGGGCTGAGCCCCGTCCCCCTTCTGGCCGCTTGCGATCAGCGCGGGGCCGCGTATGTTCCGGCCCGGGTCCGTCGTCTCTTTTCAGGTCAGCCGAACCGCGAGCCACGGATCGGCCCGCAGGCGGGCCTGTTCTGCGGCAGAACCCTCCGTCGCCGTTTTCTTCGACCCGAGTGAGCATTCCTTCGTGAGCCGCCATTTCAGGATCATCGGCGCCCTCCTGATGCGCGAGATGACCACGCGCTACGGTCGCGAGGGGCTGGGCTTCCTGTGGGTCGTGGGCGAGCCGCTGCTGTTCTGCTTCGGCGTCATCATCATGTGGACCCTGGTCAAGCCGGCCTATGAACACGGCATTCGGCTGGGGCCGCTGGTCATGACCGGCTATATGTCTCTGCTGATGTATCGCCACATGATCAGCATCAGCCTGGGGGCCATTCAGGGCAACATCGGCCTGATGCACCATCGCCAGATCGGGATCATGCACATCTTCCTGGCGCGCAATCTGATGGAGTTCGCCGGCGGCACTGCCGCGTTCGCGGTCGTCTATGTCGTGCTTTTCGCCATGGGGCAGGTCGACCTGCCGGCCAACTGGCTGCTGCTCTACGCCGGCTGGATCATGGTCGGCTTCACGGGCCTGGGCGTGGCGCTGATCTTTGCCGGCCTGGCGATCCGCTTCGAGCTCATGGAGCGGCTGGTGCCGGTGCTGACCTACGCCATGATCCCGCTGTCCGGGGCCTTCTTCATGCTCGCCTGGATCCCGCAGCAGTATCGAGACCTTCTGCTTCTCGTCCCGTTCCCCAACGCCATCGAGATGGTGCGCGACGGGGTTTTCGGCGAGTTCGTCCCGACCTATTACCACGCCGACTATGCGCTCCTGTCCGGCGCGGTCATGCTCTTTGCTGGCATGATCCTGCTGTCTGGTGCCAAGAACCGGGTTGCCATCGAATGACCGAGACCAAGCTCAACTACATCGGGCCGATCCCGAAGCTGCTCACCTTCGAGCGCGATCGCCCGGCCTGGTGGCGGCGCATTCCGATCGCGGCCCTGATCGTGATCGTCCTGCCGACGCTTCTGGCCACGATCTATTTCCTGTTCATTGCCTCGCCGCGCTATGTGTCCGAGACGCAGTTCATCGTCCGGCAGTCGGGTCAGTCGACGCCGTCGACGATCGGCGTTGCGCTGCAAGGCATCGGCATTGCCCCGACCCAGACCGACGCCTTTGCGGTGCACGAATACATCAACTCCCGCGACGCGCTGCGCGAGCTGTCCAGTCGCTATGATGTTCCGGCCATCCTCGGCCCGCGCGGCGCCGATGCCTTTTCCCGCTGGCCTCGGCCATGGGAGGACCGGTCCAACGAGGGGCTTTATGAAGGCTTCCAGCGGTTCGTGACCGTCGGTTATGACTCCACCACCGGAATCTCGACCCTGCGTGTCGAGGCGTTCCGCGCGCGCGACGCCCAGGCCCTGACCGAAGCCCTGTTGACGGGTGGCGAACAGCTGATCAACCGCATGAACGAGCGGTCCTCCGCCGATGCCGTGGCCCAGGCCCAGCAAGCCCGCGAGGAGGCCCGCGCACGGCTGGCCGGAGCCCAGCAGCAGCTGACCGCGTTCCGGAACCGCGAACAGATTCTCGACCCGCAGATGGTGGCTCGCGAGAGCTCCCAGCTGATCGGCGGGCTGCAGGCCCAGGTGGCGGGGCTGCGGGCCGAGCGGGCGCAGGTCGCGGCCGAGGCTCCCAACAGCCCCCAACTGCCGACCTTTGACGCCCGCATTCGCGCCTATGAGGCCCAGATCGAGACCGAACGCGCGCAGATGGCCGGCAACTCCTCGTCGCTGGCCCCCATGATCAGCGTCTATGAAGATCTGGCCCTGGCCCGCGAGCTGGCCGACCGGGAGCTGACCCAGGCGACCGCCGCCGTGATCGCTGCGGAACAGGAAGCGCGTCGCCAGAAGCTTTATCTGGACCGCGTCGTCAGCCCCAGCCTGCCGGACGAGGCGGCGGAGCCCAAACGCTGGCTGTCGATCCTGACCGTCCTCGCCTCAACCCTGCTGGCTTATGGCATCGGCTGGCTGATCTGGGCGGGCGTGCGCGAGCATCGCCAGGACTGATGGCCGCCGTCATGGAGGACATCGCCGTTCCCTTGGGTCTGCGCGTCCAGAACCTGGGCAAGACCTACTTTGGCGCGACCAAGCCGTTGTTCACGGACCTGAACTTCGACCTGGCGCGTGGGGGACGGCTGGCGATCCTGGGTCGGAACGGTCAGGGCAAGTCCACCCTCATCAAGATGCTGGGCGGCGTGCTTCCGGAGACGGAAGGCCGGATCCAGTGGCTGATGTCCTCGTCCTGGCCCATCGGCTTCGGCGGCGGCTTTCAGGGCAGCCTGTCCGGGCTGGACAACATCAAGTTCATTTCGCGCATCTATAATCGCCCCTATTCCGAAACGCTGGAGCGGGTCGACGACTTCGCCGAGCTGGGCTCCTCGCTCAAGCTTCCGGTGAAGCACTACTCCTCAGGCATGCGCGCGCGTCTGGCGTTCGGCCTGTCTCTGGCCATCGAATTCGACTGCTATCTGATCGACGAGCTGGTCGCGGTCGGCGACGCCCGCTTCCAGCAGAAGTGCCAGGAAGAACTGTTCGAACGCCGTGCCAGCCGAAGCTTCATGATGGCGAGCCACGACACCCACCTGATCGCCCGCCATTGCGACCGCGCCCTGATCATCGAGAGCGGCAAGGCCAAGATCTTCGAGGAGATCGACGAGGCGGTCGAGGTCTACACCTGGCTGAGGGCAGCGTAGTGGTGGCGGCAGCCCGGCCGCAATGGATCGTACTAACTCCCTCTGCCGACGATCAGGCCTGGAGGGAAGCGATTGCGTCCGCAGTGACGGAAGCCAATCTGGTGTTCGTGGACGCGGATCGGGTATCCGATTCCGAGCGGCGACCGGTGGATGGCGAGGTCTGGCTGACCGAGGACGCGCTGCGGCCCGTGAGCTACGGCCACAAGCCTCTTGTGGTCTTCATGCCTCGACCAGAAACAGCGCCCGAGGCCGTCGCGGATGTTCGCGGCATCTATCCACCTCACAGCGTGTGGCAGGCGTCCCTGTTGTTGGCTCGCGCCGTCGACCAGGGCGCGGCCGGCGCGCTTGTCGTGAGCGGCAATCAGCTGAACGCGATCCGGGAACGCCGCTTCCGCCTGACCGACTGGCTTTCGATCCAGCCGCCGCGTGCCGGTGACGTCGTGCCGGTCCGTCCGGCAGTCCGCGCAGCGCTTGCCCTCTTTGCGGATGGCCCACCGCAGCCGGGCCTCGAGACCACCTGGTCTGAACGAATCTTCCAGTACGACGAAAGGGCCGCCCGTGACTGGGAAGCGGCCGGTAAGCTCGACATCACGGGCCGCCCTCGCATTCTGGTTTACGGACCTTACCTGGCCCTGCCAGCGGGCGTCTGGAAGGCTCGCGTCCGCTTCGCCGTCGATGAACAGGCCAGCAAGCGAGAGTTCCGCATCGATTGGGGGGCACCCGCTGATTTCAAGTCAACCTCGGTCAGTCCCAAGGAACCGGGTGTCTACGAAGTCGAAATGGAACACTCCTGGCCCGATAGCGCCATGGCAGAGATCCGCCTTCTCGTCATGGAAGGCGCATTCGATGGCCGGCTGGACTTCCTCGGCGCGACGGTCAGCTACGTATCGGAGCTCCAGCTCACGCTCGCTTGAACGAAAGAAGCCAGTCTTCCTGATTGTCGCGGTTCAGCAGTTCCTCGCGAGACACGGCGACAAGCGCGCTGTCGTGATGGACGTGCCTTGGCGCATGACCGTAGAGCGCCTGTAGCCGGTCCAACAATCCGGGCGCGTCGACACACCGGTGGCTGTTGAACTCCAGAAGCAGCTCAGGGCGGTGCTTCTCGATGAGGCCAGAGGCTCCTGCAAGCGTGGCCTCCTCAGCACCCTCAACATCCATCTTGATGAAGTCGACAGTCGGCCACTCGGCTAGGAGGGTATCAAGACGCGCGCTCGTGACCTGAACTGTATCGGCACTGCCCGCTGCCGAGCTTGCGATGATCCGGGCGTTTTTCGGCTCGTCGGTCGGCGTGTGAAACGTAAACGTCTGGCCGTCGGTGTCACCAAGCGCGTTCTCGATGACGCGAACCCGGTCATCAAAGCCATTCACGTGAACGGTCTGACGCAAGAACTTCGCTGTGTTTGGGTTCGCCTCAACGGCGGCAACGCGGCCGTTCGCCCCAACGATGTCGGCGAACAAGACCGTGTAGTAACCGTGGTTCGCTCCGGCATCGACCACATGCATGCCGGACTTTACCCGCTGGGCCATGAAGACGGTCAGCCAGGGCTCCCAGAAGCCATCGAGCATCACGTGGGCACCGAAGCCGATGTCGGTGGTCGGAACATACAGCTTGTACCGGCCCAGCACTCGGCAGAGCGTGACCTGGTAGCCCAGAAAGGCGGTCTGGGCGAGCGCGCGACTGCGACGCTCCAGCGCCCATCGATCGAGGGACAGTAGCTCGTTCAGCCCAAGCAGACTGAGTTCAGGTTGGGATGGCGACACGCTTAAGCCCTTCAAGAAACGCATTACACTCTGCCCTGCGGGCGCTGTCGTGCGTACGCCAGACCGCTGCTGAACTTCTTATTGATCGCTTGGCGGATGCCCGGCTGACGCCAGATACGCTCCGGTTACGGCAAGCTCAACAGCCGTTGCAGGAACAAGCCCTACCCGAACCTCGCTCGCCCCCTCGACGACCCGCACCCGGCCTTCGAAGGTGCGGTACCGCTCGATAACGCGAACAGGCAGGCGCTCGGTCGCCAGCACTCGGCCCTGCCCGTCCTTCTGTGTCACCACGATCTCGGCCGCCGCTTCCTCGCCACGCGGCAGGCCCGGCGCGAACAGGCTGGCCCCGAAGCGGTAGTCGCCGGGCGGCGGGGCGTCGATTGTCTGGCCCCAGTCGCGCGCGGGCAGAGTCTCGGCCCGGATCGTACGCATGCAGGCGCCGTTGGCGTTCCAGGGCGGGCCGGTGACATCGGCGAACGTCAGCTCGACACCCTCCCCTTCGCTGTCCCAGGCACGCGCCTCGCAGGCGTAGTCGCCCTCAGGCACATAGGGGCCGCCCATGTGGCTGTTCCAGATCAGGTTGCCGGACAGATACAGAGGATCGACCGGGAAGGTTCGGATCGTCGGATCAACGGCGGACGTGCCGTCCGGATCCCAGCTTCCTCCCTCGGGCCGGATCAGCGTCGTCCAGGTACGGCAGTCGACCATGGACATGGCCCGGCCGTGGAAGACCGCGTCATAGGTCGAGGCGGGACAGCGCACCTTGAGAAACTCGGGCGTCAGGCCTTCGCCCGCCCGCCAGGCTTCCCATCGGGTCGCGCCGTATTCCCGGGTGAACCAGTTGGTCTCCATCGAGCCGTAGCCCGAGGCGAAATGGCGGACGAGCAGGGAGTCGAGCCGCCGGGTCTTCGTGTCGTCAGCTGGGTCGACGACGTAGGCGTGGCTGGGCACAAAGCTCCATTCCACCCGCGCCGCACTGGTGCGGATGCGATCCTCGCAGTTGGGCGCAAACGTCGTAGGCGAAGCGGCCTCGCCGCCCCGGAGTGCTTGCTCGCTGTTGGGAAACAGTCGCCAGCCCCCCAGCTCGCAATCCGGCCGCCACCACGGCTGCCAGAAGGCACCGGGGTCCGAGGTGCCGAGGAACGCCACCCATTCCGCGTTCGCGCCCATGATGTTGTAGCCGCCGCGCGCGGGGTCGAGCCGAACCTGACGCGGGAAGGCAGGATCCAGGTCCCAGGCGTCGGTGAAGAAGTAGGTCTGGACGCCCAGGGTCTCGCTGCCGAAGTTCCGAGCATCCGGATCCTCGACCGGGAAGCTGTCGCTGACCTGATAACCACCGACATCGACCTTGTGATACGGCAGGGGCTCGCCAGGACGGAGCTTGCGTCGGCGATCGAGACAGGCCGTCGGATCGGCGAAGATCGGCCGGTCCGCCTCATCCACGCAGACCATCTGGATCAGGAAGTCGGTCGGATCGAACGTCTGGCTCCGAACGGGGTCCGCAGCGCAGCCGGGCAGGCCGAGGCACGCCAGACCGAACAGGGCGGCCCGGGTGGGAGCCATCACTTCCGTTCCAGCACCGTGGTGCGCAGGTAGCGGCCGTAGTCGCTCTTGCCCAACGCGGTGACGATGGCCTCCATCTGGGCGCGGTCGATGAAACCCTGATCGAAGGCGATCTCCTCCGGGCAGGCGATCTTGAAGCCCTGGCGCTTCTCCAGGGTGCGCACGAACTCGGCGGCTTCCAGCAGGCTGTCGGGCGTGCCGGTGTCCAGCCAGGCAAAGCCGCGGCCCATGATCTCGACCGACAGCTGGCCGCGGTCCAGGTATTCGCGGTTGACGTCGGTGATCTCCAGCTCGCCCCGCGCCGAGGGCTTCAGGTTGGCGGCGATATCGACCACCTGCTCGTCGTAGAAATACAGGCCCGTGACCGCCCAGGGCGATTTCGGCACCGGCGGCTTTTCCTCGATCGACAGGGCGCGCATGTCGCGGTCGAACTCGACCACGCCATACCGCTCCGGATCGTTGACGTGATAGGCGAAGACGGTCGCGCCATCAGGCCGGGCCATGGCGCTGGTGAACAGGTCTGTGATGCCATGGCCGTAGAAGATGTTGTCGCCCAGGATCAGCGACGACGGCCCACCGGCGACGAAGTCCGCGCCGATGATATAGGCCTGGGCCAGGCCGTCGGGGCTGGGCTGGACCGCGTACTGGATGTCCATGCCCCATTTCGATCCATCGCCCAGCAGGGCCTGGAAGCTGGGCACGTCGCGCGGGGTGGAGATGATCAGCACTTCGCGGATGCCGGCCAGCATCAGGGTCGAGAGCGGATAGTAGATCATCGGCTTGTCGTAGATCGGCATCAGCTGCTTGGACGTGACCAGCGTCATGGGATGCAGCCGGGTGCCGGACCCGCCGGCCAGGATGATGCCCTTCATCGTGTGGTCTCCGGTATCAGTTCGGCGACGATCTCGGCGACCGCGTCCTTCCAGGGGCGCGGGGCGATGCCGTAGTCGCGGGTGATCTTGAACGTATCGAGACGGCTGTTCGAGGGGCGCCGCGCGGGGGTGGGATACTCGGCCGTGGTGATGCCCTCGACCGTCGCCGAGGGCCCGCCGCGCGGGGCCGAAAGGGCCATGATCTCGCGCGCCAGCCCGGCCCAGGTGGTCGAGCCCGCGTTGACGAAATGATAGACGCCGGTCGGGGCGTCCGGATCGTCGATCATGCGGAGCGCAATGGTCTTCAGGGCGTTTGCGATGTCGCGCGCCGAGGTGGGGCAACCCTCCTGATCCTCGACGACGCGGAGCGCTGGCCGGTCGCCGGCCAGCCTCAGTATGGTCTTGAGGAAGTTAGCGCGATGGGGGCTAAGCACCCAGGCCGTGCGCATGACCACCGAGCATGGATTGCCGGTCGTGACCGCGACCTCGCCGGCGAGTTTCGATGCCCCATAGACGCCCAGCGGCCCGACCGGATCGCTCTCCGCGTAGTCGCGCGTACCCGAGCCGTCGAAGACATAGTCGGTCGAGACCTGGATCAGGGGAATGCCCGCCGCTCGGGTGACCTCGGCCAGGATGGCGGGCCCCATGGCGTTGGCGGCGAAGGCGGCGGCGACCTCGGTCTCGGCCTTGTCCACGGCGGTATAGGCGCCGGAGTTGATGACGGCCTTGAACGGCGTCGCGGCGAAGGCGCCGCGAACCGCGTCGGCGTCGCCCAGATCCAGCTCGGCCCGGGTCGGCAGGTGTAGCCGGACGTGGGTCGGCCACTCGGCGCGGGCCAGTTCCAGCCCAACTTGCCCGGCCCCGCCGGTGATCAGGATGTCGACCACATCATCAGCCATTCGCCACGCCCAGACGCTCTGTCTTGTAGCGCTTGTCGAGGATCGCCTGCCACCAGTCGCGGTTGTTCAGATACCAGTCGACGGTCTGTTCGATGCCCGTTTCGAACGTCACCGAAGGTTCCCAACCCAGTTCATCGCGGATCTTGCTGGCGTCGATGGCATAGCGGGCGTCGTGGCCCGGCCGGTCGGCGACGAAGGTGATCTGATCCGCATAGGGCTTGCCGTCTGCGCGCGGGCGCTTGCGGTCCAGGCTGGCGCAGATGGCCTTCACCACCTCGATGTTCCGGCGCTCGGCATTGCCGCCGACGTTGTAGGTCTGGCCCGGCCGGCCGCGCTCGAACACGACCTGCAGAGCGCGGGCGTGGTCGTCGACGAAAAGCCAGTCGCGCACGTTGGAGCCATCGCCATAGACCGGCAGGGGCTCGCCGTTCAGGGCCCGGATGATGATCAGCGGGATCAGCTTCTCGGGGAAGTGATAGGGTCCGTAGTTGTTCGAGCAGTTGGTCATCAGGACCGGCAGGCCATAGGTGTGGCCCCAGGCGCTCACCAGGTGATCCGACGCCGCCTTGGACGCCGAATAGGGGCTGCGCGGGTCGTAAGGCGTGGTCTCGGTGAACAGGCCGGTTTCACCGAGCGATCCGAACACCTCGTCGGTCGAGATGTGGTGGAACCGGAAGGCAGCCTTGTCCTCGCCCTCCAGTCCGCGCCAGTAGCCCAGCGCCTGCTGCAGCATGACGAAGGTGCCGACCACATTGGTCTGGACGAACTCACCGGGGCCGTCGATCGAGCGGTCGACATGGCTCTCGGCGGCCAGGTGAGCGATCACCTGGGGGCGGAAGTCGGTGATGGCCGCCCGCACGGCCTCGGCGTCGCAGATATCGGCCTGGACAAAGCCGTAGCGATTGGATTTCGCGGCGGGTTCGAGCGAGCTGAGCAGGCCCGCATAGGTCAGCTTGTCCAGCACCAGCACCTCGTGCTCGGTGTGCTCGATCAGACGACGGACCAGGGCCGAACCAATGAAGCCGGCCCCGCCGGTGACCAGAATGCGCATGAAGCCGTCTCTCCTTACGGCCGCGACCTAGCCCAGATCGCCGGTCGCCGCCATCGGGACCCCGTCATAGGCGAAGGGGCTGTCGAAGTCCGCGAGCCTGGGCAGGACCCTGTCCTTGTCCGAAAGAACCGGACCGGACGATGGCAGCGGCCAGTCGATGCCGATGTCGGGGCAGTCCCAGGCCACCCCACCGTCGCAGTCGGCGGCATAGACGTCCGACACCTTGTAGGCGACCTCGGTGTCCGGCTCGAGCGTGATGAAGGCGTGGCCATAGCCGACCGGCACGAACAGCTGGCGGCCGTTTTCGGCGCTCAGCGTAGCGTAGGCGACCTTGCCATAGGTCGGCGAGCCTTTGCGGAGGTCCACGGCATAGTCGACGATGGAGCCGCGCACGCAACGCACCAGCTTGGCCTGGGCATGGGGCGCGCGCTGGAAGTGGATACCCCGGATCGTGCCCGGATGGGCCGAGTAGGACTGGTTGTCCTGGACCATATCGAGGTCGATGCCCATGGCAGCGAACTTCGGCCGCGACCAGGTTTCGGAGAACCAGCCCCGGTCGTCACCGAACCGGCGGGTCTCGATCAGCTGGACGGTCGTGGACATGGCGGGCTCCGGATAGCGTCTTCTCGCGCCTAGCCGCCGCCACGCGACCTTGGCAAGGGGCGCTCGCCCGCGCCGCGACGGCCATTGGCGGGCGCGCCAAGCCTTGGTAAGCCCCCGTGGGCTCTTGAGCCCTCCCGCTGCGAGCCCTGAGGCCCATTTGAACTTCTCCGCAATACGCTCGCTGTTCAACCGCCCGGAGCCCGCTGTAGAGGCACAGCCGGTGCTGGAGAGCGCCTCCGCGCCCGATACCTCGCTGCGAGAATCGGAGGGCCGCACTCTGGGTGATACGGCCCGTGACGCCGGTCGTCCGGCCGAAGCCATCGTCGGCTACGAGGCGCATCTGCTGGAGCATCCGACCGATTTCGCCATCTGGGTCCAGCTGGGCCACATGCTCAAGGATACGGACCGGCCTCTGGAGGCCGACGAGGCCTATGGACGGGCGCTGGCACTGCGACCCGATGATACCGACGTCCTGCTGCATGCCGGCAGTCTGAAGCGTCGGCTGGGGTATCGACGTGAAGCCATGGAGCTCTTCCGTCGACTTGCCGATACAGGGTTCTGCGCCGACGTCGTCGCCGAGATGACGGCCTCGGACATGACGCGACACCTTACCCTGGCGGACGAGCGCCGGATCGCGGCCCATGTCTCACGCGCGGTCGCTTCCCGGCTCGAGGGGCTGACCCTGATCAAGGCCAGCGGCATCGCCCCGCAAGCGGACGGGGCATTCCGGCTGACTGACGCCAGCCCCAGACTGAAGTTCGAACCCCAGGCTGGCGTGGCAGGCTCGCTTGCCGGCTTGCGGATCGAAATCGAGATCCTGGACCCGGACAAACCCCTCTCCGGCCGATTGCTGCTGAACTACGGCGAAGGCTTCAACGACGCCGACTTCATTCCGGTGGAGACCCCGGCCGGAAGCGCCAGTCTCGCCCTGACCATACCGGTCGTCGGGCCACGTCATCTGAAGGCCGTACGCTGGGAAATCGACGACAAGCAGCGCCAGATACGTATCGTCCGGCTGGCCCTTCTCGAAAACGTCGACGCCGAAGCGGCTGTGCTGGAGGCTGCACAGGCATGGTCGGCGCTCGGTGTTCAGGATGGATTGTCGGACATCCGTCGATACCTCGATGATCCGGAAATCCCTGCGGCGGATGCAGCCAAGGCGACCCTGCTGCTGACGTCGCACCTGCGCGCCCATAACCGTGACTACGAGGCCTGGCTTCGCCGCTGGATCGAGCCTCGGCCGGGCGACGACGAACGCATTCGCGCAATGACAGACGCGATGGCGATCAAGCCGACCTTCTCCATCGTGATCCCGGTCTATGACACGCCGATCCCGCTGCTGGTCGAGTGCCTGAATTCGATCCTGGATCAGACCTATCCGCACTTCGAGGTCTGCCTGGCGGACGACCGCTCGCCGAACCCCAAGGTGCTCGAGACGCTTGACGCCTACGCTCGCCGCGACAGCCGCATCAAGGTGATCCGGCGCACGTCGAATGGACATATCTCGGCGGCCAGCAACTCGGCGCTCGCGGCGGCGACCGGCGACTTCGTTGTCCTGATGGACCACGACGACCTGATCCCGGACTACGCCCTGTTCTGCGTGGCGCATGCGATCAACCAGAACCCCAAGGCCCAGATCCTGTTCTCGGACGAGGACAAGATCACCGTCGCTGGCGAGCGCTTCCAGCCCTACTTCAAGGGCGACTTCGACCCGTGGCTGCTGTTCGGTCACAACATGGTCAGCCACATGGGCGTCTATCGCCGCGACCTTCTGGAAAAGATCGGCGGGTTCCGTCTCGGGCTCGAGGGCAGCCAGGACTACGACCTCGTGCTTCGGGCCTGGGAAGAGGCCGGCGATGACGCAGTCGTGCATATTCCGCACGTTCTCTATCACTGGCGCGCGATCCCGGGTTCGACCGCCGTCTCGGCCGACCAGAAGAGCTACGCCATTGTCGCGGCCCGCACCGCGATCACCAGCCACTTCACCCGGACCGGCGGACCCTTCGTTTCCGGTGTCGGTTTCGCGGCGGGCAATACGGCGCTGAAACGCACGCGCAACTTCGACACCGCTGTGTCCATCATCATCCCGACCCGGGACGGGCTGGACGATCTGAAGGCCTGCATCGACTCGATCCTGTCGTTTGACCACCGGGCAACGGAGATTCTGATCGTCGACAACGGGTCGGAACGGTCGGAAACGCTCGACTATCTGGCCGGTCTTGAGCGGGACGGTGTGGCGCGCGTGATCCGCGATCCTCGCCCCTTCAACTTCTCGTCGCTGAACAATGCGGCGGCTGCCGCGGCGACCGGCGAAGTCCTGTGCTTCCTGAACAATGACACCGAGGTCGTGACAAAGGACTGGCTGGACCGGGCCCGCGCGCTCCTGGCCATGCCAAAGGTCGGAGTGGTGGGCGCACGGTTGCTGTACCCGGACGGGGCGCTGCAGCATTTTGGCGTCTACACGGGCACGGCCGAGCACGGCGTGGCGTCGCACGCTCACCATGGTCTGGCCCCGAATGCGGCCGGCTATTTCTCCAAGGCGCGCCTGACCCAGCAGTTCAGCGCTGTGACGGCGGCCTGCCTGTTCATTCGGCGTGACCTGTTCGAAGACGTCGGCGGCTTCGATCCTGAGCTGGTCGTGGCCTACAACGACGTCGACCTGTGTCTGAAGGTCCGAAAGGCCGGTTTGCAGGTGGTAGCGGACGCGGATCTGGTTCTGATCCACAAGGAATCGCGCACACGCGGCTCGGATGCCGATGGCGAGAAGGCCGCCCGGCTGGATCGGGAAGCGGCGCTGATGCGCGACCGCTGGGGCGAGACCCTGGCGCGAGATCCGTTCTATTCCCCGAACCACTCCCTGGACGGCCAGTTCGGCTATGCCCATCCCCCGCGCGTGCCCATGCCGTGGCGAGACGGAGAGGTCGATGCAGAGGCCATCGCGGTCCCGGCCAAGACCGAGGTCGGTTCACCGCAGCCTCGGCCCTGGCAGCCGGGGCCCACACCGTCGATCACCCCGGTCCACCGGTTCGCGGACCTGCCCCCCGAGGTCTCACCGGAGGTACTGCGTCGGCGCTATGAAGATCTCTCCGACAAGTCCGATGACTGGCTGGTCGATCACTATGAGCGCCAGGGACGTGACGAGGGCCGCATCGCCTCAGATGTGGCGGTTCGCGAGAACTTCCTGACCATGATCCAGCCCGACGCGCAGTTGCTCGAGATCGGGCCGTACTTCACGCCGGCGTTCAAGGGCCCCAACGTCCGCTATCTGGATGTTTTCGACGGCCCTTCGCTCCGGACGCTCGCCAAGGCGGAAGGGGCCGACCCGAACGGGTGCCCGGAGATCATTCACTTCACCAATGGCCTGTCAGAGGCCGCCGGTGCCGCGTTCGATGCCGTCTTCTCCAGCCATGCGATCGAGCATCAGCCAGACCTGATCAGCCACCTCCAGCAGGTCGCGGACGCCCTCCGACCCGGGGGGATGTACTGGATCATGTGTCCGGACAAGCGCTTCTGCTTCGACCATAAGCGCACAGCCTCAACGATAGCGGACGTGCTGGATGCGCGGGGACGGACGCGCAACACGCGCCGAAACGTGATCGACCAGGTGGTGCTGAGCGATCACAACGATGCTGTCCGCCACTGGCGCGGCGATCACGATGACGTCTCGGCTCTGGAGCGCGAGCGTTTGGCCTGGGCCATCCAGCACATCGAGGAGAAGGGTGACGCCTATATCGACGTTCACGCCTGGCATCTGACCCCCGCCGTCTTCCGTCGCATCCTCGCGACGCTGGCAGACCTGGAACTGAGCCCGTTCAAGCGCTTTCGAGTGTACGACACACCGTTGAACCGCAACGAATTCATGGCTGTGCTGGGGCGCGATGACTGACGCTATCGTCTGGCCAGAGACATGGATCGCTGCGGAGCTGCGAGCCCGGTACGCGGATCTCGGTAGTCTGGATGACGCAGCGCTGGCTCGCCACTACGAAGACTTCGGACGCCGTGAAGGCCGGATCGCCTCGCCGGCCGCCCAACGGGAAGGGTTGATCGCACTCGTTCCGGCTGATGCCTCGATCCTGGAGATCGGGCCTTTTTGTCAGCCCGTGCTGACCGGGCCGAATGTCCGGTATCTGGATGTCCTCGATGCGGCGAGTCTGCGGGCACGGGGGGAGGCGATCGGGATCGACACCAGCCGGACGCCGGAAACCATCCACTTCACGAACGGCCTGGGGGCAGCCGCCGGGCAAGACTTCGACATCCTGTTCAGCAGCCACAATCTGGAGCACCAGCCGGATCTGATCGGCCACCTGAAGGAGGCTGCTGCGGCCCTGGCCCCAGGCGGTGTTTATGTGCTGATCGTGCCGGATCGTCGCTACTGCTTCGATCACTTCCTGCCGGACCTGACGGTCGCTCGGGTTCTGGATGCCCATCTGGAGGCAAGGACGGTCCACACGGCGCAATCGGTGATCGAGCATCGCGCCTTCACCTGCCACAACGATACCCTGCGCCATTGGCACGGCGATCACGGACCCGAGCCGGACGGCATGGACGGGCGCATCGACTACGCCCTGAACGAGCTGAAGGCCGCCAATGGGGGCTATGTCGACGTGCACGCCTGGCAGTTCACGCCGCAGTCGTTTGAAAGTGTCATGACGACCCTGAACCGGCTGGGCTGGTCGCCCTTCCGGCCCATTCGGGTGTATGACACCGCCTATGGCCGAAACGAGTTCACCGCCGTGCTGACGCTGGATGCTGCCGCATGACCGAGCAGAGGCCCGGCTGGCTTCAACGTCGGTCCGCAGGGGCCGTCGATGCCGATCCAAATGCGCGCGCCGGCCGCCTGATCGCCCAGGCCGATCAGGCACGCGATGCCGGCGACTGGGCTTCGGCCGCGCGTCTCTACGCCGAGGGACTGAAGATCGAACCGGGGCAGCCGGCGATCCGGGTGCAGCTGGGCCACGCCCTCAAGGAGTCGGGACAACTCGCCGAGGCCGAAGCCGCCTACCGTCAAGCGGCCGAGGAGATGCCCGACGACGCCGACGCCAGATTGCAACTCGGCCACGCGCTAAAGCTTCTGGGCCAGACGGAAGCCGCGATCCGCAGCTTCTCACGCGCGCTGGAGATCGACCCGGACCTGGCCTCGGCGCGCGACGAACTGATCCTGATGGGCGCGCGCGGCGAGCTTCCCGGCGTCAGGGACGGGCGCATCGCGGCGGCCCACCGCCTGGCCCGCCTGTCCGACGACGTCCGCAACGCCCTGGCGAACGCGCGAGACGTCGCCGACCAGGCGATCTTTCCGCCTGAGGCGTACGACGCCTTCCGTCGCCGCTTTCCCATCGCCCCGCCTCCAACGGCCAGCGTCTCCCACATCACGGTTCGCATCGACGCGGCGCAGGCCACGCCGTCGCTGCTCAGGGCCGCGCTGACCAGCCTGCTCGATCAACGGCACGCCGCTTTCACCGCTGTCGTTATCGGCGCGGACGAGAGCGTGGCGGCTCATCCTGTGGCCAGCCTCGACCAAGGCCGCGTCCACTTCGGCGACGGCAGCCTGCCGGAGGATGGCCCGACCCTGCACCTGACGGCGGGGACCATCCTGGATCCAGAAGCCCTGGGCTGGCTGGCCTTCGCATTGGAGCGGACCGGGGCCGGGGCGGTCTATGCCGATCACGACCGCTACGATCCCGACTGGCGGCTCGGGCTGATTCGCCATTCTCCGGCGCTGCAGCCGATGGCCGATGCACTGGACCTGGCCACGAATCCGGACCCTCCGGCCGTGGTTCTGACCAAGGGGGGCGGATCGGACGCGCGCGAGGCCCTGGAACAGGCGCTGGCCGTCGGTCCTGTGGCCCACCTGCCCCGACTGCTGTCCAGCCTGCCGTCAGATGCAGAGACTGACATTGAACCGACGCCGGTCCTGTCCGGACCCGCCCTGCCCGGTCGTATCCTCGTCGTCATCCCCACGCGCGACGAGGTCGAGATGTTGGGGCGCGCGGTGCGGAGCCTGCGCACCGAGGCAGTCGAGCCCGACCAGATCGACATCCTGATCCTGGACAACCGCAGCCGCGAGCCCGGCGCAGCCCAGGCGCTGGCCGAGCTTGGGGCCCTGCCGGGCGTCCGGGTCCAGACCCACGACGAACCGTTCAACTGGTCGCGGTGCAACAACCTGGGCGTGGCCAAGTCGGACGCCGCGATCCTGGTCTTTGCCAACAACGACATCGAGATGCTGACCCGAGGCTGGGACGCGCGACTGCGCGGCTGGCTTGGCCACGACGGCGTCGGTGCCGTGGGCGCGCGGCTGCTCTATCCAGACGGCGGGTTGCAGCATTGCGGCATCCTGTTCGGAGGCTGGCAGAACCGGCCCTCGCATGACGGATTGTGGCAGCCGGGACGCGAGGGTGGACCGCTGAACCGGTGGCGGCGATCCCGACCGGTCGCAGCGGTGACCGGTGCCTTTCTGGCCTGCCGTCGGGAGACGTTCGCAGCCGTCGGCGGCTTCGACGAGCGGTTCGCCATCGCCTACAACGATATCGACTTCTGCCTGAAGATCCGCCAGCGCGGAGCGCGGGTGATCTTCGCCGCAGACATCGAGGCGATCCACCACGAATCTCGCACGCGCGGCCACAACGACAACCCGGAGAAAGTCGCCTGGGATGACGCGGAACTGGCCGACATGCATCGTCGCTGGGGGGAGTGGCTGTTCCGCGATCCGGGCTACAATCCGCAATGGGCGCCTGAGGTGAACCGTCCCTACGACGGCCTTCGCGACCTTGGTCTCAGCCGGGTTCTGGCCCATCTGGACGCGAGCGCCCGGGGAAGCCCCTGGGCCATCCCCGCCGAGCCGCACGCCGAGGTTTGACCTTCCTTCGGCGTCATGCCACCTGACCGCGCAGCCTGAACGACGCGAGGGTGTCGGCGGGGGGAGTTGTCTTCATGGCGGGATCGAAAGCAACGGCGGAGGCGATCCGGGCGCACCTGCCCATGGACGAACGCCTTGAGCAGCCGCGCCAACTGAACGCCCTGCTTCGTCATATGGGGCAGTGGCGGAGTACCATTATCGGGAACACCTACGTCCGTCATCATGGCCTGATCATCTATAGTGGCCTGTTCAAAGGCATGGAGTATCTGGATCACTCCACCGAGGGCTGCCTGTTGCCCCGGCTTCTGGGCTGCTATGAGCAGGAACTGCACGACGATTTGCGCGCCTTCGCCCGGGAGGGCCTGGACGCCATCGTCGATATCGGTTGCGCTGAGGGCTACTATGCGGTGGGTCTCGCCCGCCTCATGCCGGACGTGACAGTCCATGCCTATGACACCGAGGCGCGCGCGCGCGAAAGCTGCAAGGTCCTGGCACAGAAGAACGGGGTGGCGGATCGTATCGTCATTGGCGAGACCTTCACCGGCGACATGTTCGAACGCTTCACCGACCGCCGCACCCTGGTCCTGATCGACACCGAAGGGTTCGAGGAGCAGCTGATGCGACCCGAGCAGTGGCCGGCCTTGGCGAAAATCGCAGTGGTGATGGAGACCCATCCGGAAAAGCACCCTGACATCGTCGCCACCATGGTGGCGCGGTTCGCCGCCACACATGAGATCGAACTCCGCTCGACGGGCCCGCGGACGGTCGACCTGCCTGACTGGCTGCTTGAGCAAGCGCAGCTGGATCAGCTGATCGCCACCTGGGAATTCCGGGCGACCCAGACCCCATGGTTCATCATGCGCCCCAAGGACTGGAGCACTGCGGCGTGAACGGTCCTAACTTCGCCCTGTACTACGCCGGAGACGCCTATTCGACGGCAGCCAAGATCATGGGCCGCCAGAGCGCCGGCAAGGCCCTGATGAAGGGTGTCGCCCGGCGCTGGCCGGATGGCGAAATCCATGGTTTCGGCGCGAACCGGGACGCCGGCAAGGCGATGGCCCTTCAGCTTCGTGGCGACGGTCACACTGGAACGATCCGCTGGAGGTCAACACCGGGCGATACGGTGCTGGAGCAACTGGGGGCAGTTTACTATCCGGCACCGGTGATACCGGACATGGCGCATGCTAGAAATACCCGTAGACCAACGTCCTATAGCCTGTTCGGCGTGACTCACACCCTGTCTTCCGAAGCCGCCATGGACGGTCTGGCGCGGCTGATCCTGGCCCCCTATCAGCCGTGGGACGGTCTGATCTGCACCTCCACTGTTGCCCTGTCGGTTGCTCGACGGCTGCAAGCTGAGATGCGCGAGTGGCAGATCGAGCACGTCGGCGCGACGCGCTTCAACATGCCGTCGATGAAGATCATCCCTCTGGGCGTCGACGCTCCATCCTGCGCCCGCTCGCCGGCGCAGATCGCCGAGGCGCGCGCCGCGCTGGGCGTGGGCACCAACGACGTCGCTTTCCTGTTCGCGGGCCGGCTGATCTTCCACGGCAAGGCCAATCCGGCCATCTACTACCGCGCCGTCGAGGCGGCCCAGGCGCGGGCCGGCCAACCCATCGTCTGCATCGAGGCGGGCGTCTCACCCAATGACCAGGTCGCCGAAGGCTATCGCCGGGCCCGCGCCGAGCTCGCGCCCTCCGTTCGCTTCATCGAGGTCGATGGTGCGGACAGCGTCGCCTATGACCGCGCCTGGAAGGCAGCGGATGTCTTCACCAGTCTCTCTGACAATATTCAGGAAACCTTCGGCCTGACGCCGGTAGAGGCCATGGCGGCGGGGCTGCCCAACCTGGTCAGTGACTGGAACGGCTACAAGGACACCGTCCGCGACGGGATCGACGGTTTCCGTATTCCGACCCTGACTCCGGGCCCGCAATCGGGCGCGGGTGCCGACCTGGCTCAGCGCCACGCGACAGGTGCTGACAACTACGATTTCTTCATCGGCCGGGCCAGCATGGCGACCGTCGTTGCGTTCGAGCCCCTGGTCGAGCGCATTGTTGAACTGGCGTCCGACCCCGACCTTCGCCGTCGCATGGGCGAGGCGGGACGGGCGCGCGCTGTCGCAGAGTTTGACTGGCCGGTCATTCTGGATCGCTACTGTGATTTCGCCGCCGAGCTGGGTGAGCTGCGACGGGCCGCGGCCACGCTGCGCAAACGGCCCGCCATCTCCATCCCGATCCGACCAGACCCCTTCATCCTGTTCCAGGACTATCCCACCCACCACGTCGGCGACGACTGGAAGATCGAGGCTGTGCCGCTGGACGATCGGGGTCTGGACCGGTTTCTGGACCTGCACATGGCCCGCTATGTCATCGATGATCAGGTGCTGCCCGAGGCCACGCTTCGAGCGGTCCACTCAGAGGCGGCCAAGGGCGGCCAGACGGTGGGCAGTCTGCTGAACAGCGTGGGCCGCACGCCGGCCAGCTGGAAGGCGCTGATGTGGCTGATGAAGCTCGACATCGTGCGGGCCACTCCTTGACCTTGCACCTTTCGCCCGAGGTCCAGGAGAAGGTTCGCGAGGCCTTCGATGGCGACTTCTACCTCGCCGCAAACAAGGATGTGCGCGAGGCCGGGATCGACCCCTTCCTGCATTTCCTCACCTATGGGGCCGAGGAAGGTCGAGATCCGCGTCCTGACTTCTCCATGAAGCGCTACCTGGCCCTGCACCTCGATGTCAGCGAGGCGGGCATCGATCCTTTCGTTCACTGGGTGACGGACGGCCTTGCCGAGGGCCGGGCGACCGACCACGGGCTGGGCTATCAGTATGAAGTCCTGTGGGCGGAAAAGCCGCTGGAAGAACGGCTGCGATCCCTGCGCCTGGCCCAACCGGGCCAAACGCCAGATCCGCCGGGTCGTCTGGAAGATGCGCTCCGGACGGTGCGCGAAAGGCGCGGCGTCCACATCACCGTTGGACACGACGACTTCAGCCGCGGCGTCGGCGGCGTGCAGCTTTGCATCCGGCTTGAAGCCGAAGCCCAGGCGAAAAAGGGCCTGTCGCACATCCATCTGTTCCCCAGCGCCTCCGGGGTGGTCATCGACATCGAGCGCGAGCAGCCGACGCTGGGCGTCGTGGTCGATGGCGTCTTCGCCGGCCATCACGATCACGCTGGGGTGGCGGCGATCCTGGGGTCCGCCACGACAAGCCGGAGCACTGTCTTCGCCATCCATAGCCTGATCGGACATGCGGTCGAGCCGCTGTCAGAACTGCTCGCGTCACTCGGGATGACGTCAGGCTTCTTCTGGCTGCATGACTATGCCAGCCTTTGCGCGGGATATGCGCTCATGCGCAACGATGTGGCCTTCTGTGGAGGACCATCACCGGACAGCACAGCCTGCGAAATCTGCAGCTATGGACGCCGTCGCCGAATCCAGTTGCCCGCCCACGTGGCCTTCTTCCAGCGGTTCGACCTGACCGCCGTCGCGCCGTCGCAAGTGGCGCTCAACCTGTGGAGGTCACGCTTCCCGATCCGGGCCGCCGGCGAGGTGGTTCACCCTCATGCCCGGCTGGAACCGCGCCTGGTCCAACCGCCGGTGAAGCCATCCGCGCGCAAGCGGCCGTTGCGGGTCGGCTTTCTTGGCATGCCGGCGCTGCACAAGGGCTGGCCGATCTTCGCCGAGCTCGTCGCCCGGTTCGGCCAGGATCCGCGCTACGAGTTTCATCATCTGTCCGCCGTTCACGAGCCGCGCGTCGCCGCGCGGTTCACAAAGGTCAGCCCCACCCCGATAGCTCCGCAGCCGATGGTCGGCGCGATCGAAAAGCTCGGGCTGGACGTGGCCCTGATCTGGTCGCTCTGGCCCGAGACCTTCTGCATCGCCGCTCACGAGGCCGTGGCAGCGGGCGCAGCCGTGCTGACCGGGCCCGGATCAGGTAATGTGGCGGCCTTCGTCGCAGGTGACGCCGCGCGTGGAGCCGTGCTCGCCGACACGGCCGCCCTGTTCGACCAGATCGCCTCGGGCGCGGTGGCGGAGTTCTCACGCGCCAGTCGCAAGCCCGTCCTGTCCGACCTGATCTTCAGCGGCATGGTGGCGGATCTCACGACGGAGACCGCGTCGTGAGGGTGCTCGTCTTCTCCAGCTTCACCTTCGCCTATCTGGACCGGGCCCGCGTCCTGTTCGGCACTCTCAAGAAACACCATCCGGACTGGGAGGGTGTCGCCGTCATCACCGATCGGCCGCCATCCGGGATCGACTTCGATCCGACCGCAGAACCCTTCGACCGGGTCGTCTGGTTCGAGGACCTGAAGATCCCGCGCGGAGAGGGTTGGCTGTTCGGCCACGACATCGTGGAAGCCTGCACGGCCGTGAAGGGTCCCTTCCTGCACCAGGCCTGCGAGACCGATGCGGCCGACATCGTCATCTACCTCGACCCCGACACAGCCCTGCTGAACGACCTGAGCCCACTCGTGGAGGCCCTGCAGACCCACGACGGACTTCTGACCCCGCATCTGCTGGAGCCTGAGGACGATCTTCAGGCCCTGCTGGACAATGAGCTGGCGACGCTGAGGACCGGCATTTTCAACCTGGGCTTCGTCGCGATCCGGACCACCGGCCAGGGTGCCCGGTTCGCACGCTGGTGGAACGACCGGTTGCTGGCGTTCTGCCACGATGAGATCCCCAATGGCCTGTTCGTCGACCAGCGCTGGTGCGACCACGTTCCGGCCTTCTTCGACCGGTTCCACGTGCTCCGGGACCCCGGCTACAACGTCGCCAGCTGGAACCTGTCGAAGCGCAAGATCGCCATCGGTCAGGACGGTGCGATCACGGTGAACGGCTGGCCGCTCCGGTTCTGGCACTTCACCAAGCTGGGTCCCACGGGTGACACAATGACCCGCCGCTATGCCGGGACCAACTTCGAGGTCCACGAGATCTGGAACTGGTACAAGCGGCTGATCGAGGAAGCGCGCGATCCGCGCATTCCCCCGCGTTGGTGGGCGTTCGGAACCTTCGACGACGGAACGCCGATCCAGAAGTCATGGCGCGAGCTCTACCGTCGCCGCGCCGACCTGCAGACCGCCTTCCCCGACCCGTTTCGTACGGGTCCAAACACTTATCACGCCTGGCTGGTCGGCGAGGGTCTGTTGACCCCCCGGACGTCCGTCGCCTAACGCTGACGGTGAGGAAGGAGCCGCGCATGGCCACCGCCAGATCCCGAACCGCCAGCGGCCGAACGGCTTCGGTCAATAGCCGTACGGCTCTGGTCGTCGCAGGCATGCATCGCAGCGGCACGTCGGCCGTGGCACGACTGTTGTCGCTGGCGGGGGGTGCGCTGCCGGGCAACATCATCCAGCCGGGACCGGACAATCCGACCGGCTTCTGGGAACCCGCCGACATGGTCGGTTTGAACGATCGCATCCTGGCCTCGGTCGGTTCACGCTGGGACGACATCTTCGGTCATCGTGTGGGACCGGCCGTCTGGGAGCGCCGCGCCGATCATATCGATGAGGCTCGCGCCTTCATCGCCGACAGCTACGCAGATGCGTCGGCCGCCGTCCTGAAGGATCCGCGCGCGTCGCTCATGATCCGCTTCTGGGATGAGGCGCTCAAGGCGGAGGGACGTCGCCCGGTCTACGTCATCATGGTGCGCCACCCGTTGGAGGTTGCCGCCTCGATCATGGCCCGAGGCGATGCGTCCGAGGCGACCGCCGTCATGGCCTGGACGGCCCATATGCTGTCCATCGAGCGCGACACGCGCGGGTTGAGCCGCGTCTTCGTGGACTATGACGATCTGCTTACAGACTGGCGCTCGGTCCTGACGCGAGTGCAGGCAACGTCAGGCAACGCCTTGCCGCCCCTGGTGCCAGAGGCCGAAGCCGAGATTGCCCGCTTTCTGTCGCCCGACCAACGGCATCATCAAGCGAGAGAGGCAGATCTCGCCGCGCGCGGTGATCTGTGGTCCGGGGCGTTGACGACCCTGTCCTGGATGCGGTCCGCCGCAAAGGGAACCGAGCCGGATGCCACCCAGCTGGACGACGCCCTTGTCGAACTGGAACGTCTGGCCCGGCTCGTGTCACCGGCTCTGCGCGACCTGCGCGCCGAGGCAGCTGCCTTCCCGGCCATGCGGCAGGAGATCGCCGATCTTCAGAAGGAAAACGCGGCGCTGCGCGACCTGGCCAACCAGTTCCATGCCGAAGCCGATCACAACGGCAGACATTGGGAAGCCTCACGCTTCATGGTTGGCCATCTGACCGGTGAACTGGCTGAGGCGCGCGCGGAAGCCGAGCGTTTCCGCAAGGAAGCCGAAGGCGTGCTGGGCCTGCGCAATGAAATTGGCCGCGCGGAGACCCGTGCGATCCGCCAGCAGGTTCAGAACCGCGAACTGGTCCAGGCGCTTGAGACCGAACGGCGCCGGGGCGAGCGCCTTCACAAGGAAGCCGCAGAGACGAACGCGCGGCTCGACACGCTGGAGAGAGAGGCTGCCGAGACAGCACGGCTGCGCGATGATGCGGTCGCGGTCGCTCTGGCGAACGCGGCAAGACAGGAGGCTGACCGCCGGTTGGCCCTGGACGCTGAGATCGAGACCCTGCAACGTCGCGTGGATGAGTTGCAGCAACAGGCGTCGGCCCAGAGCGCGCTGCTGACAGAGCAGGAGTTGGGCCTAGCGGCATCCCGGGAGCGGGAAGCTGAGCTGCGCCTGCGGCTTGAAGCGATACAGACACAAAAAGACCGCATGGTCGCGAGCGCCAGCTGGAAAGCCACCCGCCCCCTGCGCGTCGCTGCAAAGCGGCTCAAGGCCCTGACCAAGGGACAGCCGTGACCTACTATAGCAACGCCAACCCCGACCTGCTGGCCAAGATCCCGGTTACGGCGAGACGGGTTCTCGAGATCGGATGCGGAACGGGCGGCTTCGCGCGAGCCTATCGCGACATCAATCCGGCAGCCGAGTACTGGGGCGTCGAGCTGTTCGCCGAGGCGGCAGAAGAGGCCAAAACCGTGCTGGACGAGGTCGTGCTCGGCAGCATCGAGAATGCGTCTGTGCTTGCGGAACTGGATGCGCGACGCGGCGACCGCCGGTTCGACGTCCTGATCTTCGGCGATGTGCTCGAGCACCTTCTGGACCCCTGGTCGGTCCTGGAGACCTTGCGCCAGCGGATGGAACCCGGCGCGGTCTGCGCGATCTGCATTCCCAACGTCGGCCATTGGAGCCTGGTGCGCGAACAACTGCTGGGGCGCTGGAACTATGCCGACGCGGGCCTGCTCGACCGCACGCACCTGAGGTTCTTCAGCCGCGATACAGCCGTCGAGATGCTGACAAAGGCCGGCTGGAGCGCCGTGGACGCCGATCCCCGCATCCTGTGGCCCGAGAAGACCGAAGCGGCGATCAAGGCTCTGACGCCCGCGGCCCAGGCGTTTGGAGGCGACGCGGCCAAGGCAAGGCGTGATCTCTCAGCCTTCCAATGGGTCTTGCGGGGCTTGAACGGTCCACTTCCGCAGCGGATGGCCGTGGCTGCCCTGGGTCTGCGGAAAATCGGAGGCGTCACAGATGCCCGTGTCGACTATCCGATGGCCGCTCTTGCCAGCCTGCCGTCGGTTCGCGCCACCTGGGGAGCCGGCACTGTCGTCCTGCCCGGCGGAGCCGATCCCGGCGTCTTCATTCTGCATCGTTCGTTTCTGGCCGACGCCCCCATGATCGCACACGTCGAGGGTCTGGTCCAAAAGGGGTGGACCATCGTCTCGGACATCGACGATGATCCTCACCATTGGCCCGGCTATGTGAACTCTGACTTCCGCGCCTTCCGGGGCGTCCACGCCGTGACGGTCTCGACCGAACCTCTGGCCGAGATGATCCGCCAGTGGAATCCCAACGTCGCCGTCTTCCCCAACCAGGCTTTCCGCCTGCCCGAGACGCCCTCCGCCACGCCCAAGGGCGGCGCCCGGATGCGCATCTTCTTCGGCGCGCTGAACCGCGAGGACGACTGGGCTGCCGTGCGGGACCAGATCATGGGTCTGGCCGAAAGCCATGCCGACCGGATCGAGTGGGTCGTGGTTCATGACCAGGGCTTCTTCGACGCCCTGCCGTCGGGCGCGGCCAAGACCTTCCACCCGACCTTGCCGCACGCCAAGTTCATGGCCGTGCTGGCGCAATGCGATATTGCCCTGCTCCCCCTCGGCGACACCCCCTTCAACCGGCTGAAATCGGACCTGAAACTGGTGGAATGCGGATCGGCCGGTGTCGTGCCCGTCTGCTCGCGGCTGATCTACGACGCCGATCCGGCGCATGCTGACTTCGCCGTCTTCGCAGACACGCCCGAGCAATGGCGCGACGCCCTACTGGCCCTCATCGCGTCGCCGGACGAGGTGAAACGCCGCCGGGACCTTGGACGGGCCCACGTCTCAAGCCGACGCATGCATGCCCTGGCCGCGCCGGCCCGTGAGGCCTTCTATCGCGAACTGATCGCGCGACGCGAAGATCTGGAACGCCAGCGACAGGCGCGGATCGCGGCCATGCCCGCCCTTTCACCCGTCACAACCTGAACGAGCGCTCGCCCATGGCCAAACTCAATCTCGGATGCGGATTCGACAAACGCGAGGGCTGGCTCAACGCTGATGGCTTCAAGGAATGCGAACCCGATGTCCTGATGGACATCGAGACCTTCCCATGGCCTTTCCAGGACGACCAATTCGACCATGTCCTGATGAAGCATGTGCTTGAGCACGTCGGCGCGACGTTCGCCGACTTCCGCTCCGTCATGCGCGAGCTGTATCGCATTCTGAAGCCGGGCGGCGTTCTGGAGATCCACGTTCCCCACTTCAGGCACGACACCTACTGGTCCGATCCGACCCATGTCCGCGCGTTCACGCCCCTGACGTTCGAGATGATGTCCAAGGCAAAGAACGACGACTGGATCGCGCGACGCGCCAACTACACCATGCTGGCCTATGCGCTGGGCGTGGATTTCGAAGTGGTCAGCATGGTCCAGGTTTAGGATAGCGCCTGGATCGAAAGGGAGCGCCGGGGCGAAATCGACCGGGCAGGCCTGAGGAAGGCGGCCAACGAGATCTGGAATGTGGTCAAGGAACTGCACATCCAGGTGCGGGCGGTGAAGCCCTGGAGCGGACCTGCTGCCTAATCCGGCCGCCAGTCCAGGATTCCGGCCTTTGCCATCCACATGAGGCTCAGCATCACGCGCTTGCGCCGCTCGACGGGAAAGACCTGAAGCAGGTCTCGAACGGAGGAATCTCCCTGCTCACCGAGGGTCGTCAGCACTCGGAACTCTTCCTCGGGCCTGGCCCGACGGATGGCCGCAAACTGATCCAGCCATAGCCCCAACGCCCGCTCCAGATCGGCCAGGCCAGCATCGGGTGCGATCGACAGCCGGTCATCGAAGCCAAGAATGCGGCTTGCGAAGCCCGCGAAGTCCCTGAACGGATCGCCCTTGACCGGATGGGGCCTGCGAGGCCGCTCTGGCTCGGCCCGACGTATGGCGGAAAGCTCCTCGGCAAGCGCAACGTACTGCGGCGCGACCACGCGCCAGTCGAGCGTTTCGGCGATCCTGCGGCGTCCTGCTGCGCCCTGACGGCGGCGCAGCTCCGGCGACTGGATCAGGGCGACCAAGGCCTCGGTCGCCCGGCCCACATGGACTGCTGTGTGCTGGGCGATCGTTCCGACGTAGCTCTGGTAGGAGGTGATAGCCAGGGCGTGACTGGTCACCGGATCCAGTAGCAGATCGTGAGCCGGGGCACCCAGCGTCGGGATCAAGGCACCCTCGACACCGTCCCGTACCGTGTAGCGATACCCGTCCCAGTCCGACACGATGACCGGCAAACCGGCCGCCATGGCCTCGAGTGGCGTGATGCCGAAGGTCTCCTGGATGTTGTCGACCAGGGAGATGAAGACGTCCGACGCGGCCCACATCTCCTTGACCAGAGCCGGATCATTGCCGTCCATCAGGTGCAGCATCACGTCCGGGGCATAGGCGGCCGCCGCCTCACGATAGCGCGCTTCGTCCGCCTCCTTGCCGGGGAACCAGCCGACCATGGCGAAGTGCACCCTCGCCCCGGTAGCCTTCGCCGCAGCCTGCACCGCCCGAAACATCGGTTGCGGGAAGGCCTTTTCGAAGAAGGACAGCCGGCCAACCCAGAGGACGACGATATCGCCCTCGGCCACCTCCAGGGCGGCCCGCCGCGTCTTGCGCACGTCAGGCCGGTCCGCCGCGCGGGCGAAGACATCGCCATAGACGCCGAGCGGCAACAGCGGCAGTTGCGGCCGAGGTGGAGGCCGTCCGCCGAACCGGTCGGCCAGATAGGCTTCCCACTCGTCAAACATCTGGACCATGGCCGACTGGATCGACGGGCTGGTGCAGATCACCGCGTCCCAAGGCTGCACCGGCCCGATCGAGGCCATGGCGATCTCCTGGCGCATGGCAGGCGGTGCGATCGTGTGGATGAGGCCCATCAGGCTGTAGGCCGTTTCGCCGACGATGGAACGGCGCACCCAGGCCAGTTCGTCGATCTTGGGTCCGCCGCGCAGAACTGCCCCAGCGTCCCGTGCACGAACCTGGTTGAGCACCAGCGCCGCCTGGATGTCGGTGGTGCCCCCCTCCGGCCCCAGCAGCCCGTCCCGAATCTGGTCCCCCGTGACCTCGACGTGGGTCAGGACATCCAGCCGGTCCAGGCCGCCGTAGCGCGCCAGGGCCTGGAACAGCTCGACATTGGCCACCTGCATGCCAAAGACGTTCGCGCCCCGCCCGGCCTTGCCAGCGGGGTGATAGACGGCCATGCGCCTCATCGTCCGAACAGTCTCCAGACACGGGCGCGCGGGGTCTCGACGACGAGAGGAGCGTCAGGGTTCAGATCCCGGCTCCAATGCACGTCGCGCCGCATCACACGCGCCGGGGCCCCTCCGACGATGCAATGGGGCGGCACCTCGCCCGTCACGATAGAGCCCGCAGCCGTGATCGCGCCCGTTCCGATCCGCGCCCCCTTCATCACCATGGTGCGCAGACCCAACCAGACGTGGTCACCGATCTCTATCGCGCGCCCCGCGTTGATCCGGGCACCCGTGGCCTTGTCATGGATGGGGTGGATATCGCTGACCGAGACATAGACCTGCGACGAGATCATGCAATCCTCGCCAATCGACAGGGTGAGGGGTTCGTGCAGCTGCAGACTGCCCTGGACCATCGTCGTCTTGGCCCCCACGATCAGGTTTGCACCATCCGTGATCAGGTTGGCGAAGCCGTGCAGCCAGCACTCCCGGCCGATGACGATCCGGTTGCCGTTGCCCCGCACGACGATCGTCATGCCAAGACGCGCGCCTTCGGCGATCTCGACGACGTTATCGTTGCCTTCGATCTGGATGGAAGCGTCCGACCGACGCCCGATGTCCGGCACCGTCGCTCCGAAGCCTGCCGGTGCGTAGCGTTCGACAACAACCCCTGCGGCGAGGCGGATCCGGTTGCCGGTGCCGACGACCTCGATGCGGCCTGTCAGTGTCGCGTCGGGGGCCAGATCGACGATGTTGCCTTCGCCACGCGTCGAGACCCCCGCCTCAAAGGGCACGAGATCGGGCTCGGGACCGGAGGATGTGCGTGTCGCCATGGTGGAGGACACTATCGTCAGCCGGGGCGTCCGCCAACGCTTCCTCGCGTGAGGCCGGTTGACCCGGCGCGATCATCCGTCACAAGACAGGCTGCGCGCAGAGGGGCGCGCTTATCGGAAGACCGCCTTGGCCGCCAAGCGCATCTTGTTCGTTCATCAGAACTTCCCGGCGCAGTTCCCGTACATCGCCGACGGCTGCGTCAAGGCCGGCTACAAGGTCGCTGCGATCGCAGGCCCGACCGGCAAGAACCGGCCTGGCGTCGATGTCCGGCGTTGGAAACTGTCGCGGGGATCGACCACGGGCATCTTCGAACCCGCAACCCGGGCCGAGGCGGATTTGCTGCGTGCTGACGCCGCCGCCCACCTGGCAGCCCAGTTCAAGGCCGACGGCTTTCATCCCGATCTGATTATCGGCCACCCGGGATGGGGTGAGACGATCCATATGCACGAGGTGTTTCCTGGCGTGCCGATCGTCCTGTTCGGGGAGTTCTTCTACAAGTCGCGCGGCGCAGACGTTGGCTTCGACCTCGAGTTCGAGAACCGGACCTTTGCCGACGATTTGCGCTCCAGCGCCAAGAATATCGGCATGGCAGGAGCCTGTTCGACCGCCGACGTGATCGTTTGCCCCACGCCGTTCCAGGCTTCGACCCATCCCAAGGCGTTTCAGCCGATGATCCGGGTGTTCCACGAAGGGGTGGACATGTCGAAGTCGTCCAGGAAGACGGGCGTTCGACTGAGAATGCCCAATGGGACGATGCTGGATGGCTCGACGCCCGTCATCACCTTCATCAACCGCAACTTCGAGCGGCTGAGAGGGTTTCACATCTTCATGCGGGCCTTGCCCGAGTTCCTGGCGGCGCGGCCGGACGCCCACGTCATCGTCATCGGTGGCGAGGGGACGGGCTACGGCGGGCAGTTACCCGACGGGCAGACCTGGAAGGGCAAGATGCTGGCGGAGGTCGGCGACCGCATCGACCTGGGTCGCGTCCATTTCACCGGCAAGGTCGATCACGCCATGATGGTGCAGGCGCTGTCGATCTCCTGGGCCCACGTCTACTACACCTATCCCTTCGTCCTTTCGTGGTCGCTGACGGAGGCCATGGCATGCGAGTGCCTGATCCTGGGGTCCGATACGGGTCCGGTCCGTGACGCGATCACCTCCGGGCAGGAAGGGGTTCTGAACGATTTCTTCGACGTGGAAGCCCTGTCACGGTCGATGATCGACGCCTGCGAGAACCCGGACCGGTACCTGGGCATGCGCAAGGCGGCCCGAGAAAAGGCCCTGGCGTTGTTTGATCGCGAGACCGTTGGGGTCCCCAAATGGATGGCGCTGATCGAGGAGTTGATCGGCCCAGCCTAGGCCCAGCCTATGCCGGACTTGTGATCGCTGACGGACGAAAACGGCGTTTTCGGCGGGGATTCGCCTTTCGCAGCAGCGAGGCTTGTGGCATCTAACGGCTTCGGCTTGTTCTCCAGCGGGCTGTGTCACTTCGGCCGGGTTCTTCGCGAAAGTGGGGGGCCCGGCTGATTGCGTTTGTGGCGTGCAGCGTTGCCGGGGGTCAGCCTATGTGGCCTCCGCGCGGCAGCAGCGTCAGCACGTCGTATTTCACCATCCACAACAGGCCGCGTTCGAGGAACGGGCGGCGGGCGGGCGGAGCTTCGGCGACCAGATCGCGGATGGCGCGCTGTGACCCATCGGACAGCGTGTCGACGACGGCCAGGGCCTCTGCCTCGGTGGGGCCAACGAAGCCTCCGAAGGTCGCGAGCCGGGTCGCGAAAAGGGCCCTGACGTCGGCCGCGGTCCGTCCCGGGGTGAGCATCAGCAGGGTCGTCGGGCTGGACCACTCCGTGGCGTAGCCGCCGAACAGATGGAAGGGATCGAGCCGACGCGGGTTTGGAGCCACGTTGCGCGGCAGGGTCGGCAGTGGGGCGGCCGCCTTGCGCCGGGCCGCCATGTCGGTCCAGAGCGCCTCGTACTGGGGAATGACGGCGGACCAGTCGAACAGGGTGCGCGCCCGGGTCTGAGCAGCCCGGCCCATGCGATGGCGCAGGTCGTCGTTCTCGATCAGATCCAGCAGGCCCTGCGCCGCCTCGTCCACCGAGACGGCAATCACCTGGCTGGCGGCACCGACATAGAGGTCGTAGCCGATCCAGTCGTTGGTGTGGCGGTAGGCGAGATCGCGGCCGGCACCGGCGGCCGGGGCATAGGTCGCGGCGCGAAAGCCGTCCACGCCGTGCCGCAGGGTGTCGCGATAACCGTCCCAGTCGGAGACAACGCCCGGCAAGCCCGCGGCCATGGCTTCGAGCGGGGTCAGGCCGAAGGTTTCCTGGATGTTGTCGGACAGGGAGATGAACAGGTCCGCGACCGACCAGATCGAAAACCGGGTTCCCGCCTCGCGGCCATCGACCTCGCGGTAACCGACCGAGGGGCACAGGGCGCGGCATTCGTCATGGTAGGTGCGGCCGGCCTCATCGCTGGTGGCCCAGCCCGCCTGGACCCAGAACACCTTTTTCGAAGTGCGGCGCGCGGCCTTTTCCAAGGCCATGGCCATGGGCAGGGGGTTCATCTTCACCGCCGCGTTGAAGCGGCCCATATAGAGGACCACGATCGCGTCATCGGGGATGTCGAGCCGGTCCCGCCAGGCCTTGCGCTGCTCCGGGGTGGTCGAGAAGTCCTCGGTGTTGATGGCCAGGGGGATGGTGACGAGGTTCGGCGTCGGAAGGCGGGTGGCACCCAGACGCTCCTCGAGGTCCACGCGGACGGCTTCCAGTTCGACCTCTACGCTGGCCCGGACGGCGGTCGAGGTGCAGATCAGGGTGTCCCAGGGGTCCACGGGGGCCGTCATCAGGTCGGCGATGGAATCCATGATGTCCATGGACGCCGTGGTGTGGGTGATTCCACTGACTCCATAGCCCCGACGCAGGCCCGCCATGTTCCGCCGCCAGCCCTCGCGGGCGACGTTGGGCTGGGGCAGATGGACGTTGCCGGCGCGGGCCAGGCCCTGGCGATCATGGCGGGGAATCCAGGTCACGGGCCGGTTTATGTCCGCCAGTTCGGCCAGGAGGGCGGCCAGGGCTTCGGTCTTGCGGTTGGCCACGTTCCAGAAGGCCCAGCTCGGGGCGGTGGAGTGGCGCAGATAGCCGCGCAGGAAGCTTTCGCCGGCCGACTGGCGGCCCATCAGCGCCCGGCCCTTGGTGTCGAAGGCCTCGGGATTCAGATAGATGGCGACGTCGGACATGGATGATGTCGGGCCTCCCCGCCCCCGATGGCCGGACTTGTCTAGAGCGTGGCGGCCGCCTGCGAAAGAGCCACAAGAGTGGGTCCACGGAGTGCAAGGCGTTCACGGAGTCCAAGTCGTCCACGGAGTCTAAGGAGTCCAAGGCGTGCAGAGGATCCCGTAGCAGCCCGGCCGCGCGATCGGTGCAGACTATAGCAGGGGCCTGCGTCATTTCTGGACGTAGGGGTCAGACGCCCTGATCGGGAACACGGAACACGCGGCGCATAGCGATGAAGTCCATGGCGGGCGGGTTCTTCTGGTGGCCGCCGTCGCCGCGGGCGAGCGCGATGGGCGGCGAGCGACGACGCTTCTCGATGGCGACCATACTGTCGAAGATGGTTATGGAGGGGATGGTGACGGCCGCCATGACCTGATCCGCCTTGTCGATCGGGGCATGATACCAGGCGTGCATCTGGTCAATCAGGTCCTTGACCCGGGCCATCCAGGTGCCCGGGTGGCCGGGCGGGCCGCCCCCGTGGCCGGGGAAATAGCTGGTGTGGGTGTCCTCGACGATGAACAGGCCACCGTTGGACACGATGGGGAAGAGGGCGTCGAAGGTCACGAGCTGCTGACGCATGGTGTGGCCGCCGTCGTCCAGCACGACGTCGACCGATGGGACCTGGGTCTTGAAGTCGGCCCAGAAGGCCGGGTCGGCCTGGTCGCCGATCCAGATCTCGAGTCCCTAGTCTCGCATGGCGCGGCAGTTGGGGTCGACATCGACACCGATGATCCGGGCCCGGGGGCCCAGATAGTCACGCCACATCATCAGACTGCCGCCGTTCTGAACGCCGATCTCCAGGAAGGTCAGGTCGCGTCCGCGCCAGGACGAGAGCAGACGGTCATAGGCGTCGAAGTAGTCGATCCACTTCTGCACCGCCCGGTCGGGGCCGGCGATGAAGGCGTCGAGCAGGGCGTTGCCGGGACGGATCACGGGAGCTCCTTGGACAGGTGACCCCGCAGTCGTGCCCGCTGGGGGGTGAGGGATCAAGGGCTGAGGCTTGATGTGGGGGTTGAGGCAAAAGAAAGGGGCCGCTCCTTTCGGAGCGGCCCCAGACTTTGGTCGAACCTTCCGGTCCGCGAGCTTCTTAGATGAAGTTCACGGCGTCCAGGTTGGCGAGCGTGCCACCCGTGACGAAGAAGGCACCGGTCGCGGCCGTACCGGCCACGTCGGTGGCGGTGAAGACCCAGGCACCCGAGCCGTCCGACAGGGCGACGGTGATCACCGTGACCGTGTTGCCGGCGTCGGCGAAGATGCCGTTCGCAGCAGCCAGCGTCGTTGCCCGCGCCGCCGGAGATGGTGTCGGCACCCGCGCCGCCGGTGATGGTATCGGCACCGTCGCCGCCGGAGATGTTGTCGTCGCCGGCACCGCCCAGGATGGCGTCGTTACCGGTACCACCCGAGATGTTGTCGGCTGCCGCGCCGCCATTGATGGAGTCGGCACCGTCGCCACCCGAGATGGAGTCAGCGTCGTCGCCACCCGAGACGGTGTCGTTACCGGCACCCGAGGAGATGGCGTCAGCGCCCACACCCGAGACGATCGAGTCGGCCCCACCACCGGTGGTGATGTTGTCAGCACCGTCACCGGACGAGACGGTGTTGTCGCCTTCGCCGCCCTGGATGGTGTCGGCACCCGTGCCCGAGGTGATGGCGTCGTTGCCGTCGCCGCCGAAGATGCTGTTGGCACCGTCGCCAGCCGAGATGGTGTCGTTGCCGGCATCACCGAAGATGGTGTCGGCACCCACGCCCGAGGTGATCGAGTCGTCACCCGCGCCGCCGGTCAGGGTGTTGGCCCCGCCGGCGTCCGAGATGACGTCGTTGTCGTTGCCACCGTCGACGTTGTCGTTGCCGCCGGCCGAGGTGATCGAGTCGACGCCGTTGCCACCCGACAGGACCTCGTTGCCCGCCGCGCCACCGTTGATGGTGTCGTTGCCGTCGTTACCCGACAGGGTGTCGTTATCAGAGCCGCCGAGGATCGAGTCAGCACCGTTGCCGCCCACGACGTTGTTGTTGCCATTACCGGCGTCGATGATGTCGTTGCCTTCACCGCCGTCGATGACGTCGTTGTTGAGGCCGCCCAGGATGGAGTCAGCACCATTGCCGCCGTTGATGGTGTCGTTGTCGGCACCGCCTTCGATGGTGTCATCGCCGTCGTCGCCGCCGATCAGGTCGTTGCCAATGTCGCCGAGGATGACGTCGTTGCCGTTTTCACCGTTGATGGCGTCGGCACCCGCACCGCCGTTCAGCGAGTCGGCACCTTCGCCGCCCAGCAGGACGTCGTTGTCTCCACCGCCGTCGAGGGTGTCGTTGTCAGCGCCGCCCGTCAGGGTGTCGTTGCCACCGTCGCCGAGCAGGATGTCGGCACCCAGGTCACCGAACAGTTGGTCGTTGCCGGCCAGGCCGTTCAGCGAGTCCGCGCCCTGGCCACCGATCAGGGTGTCGTTGCCGGCACCACCATCGACGGTGTCGTTGCCCAGGTTGCCCTGGACGAAGTCGTTGTCGTTGCCGCCGTTCAGGACGTCGTTGCCCTGGCCACCGAAGATGAAGTCATCGCCGTTGTCGCCGTTGATGGTGTCGTTGCCGAGACCACCCTGCAGCAGGCCGTCGCCGCCGTTGCCGCCGTCGATCGAGTCGGCACCTTCACCGCCG
>VYKW01000091.1_pt1 | contig 39330 bp, 35 predicted proteins | sample 5114451 | NCBI WGS metagenome assembly VYKW01 (sample SAMN12291784, study PRJNA351875) | freshwater metagenome | isolation source: freshwater lake | place: USA: Michigan, Gull Lake | collected 2013-08-08
GGCGGGTTACGGTCGCGCGCGGCGTGCTCGACCGCGCCGCCGGGGCGCTGCGTCCGGCGGTGCTGGAGCGCAAGCTGGAGGGGCTGCGGCACCGGCTCGACGGGGCGGGCAAGCTGCTCGATGCGGTCAATCCCGACAATCTGTTGCAGCGCGGTTATGTCCGGGTCGGCGCCAAGGCGACCGGCAAGGTGATCGCCAGCGCGGCGGATGCGCGCGCCGCCGGGGCGCTAACGCTCCATTTCCGCGACGGTCCTGTGGACGCGCGGGTTGAGCGCAGCGGCGGCAAGCCCTATGCTGAAGACAAGCCCGAACAGCCCGGCCTGTTCTGACCCGACCCCGAAGCGAAGAGTGAGCGTAGCCATGCTGATGTCGTCCAATTCCGCCCGACCGGCGCGGCTTCATTATATGGCGAACGGCTTTCGCGTGCTGTCGTCGGGCGATCATGTCGTGTGCGCGGTGAGCGGGGAGAACATCCCGCTCGACGCTTTGCGCTACTGGAGCGTCGCGGATCAGGCGGCTTATGCCTCGGCCGAGATCGCGACACAGGCGATGACCGCGACGTGAGAGCGATTGGGGGGACGATCATCGCCGGCACGACGCTGGTGCTGATGGGTACATGCAGCATGGCGTCCGATCCGGTCGCGGGCGCGGCTGCCGCGCCGCAATCGGCGCAGGCGCGCAATGCCTTTCGCTTCGATGGGCCGATGATTCAGGGCGGCACCGTGCTCGGCACGGCGCCTGCGCTGACCAGCCGGTTAACGCTGGATGGACGCGACGTGCCGGTCGCGCCCGATGGCCGGTTCCTGATCGCGTTCGATCGCGACGCGGCTGCGCGCGCCGAGCTGGTCGCGATCCGCGTCGATGGCAGCAGCCTGCGCCAGACGTTGACGGTCCAGCCGCGCGCCTGGCGGATCGAACGGCTGAACACGCTTCCCCGCTTTGCCCAGCCCAGCGCCGAGTTCGAACGCCGCCGCCCCGCCGAACTGGCGCAGATCAATGCCGCGCGGGCCAAGTCGAACACCGTCCAGGGCTGGCGACAGGATTTTATGTGGCCAGTGACCGGTCGCATCTCCGGCCTGTTCGGATCGCAGCGAATCTATAAGGGCGAACCGGGCGCCTATCATTCGGGCGTTGATGTCGCCCGCCCGAGCGGCACGCCGATCATCGCCCCCGCCGACGGCGTGGTGGTGCTTGCCGCGCAGCAACCCTTCACGCTGGAGGGCAAGCTGCTGATGCTCGACCATGGCATGACGCTGAACAGCGCGTTTCTGCATCTGTCGCGGATCGACGTGAAGGTCGGCGATGTGGTGCGGCGGGGGCAGCGGATCGGCGCGATCGGCACCACCGGCCGTTCGACCGGGCCGCATCTCCACTGGGGGATGAAATGGGGCAGCGCGCGGATCGACCCGCTGCTGATCGCCGGGTCGATGCCGGTGACGGCGGATTAGGGCTCCGCCACCTAAGCGCCATATGTGACGTTTTTGTCACGGCATGACGACTTTGCGACAGTCTGCGCGCCAAACTCTTGTGCGGCGGCTCATCGCAGACGTATCGATACCCAATCTGCGCGGCGTGTGTCGTGCGTGAACGATGGGGCGTCCAACGCGATGCCCGAAAACGGGGAGCTTCCAATGGTATCAAATGTTCGCAGGCACCTGCTTACCTCGACCCTGCTGATCGGCAGCGTGGTCGCAACGCCGGCCTTCGCTCAAACTGAAGAGGCTCCGGCCGAAGGTGAGGCGATCGTCATCACCGGTTCGCGCATCCTGCGCCCGAACCTTGAGGCGAACAGCCCGGTCACGACCGTCACCGGTCTCGAGACCACGCAGAATGCCGACGTGACGCTCGACACGTTCCTGAACACGCTGCCGCAGGTCAATCCGGCCGGCACGACCACGTCGAACAACCCCGGCAATGGTGGTCAGTCGAACATCGACCTTCGCGGCCTGGGCGCCAACCGCAACCTCGTGCTGGTCGATGGCCGCCGTCCGATGGTGTCGGCGTCGAACCAGACGGTCGACCTCAACACGATTCCGCAGGGCCTGATCGAGCGCATCGACGTTCTGACCGGCGGCGCGGGCGCTGCATACGGCGCGGACGCGATCGCGGGTGTCGTCAACATCATCCTGAAGGACGATTTCGAGGGCGTCGATCTGCGCGCCAACTACTCGAACTCGATGCCCCAGACCGACGCGCGCGAATATCAGATCAGCGGCACGATCGGCGGCAACTTCGCCGAGGACCGCGGCAACTTCGCCCTGTCGGTCGAATATGCCGAGCGTCAGGGCATGATCAAGGCGCAGCGTGCGTTCGCGGCGCAGGCGACTTCGACCACCGGTTCGTTCCCGACCGGCTCGCTCGTCAACAGCGCGGGTAACCCCTATAGCCAGGCGGTCGTCGACGCGATCTTCACCGCCTATGGCGTGCCCACCGCGCAGCTGCCGCGCACCAACCAGCTGGCATTCAACTCGGATGGTACCCTGTTCGGTGTCGGTACGTTCAACTCGCCGGTCAATGTCTCGAACTTCCGGTACAGCCTGACCTCGCCGGCGAACCCGAACCTGAACTATTTCCCTGACTTCTACTCGTATAACTTCGACATCGTGAACATCCTCGTGCTGCCGCTCGAGCGCTATTCGGCGTTCACCCGCGGCAACTACAAGGTCAACGATGCGTTCGAGTTCTTCGTCCAGGGCGCATACACCAACTACAAGTCGGCAACGGCACTGGCGCCGACCCCGGTCAGCACCGGCATCGTCAACACTGCCAGCACGGCGTCGGGCCTGAACGCACGTTCGTCGCTTGTGAACCTCGTGCAGGATAGCGGGCCGAATGCTGGCTCGGCCGCCCGCATCACCGGCTTTGTTGTGCCTGTGACGAACCCGTTCCTGCAGGCGTCGCCCAATCTGGTGGCGCTCGTCAATTCGCGGACCGGTAACGACCCGAACTTGGCCGGCTCGGGCGCAGCAGAAGGCGTCCGTATCGGCTATCGTTTCCTCGGCACCGGCCTGCGCGAGCAGCAGCTCGAGAACGAAGTCATTCAGGGCCTGGCAGGTCTGCGCGGTGAATTCGCGCCGAACTGGCGCTACGAAGCCTATTACTCGTGGGGCAAGACGGTCATCGACCAGCGCGCCACCGGTAACGTGAACGTTCAGCGCGTGCAGCAGCTGCTCGAAGCGCCGGATGGCGGCGTCAGCCTGTGCGCTGGCGGCTTCAACCCGTTCGGCATCCAGCCCTTCTCGCAGGCCTGCGTCGATTTCGTGGATGAAGTCGGTGTGACCAAGACGACCTTCACCCAGAAGGTTGCTCAGGCGTACATCGCGGGTCAGCTTACCGAGCTGCCGGCGGGTCCGCTTTCGGTCGTATTCGGCGCCGAGAAGCGCGATTTCCGCTACGAGTTCGATCCCGGCGCACTGTTCGGCCCGATCGCTGGCTTCAACACCAGCACGCCTGACCTCGGCACCAACAGCTTCCTCGACTTCTTCGCCGAAGCGTCGATCCCGATCCTCAAGGACGCTCCGTTGGCGGAGAGCCTTGAGCTGACCCTGTCGGCGCGTCACTCGAAGAGCGACTTCAACGATATCCAGAACGGTATCGATGGCTCGCCCTCGAACGACTGGTCCTATGGTGGCACGCTGACCTGGTCGCCGGTGCGCGAGCTCCGCTTCCGCGCCAGCTACCAGCATTCGGTCCGTGCACCGAACTTCGGTGAACTGTTCTCGGGCGGCGGCAGCTTCCCGCAGATCTTCGATCCGTGCTCGAACAATTCGAACTTCCGTGCGACGCGCGGTACGGCAGCTGCGACCATCTGTCAGTCGACCGGCGTGTCGGCTGCGACGCTGGGTTCGTTCGTTGCGACCCCGGGCGCTCAGGCGTTCATCACGGTGACGGGCAACCCGAACCTGAAGCCTGAAAAGTCCGACGCCTTCACGGCAGGGTTCGTGTTCAACGCGCTCGGCTTCACCGGCTCGATCGACTATTACAACATCAAGATCAGCGACACGATCTTCTCGCCGGACGTGAACGAGATCATTGCGTCGTGCTATGGCTATAACGACATCAACCCGAACCTGAGCACGACCAGCCCGTATTGTGCGGCTGTCTCGCGCTCGAACAACAACATCTCGGCGATCTACCTCCCGGCTTCGTTGGGCGGTGACTCGAACGGTTATTTCCAGGCAGTCAACCAGGGGTCGGTCAAGACCTCGGGCATCGACTTCCAGCTTGGTTACAACCTGCCGACCGAGTTTGTCGGGCCGGAATCGTCGATCAACTTCAACCTGCTCCTCAACTATCTGTTCGACTTCAAGGTCACCGGCCTTGGTGGTCTGCAGACCGACTATGCGGGCACCGCTTCCTATTTCGGCGCTGGTCTCGGCACCAGCTTCCCGGAATGGAAGGGCACGATGAATGTCGGCTTCAACCTGAACAAGGCGTTCTCGCTGCAGAGCCGCGTGCGCTACATCGACGGCATGGAGAACCGCGCGGCTCGCCAGTTCGTCGGCGAGAAGTTCACGGGTCCGGGCTCGGTCTGGTATTTCGACTTCGCCCTGCAGGGCCAGGTCGACAATATGACGCTGCGTTTGGGTCTGAACAACGCGTTCGACCGCAAGCCGCCGACCTACGCACCGAACGTGCAGTCGGGCACCGATCCGTCGACCTACGACGTCATCGGCCGCCGCTTCTACGTATCGACGCGGCTCAAGTTCTGATCCGACTGGATCAGCAGCTTTTGAAGGGCGAGGCGATTGCCTCGCCCTTCTTTTTTGGGGCAAGGTGCGCCGCTTAGGTTTGACAGACCGTGCGCGCGGATGCGGGCACGATCGCGGTGCGCGGGTTCGGGTAACGGCATGAATATCCAGCAGACTCTGCAACAGGCTGCGGCGCTCTTCGGGCGCGGTGACCCGAAGGGCGCACGGCAATTGGGCGAACAGGTGCTCAAGCAGGCACCGAACAACCCGGCGGCACTCCAGATCGTCGGCATCGCTCATTGCCAGCTCGGCGCGCCGAAACTGGGCGTGCCGCTGCTGCGTCGCGCGCTCAAGGCCGGGGGCGACAATCCCGGGTCGCGCTTCAATCTCGCGCGCGCGCTGGTCGATGCGGGCGAGCTGGCCGAGGCCGAGGCACTCGCGGGGGCACCGGGTCAGCCGGATGCGATGCGCCGTCTTCATGCCGACATTCTGAAAGCGCTTGGCCGCCCGTGGGAAGCGGCCATGGCCTATCAGCAGATCGTGGAAGCCAATCCGCAGGATGCCGATAGCTGGAACAATCTGGGCAACATCCGGCACGAGCTGGGGGAGCTGGAAACCGCCCTGGCCGCGTTGCAGCAGGCGCGGACCCTGCGCCCGGACTCGGCGATCATCTACACCAATATCGGCCGCGTGCTGGCGTCGATGTCGCGCTATGAAGACAGCGCGCTGGCGTTTCAGGAAGCGGTACGGCTCGATCCGCGCAATCCGGCCGTGCTCCTGGAGTTCGGACACGGGCTAACCCGCCTCGACCGCTCGCGCGAGGCGCTGGTCGCCTATGCCGATGCGGCGCGGATCGATGCGACCAACCCCGAGATTTTCGTTGCCATGGGCCTGGCGTTCATGGACCTGGAGGACCGCGTCCGGGCCGAGCAATCCTATCGTTTCGCGCTGAACGCCCGACCCGATTCCGGTGCGGCGGCGCTCAATCTGGGCATCCTGCTCGAACAGGGCAATCGCATCGCGGAGCTGGAAGCGTTGCTACGCCAGGCGGAGTCGCGCGGGGCAAAGGGTGCGGATGTCGACTATCTCAAGGCCATGGTGCTGCGGCGCCAGGGCAAGCTCGACGCCGCGCTGGCGCTTGCCCGCGACGCGCGTTCGGCATCTATAAGCCCGGCGGTGCGATCGCATTTCGTCGGGCAAGTCGCCGACCAGCTGGGTGAGACCGGCCTCGCCTTTGCCGCGTTCGAGGAGATGCACTGGGCAATGGCGCAATCGCCGCTGGGCCAGGGGGTCGATCGCCGCGCCTATCAGGCCGAGGTCGAGCAGCTTGCTGCCCGCACCACGCCGGAATGGTTCGCGCGCTGGCCCGCCATCACCCTGCCGACCACGCCAGCCGCGCCGACATTCATGGTCGGCTTTCCGCGTTCCGGCACGACGTTGCTCGACACGATCCTGCTGGGACACCCGTCGGTCCATGTGCTGGAGGAAGTGCCGATCCTGGCACAGGTTGCCGACGAACTCGGCGGCTTCGATCGCATCGCCGAGATTGGTGAGGACGAAGCGATCCGGCTGCGCGGGCGCTATTTCGAGGAGCTGGCACGCGTTGCGCCGGAGTCCGCCGGCAAGCTGATCGTCGATAAAAACCCGCTATCGATGATGCGCGCGCCGCTGATCCACCGGCTGTTTCCTGACGCCCGCATCATCTTCGCGATGCGCCATCCGTGCGACGTTGTGCTGAGCTGCTTCATGCAGAATTTCAAGCTGACCCAGGCGATGGCGAGTTTCCTGGACCTCACCAGCGGCAGCCTGCTCTATGATCGGGTGATGGCCTATTGGCAGCAGTGTCGGGGCATCTTTCCGCTCAACGTCCACGACGTGCGCTATGAAACGATGGTCGCGGATGTCGAGGGCACGGTGCGGCCGGTGTTCGACTTTCTCGGCCTCGAATGGAATCCGGAGGTGCTGGACCATCAGCGCACCGCGAAAGCCCGCGGCTTCATTCGCACGCCAAGCTATGGACAGGTGACCGAACCGATCTACACCCGCGCGACCGGGCGCTGGGAACGCTATCGCCCGCAACTGGCGCAGGTGCTGCCGATCCTGGACCCATGGGTCGCCGCGTTCGGATATGGCAGCACCGCACCGGTCGAGCGTGGCGCGGATAGTTGAACTTGGCCAGGAAGCGGTTAGCCTGACTGTGTTTCCAGAGCTTTACGGAGTCGCCCGATGATCCTCACCACCCTGGCCCTGTTCGCTGCGGGTCTTTCGGAAGATCCGCCCAAGCCCGATCCGCAGAAGCGCGTGTGCAAGCAGCAGAAGCAGACCGGCACCCGCTTTACCAAGACGACCTGCCGCACCAGCGCGGAATGGGAGGCGATTGCTGAAGCGGCGCGCAAAACGGCCGCGGAATCCTTTAATAAGCCGGTGATCAACACCAGTCGGGAATAGCCGAGCGCTAACGGTTGGCGCATCGGGCGAGCGGTCAGGGCTGGCGAGCCACCCACTCCGGATCAGGCTGATCCATGTCGTAATATTCGAAGATCAGATGCGTGCGATCGGTTGCGCCGGCGTTGGTCACCGAATGCACCCCCATATTGTCAACTTCGACCGCCTCACCGATCGGGAGGTGATGCCCAGTGTCGCCGGTGAAGAAGGTGACGCCATCATTGGTTTCGAGCGGCACATGGATTTTGTGCGGCCATTTCGCCGCCGGATTGGCATCGCGATGCGGTCGGATCACGCCCCCGGAACGCATCCGGGCCAGCATGACGCGCGGAAAGGCACCGCGCGCATAGCCATAGGGCGCCACCGCTGCGGCGAGGACCGGGTCGAGTAGCGGCTGCCACTCCGCCCATAGCGAGCGATCATGGCTGCGGCGCCAATCGTCCACCCCGTCGACGAAGCGGAACACGATGTGGCGCGTCGAATCGAGCGCTTCGAACCGGTTCGGCTTCCCGGCATTCTCCGCGTCCCACAGTGCCTCGGGGATCGCGGCAACCGCGGCACGCAGCGCGGACACATCGACCGGTCCTAGCCGGCGGATGGACTGGGTCTTGCGGGGGTTGGGATACATCGCGGCGCCCCTAAAATTCATAGCCGAACAGCTCGAGGTCGCGGGCATAAAGGCGCGCCACGCCATCGATCAGCGTCGGGTCATAATAGCTGCGATAGTCGCGATGCTCGGACGTATTGGCGCGGCCCAACGGGACCGACGGAATGCCGATACGGGCGCAGATCGCGTCATAGCTGCCCTGCATATCCTCGACCCGGCCAAGCTGATCGGCGAGCAGCGTGCCGTCGGGTGCGGTGACGAAGCTATGCTGCGGGCGGAAGATCACGTGATGATGCGGCGGAGCGGTGAACAGGAAATGGCGCATGACACCCTGGGGGTCGTGCTTGAACGTTCCCTGCTGGCTGGTTGCGAACGCGCAATAGGACACGAAGCGGTCGAACGGGTTCCGCACAAAGGCGAATTTGAAATAGTCGGCGAACCGTTCCTCGCCCAGGGCCGGGCGCAGTTCGGCCAGGCTGATATGGCCATGCCCCAGCCGGGCCAGTTCGGGCGCCGCCATGCGCTTCTCGACGAACAGCCGGACCTGCTCCTCATCCGCCTCGCCCAGATGCTCCCGCAAGGCCTGGCGGATCGAGTGGGTGCCGGTCTTGGGAATCGCAGTGAAGACGAAGCGATGGCGGTGCGACAGGATCATCGGATCACGATGCCAGCGCGATCGGTGCGAGCGGCGCCGGGTTGGGCGCGGCGACGTCGAAGATGAGCTCAGTCAGCGCGCGGATCAGCGGCACCTGATTGCGCAGCGGCAGGCTCCCGCCACCGCTCGCCATCAGATCCTGGCGCAGTCCTGCGATCAGGCGGCGATATTCCGGAAGGCCAGCGGGGTCGGTCTCAAATTCGCACCAGGCCGATGTCCAGGCCGAGGTGAAGCGTTCGAGCCGGTTGAGCACGCCCTCAAGCCGGGGATCGGGCACGGCATATTCGGCGAGGAAGGCGATGTGGCAGCGCACTTCCCAGGGCGACATGATCTTGTTCATGTCGACCTTCTCGAACCGCAGCGGGCGTTGCGGACGCGGCGCAGGCGCGGGCGCGCCGTTCTGGGCTTGGTCGATCAGGTCCCACATCTCTTCGCCATCGACCGTGTCGAGCACGAGATGGACCCGCTTCTCACTGCCGCCATTATGCACATTGTGCATGCGGAAGGAGTCGAACAGCCAGCAGCTGCCCGCTTCCATATGCACGCTTTCGTCGCCACAGGTGAACAGCACGCGCGGATTGGTGATGACCGGGATGTGGATGCGCATATGCGTGCGCCAGTGATAATTTACATCGACATGCGGCGGCACGCTGGCACCCGGGCCGAGCCCCATCAGCCGGCTGCGCCCCCATACCGCGCCGATGTCGCCCATCACCTCCATGATATAGGGGCAAGCGCGCAGATGGTCGGTCGCCCCCATCTGTCCGGTAAAGCCGTTGGTCATCTGCCCCTCTGGCGTCACCAGCAGGACTGCGTCGTTGCCAGGGTAATTGCCCGGATGGGGCAGCCATGCAGCCGACGGAAGCGCGCGAATTTCCGCGGCGAGCCGATCGGCGTCGAAGGATTTGTGGAGCTTCAGAAAGGGCTGCTTCAGGCGCATGGCGCGTTTTCCGTCATTGGGCGCGGTGAATCAAGGGAGAGCGCGCAGCCAGCCCGTGATCGACAGCCGGGGGCCACCGGCCCAGGGTGTGACCTGGCTGACGCTATGCGGTTGCGGGACAGCGAACAGGCTGAGCGTGTTGAACGCCGGAACATAACCCTCCGCAATCCCGCCGCTGCCGCCGTGGAACAGCAACAGGCCACCCCATTCGGCGCGCCACCGGGAGGTGAGGCCGAAGACATAGGCGGCGCGGCGATTCTTGCCCGCCACCCCGTCGTCATGCCCGGTCAGGAAATCACCCTTGTCGTAGTTGGTCGCCTGCGCATCCGCGAAGTTGATGTCGGTCGCGCCGGTAACACGCGCCAGCAGGTCGAGCAGCGGCGCGCTCGCCATGAACCGGGCAAACGCCGCCAGCGGATCGTCGAGCGCGGCGCGCGCGGCCGCATCGTCGGGCACCCGGATCGATTGATAACGATATTGGAAGCCGTCGCGCGCGGCGGCGTTCATCACCTCTTCCAACCGGACGCGCTGTGCATCGGTCAGCGTTGCGAGGACGGCGGGGACCGACTCATACACCTTCTCCCCCGCGTTCATCACCTGTCGCCAGTCGTCCCGGGCGAGCAGGTGCGCGGCGAGTGCGGTCGCGTCCGCCTCGTCCAGGAACGGCGCGATCTGCACCCGGCCGGTGCGCGCAAACTGCTCGGCCAGCGTTTCGACATCGATCGACGGCGCGAGCGTGAAGTCGGTGTCGCTCATGCCGGGGTCAGCACCAGGCCGCCATCGCCTTCGCTCACCTTGACGGTGGCGCCGTCCTTGACCTCGCCGCGCAGGATCGCGTCGGCGAGGGGGTCCTGCAGGTAGCGCTGCACCGCGCGCTTGAGCGGTCGTGCGCCATAGACGGGGTCGTAGCCGACGCGGCCGAGCCAATCGCGCGCCTCTGGCGTCAGGTCGAGCGTGATCTTGCGGTCCTTGAGCAGCTTGCCCAACCGCGCGACCTGAAGGTCGACGATGGGGGCCATCTCGCTGCGGCCGAGCCGGTGGAACAGCACGATCTCGTCGAGGCGGTTCAAGAACTCGGGGCGGAAATGGCCGCGGACGATTTCCATCACCTGCGGCTCGACGGCGGACACGTCCTGTCCGTCCTCAAGTTGCGTGAGGAACTGGCTGCCGAGGTTCGAGGTCAGCACGATGATCGTGTTGGTGAAGTCGACCGTGCGGCCTTGTCCGTCGGTCAGGCGACCGTCGTCGAGCACCTGGAGCAGGATGTTGAAGACGTCGCCATGCGCCTTTTCGACCTCGTCGAACAGGATGACCTGATAGGGGCGGCGGCGGACGGCCTCGGTCAGCACGCCGCCTTCCTCATAGCCGACATAGCCGGGAGGCGCGCCGATCAGGCGGGCGACGCTGTGCTTCTCCATGAACTCGCTCATGTCGATGCGCACCATCGCGCTTGAATCGTCGAACAGGAATTCGGCGAGTGCCTTGGTCAGCTCGGTCTTGCCGACGCCGGTTGGGCCGAGGAACAGGAAGCTGCCGAGCGGGCGGTTGGGATCCTGTAGCCCGGCGCGGCTGCGGCGGACGGCGGTGGAGACGGCCTTCACCGCCGCCGCCTGGCCGATCACGCGCTTGCCGAGCTGTTCTTCCATCGCGAGCAGCTTTTCACGCTCGCCCTCCAGCATCCGGTCGACCGGAATGCCGGTCCAGCGGCTGACGACGCCGGCGATGTCGTCGGCGGTCACTTCCTCGCGCAGCATCGCGACGCCGGTGGTGGCCTGCGCCGCCTCCAGCTGCTTGGTCAGCGACGGGATCGTGCCGTAGTTGAGCTCGGCCATCTTGGCGAGGTCGCCGGCGCGCTGCGCCTGTTCGAGTTCGAGTCGGGCGGCGTCGAGCGCCTCCTTGATCTTGGCCTCGCCCGCGATCTTGTCCTTTTCCGCCTGCCAGCGGCCGGTCAGTTCGGCGGATTGCTGTTCGAGATTGGCGAGTTCGTGGCGCAAATTGCCCAGACGATCATGCGACGCGGCATCGGTTTCCTTGGCGAGCGCCATCTCCTCGATCTTGAGCTGGACGATGCGGCGGTCGAGATTTTCGATCTCCTCCGGCTTGCTCTCCACCTCCATGCGGATGCGGCTCGCCGCCTCGTCCATCAGGTCGATCGCCTTGTCGGGCAGGAAGCGGTCGGAGATGTAGCGGTTGGACAGGGTCGCCGCCGCGACGATCGCCGCGTCGGTGATCCGAACCCCATGATGCAGCTCGTATTTTTCCTTCAGCCCGCGCAGGATCGAGATCGTGTCCTCGACCGTCGGCTCGCCGATGAAGACGGGCTGGAAGCGCCGCTGAAGCGCTGGGTCCTTTTCGACATATTTGCGATATTCGTCGAGCGTGGTCGCGCCGATGCAGTGCAGCTCGCCACGGGCGAGGGCGGGCTTGAGCAGATTGCCCGCGTCCATCGCGCCTTCGGATTTGCCCGCGCCGATCAGCGTGTGCATCTCGTCGATAAACAACACGATGTCGCCCTCGGCACCCTTGACCTCGTCAAGCACCCCCTTGAGCCGCTCCTCGAACTCGCCGCGATATTTCGCGCCCGCGATCAGGCTGCCCATGTCGAGCGCCATCAGCTTGCGGTTCTTGAGCGTGTCGGGGACGTCGCCATTGGCGATGCGCAGCGCGAGGCCCTCGGCGATCGCGGTCTTTCCGACGCCGGGGTCGCCGATCAGCACGGGGTTGTTCTTGGTGCGGCGGGCGAGGATTTGGATGGTGCGGCGGATCTCTTCGTCGCGGCCGATCACGGGGTCGAGCTTACCGTCCTTCGCCGCCTGCGTCAGGTCGCGGGCGAATTTTTTGAGCGCGTCATAGCGATCCTCGGCCCCGGCGGTGTCGGCGGTGCGACCGCCGCGCAGCTGGTCGATCGCGGCGTTGAGCGCTTCGGCCTTCACGCCGGCGGCGGCGAGCGCGCGCCCGGCGTTGGTGGTGGAGGCGAGGGTCAGGGCGAGCAGCATGCGTTCGACCGTGACGAAGCTGTCGCCCGCCTTGCCGGCAATCTGTTCGGCCTGATCGAGCACGCGCACCGCGTCATTATCGAGTCCGGGCGCCTGTTGCGCACCGCTGCCGGTGACGGCGGGAACCCGCGCGAGTGCGGCATCGGTTTCAGCGACCGCGCGCTTGGCATCGCCGCCTGCGGCCTGGATCAGACCGGCGGCCATGCCCTGCTCATCCTCCAGCAGCGCCTTGAGCAGATGCTCGGGGCTGATCCGCTGATGGTTCATGCGGATCGCGACGGTTTGCGCCGACTGGAGGAAGCCCTTGGCGCGGTCGGTGAATTTTTCGAGATTCATGATGATCCTCTTTCCTGCCGCAGCGAGATAAGTGTTGCATAAAGGCAACACAAGGGGCCGTGCAATTGGTGGCTTAGCGCGGATCGTGATCGTGGAAGCGCGAGTCGCATATCCGTCAGTTCCCTGTCCTCATTGCGTCATCGTAATGAAGCGCAAGCGACATCACCCCCGACTAGCTGCGCTGCACCATGGGCGAACGGGCCCATTGTTTCAAACGGGGGAAATTTCGATGCGCCTTCTCACCATCGGCCTGCTGGCCGGTACCTCGCTGCTCGTGCCGGGAATCGCGGCCGCTTCGGACAATGACGCACCTGTCGCCAAGCCGGCGGCCGAAGAGTCGGACGAGATCGTGGTGATCGGCCGCGGCGAGACGCGCCAGACGCAGCAGATCGGCCAGGACGATATCGCGGTCCTGGTCCCGGGCACGAGCCCGCTCAAGGCGATCGAGAAGCTGCCGGGCGTCAATTTCCAGTCCGCCGATCCATTTGGTTCGTATGAGTGGGCGCAGCGCATCTCGATTCGCGGCTTCGCGCAGAATCAGCTCGGCTACACGCTCGACGGTCTGCCGCTGGGCGATGCGAGCTACGGCAACGTCAACGGCCTTCACATCAGCCGCGCGATCACCAGCGAGAACATCGCGACCACCCGCGTGTCGCAGGGCGCCGGCGCGATCGGCACCGCCGCGACCAACAATCTGGGCGGCACGATCGAGTTTCTCTCGCGCAATCCGGGCGCGGCGTTCGGGCTCGATGCCAATGCCACGATCGGCAGCGACAATTTCTACCGGGTCTTTGCGCGGCTCGACACGGGCACGCTGGGCGAGAATGGCCCGAGCGCGTTCATCTCCGGCCTGGTGTCCGACACCGACAAGTGGAAGGGCTGGGGCAGCCAGCGGCTGTATCAGATCAACGCCAAAGCGGTCGCGCCGCTGACGGCCGATCTCTCGTTTGTCGCCACGTTCAACTTCTCGGACCGTCGCGAAAACGACTATCAGGACATGTCGCTCGAGATGATCCGTCGGCTCGGCTATCGCTGGGACAATATCTCGAACGACTATGCGCTGGCGGTGCGGATCGCGGATATCGGCGCGAACACCGGCTATACCGGCGTGGCGCCGACCAATCCGGGTGCGGGCACGGTGTACCCGGCCCCGATCGCGAACCCCGATGACGCCTATTTCGATGCGGCCGGTCTGCGCCGCGATTACCTCGCGTCGGTGGGTATCGAAACGTCGGACGACGCCACGCTGCGCGGCATGCTCAAGGCCTATTATCACTCGAATGAAGGCCAGGGCATCTGGTTTACCCCCTATGTCGCGTCGCCGTCGGGTGTGCCGATTTCGGTCCGCACGACCGAGTATAATATCGACCGCAAGGGCGTGCTGGCCAAGCTGGGCACCGACTGGGATTTCAACAGCATCACCGTCGGTGCGTGGTATGAGCGCAACGATTTCGAACAGGCCCGCCGCTTCTATGGCCTGACCAGCCGCAGCAATCCGGGTCGCGACAGCCTGGACTTCCAGACCGGTGCGTTCTTCACCCAGTGGCACTGGGATTATCAGACCGACACCTTCCAATATCATGTCGCCGACGAGATCACGCTGGGCGATGCGACGCTGAACCTGGGCTGGAAGGGCTTTTCGGTCACCAACAAGGCGAACCCGATCGTTGCGGGCACGCTGGCGGGTGGCGAGATCAAGGTTACCGACTGGTTCCAGCCGCATGCCGGTGTCAATTTCCGCCTTGGCAAGGACGCCGAACTGTTCGCGGGCTTCAGCCAGGTCACGCGCGCCTTTGCGGCGTCGGCAACCACCGGCCCGTTCGCCACGACCCAGGCCGGCTTCAACGCGCTGCTGAGCGGGGCGACCAAGCTGAAGCCGGAAGAATCGGACACGTGGGAAGCGGGTGCACGCGTCCGTTCGGGGCCGTTCACCGGATCGCTGGCCGGCTATCTGGTCAATTTCCGCAACCGTCTGCTCGGCGTCGCGACCAGCGCCGGCATCATCGGTAACCCGGTGATCCTGCAGAATGTCGGCGGCGTTCGCGCGGTTGGGATCGAGGCGACCGGCAGCGTGAACTTGCCCGAAGGGTTCGGCCTGTTCGCGGCCTATAGCTATAACGACTCGACCTATCGCAACGACGTGGTCACCCCGGCGGGCACGATCCGCACCGCCGGCAAGACTGTGGTCGATGCACCCAAGCATCTGCTGAAGGGCGAAGTGCTGTGGTCGGGCGCGGGCATCAACGCACGCATCGGTGCCAATTACATGAGCAAGCGCTACTTCACCTACACCAATGACCAGTCGGTCGGGGGCCGGGTGATCGTCGATGCGACGCTGGGCTATGCGTTCGATCTCGGCGGGCGCAAGCTCGAGCTGCAGGGCAACGTCACCAATTTGTTCGACAAGGATTATGTGTCGACGATCGGGACCAATGGCTTTGGCAATTCGGGCGACAATCAGACGCTGATGGTCGGCGCGCCGCAGCAGTTCTTCCTGACGCTGAAGGTCGGCATGTAACACCAGTTGCGGGGCGGGCGGGGGGTTATCCCCGTCCGCCTTGCGCGACCGAACTAGTATCGCTTGCGATTACAGGGCTGTCAGCTAACGTCCCCTCCCGTCCACTGGAGGGATGTATCCTGTAATGCCTATGCTTCGCTTTACCCATTCGATGGCCGCGCTCGCGGTCGTGCTCAGTGCCCCGGCTTATGCCCAGCAGGCACCCGCGCCGGCTGTCGCCGCCGTGCCCGTCGCCGATCTCGTGAAGCGCGTGGACATTCCCTATGAGCAATTCGTGCTGGCCAACGGCCTGCGCGTCATCGTCCACACCGATCGCAAGGCGCCGATCGTCGGCGTCGCCGTGTGGTATGATGTCGGATCGAAGCATGAGCCCAAAGGCAAGACCGGCTTTGCCCATCTGTTCGAACATCTGATGTTCAACGGGTCGGAAAATTCCCCGGGCGAGTTTTTCGAGCCGCTGAAGGAAGTCGGCGCGACCGATTACAACGGCACCACCAATTCCGACCGCACCAATTATTTCCAAACCGTGCCGCGCGCCGCGCTGGACCGCGCGCTGTTCCTGGAAAGCGACCGCATGGGCTATCTGCTCGGCGCGGTGACGCAGGGCAAGCTCGATGAGCAGCGCGGCGTCGTGCAGAACGAGAAGCGTCAGGGCGACAATCAGCCCTATGGCCTGCTGCGCTACAAGATCACCGAAGGGCTGTTCCCGGTCGGCCATCCCTATCAGCACTCGACCATCGGTTCGATGGCCGACCTCGACGCCGCCAGCCTGGACGATGTGAAGAACTGGTTCCGCCAATATTATGGCCCGAACAATGCGGTGCTGGTGCTGGCCGGCGATATCGACGCCAAGACCGCCAAGCCGCTGGTCGAGAAGTATTTCGGCGCGATCAAGGCCGGGCCGAAGACGGTCGAACCGAAGGTGAAGATCCCCACGCTGGTCGCGCCGGCAAGCGAGGTGATGAAGGACCGCGTTGCAGTGACCCGCATCTATCGCATGTGGGCAGTGCCGGGGATGCGCGATGCGGACTCGACCGTGCTCGACGCGTCGATCGGCGTGCTCGGCGGCCTCGCCAGCTCGCGGCTCGATAACATCCTGGTCAAGCAGGAGAAGCTGGCGGTCGGCGTTGGCGCGTTCAACCAGAGCCTGGCGCAGGCCGGCATGGTGCTGATTTCCGCCGATGTCCGTCCGGGTGTCGATGCGGCGACGGTGGGCAAGCGGCTGGATGAGATCATTGCCGATTACCTGAAGAATGGCCCGACTGCCGAGGAGCTGGAGCGCTACAAGACGCGCACGGCGTCGTCGCGCATTCGCGGGCTGGAGTCGGTTGGCGGGTTCGGCGGCAAGGCGGTGACGCTGGCGTCGGGCGCGCTCTACATGAACGACCCGGGCTTCTACAAAAAGCAGCTTGCCCAGCTGGCGGCGGTGACGCCGCAGCAGGCGCGCGACGTGACCGCCAAGTGGCTGTCGCGCCCCGTTTATTCGCTGACGATCGAGCCGGGGCCGCGCGCGGCCTATGCCGAGGCGGCGGCCGCGCCGAAGGAAAAGGCCAAGGTCGCCGATGAGGTGGTCAAGGGCACGCGCGGCGCGCTTCCGGGCGTTGCCGAGGTCAAGGATATCGACTTCCCGGCGGTGACGCGTTCCAAGCTGTCGAACGGGATCGAGCTGGTCTACGCCCAGCGCGATGCCGTGCCGGTGACGCAGGCGATCATCACCTTTGACGCGGGTACGGCGTCCGACGTGGCGAGCGCGCTCGGCACCGAGGGCATGACGCTGTCGCTGATCGAAGAGGGCACCAAGACCCGCAATTCGGTCCAGATCGCCGAGGCGCAGGAGCGGCTGGGCGCCGGGATCAACGTCGGCAGCAGCGCCGACCGCGCGACCATTTCGCTGTTCACGCCGAGCCCCAACCTCAACGGATCGCTCGACCTGATGGCGGATATCGCCCGCAACCCGAGCTTCCCGCAGCCCGAGATCGAGCGCGTGCGCAATCAGACGCTCGCCCAGATCGCGCAGATTCGTGCGAACCCGGCGGGTCTTGCGCAGATGGCGATGCCGGCGCTGATCTATGGCAAGGATTCGCCCTATGCGAAGACCGCCGCGCTGGGCGGCGACGCCGAGGCGGTCAAGAAGCTGACCCGCGACGACCTGATCAACTACTACAAGGCGTGGATCCGTCCGGAAAAGGCGAAGATCTTCGTCGTGTCGGACCGTCCGCTGACCGAGGTGAAGGCCGCGTTCGAGGCGAAGTTCGGCGACTGGAAGGGTGAAGGCGCTGCCGGCACCAAGGATTTCGCCGCCAAGCCGCAACAGGCCGCGCCCAAGATCCTGCTGATCGACCGCCCCGATTCGCCGCAGTCGCTGATCCTTGCCGGGCAGATGACTCCGGTCGATCCGTTTGGCGACCCGATTGCGCTCGGCACCGCGACCGAAGTGCTGGGCGGCGACTTCCTGTCGCGCATCAACATGAACCTGCGTGAGGACAAGGCGTGGTCTTACGGTTCGCGCGGCGGCATCGCCCGACTGGAACATGCGGTGCCGTTCACCATCTCTGCTCCGGTGCAGGCTGACAAGACCGGTCCCGCAATCGTCGAAATCCAGAAAGAGCTGAATGGCTATCTGGGCGACAAGGGCATCACCAAGCTGGAGTTCGACCGGTCGGTGATCAGCGCGATTCGCCGTCAGGCGGGCCAGTATGAGACCGCCGGTGCGGTGCTCGGCGCGATGCAGTCGAACGACTTTCTGCGCCGTCCGGACGACTATCAGGAGCAGATCGCGAAAAAATATCGCGCGCTGACGATCCCGCAGGTTGACGCTGCGGCACGCGCGGCTCTCGACCCCAGCAAGCTGGTCTGGGTCGTGGTCGGCGATGCATCGAAGGTTCGGGCACAGCTTGACAGCCTCGGCCTGCCTGTCGAGGTGGTGAAGCCCGAAGCCGTCGGCCCTGCCGCCGGCGGCAAGTGAGGCGCAACGGATTACAGGAGAGCAGAGCATGGCGAATGTCGATGGAAGCTGGGATACCGTAACCCACTCGCCGATGGGCGATCAGAAGGCGACCCTGACTGTCACCAGCGATGGCGACAGCTTCACCGGCACCTATGCCGGCGCAATGGGGACGACCGATATCAAGAACGGCAAGGTCAATGGCGACACGCTGAGCTGGTCGCTCGACATCACCGTGCCGATGCCGATGACGCTGACCTGCGAAGCCACGGTTGATGGCGACGCGATCAAGGGCACCGTCACCGCAGGCGCGTTCGGCAGCTTCCCGATGGAGGGCACGCGCGCCTGAAATGGGCGATGCCGTGAGATGAAATGGCCCGCTGCCCGTGAGGGTGGCGGGCTTTTTCATGGGCGCGGGGCAACTTCGGGCGGCTGGGGCGTTCTCCCGTGCATAGAGGGAGATTTCAGATGCTGCGTGCCGCCTTCATCTTCGCAATCATCGCGCTTGTGCTTGGCCTGCTCGGCTTTGGCGGGATCGCGGGTTTTGCCTGGGATATCGCCAAGATCCTGTTCTTCATCGCGCTGGCGGTGGCCGCGCTGTTCCTGATCCTGGGCGTGACAATCTACAAGAAGGTAACCTGAAGCTAGCGGGTCACCCGCGTAACATGGCCCATCTTGCGGCCCGGGCGGGCTTCGTGCTTGCCGTAGAGGTGGAGGTGCGCGCCGGGTTCGGCGAGCAGGTCGTGCCAGGCATCGACATCGTCGCCGATCAGGTTGCGCATTTCGACCGCGCTGCCGGTCAGCGCGACGGGACCGAGCGGAAGGCCGAGCACTGCACGGACATGGTTCTCGAACTGCGAGGATTCGGCGCCCTCAATCGTCCAATGGCCGCTATTGTGGACGCGCGGGGCCATCTCGTTGAACACCGGGCCGTCGGGCGTGGCGAAGAATTCGCAGGTCAGCACGCCGACATAGTCGAGCCGCTCGGCAATCCGGGTCGCCAGCGCGATTGCCGCGGGGGCCTGATCGAGGATCGCGGCAGGCGCGGGAGCGGTCGAGCGGTCGAGGATGCCGCCGACATGCTCGTTATGCGGCGTGGCGTAGGCGATGCTGCTGCCATCGACACCGCGCACCAGCAGCACCGAAAATTCGTGGGTGAAGGTGACGAAGCCTTCCAGCACGCATTCGCGCCCGCCCAGTGCGTCCCACGCTGCTTCGGCTTCGGTGGCTGAGGTCAGGCGGAACTGTCCCTTGCCGTCATAACCCTCGGTCGCGGTCTTGAGGATCGCGGGGGTGCCGATCGCGGCAAGCGCGGCGTCGAGATCGGCGCGCGATGCGACCGGGTGCCACGGCGCGGGACGGCCGCCGCATTCGTCTGCCAGCCTTTTCTCGTTCCAGCGATGCGCTGCGGTCTCGAGTGCCGCGCGGCCCGGGCGCACCGGAGCATAAGCGGTAATCGCATCGACCGCCGCCAGATCGACATTCTCGAACTCATAGGTGACGACGGCGCAGTCGCGCGCGAAGGCGGCGAGCGCTTCGGCATCGTCATAGGCGGAGCGGGTGAAGGCGGCGGCGACGTCGCACGCCGGGCCGCTTTCGGGCGCATAGATGTGGCAGCGATAGCCGAGTTGCGCGGCGGCGACCGCGATCATCCGGCCAAGCTGGCCGCTGCCAAGGATGCCGAGGGTGCTGCCGGGCGGAACTGCGGTCATTCGGGGTCCGTTGCCACGCTTTCGGTCTGGCGTGCGCGCCATGCCTTGAGCCGCTCGGCGAGGTCCGAGTCGCTGGTCGCGAGGATCGCGGCGGCGAGCAGGCCGGCGTTGATCGCCCCCGGCTTGCCAATCGCCAGCGTGCCGACGGGGATGCCGCCGGGCATCTGGACGATCGAAAGCAGGCTATCCATGCCCTTTAGCGCCTTGGATTCGACCGGCACGCCGAGCACGGGGAGGTGCGTCATCGATGCCGCCATGCCGGGCAAATGCGCCGCGCCGCCCGCACCCGCGATCACGACCTTCAGCCCGCGATCCGCCGCGCCGTTCGCATAGTCGTAGAGCCGCTGCGGGGTACGGTGCGCGGAGACGACCTTGGTCTCGTGCGGCACGCCGAGCGCGTCGAGCGTCTCGGCAGCGTGGCGCATCGTCTCCCAATCGGAAGTGCTGCCCATGATGATGCCGACCAGTGGTGCGTCCGCCATTCGCCTGCCCTGAAAGCTGCGGGAAAGCGTCCCCCTAAAGGCGTCGCGCTTTGGACGCAATGCGCGGGAAGCGATGTGTGTGCGATGCGCTATATCGGGGGCATGACCGACGCGATGCTCTCTGACGATGAAGCCTGGGCCGCCTTCCAGCGCCGCGACCGTGCCTATGACGGGCGGGTGATTGCGGGCGTGCTGACCACCGGCATCTATTGCAAGCCGAGTTGCCCGGCGCGGCATCCGTTGCGCGCCAATGTCCGCTTCTTTCCCGATGCGGCGAGTGCGCGGGCGACGGGGCTGCGCGCGTGCCTTCGCTGCAAGCCCGACGAGATCGGGCGCGAGCGGGTGGCGGTGGCGAAGGCGGTGGCGCTGCTGGAGGGGGCGGAGGAGGCGATTGGGCTGGAGGCGCTGGCGGAGCAGGTCGGCTATGCGCCGCACCATTTCCAGCGGCTGTTCAAGCGCGCGACCGGGGTGACCCCGGCTGCCTATGCGCGTGGCGTGCGTGCGCGCCGGGCTGCGGCGGCACTGGATACGGAGGACAGTGTGACCGACGCGATTTACGAGGCGGGCTATTCCGCGCCCAGCCGCTTTTACGAAACTGCGGCCGACCGGCTGGGCATGACGCCGAGCGCGTGGCGCAATGGCGGGGCGGGGGTGACGATCCGCTGGGCAATCGCGCCGACAAGCCTGGGGCCGTTGCTGATCGCGGCGACCGACAAGGGGCTGTGTCGGGTGGCGTTTGACGAGGACAGCCTTGCGCTCGCTGCCCGCTTCCCGCGTGCGGAGATCGTCGCTGGCGGTGCAGCGCTGGCCGATTTGGCGGCGCGGGTAGTGGGTGAGGTCGAGCAGCCGGGGCGCCATGTCGACCTGCCGCTCGACGTGCGTGGGACGGCGTTTCAGGAGGCGGTGTGGCAGGCGCTGCGCGCGATCCCCCCGGGCGAGACGCTGAGCTACACCCTGCTCGCCATTGCCGCGGGACGGCCCGGTGCGGTGCGTGCAGCAGGAACGGCGTGCGGGGCGAACAGCGTTGCGGTCGTCATCCCCTGCCACCGCGCCCAGCGCAGCGACGGCAGCATGGGTGGCTATGCCTATGGGATTGCACGCAAGAAGGTGCTGCGCGCGCGTGAGGGAGTGGAAGAATGAGCTATGTCGTCACCGGGCTGAGCCCAGACCCGTTTCTGCCGATGTTTGGCCAGTCCGATGCGGTGCTTGCCGAGCGCGGCGTGATCCGCGTCCGCGCCGATGCCAAGCCGGGTTATCCGTGCCGCATCACGCTGGAGGATGCCGAGCCGGGCGAGACGCTGCTGCTGCTTAACCACGCGGATCACGCGGTCGCGACGCCCTATCGCAATGCCTATGCAATCTATGTGCGAGAGGCGGCGCTGGCGGCCAACCGGTTCGAGGACGCGTTGCCGCCGGTCTTCACCAATCGCCCGATTGCGTTGCGCGGCTATGATGCCGAGGGGATGCTGCGCGGCGCGACATTGGCACTCGCAGGGGATGTCGAAACGCGGATCGGCGAGCTCTTCGGGCGGCCCGAGATCGCCTATATCCATGCGCATAATGCTGCACATGGCTGCTTCGCTGCCCGGATCGACCGGGCCTAAAGCGGTCAGTCGATGGCGCGGCGCATGCGATAGGTGCCGGGGCCGTAGCCGCCTGATTCGACAATCGTGAAGCCCTGCGTCGCCCAGAATGTCTCGGCGCCGTTGACGGCGACCAAGGTGATATCGCGAAATCCCGCCTGCCGCGCGCATTCGACGACCAGTGCCGTCGCTGCGCTGCCAGCGCCCCGCCCGCGTGTCTCAGGTAGAAGGGCGATGTCGTGGAGGTAGAAGCTGTCGGCGTCGGGCGGAATCGCACCGAGCAGCGCGCCGAGTTCAGGGGAGGTCGCGCGGTGCCACGGGTGAGCGACAAGCAGCCCGGCGATCGCCTCGCCCTGCCGCCAGACGAAGCAGCCCTTGGACCAGAGTGCGAGGCGTTCGGCATAGACGGCCTCGGACTCGGCATAGCGACCGTGGACCGTCGCCGAGATCTCAGCCACCGCCGGAAGGTCGCCGGCGGTCATCGTCCGCCAGCGCATCAGCCCACCGGCTTGCAGCTATAGACCAGGCGTTCGTTGAAAATCTGGGGCAGGGCGGTGCGGATCGACTGTTGGCGGGTCGCAAGGTCGGCGCGCGCGGCGGGATCGGTCGAGCAGGATTTGACCTTCACATCGGCGCGGCGCTTGCGCGCCGTGTCCATCTGCGCGGCGGAGAGCAGGTAGCGCGTGGTGGAATAGGTCCGCGTCGTCGGGGCATATTCGAGCACCGAGACGGTCGCTTCATCGTCCGGGACCAGGATGCGCTGCCAATTCTGCCCGGCTTCCGCATATTGGGTGCGCCCGTTGACGCAGCCATCGGGGTTGATGTCGATCGTCACATCCTTGGTATCCGAGACAGTGACGCGCGAGCGGACGGGGTCGATGGTGCAGACCATCTTGCCGAGCCCCCCGGGCTGAGCGGCGGGCGGCGGCACCGTGACGCGGGCAGCGCCATCGATGGCGCTGGGGTCGAAGGCGGGGCGCAGCACGAAGGTCGCGATCGACGCGACGATCAGTGCGCCGCCGCCAACGGCAGTCATGATCGCCTCGCGACGTTGCTCGCGGATCAGCAACAGTCCCGCCACGCCGAGCGCGAACGCGCCGAGTACGAGAAGCAGCGCCGCCCCGGCCATATAGTTTTCGCGCGTCACGATATTCTCGCTGCGTGCCTGTTGAATGGCATCCTCGCGGTCTGCAGCGGCCTTGGCTGCAGCCTCGCGCGCGCGTTGTTCCTCGGCCGCGCGCGCCTGTTCGGCGGCGGTGCGGTCCTGCGCCAGCCGGTCGGCGATGCTGGTGCAGGCGACCCCGTTTGAGGGCATGGGCTGCTTCGCCTCGCGCAGGAACGCGGCAACCTCTTCATTGCTGATCGCGAAGCCGAAGCTGGCATCGCCATCATCGGCGCGGGTCAGCGCGGCATTGACCCCGAGCACGCGCCCGCACGGATCGAGCAGCGGCCCGCCCGAATTGCCCCGTGCAATCCCGGCGGTGTGGAGCAAGACCTTTACCCCCTGAAGGTCGCGACGGCCGGAGAAGACCCCCTGTGACCGGACCGGAGTGAGCGGGGTGATGAAGTCGGCGGCGGTGCGCGCGGTGGCCAGATCGACATTGCCCGGATAGCCGAGCGCGATCATCGCATTCCCCTCGCTGATCGGCCCGGAATAAAAGGTCAGCGCGGGCAGGCGAATGCCGGTGAACTCGATCAGCGCGAGATCGCGGTCGCTGTCGATGGCGATCAACCGCCCCTGGAACGACTTGTCGCCTTCCGACGGGACGACGCCGATCAGCACGTTACCGGGGTAGCGCTCCGCCGCCTCCACCACATGCGCATTGGTCAGCACGCGATTGGGCGCGACGGCAAAGCCGCTGCCATGGCCGAACCCGACCACTTCGCCCTCCACTGTGGCGATGGTGACGATCCGCACCACGCCACGCCCGGCGGCAGAGATATCGTCGTCCGCGCGCGCGGGGGTGGCGGACAGCCCGACGACCAGCGCAAGCGCCAGCAGCAGGCGGTGAATCAGGGTGATCGTCGGCATCACCCGCAGTCCTGCGCGAAACCGGGCGGTGTGCGCAAGCCCGCTATTGCGCAGCGGGCTTGGCCGGTTTCGCGCCGTCGGCTGCGTCCTTCTTGGCGAGCAGGCGCACGAGCATTTCGCGCGGGGTTTCCCGGTCGGTATCGTCGCCAGCCTCGCGATATTGTTCCTGCACGCGTTCGCGCCGCCGCTTTTCCCGGTCCGTCTCGTCGGCGATGCCGAATGCGAGCGGTCCGATCGTCGCGATCGCTTCGTCGATCATGCCGCGCTGTTCGAAATCGGCGGCGACCATGTAGCGCAGCGTGCCTTCGCGCGGGATCAGGAACATGGCCTCGACCAGCGCATTTTGGGCCGTGGCCGGGGGCAAAATGCCGCGGCGCGAATAGCTTTCATAATAAGCGCGGGCGAAGCGCGGCTCGGTCGGGATCGCCTTCATGGCGACGGCGATGCGTGCCCGCGCGGCGGCCCAGGCCGCGTCGTCGGTCGATTTCGCCTTGACCAGCATGGCGGTCTCGATCTCGCCCTTGAAGTAATTTGCCCACGGGTCGGCCGGTTGGGCGGCCAGCCAGCGATCGGCCAACGCCATTGCGCCCGCGTCGTTGCCGGCCAGATATTCGGCATCGATCAGGATTCGCCGCGCATAGGGATCGTCGGGATAGGGTCGGGCCAGATCGCGCACCCGGTCGGCGAAGCTCTGTGCGCGCTTGGCCGCGACGCCCGAGCTGAGCGAGATCTGGATCGGGAGCAGCGCGTCCTCGGCGGGTGACAGGCTGCGCACCTCGATCGGTCCGACATCGAGATTTTCGTAGCGGATGGCGGTCGCGTCCAGCGTCGAGCGGCGCGAATAGGCGCGGACTTCGCGATCGAGCGCGTCGATGTCGCCGAACACCTTGAGCGCATCGCCAAACGTCGCCCCGCGGCTGATCGCGGTGAGATAGGCGTTGAGCATCTTGCGCCCCTCAGGGGTGCTGTTGAGGTAATGGACGGTGATCCACCCCTGCGAATAGACGGCGAAGCCCGGGCCAGGCTTTCGCGGATCGGGGTTCATCAGCTGGCGCAGTGGCACCCATTCCGACGTCCGCAGCGATGCCGCACGGTCCTGCAGGAACAGGCCGAGCTTGACCACATTCGTGTCGTCAATCTCGATCGCCCCGGCATAGTCGGCAAACCCTTCAGTATACCAGGCGGGGTAGGCCGTGGTGAAATACTGGAAGGTGAAATGGTGGGTCAGCTCATGCTGCAGGATCGCCTTGGCCGACAGCGTCAGTCCGCGCTGGCGCCCATCGCTCGGCGCACGCGCGCTGATTCGCGGCATGACCGTGAACGGGCCGCGCATCGTCGTATTGTAATAGCCCGCGACGCCATAGGTCGGGAACGGCAACGTCTCCTGAACCTCTTCGGTCGTGCGCATGAAATAGACAGTAATCTTGACCGGCACCTCCCGCGGGCGCTTGGCCCCGGTCAGCGCCTGCAGGATCAGGCCGAACTTCTCGAGGTCGGCGACGCGCTTCTTGAGATCGTCCGCGCCACCCTCGCTGTATGCGATGAAGTTGCGGGATTCGGCACGCGTCCATTCCGCATGCGCCGTCATCGGCATGAGCATGGCCAGCAGGATCAGCAAATGGCGGAACATTGAATCGGCTCCCTTTCGACCGCAACCTAACCAATCGGCCGCAACGGGCAAGCGCGCTCCCGCCACCCTCAATCTGTCGGCCCACCGCCGCCGCCATGCGCGCTGCGCACGGCGACGGCGGTGTCATCGTCAGCCGCGCCGTCTGTCTTCCGGATCGCGATAATTCGGATCGGCCAGATAGGGCTGCAGCCGTGCCATTGCCCCGGCGAGATCATTCTTGTCGATCAGCTCGATCAGCTTGTTCGCGACGGATTTGCGGGTGCCGTGCGGATTGTAGGCAATAACCTGCAGCGCCGTGCGCGCGGCCTTGGGGTCGTTGCGGCCCAGCATCACATAGGCGACGTCGAACAACAGGGTGCGGTCGTGCGGCACGAACTCGGCCGCCTGCAACAGCCCCTCCTCGGCATTCTTGGTCGGGCGTTCTCCGGCCGCGAGGAAGCTGCGATAATAATGCAGCAGCGGTTCCGCGTCATAGGGATCGGTCTTGTTCGCGGTGACAAACCATGACCGCGCTTCGCGCCAGACCTTGGCGTCGGTGGTTTTCGACGCCCGCGCAAGCTCAAGCTTGGCGAGGCCGAGATAGACCAGCCCCTTGGTCGCCTTGGGATTGGCCGCGACGACGCGTTCGGCTGCGGCAGCGGCTTCCGCATATTTTTTGGCGTCATAGGCTGCCTCCGCAAGCACAAGCTGGGCGGCGGGGTCGTTGGGATAGGGCGCGGCAGCGCGGACGGCAGCCTCATAGAGCTTTGGCGCCTCATTCTCCGGAACCCCGGCCTTGGACCGGATCCGCACCTGCATCGTTGCGGCTTCTGCCGGCGACAGCTTGCGCAGCACCGGCGCTGTCGTGTTCAGCGATGCCGCCGGCACGGCGAAGACCGTGCGGCTCTTCGCATTTAGGTACCGCTGCATCTCGCCGGCCAGCGCATCCACGTTTCCGAATGCGAGGGTGGCCTTTTCCAGTGGCTCGCCACGGTTCACTGCGGCGATATAGTCGCCGATCAGCTTTGGCCCGCCCGGGGCAAAGGTGAAATAATGGGTGGCGAGCCAGCCATAGGCGTAGATATGCGATACTTGGCAACCGCCCAGATTGCGCAGATCCGACGTGCGCAGCACGAGGCCGACTGAACAGCCGTCAGTGAGTTCGAAATTCGCGGCACGGTAGAGCGGGATGCGACCAAAGCGCACGCTGCCATCGGGCAGGTCTTCGGCCGTTGCGTGGAACTCGGCAAAGCCTTCGGTCAGCCACATCGGCAGTGCGGCGGCGCTGAAATTGTTGAACATGAAGTGGTGGCCATATTCATGGCGCAGCACCTGGGTCGGGTTCAGCTCGAAGCGTTCATCGACCCGCATCCGCGATCCGGGATTGGGCTTGCTCCCTTCCTTGATCGTGAAGGCGACCGAACCGCCAGCGCGCGGAATATAGAAACCGGCAGCGCCATCGCGGCCAAGATCGGCCATCGAGCTGATGCCGGGCAGCATGTAGATCGTGACGCGGTCAACCGGCGCGATCTCGCGATCCTCGACATTGCGGAATTTCCGCATCGCCAGATCGAAGCGTTCGAGCGCAGCGGTATAGCGTTCGATGAACTTCGGATCGTCATTGGCATAGAGCACGAAATGCTTGGTACTGGCCTCATACCATTCCGCCGATGCGGATGCGGGAATGAGGAAAAGCGCTGCACAGACTGCGCCACGCACCGCGGCGCGCACGCCGCGAATGGAAAGAAACGACATTACGAACCCCCTATTGTTCGATAGGTCGATGCTAACGCGCCGAAATCGGATGTCGAGACGTTACGCGCGTAACGATCACAAGAAGTTGTACGGGTCGACATCCACCACCACCCGCACCTTTGCCGGCCATTCGAGCGCGCCGAGCCAGTCGCGGATGACGTCCTGTACGTCCAGCGCGCGGCGGGCGTGGACCAGCAGGCGGAAGCGGTGGCGGCCGCGTAGCATCGCGAGCGGGGCGGGGGCGGGGCCGAACACCTGCATCGCCTCCACCTTTGGCGCGGTGCGACCGATCGCGCGGGCGGTGTCGAGCGCGGCGTCTTTGTCCTCGCTCGATACGATGATCGCGGCGAAGCGGCCGAACGGCGGGGCGCCGGCTTCGCGCCGTGCCTCGGTCTCGGCGGCGTAGAAGCCTTCGGCATCGCCATTGACCAGCGCACGCATCACCGGGGCCTTAGGGCTGTGCGTCTGAATGAGGACGGTGCCGGGCTTTTCGCCCCGCCCGGCGCGCCCGGCGACCTGACAGATCTGCTGGAAGCTGCGTTCGGCCGCGCGCAGATCGCCGCCCTCTAGGCCGAGATCGGCATCGACCACGCCGACCAGAGTGAGGTTGGGGAAGTGATAGCCCTTGGTCACCAATTGCGTGCCGACGACGATGTCGATGTCGCCTGCCTCCATCCGCGCGACGAACTCCGCCGCCTTGGCCGGGGACCAGATCGTGTCGGAGGTGACGATGGCGGTCTTGGCGTCGGGGAACAGCGCTGCGACCTCGTCCGCGATGCGTTCAACGCCGGGGCCGCACGCGACCAGGCTGTCCTCGCTGTCGCATTCGGGGCAGGCGCGCGGGGTCGGGATGGTGTGGCCGCAATGGTGGCAGGCGAGACGGTTGATCAGCCGGTGCTCGACCATCCACGCGGTGCAATTGGGGCATTGGAAGCGATGTCCGCAGGTCCGGCACAGGGTCAGCGGGGCATAGCCGCGGCGGTTGAGGAACAGCAGCACCTGTTCCTTGCGCTCCAGCGTCGCGTCGATCGCGCGAACCAGCTTCGGCGCGAGCCAGCGGCCGCGCATCGGCGGGTCGGCGAGCAGATCGATCGCTTCGATCGCAGGCATTTCCGCGAGGCCATAGCGGCCGGGCAGCTTGAGTTCGGCGTAGCGACCGAGTGCGACTTGCTGGCGGGTTTCAATCGCCGGCGTCGCGCTGGCGAGCACCACCGGACAGCCCTCGAACCGCCCGCGCATCACCGCGACGTCGCGCGCATGATAGTGGACGCCCTCTTCCTGCTTGAAGCTGGTCTCATGCGCCTCATCGACGACGATCAGGCCGAGATTGGGATAGGGGAGGAACAGCGAGGAGCGTGCGCCGACCGTGACCAGCGCCTCGCCCGTGGCGATGGCGCGCCAGGCGCGACGGCGCTGCGACTGGCGCAGGCCCGAGTGCCAGGCAACCGGCTCGACCCCGAAGCGGGCGTGGAAGCGTTTCAGGAACGGTTCGGTCAGCGCGATTTCGGGGAGCATGACCAAGGTCTGACGCCCGGCGCGGATCGCTTCGGCGACCGCCTCGAAATAGACTTCGGTCTTTCCCGATCCGGTGACGCCGTCGAGCAGGAAGGGTTGGAACTGGCGGTCGCGCACTGCGTCGCGCAGCGTTGCCGCCACCGTTTCCTGCTCATCGGACAGCTCCGGCGCGCCGAAGCTTGGGTCCGGGAGCGGATAGGGGGTGTCGAGCGCGACCGTCACCCCCTCGATCGCACCGCTCTTCACCAGCCCGCGGATCACGCCGTCGGACACATCGGCGATCGTCGCCAGTTCGCGGATCAGGCCCTGACGGTCACCAATCCGCTCCAGCGCCTGTTCGCGCTGCGCCGTCATGCGCGGCGGGACTTCGCCGGTGGCGCGATATTCGACGATGGTCTTGCCGCCCTCCAGTGCCGAGGTGGAGCTGAGCGCCATGCGCAGCACCGACGCGAGCGGGGCGAGATAATAGTTGGCGGTCCATTCGATCAGGCGGCGCAATGGCGCGGGGATCGGCGGCGCGTCGGCGACGGCGAGCAGGTTGCGCAGGCGGTTGTCGCCAATTTCTTCGGTCGGCAGCCGTTCGGCTTCCCACACCACCCCGATCAGCTGGCGCGGCCCGAGCGGCGCAACGACGATCGACCCCGGCGCGACCGCCATCCCGCGTGGGACGCGATAGTCGAGCGGGCCGAGCGCGGAGTTGAGGACGATGACGCGGGCGCGGGACATGGAGCGCCCCATATCGGCATTCCCGCGCGGCAAGGGAAGCGCTAACCAGCAGTTCAGAGGAGATCGCCGATGCTCATCCCCGCGCTGCTATTGCTTCAAGCTGCCACCACCTGCGCCGCGACCGACGCCGCGCTGCCCGCCAGCCTGTCGGGCTGGACCGCCCATGCGGACGGGTTCGGGGTCAATCAGGCGGTGACGCTGGATGCGGGCGATGTCGCGAAGTTGTCCGGCGCGCCGGCCGGGGCGAAGCCGGGCGGAGCGGCGATGATCGGATTCCGGATCGAGACAGCCGGACGCTATGGCGTCGCGCTCGACCAGCGCGGCTGGATCGATGTCGTGCCGGGGGTTGCGGGCGGTGAGGCGCTCAAATCGTCGGTCCACGGCCACGGGCCGGACTGTTCGTCGATCCGCAAGATCGTGCGCTTCGACCTGCAGCCGGGGATCTACCGGCTCTACATTACCGGCCTCAATCAGCCCCGCGCAAAGACGATGCTGGTCGCCCCCGAATAGCGGCTATTCGTCCTCGTGCTGCGGCTTCCCGCCGAGCGCGATCGTCAGTTGCAGGCTGAGCGCATGGTCCATCTGGTCGCGTGCGCCGCCTTTGCCGAAGCGATATTGGTTGAGATAGGCGATGTCGGCGTTCAGCCCTTCGGTCACGGGCAGCGTGACGCCGATCTGGTTGCGCATCCGCTCATAGCCCTTGCGCTGACCCCAGATGGTGCTGTTGGGCAGGTAAAAACTCTCATGCCCGGCAAAGAGCGCGACGCCCCTGTCGCCGAGCGGGTGGTTGTAGCGGATCAGCGGGCGGATGCGGAATCCGATCTCGTCCCCGCCGGGGTGGAAGCGCTGATCGACGCGCAGACGCGTGGCGATGCGGCCAAAGGTAACGATCACCTGTTGCCGTAGCCGGTCCTCGTCTGCGGCGGTGCTGTTGCCATGGGCCGAGACGCGGCGATAGCCGATCCCGATCTCGACAGTATCGGCGACCTTGGTGCTGACGATCCCGCCGATCTCAGTGTGGAACAGGCCGTCCAGCCGATCGCTGAACCGGGCAATCCCCTCCAGCGTGACACGGGACGTGTCGTCGAGGCGGATCTGGGCATTGGTCTGAAGCCAGAACTGTTCGTCGACCTGCTGCGCCATGGCGGGCGCGGCGGCGAACATCGGCACGACGAGAAAGATGGAGCGCATGGGAGTCCGGTGATAGAGGGCTTCGCGAACAGAGTCGCGCTCCGCATAGCGCGACGTCATGTAACTGTCACATTCCACCGGAGTTCCCCGATGAAGTTCTTCGCCGACACCGCCGACACCAACGACATCCGCGAGCTGGCGGACGCCGGGCTGCTGGATGGCGTGACCACCAACCCGTCGCTGATCCACAAGGCGGGGCGCAACTTCCTCGAGGTCGTCGCCGAGATTTGCGAGATCGTCGACGGGCCGGTGTCGGCCGAGGTCGTGGCGCTCGATTATGACGGCATGATGCGTGAGGCGGAGATCGTGCGGAAGATCGCAGACAATGTCGCGGTCAAGCTGCCGCTGACGATCGAGGGGCTGAAGGCGTGCAAGGCGCTGACCAGCGACGGAACGATGGTCAATGTCACGCTGTGCTTCTCGGCCAATCAGGCGCTGCTGGCGGCTAAGGCGGGAGCGACCTTCATCTCGCCGTTCGTTGGGCGGCATGACGATATCGGGTTCGACGGGATGGATCTGATCGGCGACATCCGGCTGATCTACGACAATTACGCGTTCGAGACCGAGATTCTGGTCGCCAGCGTGCGCCACCCGATCCACATCCTTGAGGCCGCCAAGCTGGGTGCGGATGTGATGACCGCGCCGCCGTCGGTGATCCGCCAGCTGGTCAAGCATCCGCTGACCGACAAGGGGATCGAGGGCTTCCTGTCCGACTGGGCGAAGACGGGGCAGACGATCGCCTGATTGCGACCATATGAATTGAGGAAGGGCCGTCCCGGGATGCCGGGGCGGCCCTTCTTTGTTGGGGTTTACTCGCCGAGGAACGCCCTCACCTCTGCCGCGAAGCGCTTCGGCTGATCGAGCATGATGAAGTGGTAGCTGTCGGGGACCGCGACCAGCCGGGCCGGGGTGCCGGCAAAAGCGGGCTCCCACACGGCCTTGGCCTGCGCCTCACCGACACCGGCGGCGTAGAGAATGGTGAAGGGCTTCGCGGTCACCTTGCTGAGTTCCGGGCCGATATCGGTGACCAGATCTTCGTACAGCGCTTGGGCGACCGCGCGCTGGTCGGCTTTGAGGCCCCAATTGGCGACCTTGATCCGGCCTTCGGGGGTGTTCGACCAGATGCCACCGGGGTCGCTGGTGACTTGCGGCATGGCCTTCATCCGTTCCGCCCCGGCGACCGTCATGGCGCGCAGTTGCTCGGCGCGGGGCGCGATGCTGGCGGGGGTGGCAGCGGGGGCGAACAGCCTGCCGAAAAAGGGCAGGGTGTCGACGACCAGCAAGCGGCCGACCCGGTCGGGGTGGCGGGCGGCGAGCATCATGCCGATCAGTCCGCCATAGCTGTGGCCGATCACGGCGGGCCGCTTGGCACCGCGCTTTGCGGCATCGGCGAGGAGGTCGGCGATGATGCCGTCGGTCATGCCGGTCTTGCCATTGGCGCCGAGATCGTCGCCGCCAAAGCCGTTGACCTGGACCAGCAGGACTTGCCGGTCCTTGGCCAGATCGGGGGCGATGCCGTCCCAGACTTCACGCGGGCTGGACAGGCCAGGGATCAGGTAGAGCGGTTCGCGGCCGGGCTTCGGTTCACCGAGGGCGACGATCGAGATGTGCTGCATCCGCTGTTCGGCGGCGACGGTCTGGGCGTGGCTGGCCGGGGTGGTGAGCGGCAGTGCGGCGAGGGCCAGAAGGGCGATCAGGCGGAACATGGTCAGGCCTCCTTCGAGGGATTGGTGAAAATGTCTTCGATCGTCAGCTCGAACAGGTCGGCGATCTTGAAGGCGAGCGGCAGTGAGGGGTCATAGCGGCCGGTTTCGATCGCATTGACGCTCTGCCGCGACACTTCGAGCCGTTCGGCCAGGTCCTGCTGGCTCCACTCCCGCTCGGCGCGGAGGACGCGGAGGCGGTTCTTCATGCTTCCTCCTCCGACTTGCGGTTGCGCAGTGCGCCGATCGCCTGGCTCATGCCCCAGATGCCGCACCAGATCGGGAAGCCCAGCATCGTCGGGAAGTGCGGGACTGCACCGCCGAACTCGAGGAAGCCCCAGATGCTCATGATCGCCAGCAGGCCGCCCAGGCCGACCATCATGTGGCGGACGATCTGCGACCGGAGATATTCGTCACTCTCCTCGACGACATACAGGCCGAGGACGGCAATGATCCCGACCAGTGGCAGGGCGGGCAGGACCGAGAGCAGGCCGAGCAGCGCGCCGGTCGGCTGGCTGTCGCGGATCACCCAGGTCGTGATGAACAGCGTTGCGACATAGACCGCGATCAGCGGCATGAACCGGGCGATGTAGCGCCGTCCGGCGGGGGTAGTGTTACGCATTGGAAAGCTCCCTTGTTCAAATGACAAGGGAGCTTTACGCCGATTCGCTGCGATGTGTCAACCGAGCTTTACAAAAAGATTGCCTACCTTTCCAAATCGTCCAGCACGCTTTGCGCGAGTAGGCTCAACGTGTCGTCTCTCGCCCCCATGATCACGATACGGTCCCCGGGCTGAGCGATGGCGGCGAGGTGGGCAGCGGCGGCGGCGCGGTCGGGGATGTGGCGGGCGTCGCGGCCGGTGGCGGCGATGTCGGCGATGATGTCGGCGCTGGTCACTTCGCGGGCGACGGTACCGCCCTGATAGACCGGGTCGGGGAGGATCAGCTGGTCGTCGGGGCCGAGCTTTTCGGCAAACATCGCGACGAGTTCGCTGCGCATCACCTTGAGCGGGCCATAGCCGTGCGGCTGGAACAGCGCGAGGATGCGGCCGGGAAAGGCGTGCAGCGTGTCGAGCGTCGCGCCGATCTTGTCCGGGTTGTGCCCGAAATCGTCGATCACCGCGACGCCGTTCGCTTCGCCGACCAGCTCGAAGCGGCGGCGCAGCCCGGTGAAGCCCTGGATCGCCTCGCAAACCGCTTGCGGCTCAAGCCCGGCGGCGATGCATGCGCCGATTGCGGCGAGGGCGTTGGCGACATTGTGGGTGCCGGGGACCGACAGGCGGATGCGGCGGGTGGTGCCGTCCATTGCTAGGTCGAAGCTGATCGAAAACGGCTCGGGCGACAGGTTGCGGGCCGAGAGGTCGGCGTCGCTTTCCACCGCGAAGGTCCGGGTGCGGGCCGGATCGAGTGCCTTGGCCAGTTCCGCGCTTTCGGCGTCGCCGACATTGACGATGGTCGTGCGCGCTTTCGCGGCGAAATCGCCGAACAGGGTGCGCAGCTCCTCCAGGGTCTTATGGTCGAGGCTGACATTGTTGAGCACTGCGACATGCGGAGTGTAGAGCGCGATCGATCCGTCGCTCTCGTCGACTTCGCTCACATAGAGGTCGCCGCCGCCGACCAAGGCGCTGGCAAAGGGTGCCTCGGGGCGGACGAAATTCTTCATCACCGCGCCGTTCATCACCGTCGGATCGCGGTCGAGGCTGTGCAGAATCCAGGCGATCATGCCGGTGACGGTCGACTTGCCGCTGGTCCCGGCGACGCCGATCGACAGCGGGGCGGCGTTGAACAGTTTCGCGTTGAGTTCGGCGCGGGTCATGCGGGGGCAGCCGAGGCTGGCGGCCTGCACCATGTCGGGGACGGTGTCCTCAACCGCGGCGGAGGCGATCACCACCTGATCGGGGGAGGTGATGCCGCTGCCGTCCTGAGCGAACAGGTCGATGCCGAGCGATCGCAGCGCGTCGAACTTGGCGGGGAGACGCCCGGAATCGAGGCTGCGGTCCGAGCCGGCGACAGTCGCGCCCTGGCCAGCGAGGATCATCGCGAGCGGCATCATGCCGCTGCCGCCGATCCCGACGAAAAAATGGGGTTTGCCGTTGTGCATTATCGCAGGCTATCGACGCTTGAGCGCGGTTCAGCAAGGCTGAACCGGTTGCGGCGCCGGCCCGCTCCCCCACCCGGCCACCCATAGAATACACTCGCGTTGGGTGGCCGGGTGGGGGAGCGGGCCGGCGCCGCAACACCAACATGGGGTAGCATATGCGGATCGGCGTCGTCGCACCGGCACGGACAGTCAGCGCGGAATCGGCGGCGCGGATGCAGGCGTTCATGGCGCTGTACTGGCCCGCGCATGAGATCGTGTTCCACCCGCAATGCTTCCTGACCGAGGGTCATTTTGCCGGGCCGGACGAGGTTCGCGCGGCGGCGTTTCTGGAATTTGCCAATGACGCAGCGTTCGACGCGATCTGGTTCGCGCGCGGCGGCTATGGCTCCAACCGCATCCTCGATGTCGCGATGCCGCAGCTGGGGGCGGCGGCGAAGAACAAGACCTATGTCGGCTATTCCGACATGGGGTTCATGCTGGGTGCGCTCTATGCGCGGCGGATCGGGCGGCAGGCGCATGGGTCGATGGCGAGCGCCATGGGCGTCAACGACAAGGGCACCGACGCCGGCTGGGTGCTGAGCTGGCTGATCGACGGCAAGCGCGACGGGCTGGAACCGACGCTGGACGGCCGCCCGGCGGCGGCGTTCAACCTGTCGATCCTGGCGGCGATGATTGGTACGCCGTGGCTGCCCGATCTGACCGACCATGTCCTGCATATCGAGGAGGTCGGCGAGCCGATGTACCGGATCGACCGGATGCTGTTCCAGATGGCGCATGCCACCCAGCTGCAGGGCATCGCCGGGGTACGGCTGGGCGCGGTGACCGACATGGTCGACAATGACGTGCCGTTCGGCGAGTCGCTGGAACAGGTCATCATCCGCTGGTGCCGCGAGATGGGGGTGCCGTATCTGGGGCGATCGGGGATCGGGCATATCGCGCTGAACCGGGTGGTGCCGTTCGGGGTGATTTGAGGTCTGGACTGACAGGCGTCCGACGAAGCTGACAAGAATAAGCGTGTTTCGGGGCGAAGCGCCCGAGAGGGGCGGGTTTGCGCCGGGTAGGCGACTGTAACGCGACAGGTGGGCGACGCGCTGAGACCAGCGGCGCGACTTTGGTGCGACCGGAAAGCGACACCGCTGCGACGGCTATGCGACGGCGGGGCGGTGCGTGTCGGGCGGATTGGTTCGGGCGGAGTGCGCATCGACCAGTTTACGCGCATTTTTGACGGTCTGTAGGACAGGGGCTCGTTCCGTCCCCAGCAAGGTGGGGAGGAATTTACGCCCGGCGCACCGATTCAGCGCGTCGCCCCGCCATCCTGAACAGCGCGGCGCTTGCCAGCCAGAGCAGCATGAACACCGCGTGGAAGGCGAAGGCATTGAGCGCACCGCCGGGCAGCGTTGCGGTGATCGGGGCGGTGGCGGTGAGCAGGCCGAGGATGAGCTGCATCATCGCGACGCCCGCCATGGCGCGGGCAACGCCGTCGGCGCGGAACTTTACCGCATAGGCGCTGACTGCTGCCGCCAGGATGATCATGAAATTGCCGGCCCCGCTGCCGTCGTCGCGGACGATGGTCGTCCAGACGATCAGGAATGCGGTGAGGCCGACAAGCGCGAGGCCACTGCGGTATGCGGTGGTGGGGGACATGGGTGGTTCCTGTTCTTCTATGACAGGGCGGGGATGGCGCGCGTTGCGGGCAGAGTAATGAGACGGGGGTGAGTAATTTGTGAGTTGTTTGACGCATCACCTTCAATTGAGCTTCTTTCGCTGAACGCCCCATCTCATCCGCTCGATCTCCAAGCCCGCTTGGGTCACCGCCCAAATTTGGTCAGAGCAAATCCTTGCAAACATTTGATCGGCTTGCTCGTGAGCCGATACGGGATGGAAGGCCTCGATCTCGTTAGTCAGCGCTGTATGCCAGTCGCGGAGAAGCACGCTTAGCCCGTCCGGATTAGCGACCGCGAAATCATCCCTAGTGTAGACATATTCACAGCCGCCCGTCGTGGCCACGCTAAAGAGAGGGCCTGCAATTCGATCCATCGGAACCTGCAACTCGATCCAGAGCCAGCGGCCACGCTCGGATCGCCAGACATGTTTTTCCGGTTCGTAGAACGCGCGCTCGAACGCTTCGCGAAATTCGGCGCTCACCCCTCCCGCCCCACGCGGACCAGCACGCCGTCGGGGTCGCTCACCGCGAATTCATACATCCCCCATGGCTTGAGATGCGGTGTGCCGGGTTCGATGATCTGGTCGCGGACGCGGTCGGCGATGGCGTCGATGTCTTCGGCGTAGAGGTACAGGCCGAACGGGTTTTCGGGGGCCTGGGGCGTGTTGGGCCCGTGGCGCAGGTGGAGGTGCCAACCCTTGCCGTCGCTCAAGATGCGGTAGTGGCCCCAGTCGCTGTCGAGGCTCAGGCCGAGGCGCTGGTAGAAGTCGGTGCTGGCCTGCAGGTCGCGGCACGGGAGGATGGCGACGATGTGGTGGTCGGCGGGCATGGGCGGAGGGTAGCGTCGATGCCGACGCTGCGCTATATCCTCCACATGGCCGTTCACTTTGCCAGCACTACCACCACTACTCCCGCCGCGGCGGGAGGGTTTGGCGTGCGCGGTTAGAACCGCGGCGTCGCCCTCTTGCCCGGGATCGGGTGAGATGGCGCTGCTCCTCCTGATCCTGCCTCTTTTCCTACAGCGCTGCCCCGTGCATAGGCACGTCAAACATGCAGGACTGATATGGCCGACCTTATCTCGATCACGCTTCCCGATGGCTCGGTGCGCGAAGTGCCGCCCGGGACTACGCCTGGCGACATTGCCGCCGCGATCGGGCCGGGACTGGCCAAGGCGGCGATTGCCGCGCGGGTCGATGGCGAATTGCGCGACATCAACCGGCCGCTGGAGAAGGATAGCGCGCTGGCGCTGGTGACGGCACGCGACGAGGCGGATGCGCTGGAGCTGGCGCGGCACGACTTCGCGCATATTCTGGCCGAAGCGGTGCAGGCGCTGTTCCCCGGCACGCAGATCACCTTTGGTCCGGCGACCGATGACGGGTTCTATTATGACGTGCTGGCCCCGGCGTCGCGTGCGCCCTTCTCGATGGAGGATCTGCCCGCGATCGAGGAGAAGATGCGGGAGATCATCCGCGCGGACAAGCCGCTGCGCCGTGAGGTGTGGAGCCGACAGGCGCTGATCGACCGCTGGACCGCCGAGGGCGAGAGCTTCAAGGCCGAATGGGCCAAGGAGCTGCCCGAGGGCGAGGAGCTGACGGTGTATTGGTCGGGCTCCGACTGGCTCGACATGTGCCGGGGGCCGCATCTGGCCTCCACCGGCAAGCTCGATCCGGCGGCGTTCAAGCTGATGCGCGTCGCGGGGGCCTATTGGCGGGGCGACCAGAAGAATGCGCAGCTGACGCGCATCTATGGCACCGGCTGGCTCAACAAGAAGCAGCTCGATGCGCATCTGTTGAAGCTGGAGGAAGCGGCCAAGCGCGACCATCGCAAGCTGGGCGCGGAGATGGACCTGTTCCACCTTCAGGCCGAAGCGCATGGCAGCGTATTCTGGCACCCCAAGGGCTATATGGTGTGGCGTCAGCTCGAGGCGTATATGCGCCGGGCGATCGACGCGGCGGGCTATCGCGAGGTCAAGACGCCGCAGGTGATCGACGCGCGCCAATGGGAGCAGTCGGGCCATTGGGGCAAATATCGCGAGAATATGTTCGTGATCCCCGACGAGGTGCCGAACGTCGACGACGAGGGTCCGGTGATCAGCGGCGAGGCCGACTGGATGGCGCTGAAGCCGATGAACTGCCCGGCGCATGTGCTGATTTTCCGGCAGGGGCTGAAGAGCTATCGCGAGCTGCCGCTGCGGCTGTACGAGAATGGGTGCTGTCACCGCAATGAGCCGCATGGCGCGCTGCACGGGCTGATGCGGGTGCGCCAGTTCACGCAGGACGACGCGCATATTTTCTGCCGCGAAGATCAGATCGTCGCCGAGGTGCGGGCGTTCTGCGAGCTGGCCGACCGGGTGTATCGCGACTTCGGCTTTACCTATTCGATCAAGCTGGCGTTGCGGCCGGAGAAGCGCTTCGGATCCGACGCCGACTGGGACAAGGCGGAGAATGAGCTGCGCGACGCGGTGGTGCGCGCGGGGCTGGCGACGGCGGAATATGGCTGGGAAGAGCTGCCGGGCGAGGGGGCGTTCTATGCGCCGAAGCTGGAGTGGCATCTGACCGACGCGATCGGGCGGACGTGGCAGGTCGGCACGATCCAGTCGGATCGAGTGCTGCCCGAGCGGCTGGATGCATCGTACGTTGGCGAGGATGGCGAGCGGCATCGGCCGGTGATGCTGCACCGCGCGATCTTTGGGTCGTATGAGCGGTTCATCGGCATTCTGATCGAGCATTTCGCCGGGCGCTTGCCGGTGTGGCTGGCGCCGGTGCAGGCGGTGGTCGCGACGATCGTGTCGGATGCGGATGACTATGCGAAGGATGTGGTCGCGAAGCTGAAGGCTGCGGGCATTCGCGTAGAGAGCGATCTGCGCAACGAGAAGATCAACTACAAGGTGCGCGAACATTCGCTGGCGAAGGTTCCGCACTTGCTGGTGGTCGGCAAGCGCGAGGCGGAGGAGGGCACCGTCGCCGTCCGCACGCTGGGTAGCGAGGGGCAGAAGGTGATGTCGCTCGATGAGGCCATCGCGATGTTGCGTGAGGAAGCGCTGGCGCCTGACCTGAAGTAATTACCCCGCCGCGGCGAGCGGCCAGGCGGCGGTTTCGACGCGGTTGCGGCCGCGCGCCTTGGCGCG
>VYKW01000092.1_pt1 | contig 39155 bp, 41 predicted proteins | sample 5114451 | NCBI WGS metagenome assembly VYKW01 (sample SAMN12291784, study PRJNA351875) | freshwater metagenome | isolation source: freshwater lake | place: USA: Michigan, Gull Lake | collected 2013-08-08
GTCCGCGCCGCCGCCGGCCGCGCCCGTAGTGGCGACCGCCGCAGCGGCTGCTGCAGCACCGACCCTGATCGAACGCGTGCAGGAAGCGGCGGAGGCGAAGGCAGCGGTCGAACCTGCGCCCGAACCGACTCCCGCACCGACCCCCGAACCAACTCCCGAACCGAGCGCCGAACCGGCCCCGGCCCCGGAGCCCGAAGCGAGCTGGATCCCCGAAGGTCCGCCCCCGCCCCCGCTGCCGATGGGCACGGTCGAGGCGCAGCCCGTCGATCCCACCCCAGCGCCTGCCCCCGTGCAGGAGGAGGTCGCCCCGGCTTCGCCCGTGGCCACCTTTCCAGCGGCAGAGGGCCCAGCGCCGGCAGCTGCGGGCGGAGCGGATTCAGCTGCGGCGGGAACGGATGATCAAGGCGAGCCAGCAGGAAGCGTAAGCGAACCGCAGCCAAGCAATGACTGGCTTCCCCCGCACGTCCGGGCCGACCCGCGACCGCACGACTGAAGCTGCGGGTCAGTTGTCGCCCAGCAGTACCTGCTGATAGTGCTCGACCACGGCGGCGAGGGGCCTCCCCTCGCCGTCCAGCACAATCGCGCGGTGGCGCACGACCACGCCGCCCGGCGGCACGCGCCCCGGACGGACCTTCCACGTCGAATAGGTCTCGCGCCGCGGCGACAAGGGCAGGATCACCCGCCCGAACGGCACGTCGCTGCCATCGAGCGCCGCGTTCATCTCCGGCGTCAGCCGGCTGGCGACATACCAGTTGACCGCTTCCGACAGGACATGCGCGCCGCACATCAGCCGCACGCGGCGATAGCCCAGCATCTCCTCCTTGCCGACCTTGAGCCGCGTGCGCACGGGCGAGGCACTGGCGACGACCCGCCCGCGCTGCACCTCGGCCCGCACACGCGGCGGATCGGCGAGGCCGAGCGCGGCGCAGCGCGCCTCCAGCACGCCGGTGGCAGTGCGGGCAGCCAACAGCTCCGCATTCAGGCGCTCGACGGGCGTCATCTGCGCGGCGGCGACGGCCTCGATCAGGATCGTGGCCAGCGCCATGGCACTCACCGCGCCCGCAACGCCGCCTGCGCCGCCGCCAGCCGCGCGATCGGCACGCGATAGGGTGAGGCGGAGACGTAATCGAGGCCGGTCTGCTCACAGAATGCGATCGACGCCGGGTCGCCGCCATGCTCGCCGCAGATGCCCAGCTTGATGTCCGGACGCGTCGCGCGCCCGCGTTCGGCCGCGATCTCGATCAGCTCGCCGACGCCCTCGACATCCAGGCTGACGAACGGATCGCGGGCGTAGATGCCCTTCTCCACATAGGTCGTCAGGAACCGACCCGCGTCATCGCGGCTGACGCCCAACGTCGTTTGCGTGAGGTCATTGGTGCCGAAGCTGAAGAATTCGCCAACCTCGGCAATGTCTCCGGCGCGCAATGCGGCGCGGGGCAGCTCGATCATCGTGCCGACCAGATACTCGATCGTCCGCCCCTGTTCGGCGAACACCGCTTGTGCGGCGCGATCGACCACCGTCTTCATCAGCTCCAGCTCGCGCTTGGTGCCGACGAGCGGGATCATCACTTCGGGCACTGGTGCCGCGCCGGACTTCTCCGCGACAACACACGCCGCCTCGAAAATCGCGCGCGCCTGCATCTCGTAGATTTCGGGATAGGTCACGCCGAGGCGACAGCCGCGATGGCCGAGCATCGGGTTGAACTCGTGCAGCTCCGCAGCGCGACGGCGCAGCGTTTCGACATCGAGCCCGGCGGCCTTGGCCACTTCCTCAAACTCCGATTCCTCATGCGGCAGGAATTCGTGCAGCGGCGGATCGAGCAGGCGGATGGTGCAGGGCAGCCCGACCATCACCTCGAAAATCTCGATGAAATCGCTGCGCTGTTCGGGCAGCAGCTTGTCGAGGGCGGCACGGCGACCGGCCTCGTCGCTCGCCAGGATCATCTGGCGCACCGCGGTGATGCGGGCGGCGTCGAAGAACATATGCTCGGTGCGGCACAGCCCGATGCCCTCTGCGCCAAACTCGCGCGCGGTGCGGCAGTCGAGCGGGGTTTCGGCGTTGGTGCGCACCTTCAGGCGCCGCACTTCGTCGGCCCAAACCATCAGCGTGCCGAAATCCCCGGCCAGCTCGGGCTGGATCGTCGGGACGGCGCCCAGCATCACTTCGCCGGTCGATCCGTCGATCGTCAGCACCTCGCCCTCGCGCACTTCGCGCGTGCCGATGCGCATCACGCCTTCCGACGCCTTGATCGACAGCGTGCCCGCGCCGGAGACGCAGGGGCGACCCATGCCGCGCGCCACCACCGCCGCGTGGCTGGTCATCCCGCCGCGCGCGGTGAGGATGCCCTTCGCCGCGTGCATGCCGTGGATGTCTTCCGGGCTGGTCTCGACGCGGACCAGGATCACCGCCTCGCCTGCCGCAGCGCGCTTCTCGGCGGTGTCGCTGTCGAACACCGCGATGCCCGATGCCGCACCGGGCGAGGCGGGCAGCCCCTTGGTCAGCACGTCGCGCGGCGCGCTGGGGTCGAGCGTCGGGTGGAGCAGCTGATCCAGCGCCGACGGATCGACGCGCAGGATCGCCTCGTCGCGGGTGATCAGCCCTTCATTGGCCATGTCCACCGCGATCTTCAGCGCGGCCTTGGCGGTGCGCTTGCCCGAGCGGGTCTGGAGCATCCACAATTTGCCGCGCTCGACCGTGAACTCGATGTCCTGCATGTCGCGGTAATGGCGCTCAAGCTGGTCGAACACGCGCGCCAGCTCGGCATAGGCCTCCGGCATCGCCTCTTCCATCGACAGCGGCTTGGCCCCTGCCCGCTCGCGCGCGGCCTGGGTCAGATATTGCGGCGTGCGGATGCCGGCGACGACATCCTCGCCCTGCGCATTGATCAGGAACTCGCCATAATAGGCATTCTCGCCGGTCGCCGGGTCGCGGGTGAAGGCCACCCCCGTCGCCGAGGTGTCGCCCATATTGCCGAACACCATCGCCTGGACATTGACCGCCGTGCCCCAGTCGCCGGGAATGTCGTTGAGGCGGCGATAGACCTTCGCGCGCTCCGACTGCCACGACCCGAACACCGCGCCGATCGCGCCCCATAGCTGGTCGTGCACGTCCTGCGGGAACGGCTTGCCCCATAGTTCGACGACGATCGCCTTGTACTCCTCGACCAGCGTCTGCCAGTCGGCGGCGGTCATCTCGGTGTCGAGGCTGTAGCCGCGATCTTCCTTGGCGATCTCCAGCGCTTCCTCGAACCGGCCATGATCGAGTTCGAGCACGACGTCGGAATACATCTGGATAAAGCGGCGATAGCTGTCCCACGCAAAGCGCGCGTCACCGCTGATCGTCGCAAGGCCGACCACGGTTTCGTCGTTGAGGCCAAGGTTGAGGACGGTGTCCATCATCCCCGGCATCGACACCCGCGCGCCGGAGCGGACCGAGACGAGCAGCGGGTCGGCGGCGTCGCCGAAGGTCTTGTCGGTCACACCCTCGATATGGGTGATGCCGGTCGCGACCTCGGCCTTCAGGCTGTCGGGAAAGCTCTCACCATTCTCATAATAGAGCGCGCAGACCGGGGTCGAAATGGTGAAACCGGGAGGCACCGGAAGGCCGATCGACGCCATTCCATCCAGGTTCGCGCCCTTGCCGCCGAGCAGGTTCTTGTCCCCCTGCCCGCCGTCGGAAACATTCCCGCCAAAGCGGTACACATACCGAGTCATTCAAACCCCTTCCGTGACTTGGGCCGCGCCTACCGCAGGTGCGAAGACGGGGGAAGGGCTTGTCCCCCGTTGTCAGGTGACAGATTTGCTTCACACGAACAAAACTGGTCATATGGTCGGTGCTTGCGGGGCCGACGCGTCCTGCCTTCGGGGGAGCGCAATATGCTGACGGCCTTGCTTCTTTCCGCTGCGTCGGTGCAGCAGCCGACGCCGCTGCCGCCCGCTGGCGGCTGGGTGGTCGATTTCGCCGATAACAGCTGCCTGGTCTTTCGCGACTATCGCGGTGAACAGGGCAAGGTAACGTTCGGCCTGCGCCTCATCCCCAACGCGCCCTTTGCCGAGGCCATGCTGATCGTGCCGGAGGACGGAAGCGCGCTATCCGGCATGATGACGGTCAGCATGAATACCGTCCCCGACCTCGCCTCATCCTATCGGAGCGGATCGACCGGCGACGGCCGCCGCCTGATCCGCTTCGACGTGACCCCGCAACAGGTCAAGGCGATGGGCATCGCCCGAGACATCGGCTTCAGCCGCGGCGGCAAGCGCATTGCGATCGCGGGACTGGCGATGGGCAAGGCGATGACGGCGGCATCGACCTGTCAGGACGATCTGTTGCGCAGCTGGGGCGCCGACCCGGCGGTCGAGGCCAAGATCAACTGGCGCCCAGCTATCGTCGCGCCCGAAAAGGAGACCAACGTCTCCGACTATCCCATGGCCGCGTTGCGCGAGGGGGCGGAGGGCGACACGCTGTTCCGCCTGAACCTCGACCGCACCGGGCGGATCACCGATTGCAAGATCGTCGCGTCGGCGGGGAATGAGGATCTCGACACCCGCGTCTGCACACTGATGCGCGAACGCGGATCGCTCCCCGCCGCCCGGCTGGCGGACGGCAGCGCCGCCCCAACGGTGATCGTCGCCCGCTTCGCCTGGCGCCTGCCGGGCTGAGCGGGCGAGGGGCTTGGCTACCCCTCGATCTTCCCGAAATCCGCCACCCGGTGCACCGCGTCCCGCATCCGCGCGAGCAACGCCAGCCGCGCCGCGCGCTTGGCCGGGTCGCTATCGTTGACCGTCACATCAGTGAAGAACGCATCGATCGGCGCGCGCAACGTCGCAAGCGCGGCCATCGCGCCCTCGAAGTCCTCCGCCTCGACCGCAGCCGCCGCCTTGGGCTCGGCAGCGTCGAGCGCGGCAATCAGCGCGGCTTCAGCGGGTTCCGGCGCCGCATTGGCCCCCGCCCCCTCGGGCACGCCACCCTCCTTCTTCAGGATATTCGCCGCACGCTTGTAGCCGGCGAGCAAATTCGCCCCATCCTCGGTCGCCATGAACGCCTGCAGCGCATGGACGCGCGCGAGCAGGCGGACGAGATCGTCCTCCCCACCGAGCGCGAACACAGCGTCGATCAGGTCGTGACGGACGCCGGCTTCGCGCTGCTGGACCTTGAGGCGGTCTGTCATAAAGTCAGCCAAACGTTGAGGCGCAGCTTCGACCTTTTGCAGCATTTCCAGATACCGGGGACTCTGCTCAATTTCCTCTCTGCTGGCCGCGAAGTCTCGTCGCGGTGCCAGCGCGACCTCATAGATCGCCCTTATAGCAAGTGCTTCCTGTTCCGATTGCAAGCGCCCCATGGCGGCACCAACCTCTGGAATGCCGATCAGCATGCAATCGATGAATGAGAACCGAAGTTGGTTTTCGAAGATTATCGAGAGCGCCGCAATGGCCGACCGACGAAGCGCGTATGGATCTCGCGACCCCGATGGAAGCTCTGCGATGGCAAAAAAAGCAAACAGCGTATCCAACTTATCCGCCAGCGACACCGCCACCGTAACCGGCGCGGTCGGCACCTCATCGCCCTGCCCGACCGGCTTGTAATGGTCGCGGATCGCGGCGGCGACGGCCGGGTCTTCGCCCTGCGCGGCGGCGTAATAGCCGCCCATCAGGCCCTGTAGCTCGGGGAATTCGCCGACCATGCCGGTGACGAGGTCCGCCTTGGCCAGCCGCGCGGCGCGTTCGGCGAGGTCGGCCAAATCCGTCGCCCCGGCGGAGGCCGGGGCCGCCTGAGGCTCCTGCCCCGCGCCCTCTCTGGCGGCCCCGGCCTGCGCCGGGGCGACGATCCCCTCCGCCACCAACCACCGCGCCAGCTTCGCCACGCGATCGACCTTGTCGGCGACAGTGCCGAGCTTCTCATGAAACACGATCTTTTCGAGCTTGGGATGCAGGTCATCCAGCTTCGTCTTCAAATCGGTCTCATAGAAAAACCGCGCATCGCTCAGCCGTGCGGCGAGCACCTTCTGGTTGCCCGCGACGATGCGTTCCCCGCCATCCGCCGCGTCGATGTTCGCGGTGCAGATGAAGGCATTGGCGAGCTTGCCATCGGCATTTGTGCAGACAAAATATTTCTGGTTCACGCGCGCGGTGAGCTGGATCACCTCGGGCGGGACATCCAGGAACGCTGCGTCGAAGCGGCCCAGCAACGGCACCGGCCATTCGGTCAGGCCCGCATTCTCGATCAGCAGCCCCTCGTCCTCGACCAAGGTAAGCCCGGCCTTGTTCGCCGCCAGCTTCGCGCCGACCGCGATGGTCGCGCGGCGCTCATTCTGGTCCACGATGACATAAGCGTCGCGCAGCTGATCGACATAGGTCGCGGCGCTGGTGACGGTGATCGCCTCGGGGTGGTGGAAACGGTGGCCGACGGTGACGGCACCGGACGTCACGCCCGCGACTTCGCAATCGACGACCGTCTCGCCGAGCAGCGCGACGATGCCCTGTAGCGGACGCACCCAGCGCAGGCTCTCGGTGCTCAGCGACGCTTCGCCCCAGCGCATCGACTTGGGCCAGGGGAAGGCCCGGACGATTGCCGGAATCGCTTCGGCCAGCACGTCCGCCGTCGCGCGGCCCGGCTTGTCGATCACCGCGAACAGCGTCGCGCGGCCCTTGACGTCGCGGGTCTCGAGCGCATCGCGGGTCAGCCCGGCCTTGCGCAGGAAGCCGTCGATGGCCGCATCCGGCGCGTCGGCGGGCGGGCCTTTCAGCTCCTCGCTCACCGCCGCCGTCTGCTCGGGCAGGTCGCGGGCAATCAGCGTCAGGCGGCGCGGGGTGGCATAGGTAACCAACGCACCGGCCTTGAGGCCAACCTTGTCCAACTCGGCGGTGAACAGACGCGCAAGATCCTCCCGCGCCTTGTCCTGCATGCGTGCCGGAATTTCTTCGGAGCGGAGTTCGAGGAGGAAGTCGGTCACAGGCTCCACTCCGGATATTTGGCGCTCCAGTCGGGCTTCATGTGTTCGATATACGCCTCGCAGCTGCCCTTCGCGAGATCGCGGACGCGGCCGATATAGGCCTGGCGCTCGGCGACCGAGATGACGCCGCGCGCCTGGAGCAGGTTGAACAAATGGCTCGCCTCGATCGCCTGTTCATAGGCGGCGATGGGGACATTGTTGGTGAGGCAATTCTCGCACTCGGCCATCGCCTTGCGGAAGCCCTCGAACAACGTGTCGGTGTCGGCGACTTCGAAGTTGTACTTCGACATCTGGCGTTCGTTTTCGAGGAACACGTCGCCATAGGTGACGCCGGCGTCGTTGAACGCCAGATCGTACACGCTGTCCTTGTTCTGAATGTACATGGCGAGGCGTTCGAGGCCGTAGGTCAGCTCACCCGCGACCGGCTTGCAGTCGAAGCCGCCCATCTGCTGGAAATAGGTGAACTGCGTCACCTCCATCCCGTCGCACCACACTTCCCAGCCCAGCCCCCAGGCGCCGAGCGTAGGCGATTCCCAGTCGTCCTCGACAAAGCGGATGTCGTGCTTGAGCGGATCGATGCCGATCGCGGTCAGGCTGCCGAGATAGAGCTCCTGCAGGTCGGGCGGGCTCGGCTTCAGGATCACCTGATATTGGTAATAATGCTGTAGCCGGTTGGGGTTCTCGCCATAGCGGCCATCGGTCGGGCGGCGGCACGGCTGGACGAACGCGGCGTTCCACGGCTCCGGACCGAGCGCGCGCAGCGTCGTCGCGGTGTGGAACGTGCCCGCACCCATGCGCATGTCATAGGGTTGCAGGATCAGGCAGCCCCGCTGGCTCCAATAATCATGGAGGCGCAGGATCATGCCCTGGAAGCTGAGCGGCGTGGTCATGGTGCCGGGCTTTGGCGAAAGGGCGATGCAGGGTCAACTGCGGTTGACGCGGGCGGCGCGGACGGCTTTTGACGGGCGATCATGTTGAAACGCCTGATCGCCCCCCTCGCCGCCCTGATGCTGTCCGCCCCAGCCCTCTCCAGCTGCGCGCTGTTCGGCGAGGATGCCGACCCCGCTTTGTGGGTGGTCAAGGATGGCGACACGACCATCTATCTGTTCGGCACCGTCCATGTGCTCAAGCCCCGGATGCACTGGTTCGACGAAGGCGTGCGCACCGCGTTCGACGCGAGCGACGAGCTGGTGCTGGAAATTGCCGAGCCCGATCCACAAGCGATCGCCGCGCTGACCGCGCAGCTTGGCACGCGCGGCGGCCCGCCGTTCGCGCCGGAGGTGGATGCGGCGGCGCGCGATCTTGGCATGCCGGCCGGCGCGATCGACAAGCAGGAGCCGTGGCTGGCGGCGCTGACGCTGGCGCAGCTGGCGGTGAAGAAGGCGGGCTATGACCGCGGCGACGGGGTCGAGGCGACGCTGTCCGAAGCGGCCGAGGGTGCGGGGAAGTCGGTCAAGGCGCTGGAATCGGCACGCGGTCAGCTGATGCTGTTCGACGGCCTGTCCGGCGCGGCGCAGAGCGCGATGCTCGACGAAACGGTCAAGGCGCTGCCGGGGACGAAGGCGCGGCTCGACAAGTTTGTCGCTGCCTGGGCCAAGGGCGATGCCGAGAGCGTCGGGGCAGAGATGAACCGCGGCGCGATCGCCTCCCCCGAAATTGCCGATGCGCTGATCGCCCGCCGTAACGCGCGCTTCGCCGACTGGGTCGCGGCGCGGATGGCGCAGCCGGGGACCGTGTTCGTCGCGGTCGGCGCGGGGCATCTCGCGGGCAAGGGCAGCGTTCAGGCGCTGCTCGGCGAGAAGGGGCTGAAAGTCGAGCGGGTGGTGTACTAACGAAAAGCCCCTCCCCTTCAGGGGAGGGGTTGGGGGTGGGGCGTATCAGTCTCACCGAGCCCGCTCGCCAAGAGGATAGGCCCCACCCCAACCCCTCCCCTGAAGGGGAGGGGCTTAGGAGTTGCCTTTCCCCCTCCCCTCGCCTATAGGCGCGCGCTTCCGGTCAGGGTCATCCCTGGAGGCCTGGGCGGAATTGGAAACACTTTAGCGCATTGGAACGACATATGAGCGACACGCTTACGCTGTCGGCCGAGACGCGCGACCGGGTTGGCAAGGGAGCCTCCCGGGCGCTGCGTCGTGAAGGCCGCGTCCCCGCCGTGATCTACGGCAACAATCAGGAACCGACGAGCATCCACCTGGATGAGCGCGCGCTGTACAAGGCGCTGCACACCGGCCACTTCATGAACTCGGTCGTGATGATCGACGGTCTGGGCGGCAAGGTGATCCGCACGATTCCCAAGGACGTCGCTCTCGACGTGGTGACCGAACGCCCGGTCCATGTCGATTTCCTGCGCATTGGCGAGCACACCACGGTCACCGTTGCTGTGCCGGTCGTGTTCGCCGATGAAGACGCATCGCCCGGCCTGAAGAAGGGCGGCGTGCTCAACATCGTCCGTCACGAGCTGGAGCTGGTGTGCGACGCGGCCGAGATCCCGAGCGAGATCACCATCTCACTCAAGGGCCTCGAGCTTGGCGATTCGCTGCACATCTCGGCCGTCACCCTGCCCAAGGGCGTGACGAGCGCGATCGACGACCGCGACTTCACCATCGCGACGATCGCCACCCCGGCGGCGCTGAAGTCCGAAGGGGCTGAGGGCGCGGACGAGGCAGCGGACGGCGAGTAAGCCTTTCGCGGCATGTGCCGATCGATTACGAGCGCCTCCGCACCCCAAGTGCGGGGGCGCTCTTCGTTTGTGAAAAGGGAATGCGATGCAGCTCTGGGTTGGCCTCGGCAATCCCGGCCCCGATTATGCGATGAACCGGCACAATGTCGGCTTCATGGCGGCCGATGCGATTGCGGCGCTGCACGGCTTTTCCGCGCCCGCGAAGAAATTCCAGGGCTGGTTTCAGGAAGGGCGGATCGGCGGCGACAAGATCCTGCTGCTAAAGCCCGCGACCTATATGAACGAAAGCGGCCGGGCGATCCGCGCGGCGCTCGACTTCTACAAGCTGGAGCCCGAGGCGGTCACCGTGTTCCATGACGAGCTCGACCTCGCCCCGTTCCAGGTCAAGGTGAAGCGCGGCGGCGGCGCGGCGGGACAGAATGGCATCCGCAGCGCCATCGCGCATATCGGCGCGGAGTTCCGCCGCGTGCGCATCGGCATCGGCCATCCGGGGCACAAGGACCGCGTCACCGGATATGTCCTTGGCAATTATGCCAAGGCGGAGATCGAGGATCTGAGCGACCTGCTCGGCGCGATTGCGGCAGAGGCCGAATGGCTCGCCAAGGGCGACGATGCGCGCTTCATGAACGACATCGCGCTGCGCTTGCAGCGATCCTGAGCGGACACAAAAAAGGCCGGGTTTCCCCGGCCTTTTTCGTTCGATCCAGCTGGATCAGTTCTTCTTGCCAACGACCACGCCGACCGCGCGGCTGTCGCCCGCCGCCACTGCGCCGCTGATCGCGAAGCTGATGCCGATCTCACCCGCCTGCGGGCCATAGGCCAGGCCCTGGAAGGTGCCGCCAGCGGTGCTGCCCGGGCCGAAGCTGCCGGTGAACTGGTTGCTGCCCACCGGAATCGCGCCGGTGCCCGTGAAGGTGCCATAGGCGACATTGCCGCCCGCCGTGACCCGCTCAAGGTTCAGCGTCAGCGTGACGAGACCGGTGGCATAGTTGATCGACAGCGTGGCCGTGCCGCCCAGCTTTTCGACCGGGCTCGCCCCGGCCGCCGGCGCGATCACCGAACGCCCGGCGATGCGCACGGTATAGGTTGCAGTGCCCGTGGTCGGCATGTCCGACACGGCGGTCGGATAGCCGTAAACGCCATAAGTGATGCGCTTTGCACCAGCGGTGCTGTCGCCGCGCCACCAGCCGGCATAGCTGACGCGGGTCAGCGCCAGCGCGGTGTCCGACGTAACCTGACCCGACACGGTGTTGTTGAGCAGATCGAGCTGCGTGAACGCACCCGCCGTCGTCGGCGCGGTCGTCTCACGCAGCACATATTCCGGATTGGCCGGCAGCGGCGGGGTCAGCAGGTCAGCGCCGGTAAAGCGCGATTCCTCAGCATTCTCGCGCACCACCAGCTCGGTGGTCGAGGTGCCGGTCAGCGTGCCCTGCAGCGCCAGGCGGACGCGGTTCGAGAAGGCGTCGGTGCCGGCAGCACCCAGCGTGACCGGACCGGTGACGTCGCCGGTATAGCTGGTCGCGGCGCTGACGGTGAAGAACTCGCCCGCGGTGTTCGCGGCGATCGGCAGGCTGGAATAGCTGATCGGCGACGGGGTCGGCGTCACGCTCGAGCTGGGCGTTGGGGTCGGGGTCGGCGTGGCGCCGTCATCGCCGCCGCTGCAGCCGGCTACGACCAGAACAACTGCGGTGCTGGCAATCAGGATGGAACGGCGAATCATACTGCGACTCCTGTAACGTGGCCGTCTGGAAGGCGGTTGGCGCCTTTACCCGGGATGAACGGGCCGCGTTGCCACGGCCACTCAATGTGCTGCGGTAGCGTGGCTAGCCACGAAACGGAAGAGCGCCGATGCGGGATTCGCCGCATCGGCGCAAACTCGCGTCAGTTCCCCAGCTGGCCGAGCAGGCCGCGGAGCTGCTGGATCTTGCCGTACCGTGCCGCCGGATCAAGCTTGGCCATCGGCCCGACGCCGCCAAATTCCGCTCCGCTTTGCAGGCATGTCGTCACTTGCGCCCGCGCCTGGGCGCGATCGCCCTTGGTGAAATTGGTCTCGATCTGATCCTTCACCGCCCAGTCGAGATAGGCGTCGAGTGTCGCCTTGGACAGCTCGGGCTTGGGCGGATTGGCGGGGATCACCTGATCGCCCAGCGTCTTTTCGATCATGCCGCGATAATAGGTCAGGAACGGCGCGGCACCGCCGGCGATGTTCCTGGGCACCGGGCTGTCGAGCAGCCGCTGTTGCCACTTCACTGCGGCGTAGCAGCGCACGTTGAGCGCCAGCTTGTCCTGAAGGTCGCGCGCCTTGCGCTTCTCCTCGGCCTTGGCCTTGGCTTCGGCCGCGGCTTTTTCCTGCGCGCCATTGTCGCCGCATCCGCCCAGCGCGATCAGCGCCAGCGGAGCAAGGATTGCGAGTGTCTTCATGGACTTGATGTCCTCCCCTGTTCGTCGATGGCGCGACTTTGACGCCATGCCGCGCCCTGTCAACCACGCGGGCGCTTGCACCGATCCCCCGTCCATGCTGTGCGGGTCGGATGACGATCAAGACGCTGTTCGCCACTCGCTTTTCGCAGACGCAGCTCAACGACGCCGCGTTGCTCGCCGAACTGGCCGATGCCTGCCGCGATCTGGCGGAGCATGACCGCGCGGGGCAGCGTTGGTCGAAAGCGCACGGCTATCGCGGCTATACCAGCTACGCCTCGCTGAACGATCTGCCCGACCGCGACCCGCGCTTTTCCGATCTGGTCCGTCACCTCAATCGCCATGTCGCGGGCTTTGCCGATGCCTGCGCGCTCGACCTGTCGCGCAAGCTGAAGCTGGACAGCCTGTGGGTGAATATCCTCAAGCCCGGCGGCACCCATTCGGGCCACATCCACCCGCACAGCGTGGTTTCGGGCACCATCTATGTGGAGGTTCCGCCGGGCGCGGGCGCGCTCAAGCTGGAGGATCCGCGCCTGCCCATGCTGATGGCCGCGCCGCCCCGGCGCGCCGACGCGCCCGAAGACCTGCAGACCTTCGTCTATGCGCAGCCCGAACCGGGCAGCATCTTTCTGTGGGAAAGCTGGCTGCGGCACGAAGTGACGCCGCATGCCGGCAAGGGCGAGCGGATCAGCGTCAGCTTCAACTATCGCTAGGCGCGTCCCGGTCTCCGCACATGCGGAACCATTTCGTTCCTGAATCGATTGGACTGCCTGCCCTTCTGGAGAATGACCATGCGTAAGAGCCTTTTCGCGCTATTGGCGCTGTCGCTCACGGTGCCGAGCACCGCACTGATGACCACCACCGCGTCGGCGCAGAGCTGGGAGGAGCGTGAGCGCGAGCGTGACCGCGAGTATAATGAGCGGCGCGAACGCGGTGGCTATGATCGTCGCGATGATCGTCGTGACGACCGGCGCTATGATCGCCGTGATGAACGCCCCGACTATCGCTGGCAGGGCGACCGCCGCGATCGCAACTGGGAGCCGTCGAGCGCCTATCGTCCGGGCCGCTACAGCGAACGCCGCCTGAGCCGTCAGGACCGCATCTATCGCGGCCGTGACAACCGCTATTATTGCCGCCGCAGCGACGGCACCACCGGCCTGGTCGTCGGCGCGGCACTGGGCGGCATTCTGGGCGGCGCGATCGGCAATGGCGATGTGCTCGGCGTGATCCTGGGCGGTGCCGGCGGCGCAGTGCTGGGCCGCGAGATCGAACGCGGCAACGTGCGCTGCCGTTGATTGACTGAAGCGACAAAGAAGGCCCGCCGGTCGCATGACCGGCGGGCCTTTTTCATGGTCTAGCCTTTTCCCCGTCTCCGGCGTATCTGCGCGCCTTTCCCGGATCACAGGACCAAGAGACCCATGGGCTTTCGCTGCGGCATTGTCGGCCTTCCCAATGTCGGCAAATCGACGCTGTTCAACGCGCTGACGCAGACTGCGGCGGCACAGGCGGCCAACTATCCCTTCTGCACGATCGAGCCGAATGTCGGCAATGTCGCGGTGCCGGATGACCGTCTGGACGCGCTCGCCAAGATCGCCGGCTCGCAGAAGATCATCGAAACCCAGCTCGGTTTCGTCGACATCGCCGGCCTCGTGCGCGGCGCGAGCAAGGGCGAGGGCCTGGGCAACCAGTTCCTCGGCAACATCCGTGAGGTGGACGCGATCGTCCATGTCCTGCGCTGTTTCGAGAATGACGATATCCAGCATGTCGACAACAAGGTCGATCCGATCGCGGACGCCGAGACGGTCGAGACCGAGCTGATGCTGTCCGACCTCGAAAGCCTCGAAAAGCGCGTGCCGAACCTGCAGAAAAAGGCCGCGCAGGGCGACAAGGAAGCCAAGATTGCCGCCGCAGTGCTGGGCCGCGCGCTCGACCTGCTGCGCGAGGGCAAGCCGGCGCGCCTGGTCGAACCGAACGACATCGAAGAAGAGCGCGTGCTCAAGCAGGCCCAGCTGATCACCGCCAAGCCGGTGCTCTATGTCTGCAACGTCAACGAAGAGCATGCCGCAGACGGCAACGACTATTCGGCGCGGGTGTTTGAAAAGGCCAAGGCCGAAGGCGCGCAGGCCGTCGTCGTCTCCGCCGCGATCGAGGCGGAAATCGCGACGATGCCGGCTGACGAGCGCGGCGAGTTCCTGGCCGAGCTAGGGCTGACCGAAACCGGCCTCGCCCGCGTCATCCGCGCCGGGTACAGCCTGCTGCACCTGCTGACCTTCTTCACCGTTGGTCCGAAGGAAGCGCGCGCCTGGACCACCCATGTCGGGGCCAAGGCACCGCAGGCGGCGGGCGAGATCCACACCGATTTCGAACGCGGTTTCATCCGCGCCGAAACGATCGCGTTCGACGATTACGTCAAGTTCAACGGCGAAACCGGCGCGCGCGACAACGGCAAGCTGCGCTCGGAAGGCAAGGAATATGTCGTCCAGGACGGCGACGTGATGCTGTTCCGCTTCAACGTCTGAGCGCGCGCCTCAGCCGAGATAGCGTTTCCGGCGCTCTGCACTCGCCAGCATCACGACCAACGTTGCAAGCACGACCACCCCGGCGACGATCGTGGCGGTCGCAATCTCCTCATGCACCTGCCCGGTCTTTTGATGGATCGCCCACAGCGCCCACAGGAATGGCAGCGGGTACCACGGATTGCCACCGGTCCCGACCACAGCTGCCGCGACGATGGCCCCGCCGACCAGCAGGATCGCTGCCGAGATCAGCGGCGCCGGTCCGGGCAGCTCTATGCCATGGAAGTTGAGCGCGGCGGCGATGTTGACGATCGTCGCGGCGGTCAGCCACCCCGCCAATGCGCTGAGCGGCAGCACCACTGCCAGTCGCTCGCTCAGGCTGAACGCCGGAGTGCTGGCAAAGACTCGCAGGATCGCCAGCAAATTGACCAGCGTGAACACGATGATCAGCACCGAGGGGAAGCCGAGGCTGAACAGCTGGGTGTAGGTCACCCACAGCGCATTGCCGAGCACGGCGAGCGCGAAATGCCACCCGATCCGGCGCACCAGCGCGCTGTCACGATGGCGCGGCAGCAGCTGATAGACCGCAAAGATGATCGTGCCGAGATACAGCGGACCCCAGATCGCGAAGGCCCAGCCGGCGGGCGTGATCAGCGTCTGCGTATCCGCCGACTGTTCGCCGACCGGATTGCCGATGCCAATTGCGGGCAACAGCGGGGCAAGGATCTGGGCGAGCGTGAAGACGACCGCGGCGATCGCGCGCACACGGCTGTTCGGGGCGGATGCGGTCTGGTTCATGGCACGACAACCTAAACGCCGAATGATAGTTCCGCTAGTGAAACGCCCAGCGAAAGGTCTTGGCGATCGCCAGCGTCGACCCGCGCACCAGTGGCAGCGCCACCACCGGGCGGTGCAGCCCCTGCATCGCGCGCGCCCAGTCGGGCAACAGGTCCACCGCCGCCGCGAAGATCGCGGCCTGTGCCGGTGCCATCGCCAGGCTGGGTGAGGGGTGATTGAGCAGAAAGCGGGCGACTTCGCGGGTGCGATCGTCGACCAGCAGCTGCGGCCGCATCGCCGCGATCAGCCCCTCCGCCTCAAACCGGCTGCGCGGGACCGGATCGGCCCCCAACGCCAGCGCGATACGCGCGGTCTCGGCATAATAGACATCCTCCTCCGCCCGGCTCACCGGCACGCCATAGCGCTGCCACGCGGCGAGGAAGCTCCACATCTCGGTCACATGCACCCAGGCGAGCAGTTGCGGATCGTCGGCGCGATAGGGGGTCCCATCGGGCAGCGTGCCGCCGACGCGCTCATGCACCGCGCGCACTTTGGCGATTGATGCCTCGGCGATGCTGCGCTCCGCATAGGTCGTCTCGGCGATGAAGCGCGCGGTGCGGCGCAGGCGGCCGAGCATGTCCTTGCGGAACGCGCTATGATCCCACACCCCGGCCAGCACCGCCGGATGCAGCATTTGCAGCAACAGCGACGCGACCCCGCCGACCATCATCGTGGTCACATCGCCGTGCACGCGCCACGTCACGCTGTCGCGCGGGAACAGCGCATCGTCGCTGCGCACCACCGGCGCTTCGCCCTTTTGCTGATCGTTGAACGTCGCGCGGACCACGCCGATCAGGCGCTTGCGCAGTCCGGTGGTGAGGGGGGAAGGCGGCATCGACGCCAGTTCTAGGGCGGATGGCGCACCGATTGAAGTGGCCGTCCGAAATTGTCGCTTCCCGCACTCCCGGCGCGGCTGCATCATGGCGGTATGAACTTGCGCCCGTTCATTGCCCTGAGCCTGATCCTGACACCGCTGCCCATTCAGGCGCAGGTTCGGGCTGACGACATCGGCCTGGTCGCGGACCTGTTGCCGGAACCGGCCGATCCCGCCGCCTTGCTCGACGCGGTGGTCGCCGCGCCCGCCGATCGCCGAACCCTGCCGTTCCTGGCATTTGCCCGCGCGCTCCATGCGACGGGCTATTGGAACGCCGAAGCCTTCATCCCCGTGACCTGCGATGCGCGCTGTAGCGCAGCGGACCTGGCGGATGTGCTGCAGGCTGACCGGCAGGCAATGTCCGGCGCGTCTTCGGACTCGCCCCAGGATGACGAGGCGGCGGCGGAGTCGTCCCAGCGGGTCGCGCCAGCAGCAACGCCGCTCCAGCGCGCGCGCGGCGCCGTCGCGCGGTTCAACCTCGGCGCGGGTCGCAGCAAATGGGGCGAGTTCGCCGCAGCCGAACCGATGCAAAACGCTGGCTATGCCGCGCTGCGGACGCGGCTCGCGCCGACCGACGCCCGGCTTGCGGCGATGAAGCTCGGCATCGCACGCACGGCATTCGGGCTGGGCCGTAGCGCAGAGGCGATCCTGCTCGCCGACGAAGTGCTTGCGAGCGAAACGCGCGCCGGGCGCAGCATCGGCCAGCTCAGCGCCGACGCACTGACCCTGCGCGCCCGCGCGCAACGCAAGCTCGCTCAAAGCGACGCCGCCGCAGCCAGCCTTGCGGAAGCGATCCGCATCGGGGCCGCCGGTCGCGCGCGGCGCGGCCCACTACGCCTGTCCGCTGCGCAGATCGACGCCGCGGTCGCCGCGATCGGCGAAACCGGGTTTGAGGCGGCCGGTGTCGACGCCAGCGCCTTTGATACGCTCAAGCGCGCCATCGCGACGGGACAGCGCGGGGTGCTCGATGCGGCGGAAGGGGATCGCAAGGCGTTGCTCGCGCGACTCCTGCTCGATCGCGGTGAGGATGGTGCGGCGATGACGCTGGCGCGCGAGGCGGTGGCGCTGGCTCCGGACAATTCGACCGCCGCACTGGTGCTCGGCGTCGCGGAACTGCGCGGCGGCACGGTCGATGCCGCGCGGCTCGACGATATTGCCAACATTCTCGACCAGCAGGCCTGGGGCCCCGGCGCAGGCTCGCCCGACGTGATCGAGGCCCGCGCATTGCTCGCACGGCTCTATGGCAAGGCGCAGATTTCGGCGGCATGGGTGCAGGTGCGGCAGGGCGCGACCGGCGCAGTCGAGCGCATCCTGGGCGATGAGAGCCGAAGCAATGTGGTGCAGGCGGCGGGCGTGTTCAGAGGGCTGTTCCGGCAACAGGTCGACACCGCCTGGACCGCCGCACAAGCCCCTCCGCCCAGCTGGCCGGAAGACGCGCGCAGCTTTGCGATCTATTTCGACATCGACCGCTACGCCATCACATCCAGCGCCATGCCCGCGCTGGAACGGGCCGCGGCGACCTGGCATAGGGTCGGCGGCACCGTCACCGTCAGCGGGCATGTCGATCAGATGGGCGGGACGCGGCACTACGCCATCGCATTATCCAGTCGCCTCGCGGACTCGGCCAAACGCGCGCTCGAACGCCTGGGCGTTCCACCGGGCGCAATCGTCACCATGGGGTTCGGCAAGGAACGCCCGCTGGTGCCCCCGCGCGACGACCGGCTGGCGGAACGGCGCAACCGGCGCGTCGATATCGTCATCGGCCCCGCGCGCTGATCCACGCCCTCTTCCTGCAAGCCGGTCGATCCGCTAAGCGCGCGGGATGATCGCACGCCTGATCCTTGCCGTCGCGCTGTTGCTGGGCACCCTGCCCGCCAGTGTGGCGATGCCGACGTGCCACGACATGCCGATGGCGGCGCGCGATTCCATGACGATGCCGATGGCGCAGCATGATGCGCCGGCGGAGCCTCGGCCCGAGCGGCATGGTGAGGCGATGTGCGTCGGCTGTATCGCGCCATCGACGCTGAAGGTCGCGGCGGTCACGCCACCCGCTGCGCTGATCGCGATCCATGGCGCTGCGGCCCCGGCGCGCGGCATCGCGGGCGCGCTGCTGACGCCCGAACCACCCCCTCCGCGCGGGTGATCGAATGCGGGGCCTGACCCCGCTTTCCGATCATTCACGGAGTTTATCATCATGATTTACCGAACGACGCTCGCCGCCCTGCTGGCGGCGACGGCGCTGCCCGTTGCGGCAGCGGCGCAGGAGCACGACGACCACACGCCCGCGCCAGCACCGACCAAGGCGGAGCATCAGCACCATGGCGCGCACGAAGCGCCTGACGCGCCCAAGCCCAACGCCCAAATCGCCTCTGGCACCGCCCTGCTCCCCGCCGCCGAGGGTGGTCAGCACGGCGGCCTGCACGCCATGACCGGCGACTGGATGCTGATGGCGCATGGCTATGCCTGGGGCGCGGTGACCAGTCAGGGCGGCCCGCGCGGCGACGACATGGCTTTTGTCCAGACCATGGGCATGGTCACCGCCAGCCGCCCGCTGGGCGAGACCGCGCGGATCGAACTGCGCGGCATGTTCAGCCTCGACCCGCTGATGGGCAAGCGCGGCTATCCGAACCTGTTTGCCGCGGGTGAGACCGCCAATGACCGCGCCTTGGTCGACCGCCAGCATCCGCACGATTTGTTCATGGAACTCGCCGCGCGGGTCGAGGTCGATGTCGCCCCCGGCACCACCGCCTTCCTCTATGGCGGACCGGTGGGCGAACCCGCACTCGGCCCGCCCGCCTTCATGCACCGCCGCTCCGCGCGCTATCAGACCATGTCGCCGATCGCGCATCACTGGTTCGATTCGACGCACATCACCTATGGCGTGGTCACCGCAGGCGTGCGGACACGCGGTGTGCAGTTCGAGGCATCGGCGTTCAAAGGCCGCGAGCCGGATGAGGAGCGCTGGGGCTTCGATCCCATCAAGCTCGATTCGTGGAGCCTGCGCGCGATCTTCACCCCCTCCCCCAACTGGGCGGTGCAGGTCAGCCACGGCCGGCTCGAAAGCCCCGAGGCGCTGCATGGCGACGAGGACGAGGCGCGCACCACCGCCAGCATCCACTATGCCCGTGGCGGCCTATCCGCGACGCTCGCCTGGTCGGCGAAGAACCGCATCCCCGGCGACGTCCTGAGCGCCTGGGTCGCAGAGGCGAACTGGGACATCGACGCGCGCCACAGCATCTTCGGCCGCGCCGAACTGGTCCGCAATGACGAGCTGTTCCCCGAGCACAGCCATCCGCTGCACGACCAGCCGTTCCGCGTGGCGCGGTTCGAGGGCGGCTATGCCTATCGCATTCCGCTGGCGGACAAGGTGACCCTGGCGCTGGGCGGATCGGTCGCGGCCTATGCCAAGCCGGACGCGCTCGATCCCGATTACGGGGACAGCCCGGTGAGCGGCACCGCGTTCGCGAAGCTGACGCTGGGCGACTGACTCGATACCGTCATCGAACCGCGTTAGGGCCGCCGTCATGCGATCGTTGAGACCCGTGGCGGCGGCCCTTTGTGCCGGCCTGCTCTATGCCTGCACCACCCCGGCGGCGATGGCACCGATGCCGGCGGCCCCGCCGGTCGAGGTGCGCGCGCCGGTCACGATCCTGATCGGAATCGACGGGTTTCGACCCGACTATCTCGACCGCGGCGTCACGCCGGTGCTGTCGCAGCTGGCGGCGCAGGGCGTGCGCGCGACGATGCGCGCGTCCTTCCCGACCAAGACCTTCCCCAATTTCTACACGCTCGTCACCGGCAAGCGTCCCGACCGCCACGGCATCGTCGGCAACCGGTTCGAGGATCCGGCGCGCCCCGGCGAACGCTTCACGATGCAGTCGGAACAGCCCTATTGGTGGGATCAGGGCGAGCCGGTCTGGAATGCGGCGGAAAAGGCCGGCGTGCAGACGGCGGTGATGTTCTGGCCGGGATCAGGCATCGAGATCGACGGCACCCGCCCGCACGACTGGCAGGCGTTCGGCATGGCGGTGAACGGACGCCAGCGGGTCGATGCGATCATCGACTGGCTGCGCCGCCCCGCCGCGACCCGCCCGAAGCTGCTCGGTCTCTATTTCGACGCGGTCGACACCGCCGGCCATCACTCCGGCCCTGACGCCCAGGAAACGAACGCGACCGTGGCGGAGGTCGACGCGCTGATCGGGCGGCTGCTCAGCGAACTGGAAACCCTGGGTCAGCCTGCAAATCTCGTCTTCGTCGCCGATCACGGCATGGCGGCGGTGGACGAGAGCCGCCGTATCCAGCTCGATCGCGTCGCCGCCGCCACCGACTTCCGCACGCTCGAGGAAGGGCCCTATGCCGCGATCGAACCGCAGCCGGGCCGCGAGGCCGCGCTCGCCGCGGCGCTGCTGAAGCCACACCCGAATATGGAATGCTGGCGCCGCGCGAATATCCCCGCCCGGCTCCATTACGGCCGCAACCCGCGCACGCCGTCCTTCCTGTGCCTCGCCCGCGTCGGCTGGACGATCACCACCCGCCCGGCGGCCGAAGCGCTGCGCCCCGGCGGCGCGCATGGCTATGATCCCGCCGCGCCGGAGATGGCGGCGTTGTTCCTCGCCCATGGTCCAGCCTTTGTCAGTGGCATCACCCTGCCGCCATTCGACAATATCCATGTCGCGCCGCTGCTCCGCCGCCTTGCCGGAGTGCCTCAAGCGCAGGATGCCGATGGCGACCCCGCAGTGCTGGCGCCAGCGCTGAAACGCTGATCCCCCTTGCCAAGAACCAGTTTCGGTCCGAAACTGATTCCATGATCTATTTCGAGGACCTGACGGTCGGGGACAAGGCCAGCTTCGGATCTTACGCGGTCACGCGCGAAGAAGTGCTGGAGTTCGCGCGCAAATACGACCCGCAACCCTTCCACATCTCGGACGAGGCGGCGGCCCAGACGCATTTCGGGCGGCTCGCGGCGAGCGGCTGGCACACCGCCGCGATGACCATGGCGATGCTGGTCGAGCAGATGAAGGTCCGCCCCACCGCCAGCCTCGGCGCAGCGGGGATCGACGAACTGCGCTGGATCAAGCCGGTCTTCCCCGGCGACACGCTGCGCTGTGAAACCGAGTTGCTCGAAAAGCGCGAGTCGGAGAAACGCCCGGAAATGGGCCGCACCCGCTCGCGCATGCTGGTGTTCAACCAGCATGACGAGCCGGTCCTGAGCTTCATCGCCAACGCAATCGTCGCGCGCCGGGCGGCGGGGTAACAATCCATCCTCCCCCGCCACGGGGAGGAGCAAGATCGTCAATGCCCCGCGAACGCCACCAGCGCGGTCACGTCGATCCCTTCGGCGCGCAGCGCATCGGCGCCGCCCAGATCGGGCAGGTCGATAACGAACGCTGCCTGGGTCACCACCGCCCCCACCTTGCGCAGCAGCCGCACCGCCGCGCGCGCGGTGCCGCCGGTCGCGATCAGATCGTCGATCAACAGCACCCGCGCGCCGGGCGCCACCGCATCGGCATGGATGGCGATACGGTCGGTGCCGTACTCCAGCGCATAATCCTCGGCCACCGTCGCGCCGGGCAGCTTGCCGTCCTTGCGCACCAGCAGCGTCCCTGCGCCCAGCGCCAGCGCGACGGGCGCTGCGAAGATGAAGCCGCGCGCCTCGATCCCCGCGACCAGATCGACCGGGCCGTCCACCGCATCCACGATCCGCTCCACGGCCCGCGCAAAGCCGGCGGCGTCGAGCAGCAAGGTCGTGATGTCGCGGAACATGATCCCAGGCTTGGGGAAGTCGGGGATGGTGCGGATCAGCGCGGCGAGATCGTCATTGGTCGGGGTCACGGCATCGCTCCCAAGAAAACGGCCCGGGAATCGCTTCCCGGGCCGTCGGAGAAAAATTCGGGCGGACCTTTAGTCCTTCACGTTCCGCCAGATCTGCTTCTTCGCGCCATAGGCGAGGAAGCAGAAGATCACGAGGAAGGCGAGCACCGCGAGACCGGCGGTCTTGCGCGCTTCCATCTTCGGCTCGGCGGTCCAGGTCAGGAACGCCGCAACGTCGGCTGCATAATTCTTCGCCGTGCCTGCGGTCCCGTCGAGATAGGTCACCTGACCATCCTTCAGTGGCGCCGCCATCGCAATGTTGAGCGTGTGGAAATAGGGGTTGTAGTGCAGCCCCTCCGGCGTCTTGGCGCCCGGATATTTCTTCAGCAGCTCGGCCGGCTGGGCCTGATAGCCGGTCAGCAGCGAGTAGATATAGTTGCTGCCATCCGGACGCGCCTTGGCCATCAGCGACAGATCGGGCGGGATCGCGTTGTTGTTCGCGGCGCGCGCGGCGACTTCATTGGCATAGGGCGACGGGAAGCGATCGGCGGGCATGCCGTCGCGGGTCGCCGGCTCACCCGTTTCCGGGTTGATCGACGGCACCTGGAAGCCCTTGGCGATGGTCTTGATCTGACCCTCGTCGTAACCGAGCGCGGCAAGGTCGCGGAACGACACCAGACGCAGCGAGTGACAGGCCGCGCACACTTCCTTGTACACCTGCATGCCGCGCTGCAGCTGGCGCTTGTCATAGGTGCCGAACGCACCGTTGAAGGTGAAGCCGCCTTCGGGCGCTTCGGCATGCTTGTGGAATTCCTGCTCCACTGTCTTGGGCGTCGTCAGCCCGTTCGAGAAGGTGTCGATGATCCCGAGCACCAGGGCAAAGACAAAGCCCAGCCCGACCAAAATTCCGCCGATGCGAACCATTTTCTATGCCCCTCTTATTCGGCAGCTGCGGTCTGGAGCGGCGCAGTGCCACCCTTGCCGGCGAGCACGGCCTCGGTGATCGAGTTCGGCAGCGGGCGCGGACGCTCCATCGCCGAGACGATCGGCAGGATCACCAGGAAATGCAGGAAGTAATAGGCCGTCGCGAACTGACCGATCAGGATCACGCTCGGGGTCGGGGCGGCGCCGCCGACATAGCCCAGGACCAGAACGTCCACGAGCAGGATCAGCAGGAACCACTTGTACGTCGGCCGATAGTTCGCCGAACGCACCGGCGAGCTGTCCAGCCAGGGCAGGAAGAACAGCAGCAGGATCGAACCGAACATCGCCAGCACGCCCCACAGCTTCGCCGACATGATGAAGTCGACGGTGAACGACTTCAGAATGGCGTAGAAGGGCAGGAAATACCATTCGGGCACGATGTGCGCCGGGGTCGAAAGCGGGTTGGCCGGGATATAGTTATCCGGGTGACCCAGCAGGTTCGGCGCGTAGAAGATCAGCGCGCAATAGACCAGCAGCGCCACGCCCACGCCCACGCCATCCTTGGCGGTGTAATAGGGATGGAACGGGACCGTATCCTGCTCGTCCTTCACTTCGACGCCGGTCGGGTTGTTCGAACCCGGAATGTGCAGCGCCCAGATGTGGAGGATGACCACACCGGCGATCACGAACGGCAGCAGATAGTGGAGCGAGAAGAAGCGGTTGAGCGCGGCATTGTCCGGCGCGAACCCGCCGAGCAGCCACACCCGGATCGGCTCACCCACCACGGGGATTGCCGAGAAGAAGCCGGTGATGACCTGCGCGCCCCAGAAGCTCATCTGGCCCCAGGGAAGCACATAGCCCATGAACGCGGTCGCCATCATCAGCAGGAAGATGACCACGCCGAGCAGCCACACCATCTCGCGCGGCGCCTTGTACGACCCGTACCACAGGCCGCGGGCGATATGGATATACACCACCATCAGGAACAGCGACGCGCCATTGGCGTGCGCGTACCGGATGAACCAGCCGGCGTTCACGTCGCGCATGATATGCTCGACGCTATCGAACGCGATGCCGGCATTGGCGGCGTAATGCATCGCCAGCACGATGCCGGTGACGATCTGGATCGCCAGGAACATCCCGGCAAGGACGCCGAAGTTCCAGAAATAGTTCAGGTTGCGCGGGACGGGGTAACCGCCACCGATCGCACCATAGACGAAGCGCGGAAGCGGCAGACGGCTGTCCACCCACTTCATCAGCGGGCTCTTCGGCTCATACTGCTTTGCCCAGGGAAAGCTCATTTCAAGGTGCCCCCTCAGCCGACCCGAATGACGGTGTCGGAAATGAATGCATATTCCGGAACGACGAGGTTCGTCGGTGCCGGGCCGGTGCGGATGCGACCGGCGGTGTCATAGGCCGAGCCGTGGCACGGGCAGAAATAGCCGCCGAACGGCCCCTTATTCTCACCCTCGCCCGCGCCCAGCGGCACACAGCCGAGATGGGTGCAAACGCCCAGGGTGACGAGCCAGTTGGCCTTGCCTTCCTTGGTGCGCTCGGCGAGCGTCTGGGGATCGCGAAGCTCGCTGACCGGGGTCGCGTTCGCCTCTTCAATCTCTTTCGGCGTCAGGTTGCGCACGAACAAGGGCTGCTTGCGGAAGGTCGACTTGACCGACTGGCCCGGCTGAATCGCCGACACGTCGAGCTCGGTGGTCGACAGCGCGAGCACGTCGGCCGACGGGCTCATCTGGGCCACGAGCGGAATCGCAACCACGCCTGCACCGACACCCGCGAAAGCGACCGCGCCGATTGCGAGATAGTCGCGACGACGGGGATCCTCGGGACCTCCGTTGGAAGGCTCAATCGGCCCACCCGGAGGCGTGCCGCCGTTCTCACTTGCCATGCATCAGCCCTTGCACTTCAAATTCCGGCGTTTTCACGCCCCTGTCCCGGACAGCGCGGCGCGCGAACGCCACGCTTCACCCCCGGATTGCCCCCGGTGGCTGGCGGGCCTGATAGACGGCACGGGGCGACTTTGCCAACCGCCTTTTTGACCGGCGCGTGACGCGCCAGGGTTTCGGCACCGGCCCACTCCCCCACGGGGTCCCCGCAAAGTACTACTTTGCGGGGCTACCCGCACCCGGCCACCCAACGGCAGTATCATATGGGTGGCCGGGTGGGGGAGCGGGCCGGTGCCGGACTTCAGCAAGAGCGCCTTGTGACGGGCGGGCTCCCTGCACTATCGGGGCATGATGCGTGTTGCCCTGTTTCAGCCCTGTATTGCCGGAAATGTCGGTGCGGTCCTGCGCATCGGTGCGTGTTTCGACACGCCGATCGACCTGATCGAGCCGATGGGATTCGCGTGGGACGACAAGCGCGTGGCGCGGGCCGGCATGGACTATATCGACCATGTCCGCGTCACCCGGCACCGCGACTGGGATGCGTTTCTGGCGACCGCCACCAGCCGGATCGTGCTGTTCACGACCAAGGGCGCCGGGCGCTTCGACGAGGCCGCGTATCGGCCCGACGACATCCTGCTGTTCGGGTCGGAGGATGCGGGCGTCCCCGACCCGGTCCATGATCGCGCCGATCTGCGCGTCAAAATCCCGATGAAGCCGGCGATGCGCTCCTTGAACCTCTCCGTCTCGGCGGGCATCGCGCTGTCCGAAGCGCTCCGGCAAACCAAAGGCTATCCGCAATGATCGAACTCGACCCCCAGCAGCAGCGCGCGCGCGCGTGGTTCGAGGAACTGCGCGATTCGATCTGCGCCGAGTTCGAGGCGATCGAGCGCGAGGCCGGGTCGGACGCGGCGTTCGACTATATCGCGTGGGACCGCACCGATCCTTCGGGCGAACCGGGCGGCGGCGGCGTGCGCGGTGTGATGAAGGGCAAGGTCTTCGAAAAGGTCGGCGTCAATGTCTCGACCGTCGGCGGCACGTTCGAGGGCGATTTCGCCAAGTCGATCCATGGCGCGGGCGAAGACCCCCGCTTCTTTGCCACCGGCATCAGCCTGGTCGCGCACATGGCCAACCCGCATGTGCCGGCGGTGCACATGAACACGCGCTTTTTGGTGACGACCAAGCGCTGGTTCGGCGGCGGCGCGGACCTGAACCCGCCAATCCCCTATGATGTGGACACGTTGGACTTTCATGCATGTTTGAAGGCGGCATGTGATGTCCACGACCCGGCGCATTATCCCCGGTTCAAGTCATGGGCCGACGACTATTTCTACATCCCCCACCGCAATGTCCATCGCGGGGTCGGCGGCATCTTCTACGATCACCTGGAAAGTGAGGACAGTTCGACATGGGAGGCGAATTTCGCCTTTACCCAGGATGTCGGCCGCGCCTTCCTCGACATCTTCCCCGCGATCGTGCGGCGGCGGATGGCCACGCCCTTCACCGAGGCGGACAAGGCGCAGCAGCTGGAATGGCGCGGGCGCTATGCCGAGTTCAACCTGGTCTATGACCGCGGCACGTTGTTCGGCCTCAAGACCGGCGGGAATATCGACGCGATCCTGATGAGCCTCCCCCCGCTCGCGACCTGGAGCTGAGATGGGCCTGCTCCCCGTAAAGCCCGGCGAGGTGGCAACCATCGTCACCAGCCTGGAGATGCGCGAGCGGCCCCGGCCCCGGCCCATGCCCGAATCGCATCTGCAGCTGGTGCGCTGGGAGGCCCCGAGCGCGGACAAGTATCGGAAATTGTTCGCGCGGGTCGGATCGCCCTGGCTATGGTTTTCGCGCCTGATCATGGACGACACCCGCCTGACCGCGATCATCCATGACCCGCGAATCGAGATTTTCGCGGTGGTCGACCGTCAGGGGATCGAGGTCGGGATGCTCGAACTCGATTACCGCGAGAGCGCAACGTGCGAGCTGTCGTTCGTCGGACTGGTGCCCGAACTGACCGGCGCGGGGCATGGCCGCTGGCTGATGGCGCATGCGCTGATGCGGGCATGGCGGCCGGATGTCACGCGGGTGTGGGTGCATACCTGCACGCTCGACCACCCCAAGGCGCTGGGATTCTACCGCGCGTCGGGCTTCGTGCCGTTTACCCGGGCGATCGAGACCTTCCCCGATCCGCGCATCACCGGGCATCTGCCCCGCGACGCCGCCCCTCACATCCCGTTGATCGACCCGCCCAGCCGGCGATAGAGCGCGATCCGCACCAGGGTGAAGAACACCCAGCTGGCGGTCACGAGCAGCGCGACGGGGACGGACAGGAACGACGCCGCGCTCTGCGACCCGCCGACCAGCGGCACCGCGATTGCGAAGATGACGATACCAATCGACAATGCGGTCGCCACGATAAACAGGCCCAGGCCGAGTGCGAAAAAGCCGATCTTCCAGCCATTTTTCTCACTCAACTGGAACCCGCGCACCATCGCCTGCCACGCGCCGCGCGTCGGCTCTGCCGCATAGGCGACGCTCATCATCCAGGTGCGACCGAACACATAGATCGCCGGAACGAACAGCAAATAGCTTGCGAGCTGCACCAGCGTGTTCGCGATAATCCCGATCAGAAAGAACGGGATCAGCCGTTGTACGCTGGACAGCAGCACCGCGCCGACCGTCTCGCCCCGGCGCAGATACAGGCTGAGCAGCGCAAGGCCGCCAAATTCGGTCAGCGCGATGATCAGCCCCATCCAGCCCAGATTGGACAGGAGGAAGGCGTTGATCACCTCCCGCGTCTGCTCGCGGTCACCGCCCTCAGGCAACTGTATCCCGCTCATGGTGACGAGCAGGAACAGCCCCAGCAGCGGCAGGAACATAAACGCCCCTGCGATCGGCCACATCAGCTCGCGATCGGTCCGCCACAACGTCACGGCATCCGCCAGAACGCCGCGGAATGAGAAGGTCATGCGCTCGCAGCCGCCTCATGCCGCGCGATCAGCGCGATGTAGAGCTTGGCCAGAAACGCCGTGCCCAGCACGGTGAAGCCGGTCGAAATCGCCCCGCCGACGATGGTGGTCAACACCGAGGCGAGCGAGATGCCATCCTCCCCGTTGCCGGCGACCAGATACATGACCGCCCCGAACGCGGTAGTCGCGGCGAGGTTGGCGACGATCGAGACGATCGCATAGAGAATCAGCACGCCGACGATCTTAAGCGCGACACCGCGCGTCAGTCGCCACGAGCGCGCGATGGCGCCGATCGCCAACCGGTCGCCCACAACTGCGGGAATGACCACCGCCAGCCGCGCCATGACCCAGAAGGCGAGGACCAGCACGACCAGGAAATAGAGGAACACCCAAATGGAGACGCTGGGCGGGATATCCGGCATCGCGCTGCCCTGCAGCGCGGCGAGATCGACGCCGCCGACGGCCAGCATGACGCCGACCGGGATCATCAGCGCGATCGACACCACGACAAAGATGATCATCAGCAACAGTGCAGCGGGGAAGCGCCGGGTGGCGACCTGGCTCGCCTGCCGCCCAAGCGCCGGGTCGATCGCCAGCGCAGTCACCGCCAACTGTCCCCAGAAGCTGACCAGCGCGAGGACGAACACGCCCAGCCCGAGCAACATCGCGGTCGTCGGCGTCGCCGTCGGCTGAAGCCCGCTCAGATTGGACGAAATCGTCGTCGGAACGAAGATCGCCAGCAACGCGATCGGCAGCAATGTGCCGAGATTGTCGCTCAGAAACTCCGCAGTCCGATCCCAGACCGTACCCATACTGACCATATGCACTGCTCCCCTCGTGCGCAGCGTTAGCCGATCCTTCCGCGTGACGCCACATGCTTGCGCTGGAGCGTCGGGCATCGCATCTGGCGGCGATGGAACTGGTCGAAGGCATTGAATGGCGCGTGTCCGAAGGGCGCGTTCCCTACCCGCAAGCGCTGGCGGAGATGGAGGCGCGTGTGGCCGCGATCCAGGCGGGCGAAGCGCGCGAGCAGATCTGGCTGCTGGAGCATCCGCCGGTCTATACTGCGGGCACCAGCGCCGATCCGGCCGAGCTGATCGACCCGCGCTTTCCCGTCTTCGCCACCGGGCGTGGCGGGCGCTACACCTATCACGGCCCGGGACAGCGCATCGGCTATGCGATGCTGGACCTGTCGCGGCGCAACAAGGACGTGCGCTGTTACGTCCACGCGGTCGAAGGCTGGGTGATCGCGGCGCTGGGCGCGCTGGGCATCAACGCATTTCGCGCGGAGGGGCGGATCGGGATCTGGACCCGCGATGGCGGGACCGAGGCGAAGATCGGCGCGATCGGCGTGCGTGTGCGGCGCTGGGTGACGATGCATGGCTTTGCCGTGAACCTGGACCCCAATCTGGCCGATTTCGGGGGAATCGTGCCGTGCGGCCTGCCCGAATTTCCGGTTACGAGCGCGGCGCAGCTGGGAAAATCGATTTCCCCTGAAACTTTCGACGCCGCCTTAGCGTTAGCATTTCCGGCCTTTCTCAATTCCGTGGGTGGGGCGTGCGCGCCTGCCTGATGGCGGGGCTTGAGGGCGCGGTGCGAAGCGTTTAATGTCTATCTCGGTCAGGGGAATAAGCGGTGTTCCGCCCCCCACCATCATCTAGGGAGCCCAAATTTATGCGTGCAGTTTTCACCAAGGTCGTCGCCAGTTCGATGATCGCCAGCGCCGCGCTGCTCGTTTCGGCGTGCGGTGGCACGACTGAAAACACCACCGACAACACGACGGTCATGGACGTGAACGCAACCGACGCCGGCATGATCGACGGCACCGTCAGCGACAACATGACCATGGTCGACGGTGCCACCGGCAACGACACCGGCATGGCTGGCGATACCATGGCGGCCAACGACACCATGGGCAACGGCATGTAATCTGCCGCACGCGGCATTTTCATGAATCGGGGCCGTCCGGCGAGCCGGGCGGCCCTTTTTCGTGCGCAAGGGCTCAACGCGTTCCACCTGTCCCACGGTGGAGCGCGGCCCCTTGCACAACCGCAACGAAGCTGTGCCAAAAACCACTTGGGCGCGGCACGAAAACTCCGTAACCCAGCGGCGGATCAGGGTTCGAGAGGGTTGGTTGATGTTCGGTTCGCGTCTGATGTTCTCGGCAGGCCTTGGTGTGGCGGTGTTGGCGGCGACGCCGGCCTCTGCGCAATTCTATTTCAAATCCCCCGAAGTCACCGCGCCGCGGATCACCGGGACCGAACCGGGGATGCTGGCCCAGCCGCTGCCCGGCGCGACCCCGGCCGAGCTGCGTGCGGCGATGGTGTGGAATCTGCGCGCGGCGCTCAACGTCGCGGCGCTGCAGTGCCAGTTCGGGCCGACCCTACTGACCCTGCCCAACTACAACGCCATTCTGCGCGACCATAAGGTCGAGCTGAACGATTCCTACGCCGTGCTCACAAAGTATTTCATGCGCACCCACAAGGCGCCCAAGGCCGGACAGACCGCGCTCGATCAATATGGCACGCGCGTCTATTCAAGCTATTCGGCGGTGCATGCGCAGCTGACCTTCTGCCAGACGGCGGACGCCGTTTCGAATGCCGCGCTGTTCACCCCGCGCGGCAAGTTCGGCGAGCTGGCGGCCGATAGCATCCCGATGATCCGCAGCAGCCTCAGTCGCTGGGGCGAGCAGCAATTCCCGATGCGCATGCCGATCGAGGCGCAGTTCACCTATCCGCAGTTCGGCAACGAGGATTGCTGGGACAAGGGCGGCTATTTCCCCGACCGCTGCGTACCAGGGGCGAAGAAGAAAAAGCGGCGCTGAAGGTTCCGCTTCAGCGCAATCCCAGCGTCTTGTGCGCCTGAAGCGTCAGGCGCCAGCGCGGGTTGTCGAGCGCGAAATCGACCGCAGCCTGGACATTGGCTGCGGCATCCGGGTCATCCATCGGCTGGATCAAGAAATGGGCGAAATCCCATCGCTCGATCGCGGCCACATCGGTTCCAGCCTGCGGCCACACCAGCTTCAGCTCATCCCCGCGCCGCTGCACCACCACGCTCCCCGCCTTGGGGCTGATGCAGATCCAGTCGATGCCGGGATGCACGGGCAGCGTCCCGTTGCTCTCGATCGCGATGCGAAAGCCGCGCGCGTGCAGCGCATCGACGAGCGCGTCGTCGACCTGCAGCATCGGCTCGCCCCCGGTCAGCACGACGAAGCGGCGCTCCTGCCCCGCGCCCCAGAAGCACGCCACCGCGTCGGCCAGCGCGTCGGCATCAGCGAATTTACCACCGCCAAGTCCATCGGTCCCGACAAACTGCGTGTCGCAGAATTTGCAGATCGCAGTGGCGCGGTCCTGCTCGCGCCCCGACCAGAGATTGCACCCGGCAAAGCGGACGAACACCGCGCGCGCGCCGGCATTCACCCCCTCCCCCTGCAGGGTCAGGAACATTTCCTTGACCGCGTAGCTCATCGAACGTGCCTCAAGCGGAAACGGCGTAGCAGGTCGGATCGGGGATGCCCGCTTCCTCGAACCCCTTCGACCGCAGGCGGCAGCTGTCGCACAACCCGCAATGCACGCCGCCAGGTGCGGGGTCGTAGCACGACCAGCTGAGCCCCAGATCGAGGCCGAGTTCGGTGCCCTTGCGCACGATGTCCGCCTTGGTCATCGATACCAATGGCGCGCGGATGCGGAACGGATGCCCCTCAACCCCGGCCTTGGTGGCAAGTTCGGCGAGCTTTTCGAACCCCTCGATGAATTCCGGGCGGCAGTCGGGATAGCCCGAATAGTCGAGCGCGTTGACCCCGAGATACAGATCGCGCGCGCCCATCGCCTCGGCCCAACCGAGCGCGAGGCTGAGAAAGATGGTGTTGCGCGCCGGGACATAGGTGACCGGGATGTCGTCGCCGACTCCGTCCTTGGGCACATCGATATCGGCGGTCAGCGCCGACCCACCGAACAGCGAGAGGTCGAGCGGGAGGACGATATGCCGCTCTGCGCCCAGATCAGCGGCGATCCGACGTGCGGCCGCCAGCTCGACATGGTGGCGCTGGTTATAGTCGATCGACAGCGCCAGCAGACGATGCCCGTCGGCACGCGCGCATGCCGCGGAAACATAGGAATCGAGTCCGCCCGAGACGAGGGCGACGGCATAGCTGGGTTGGCTCATCTGGTCAGCGCTACCGTCTTTGCCGCAACGCGGCAAGGAAGCCTGGCAAGACCGTCAGCGGCACGCGCCGCTACGCCGGCCTTCATATTCGAACGAATAGGGCAGGCCGCGATTGATCCCCTGGCTTTCGATGCGGACCAGGCGTGGCGTCTCGACCACCACGCGGGTTGCGCCGTTGCCAATGCCGGGGCAGCTATAGGTGATCCGTCCCCCCAACGCCCCATCCTCGACAACGAAGCGGGTGCAGGTCGCGCCGCGATGCTGCAGCTGGAGCAACACCTGCGGGTCGGTGACGCACATGCTCCGCGTCGATCCGTCCGGCGCGCGCAGCGTCCACTCCCCGCGTTCGATCCCGGCAAGCGCGGTCAGGCCGCTATCGGCACGACCGGCGGTGCTCCCCGCTGCAAGGGGGATCAGCAGAGCGACCGCAGTCGCAAGGGCGCGAAGCTTTTTCATCCTGTCGCTCCTGTAGCACGATTCGTCTTTCAGTTCGCTGACAGATTCGGTCAAACAAAGCTGTCGAGAGCGATCGGGAACTTCTTCGCGCAGAACGCGCAGTCCACGGTGATGAAGCCGTTCTCGGCCATTTCGACGCGGTCCTCGGCAGAGAATTTTGCCAGCACCGATCCGATATAGTCGGGATCGCACCGGCAGCCGCGGACGAGATCGCCGCCAGACTGCACGCGCACTTCATCCTCGTTGAACAACCGCCAGAGAATCGTTTCGAGCGGCGTGTCCGCGTCGGCCAGCTCCTCGGCGCTGATCGTGCCGCCGAGCGCTTCGACATGCTCCCATTCGGGGTGAGTTTCGCGCGCGTGCAGCCGCTCGCCGCCCTCCTCACCCTCGGGAAGATGCTGCAGGAACAGGCCGCCACCGATGCAATTGCCCGCCGCGTCATGGCCGACGCCGAGCCGCACCAGCGTGGGAATCTGCTCCGACTGGTCGAAATAATTCTCCGCCGCCTCCGCTAGCGATCCGCCGTCGAGCGGGACGATGCCCTGATAGCGCTCGCCGGTCGTCGCCTGGTCGAAGGTCATCGCCAGATAGCCTTGATTGAACAGCGCATAGAGCGACGGGCTGCTGCCGAGTTCCGCCAGCCGCTCGACATCATATTGGACATAGCCGCGCAGCTCGCCGGCCTTGTAATCGCACACCATCAGGCTGACGATGCCGCCCTGCGCCTGCGCCTGCAGCGTCAGCTGCCCACCCGCATCCTTGAGCGTCGAACCGAGCAATGCGGTCAGCGTCAACGCTTCGGCCAGCAGGCGCTCGATTGGCGCGGGATAGGCGTGGGCGGCGAGAATCTCGCCCAGCACCGGACCCAGCCGCGCGATCCGCCCGCGCGCGTGGCGCTGGGGAATCGTGAAGTTGAGCGTGCGGTCGAGGTCGGTGGTCATTGCATTGCGTCCCTTCGTCACCCCGCGAACGCGGGGGCCCATCTCGTGTCGCAAATCACGCGCAACACAGCTGCGGGCCCGGCGGAAAATGCTGGAGATGGGCCCCGGCTTTCGCCGGGGTGACGGCTAGGTGGGGGGCGAAGTGGCCCCCGTCAACTCACCCAATTTGCCCAAAGCACCAGCGCAGCACCGCCTTTTGCCCGTGCAGGCGGTTTTCAGCCTCGGGCCAGATCAGCGATTGCGGGCCGTCGATCACCTCGGGCGTCACCTCCTCGCCGCGATGCGCGGGAAGGCAGTGGAGGAATTTCGCGTCAGGCTTGGCCTTTGCCATCAGCGCGGCATCGACCTGATAAGGCGCGAGCGCGGCGAGCTTCGCCTCGGCATGCAGCTGGCCCATCGAGATCCAGGTGTCGGTGACGATGATGTCCGCCCCCGCCACCGCCTCGGCCGGATCGTTGACGCAGGTCGCACGCCCCTTGCCCAGTGCCATCGCGGCATCGGGCAGCGAAAAGCTCTGCGGGCAGGCGGCGACGACGTCGAACTGCATCAGCCCGGCCGCCTCGACGATCGACGCGAGGACGTTGTTGCCGTCACCAAGCCACGCGACCTTGAGGCCAGGCAGCGCCTTGCCGCTTTCCAGGATGGTCTGGAGATCGGCGACGATCTGGCACGGATGGCTGTCGTCGGTCAGGCCGTTGATCACCGGGACGCTGGCATACTCCGCCATTTCCAGCAGCTTGGCATGGTCGTCGGTGCGCACCATGATCGCGTCGCAATAGCCCGACAGGACGCGCGCGGTGTCGGCCACCGTCTCGCCGCGCCCGAGCTGGCTGGTCGCGGCGTCAAGCACAATCGCGCTGCCGCCCAATTGGCGGATCGCCATTTCGAAGCTGACGCGGGTGCGGGTCGAGTTCTTCTCGAACACCATTGCGAGCGTGTGGCCCGCGAGCGGCGCGTCGAAATCGACCGCGCCCTTGGGCAGGCCGACGCGCGCCGCCTTGCGGTCGATCGCCTCGGCGAGGATCGCCGCCAACCCATCCGGGCCGGCGTCACTGAGCGACAGGAAATTGCGGTAGGTCATTTCAGCGTCCCCCTACGGCCAGGGTTGCCTCCCCCAGCGCGCCGGGGGAGCAATTGGCTATGCCGCCTCCGGCATCGTGTAGCTGTGTGCGCCCGCGCTCAGCTTCTCGACCGCCTCGGCAACATGGCTTTCGTCGATGATCAGCGGCGGCAGGACGCGGAACACATTCTCGCCCGCCGCGACGGTCAGCAGCCCGTGATGGTCGCGCAGATGCGCCACGAAGTCGCGCGCGACCGCCGGCTCCTTGAGCTTGATGCCAAGCATCAGGCCCTTGCCGCGGATTTCGTCGAACAGATGGTCGTGATTGGGGATCATCTGCTCGAACGCCGCGCGCAGCCGATCGCCCATTGTGGTCACGTGATCGAGGAAGCCCGGCTCCTCCATCACATCCAGCACCGCCATGCCGGCCGCCATCGCCAGCGGATTGCCGCCATAGGTTGAGCCATGAGTCCCGAACACCATGCCCTTCGCCGCCTCTGCGGTGGCGAGGCACGCGCCGAGCGGGAAGCCGTTCCCGATCCCCTTGGCCGAGGTCAGGATGTCGGGCGTGATGCCGTAATGCTCATACGCCCACATCTTGCCGGTGCGGCCATAACCGCACTGGATTTCGTCGAGGATCAGCAACAGGCCATGGTCGTCGCACGCCTTGCGCAGGCCCTGGATGAACTCGGGCTTGCCCGCGGTCATCCCGCCCTCACCCTGCACCGTTTCGACCATGAAGCCGGCTGTAGTGTCGTCGATCAGCGCCAGCGCGGCGTCGAGATCGTTGAACGGCGCATAGGCAAAGCCGGGCAGCAAAGGCTCGAAGCCGTCGCGCATCTTGGCCTGATTGGTCGCGCTGATCGCGCCCATCGTCCGCCCGTGAAAGGCGTTATGGAACGTAATGATCTTGGTCCGCTGCGGGTTGCCGTTGACATAATGGTAGCGGCGCGCGGTCTTGATTGCGCACTCGATCGCCTCGGCGCCCGAATTGGTAAAGAACAGCGTGTCGGCGAAGCTCGCATCGACGATGCGTGCGGCCAGCGCCTCACCCTGCGGCGAACCATAGAGATTGGACACGTGCATCAGCGTCGCGACCTGATCCTGCACCTTCTTGATGAAGTCCGGATGGCTGTGACCGAGCGCATTGACCGCGATGCCAGCAGCGAAATCGAGATAGCGCTCGCCACGTTCCCCGATCAGATAGCAGCCCTCGCCTCGCACCGGACGCACACCGCACCGTGGGTAAACGGGCATGAGCGGGGTGATCGACACGGGCAGCCTCCTTGCAACAGAAAAGGGCGGCCCACTGCGAACCGCCCGGCTGCGGACCCTACGATTGCGGCCCCGAGGCGTCAACAATCGTGGTCCGGAACGAAACGACATGCACGAAACAGCTGATGACTTGTTTGGCGGTTCGCCGTAGATCGTTTCGATCGCGACGGAGGCCAATACCCGCTCCGAACTGGCATGCCGCGGCGACCCGATCTAAGCCAAGGCTTGCACCGTGCGACGTACCTGCGCGAGGTGCGTAGCGAAAATGGGCATGAACATGTCAATACGAGGCATCACGTGCCTAGACTCCAAGCGCTGACCCCCGCGATTTTGACGGCCGTCGGTGCCGCGTTTCTTTCCATGATCGTGTTGATCGGCTGGGCGCTCGACAATGCGTACATGCGCGGCCTCGGTGAACCGAGCGCAGCAATCCACCCGATGACGGCGCTGAACTTCCTGCTGATGGCGACCGCATCGGCGTTTGTATTTTTGGGGCAACCGCGGGCAGCACGGATCGCGTTGGTCTTTCCTGCCTTTTACCTGGCGATGCTGCTATTTCAGCACATAACCGGTATCGATAGCGGGATCGCTCGCCTGCTGTTCGCGGACAAGATGGCGCTCGCTCCGATGGTGCGACGGCCTATCACCCCCGTTGGTCCGATTCTGGTGCTCTTGTTGTTGCTCGGCGCGCTGGTGCTGCTGAGTTCGGGCAAGTCGAAGCTGCGCTGGTGGGCCGGTCAGATGGCGAGCCTTGCCTTCGCCGCATCATTGCTGCTCATCGCCTTTACTGCCGCAAAACATATCGAAAAAGGCATCCAGTTCGTAGGTGTGACCTCCGGCGCCGGCGTCCCGGTTCTTCTACTTTGCGTGGCCATCCTCATAACGGTCTTTGAGCCGCAGACAGCGTCCGCAAACAAGCGTTCACCGTGGAGCACCCTTCAGCGGATGCAGCCTGCGATCATCGTCTGCTCCGTCATGCCGGCGTTGATCCTGATCGGCCTGCGCGAAAGCTCAATCCTATCCGACGCGGAACTTTATTTCCTGATCGTGATGGCCAATTTGACCGTGTTGTCGATATTGCTCGCCTATGTGACGCATCGGGCGAATGTGCAAAATCGCCTGCTCGCGGGAGGCGAGGCCCGGCTCAATTCGATTCTCGGCACAGCTCCCGACGCGCTGATTGTCACGAATGACGATCTGGTGATCCGCACCTACAGCCGATCCGCGCCATTACTTTGGGGACTCAATTTCGATGAGTTGCACGGCCGTTCGCTCGCCACGCTGTTCGACGCACCGATAGCGCTGCCCGACATGGACAATGGGGAGACGGGCGCCACTACATCCCACTTCACCACCGCGACGCGCGCGGACGGTGTCCGCTTCCCGGCTGAATTACGCCTGGGCATCGCCGAGCAGGAGGGTGAGCGCGTGTGCGTCGCCTTTGTCCGCGACCTGAGCGAGCGGATGGCGATGGAGGACCAGCTCAATGGCCTGCATTTTCAGTTGACGCATTTGTCACGGCAGAACGCGATGGGCGAACTCGCCGGCGACATCGCGCATGAAATCAACCAGCCGCTGACCGCCGCGACCAACTATGCGTCCACCGCCGACTATGTGCTGGCGCAGGGTGGGGATCCCGCCAAGGTCCGCGATTTTCTGACCGAGATCACCGCACAGCTGCTACGTGCCGGGGGCATCATCAGCCGCCTGCGCGCATTCCTTGCCAATCGGGAGATCGAGCTGCGCCGCGAACCGCTGGAGGCGGTGGTGCAGGATGCAGTCAATCTGGTGCGGATCGGATCGCGCCGGGTCGCCGGTCGGCTGACCGTCGATATCGCGCGCGACATTCCGGCAGTCTATGTCGATCGCATCCAGATTCAACAGGTGCTGGTCAACCTGCTGCGCAACTCGTTCGAGGCATGCGACGAAGCGGGACGCGAGCCGCAGATCAAGATTACGGCACGCCCCGCCGGCGAACATCTGGTCGAGATCGCGGTTGCCGACAATGGCGTCGGCCTGCCCGAAGGGTTCGCCGAGCAGATGGGCCAGCGCTTTTCGTCGACCAAGGGGGAAAGCGGCCTGGGCATCGGCCTCAACATCTCGAAACGGATCGTCGAGGCACATGGCGGCACGCTGGTCGCCGACAATTGCGAACCGCACGGTGCGGTGTTCCGGTTCACCGTGCCGGCGCTGACCGAATCGACCCCGTTGAGCGGGGCGCTGGCTTAGCTTTTGATCTTCCAGCCCGAGCGCAGCAGCGCGTAACAGGTCAGCGCCAGCACGATGTCGAGCGCCAGGATGACTGCGCTGCCCACCAGGATGGGCGAATCCGCGACGCCGAGGAAGCCGTAGCGAAAGCCGGAGATGATATAGAAGAACGGATTGGCGTGGCTGATCGCCTGAAACAGCGGGGACAGGCGGTCGACCGAGTAGAAGGTTCCCGACAGCAGCGCGAGCGGGGCGACGACGAAATTGGTGACGGCGGCGGCGTGATCGAATTTCTCCGCCCAGATCGAGGTCATCACCCCCATCAGCGCCAGGAACAGCGAGCCGAGGAAACCGAACCACAGGATCGCCCAGAAATGCGCCGGCGTGACATCGACGCCGGGCCACAGCGCCATTGCCAGCCACACCGCCGCGCCGACGCAAAAGGCGCGCGTGACCGCGCCGCCGCACAGCGCCGCAAGCAGCTCACCGGTCGACAGCGGTGGCATCAGATAGTCGACGATCGTCCCCTGAATCTTGCCGACCAGCAGCGAGAAGCTGGAATTGGCGAAGGCGTTCTGGAGCATCCCCATCACGATCAGGCCGGGCGCGATGAAATTGGCGAACGGGATCGCAGTCCCGCTGAGCGTCACGGTGCGCCCGCCACCGCCCAATGCGACGGTGAAAACTACCAGAAATAACAACGTCGTCACCGCTGGCGCCCACACCGTCTGGAGCTGCACCTTGAAGAAACGGCGCACCTCCTTCACATAGAGGGTCCACAGCCCGCCCCAGTTCACGTTACGGATGATCGGAACGCCGGGGCCGGCGATCATGCTTTCGGGCGTCGGGGACTGGTCGGTCATGCAAAGGCCGGTTAATCGCTGCCGCCACACCCGGCAACGGGATTGATTCTTTAGGGACGACAAATGAGCTGGACCGACGAACGGATCGAGACGCTGCGCAAGATGTGGGACAGCGGCCTGACCGCAACCCAGATTGCCGAAGAACTGGGCGGAGTGAGCCGCAATGCCGTGATCGGCAAGGCGCACCGCCTGGGCCTGGCGTCGCGTCCGTCGCCGGTCAAGGCCAATGCGGCGGAGGCCAAGCCCGCCCCGGCACCGGCCGCGCCGCCGCACAGCGCCGCAAGCAGCTCACCGGTCGACAGCGGTGGCATCAGATAGTCGAC